>Ga0310695_10009402_pt1 | contig 14691 bp, 14 predicted proteins | sample RumenRJG_04DNA_FD_203882 | JGI IMG/M metagenome (GOLD analysis project Ga0310695, IMG submission 203882) | Bovine rumen microbial communities from Lethbridge, Alberta, Canada - RJG_04 (v2) (version 2) | ecosystem: Host-associated > Mammals > Digestive system > Stomach > Rumen | place: Canada... | reverse complement strand
GGACCGGGAGACCCTGGAAGCCCTGGACTTACGTTTCCGGGAACTGAACCTGTCTCCGGGCGGAAGCGCCGACCTGCTGGCCATCTGCTATCTCCTGCACTTCATGAAGACCGAGACCCTGGTCTGAGAGGGAACCTGTTATGACAGACACAAAGACAGCATCCGGCACCTGCATCTCTCCGGACGGATCTCTTCCGGCCGGCAATGACCTTCCCGACGTCACCCTGATCGGCGCCGCAGTGCTGGACGTCCTGGCGCGGCCGGTGACCCCGGAAGTTTTCACGGAAGGTTCTGCTTCCGTTAAGGAGACCCGCCTCGCCTTCGGCGGAGACGCCCTGAACGAAGCGACGGTGCTCTCCCGCCTGGGAAAGAAAGTCAGCCTCATCACCAGGGTCGGGGACGACGAAGCCGGAGCCGCCATCCTGCGGCAGCTCCGCTCCCTGGGGATCTCCGGCGAAGGCATCTCCGTGATCCCGGGACTCCGGACTGCCGTCAACATCGTCCTCGTGGACGAGGCCGGCGAGCGGTATTTCCTGACGGATCCGGGAAGCAGTCTCCGGACGCTGGAGCCGGCGGATATTCTGCCGAAGCTGGAAGGCGCCGGAAAGATCTGCTGCCTTGCCAGCATGTTCGTCTCGGAGCGCCTGCCGTTCCCGGAAGTCACAAAACTGTTCCGGTTCCTGAAGGACAGCGGCCGCACTGTCTGTATGGACGTGACAAAAAGAAAGCACGGGGAGACCCTTTCCGATCTCCGCGCGCTGCTTTCCTGCGTCGATATTCTCTTTGCCAATGCGGAGGAGGCTTCCCTTCTCACCGGCACCGCCGATCCTGCGGGATCCGCCCGCATGCTCCGGGAGGCAGGGGTCCGCTGCGCCGTCGTGAAGACCGGGAAGAAGGGCTGCATCGTCTGCGCAAAAGATGCCTTTTTCTCCGTACCGGCATTTCCTGACGCCCGCTGTGTCGACACCACCGGCGCGGGGGACACCTTTGCCGCCGCCTTCCTCTATGCCTGGTCGGAGGGTTACTCCCTCACCGACTGTGCCTGTTTCGCGAACGCGGCAGCATCCACCGCCGTGGAACATACCGGCGCCGTGGACGGGGTCACAGATCCGGATAAGATCCTCCGGCGCTTCCGGGCGGTACGGGAACTTCCTGCTTCGATCCTTCCACTGTCCTCAGACCATTCATGACGATCCGCGCGGTGAAGCGGGTAAATTCTTCCAGAGACATCTGCGGATCCTCGATCCACCGCTCCACCATGGCAAGAAGACCTGCGGACATATATTCCGCGTAGAGGTAGTACCGGTTCTGGACCTTCGGGTCCTGGCCGTCCAGATGGGCGTAGGCAAAGTACTGCTGGAACACACTGTCCAGAAGCAGCACCCGCAGCTTGTCCGTGAGGAAGGGCAGCAGCCCCAGCTTTCCCAGCAGCTCGTAGGTATGGTAGTCTTCGCGGACGATGCTCCGGAATGCGGCGAAAAACCTGAGCGGTTCAAAGCTTCCGGAGTAGAGCTCCACACCTGAGATCAGCTCCCGGTATTTTTCCAGGAGATCGTCCGCGATCTCCCCGAGAAGCTCCTCCGTACCGGAATAATACATGTAGAAGGTCTTCCGGTTGATTCCTGCCGCCGCGGCAAGCTCCGACACCGTGATCTTCGCCGGATTCTTCTCCTTTGCCAGCTCCAGATATGCCTCACGGATCTTTTTCAGGGTCCGGCTCACCCGCCGGTCCTTTGTCCGCCTGTTTTCGCTTTCCTTCATTGATTTCCTCCGGATATGGACGTTTTCCGGTGCAAAAGGTAACACATGAGGTCTGAATGACCGTTGTTTTCCTTCCCGGTAATCATTATAATAGAGTCAGTCCGTAAAAGAAACAACTGTTACTTTTTGTCTTCGGAAAGAAGGAATCTCTTATGCACGATTATGTGATCTTTGTCGATACTTCCGCGGATATCGATCCCGCCTACGCGGCTGCAAATGACATCCGCTTTGTTCCCATGCACTACACCCTCGGCAGTGAAGACCGCTGCTGCAGCCATATGGAGGATGATGACCTCCTGAAGCGCTTCTACGACGGCCAGCGGAAGGGCGACCTGACACAGACCAGCCAGATCACCCCCAGCGTCTACCTCGACCTCTTCGCTCCCATTCTTGCGGAGGGACGTTCCATCATCTATCTCTCCCTGTCCAGCGGTCTCACCAAGACCTTCGACAATGTGCTGGTGGCAAAGCAGGAGCTGGATGAGGAATATCCGGCGGCCAAGCTTTACCCGGTGGATTCCCTGCAGGCGACCGGCGGGATCGCTCTTCTGGCGGAGAAGGCCGTCGAGAACCGGGCGGCCGGCATGAGCGCCGCTGACAATGCGGCATTCCTCGCGGACGCGGCTCATAAAGTCTGCCTTTGCGTCATGGTGGACGATCTTATGTACCTGAAGCGCGGCGGACGCTGCCCTGCGACCACGGCTGTCCTCGGCACCATGCTGAACGTGAAGCCGATCCTGATCATCGCGGACGACGGCACCCTGGCCACCATCAACAAGAAACGCGGCGAGAAGCTGGCGCTGAAGGAGCTCCTGACCCAGTACATGAACGCGCGGGACGCTTCCCTCGGAAACCGGTGCTACCTGACCCATGCAGACTGCCGCGGCAGGGCAGAGACCCTGGCCGGCATGATCAAGACAGAGAACCCGGACGCGGACATCACCATCATGGGTGAAAGCCCGATCATCGGCGCCCACACCGGCCCCGGCACCATCCTCATCACCTTCTGGGGCGACCGCAGCAAACTGAAGTAACTTAAAGGGACCAGACCGAAGTCTGGTCCCTTTTGATTACTGCCAGCCCGCGGGCAGGTATGCCGCGGTGGCCGCGATCATGTCGTCGATAAGCTTTCGGAGCTGAGCAGCGTCGGTGCACTTCGCTGCGGTATTCGGGTCGTTCCGGAAGGCCTCGAGCAGCAGGTCCCGGTCGAAGGTCTCTGCCGCCTTCAGAGTCCGGAAGTGATTCTCCGTGTGGGGCTGCACCAGCTTCCGGATCTCCTCCGGAAGGGCGCGGATCATTCCGCCGGGTCCTGCCGTATCGCCCACGGACTGCCAGATATTGAGCCGCTCCGGAAGATGCACATCCGCCTCCATCTCGTCAAAGGTGCCCGGAAGGATGGAGATCACCACGAAGTCCGCCCCGGTCAGGGCTTCCTCCAGAGTCTCCGCGACGGTGTAATTCCAGTGTCCCTTCGTGTCCGGTCCCTTTCTCCGGGCCGGCTTTTTCTGTATCCGGTCGGCGTCACGCCGTACCGCTTTTTAAACACATCCTTGAAATAATTGCCGTCGGAAAACCCGCAGCGGAGCGCGATCTCCGTGACGGAGCTGTCCGTGCTGAGCAGTTCCAGCGCCGCTTCCTTCAGACGCAGGAAGGTCAGGTATTCGTGGACTCCGGTTCCTGTGGCCTGCCGGAATTTCCTGCTCAGATAGTTGGGACTGAGGCCCGCCGCCTTCGCGATCTCCGCGGCAGTCACCTCCCGGCGGTAATTCTCCCGCATGAATACCGCCGCTGCCACGACCTGCCGGTCCGTCGTATGGATGTCCTCCGGCAGTTCCTCGGACACGCTGCCGACGCGGCTCATCACGAGAAGCAGTTCCTGCAGGCGGATCCGCAGAAGCATGTCCGCATAGGCGTCTCCGATCCGCTCCTCGCCCAGCATCCGGCCAAACAGTGCGGAGATCTGGCTCCGGGAAAATTCCGGGATCCTGACGAAACGCATCTCACGGAAAAAGTTCTCTCCGCCGGGCAGCAGCGCCACGACAGCATCGTCCGCGTCCTCCCGCCGGAAATAGACGGTGCTGCGGCGGCAGGGACCATAGAGATAGCGCGTGTAATGGAGGAGCTGAGGCGGGATCAGCAGAAGATCGCCGCTGTGAAGATCCAGCATGGCATCGCCCAGGAAAAAGCGGCAGGCGCCCTGCTCCAGATAATAGATCTCATAATAAGCGTGGCAGTGATTCGCAGGCATGACAAAATCACCGTTCCGAAGAAAACTGTCCGTGTAAACACGGGTGATGTTCCCATCCCTGAGTCTCTCGTCTCCCGACATCATACGCCCTTCCTCCTTCTGAGTCGATCCTGTTGCAATTTCTGTATTTTATTCCGTTTTTACACAAATTACAGCAGAAAATGCGGATAATTTATTGTATCCTATTTTTGAAGGAATTAACAGTCTAACGTGCATTTTAATGTCGTTTTAACACAGGCCCTGCGAGTGTCCGGGGACGATGACCTGGCTGTCGGCGCCGCGGCAATTGAAAAAATTGCGGAATTCTTCTATGATGAAATGGAACTGCCGAAGACGCTCACTATCGAAAAGATCCTGACTGACTGCCTGTAAGGAGTACAGATTTCATGAAGACCATCACCGGCTTTGAAGACGCTCAGCTCATCCTGGATCCTGTCCCTGACTTTACCCCCACGGAGCGCGGGATCGTTCTCATCTGCCCCGGCGGCGGCTACCGCTGGCTCTCCGGCAGGGAGGACGCCCCGATCGCCCGGGCCTTTGCCCGTTACGGCTACCGGTCCGCCTTTCTCTGGTACACTGTGGATCAGGAGCCGCTGCTTCTGAAACCGGTCCGTGAGGCAGCATGGGCCATAAACAGACTGCGGGAGTTTTATCCCGGGGAGCCGGTATATCTGCTGGGCTTTTCCGCCGGCGCCCACTGCGCGGCTTCCGTCTGTATCCGGAACGGTGTGCCCGACTGGAACGGAAACCCGGTCTTTGACCCGGTGAAGGTCGACCGGCTGATGCTGGCCTACCCGGTCATCACCGGCGGTCCCTTCGCCCATGAAGGAAGCTTCCGCACCCTGCTCGGAGACCCGGAGAGCTGGGATCCGGAAGAATACGCCCGTGCCCGCCGCTGGTTCAGCCTGGAGACCGACATCCCGTCCTCCATGCCGCCGGTCTTCCTCTGGCAGACCCAGCAGGACAACTCCGTGCCGGTCCAGAATTCCCTGCTGTTCGCCCAGAGTCTGGTCTCCGCCGAAGTTCCGCTGGAATACTATGTTTTTCCGAAGGGCATCCACGGCCTTTCTCTAGCCACTGACGAAGTGCAGGAGCCGGAAAAGGACCGCATGAGCGATCCCCACGTAGCCCGCTGGTTCGACCTCATGATCGACTGGCTCCGGTATCCGCTGCCCTGAGCGACGAACGGCACAAAAAGAACGCGGCTGCTGCCGCGTTCTTTTTGTGTCAGGATCTGCCGGGCTTACGGCTGCTTGCCGATGTAGGCGAGAATGCCGCCGTCCACATAGAGAATGTGGCCGTTGACAAAATCGGAAGCGTCCGATGCCAGGAACACTGCCGGCCCCATCAGGTCTTCCGGCGTACCCCAGCGGCCGGCCGGGGTCTTCGACACGATGAACTGGTCGAAGGGATGACGGCTGCCGTCCGCCTGACGCTCCCGGAGCGGGGCGGTCTGCGGCGTCGCAATGTAACCGGGTCCGATGCCGTTGCACTGGATGTTGTACTCTCCGTACTCAGAGCAGATGTTTCTGGTGAGCATCTTCAGTCCGCCCTTCGCGGCTGCATAAGCGGAGACCGTCTCTCTGCCCAGCTCGCTCATCATAGAGCAGATGTTGATGATCTTTCCGTGGCCCTTCTTTATCATGCCCGGAATGACAGCCTTGGCGACGATGAACGGCGCCACCAGGTCGATGTCGATGACCTGGCGGAAATCGCTGCACTCCATCTCCGTCATCGGGATGCGCTTGATGATGCCCGCGTTGTTCACCAGAATATCGATGGTTCCCAGGTCCTTCTCGATGTCCGCGACCATCTGCTTCACCTGCTCTTCGTCGGTCACGTCACAGAAATAGCCCTTCGCGTCGATGCCCTTCTCCTTATAGGCTGCCAGCGCCTCGTCCATGTGCTTCTGTCCGCGGCAGTTGAACGCGATCTTCGCGCCTGCAGCCGCATAGGCCTCGGCGATAGCGAAACCGATTCCGTAGGCAGCGCCGGTGACCAGGGCGACTTTGCCTTCCAGTGAGAACTTATTCATGTCCATGTTTCATTCTCCTTCTTATCTGAGATCGGTATTCTCAATGTTGTCCATGTCGTCGAACTCCATGTTCTCGCCTCCCATGGCCCAGATAAAAGTATAGTTCGAAGTTCCGACGCCGCTGTGGATGCTCCAGGAGGGGCTGATGACGGCGTCATAATTGTGCATGACGATGTGTCTGGTCTGAGTCGGCTCGCCGCACATGTGGAAGACCACCTGGCCTTCCGGGAGATCAAAGTAGGTGTAGATCTCCATGCGGCGCTCGTGGGTGTGGCTCGGCATGGTGTTCCAGTTGCTTCCCGGATCCAGGCAGGTCATGCCCATGCTCAGCTGGCATGTCTTCAGGACGTTCGGGTGGATGAACTGGTTGATGGTGCGCTTGTTGCAGGTCTCCATGCTGCCCAGCGGCCGCTTCGCTGCCTCTTCGATGGTGATGAGCTTCGTCTCATAGCGGGTGTGGGCCGGCGCACTGACCATGTAAAACTTTGCGGGTGCGTTCTCATCCAGGCTCCGGAAAGTGACTTCCTTCGTGCCCTGGGTGATATACAGGCAGTCCTTGCGGTTCAGGTGATACTCGGTGCCGTCCGCCTTGATGACGCCGGCGCCGTCGCCGATATTGAAGATGCCGATCTCACGGCGCTCCAGGAAGAACTTCGTTCCGAAGTTCGCCCAGATATCGATTCCCTTGTCGATGGAGACTTCCTCCTTCACCGGCATGCAGCCCAGGGTGACCATGCGGTCGATGTGGGAGTACACCGCGACGACCTCGTCCGCCTTGTAGAGACCGGTGATCAGGAATTCGTCCCGGGTCTCTTCCGTGGTATAGCGCTTGAAATCCTTCTGATTGCAGGAATATCTGATATCCATTTGTTAAGTCTGCTCCTCTTGTCTGATGCAGTCGTTCAGCACCCCGGTCCGGGTTCCAGACGATGTGCTTCCACACCGGCTCGATGGCCATGGTCATGCCGTAGTGCTCGGCACATTCCACCACCGGTTCCAGGCCGCGGATGAAGCTCTGCAGGGCTTCCTTCCCGTGGGTGGCGGCATCGTACTTGTATTCGACGTTCGGCGTGCCGGTCTCTGTTCCGACCATCCCCGCGCCGCAGATCTTCGCGACCCGCATGCTGCCGTAGTAGCGTTCCTGCATTTCCGCAAGCTTTACCGGGTCCGGATTCGCCAGGTTCAGATAGCACCCCAGCACCGCGATATCCAGACCCTCCTTCTGAAAGACCCGCTTCACATGCATCCCCAGGCCCTCGGTAAGGGCTCATCCGTCAAAGACGGTCCCGGAGATCACCTTGGCCAAAGCCAGGTGCACACAGGAGAAACCTTCCTCCGCAGCGGTACGGGCCCGGGCTTCCATGGTCTTCATCTCAGGCCCCAGGGCCGTATTCACATCGTGCAGTCTGATTCCGATCTGCATGTTTTCCTCCTCACCGGGCTGCCGGAATTCCGGCAGCCCGGATCTTTACTGTTACAGTCCGAAGTACCGCTCCGCATTCTTATAGGAAATACCCTCGACGATCTTCTTCAGGGAAGCCTCGTGGTTCGGATACTCACCGTTCTCGACCCAGTCGCCGATCAGGTTGCACATGATCCGGCGGAAGTAGTCGTGTCTGGTATAGGAAAGGAAGGAACGGGAGTCGGTCAGCATGCCGATGAAGTTTCCGAGAAGGCCGAGGTTCGCAAGAGTCTTCATCTGGGACTCCATGCCGCTCTTCGTATCCTGGAACCACCATGCGGAGCCGAGCTGGATCTTGCCCGGGATCTCGTCGGACTGGAAACAGCCGAGCAGCGTGCCTAGCTGGTCATTGTCCGCTGGATTCAGGGAGTACAGAATGGTCTTCGGGCACTCGCCGGTGGCATCCAGCGCGCTCAGGAATTCCGCGATGCTGGTGCCGCAGGTGTTCTGCGCGATCATGTCGAAGCCGGTGTCCGGTCCCATCTTCGCGTACATGCGGGCATTCGCGTTTCTCCAGCAGGAGTAGTGCAGCTGCATCGCGATGTTCAGACGGTGATAATCCTTGCCGAGCTGCATCAGGATCGCGGTCTGGTATCCCTCAGCCTCCTCGACGGTCACAGCCTCGCCGCGCATCGCTTTCGCGAACGCCGCGTCCTGCGCCTCCTCGGAGATCATGCGGAACGGGATATAGTCGAGACCATGGTCGCTGGCGCGGCATCCCATCTTCGCGAAGAACTCGATGCGCTCGGTCAGGGCTGCCTTCACCTCTGCTACAGTCTTCAGCTCCTTCTTGCCGACGCTCTCAGCCAGCTTGCCGATGTACTCCGCGAAGCCCGGCTTGGAAATGTTGATGGCTTTGTCGGGGCGGAAGGACGGGCAGACCTTGACCTTGATGGACGGATCTTCGGCAATCTTCTTATGCCATTCCAGGCTGTCGATCGGATCGTCGGTGGTTCCGACCATCTCCACATTTGCCTTCTCCATCAGGCCGCGGACCGTGAAGGACGGATCGTTCTGCAGCTTGTCGTTGACGAAATTCCAGCAGTCTTCCGCAGTCTCCACCGTGAGAGGCTTGTCATAACCGAAGAAATAGCGGAGTTCCAGGTTGGACCAGTGGTACATCGGGTTGCCGATGGCCATTTCCAGAGCTTCAACGAACTTCATGAAACGCTCGAAGGCCGGCTTGTTCCCGGTCACGTAATCCTCGGAAACACCGTTGGAGCGCATGACGCGCCACTTGTAATGATCGCCGAAGTACGTCCCGTCCGGATTCTCTCCGCCGAGCCACACCTGGACGATGTTGTCGAACTTCCGGTTCTCATAGATCTCCTGCGGGGAAATGTGGCAGTGGTAATCCACCAGCGGCTTTCCGGCCGCGTACTCCGCGTAGAGGTGCTTCGCAGTCTCGGTATTCAGAAGAAAATCCTTGTCCATAAATGCTTTCATTTCGGTTTGTTCTCCTCTCTGTATGTATGTTTATATTGCATAAGTTGTTACTATTATACTGCTTTTTGCTTCTCTCAGGATAACCCTGAGGTCATGAACACTGAAGATCTGTTCCTTTTGTCCAGTCTGATTTACAGGGTCACACCCTGCCTGAAGATGGCCATGTCGTGACAGCCGGCCTCCTCGGATTTCACCGTTCTTCCGGAGGCAGTCTCGATCACCCGGTCGAACAGCTCCCGGGCCAGGACGTCGGGATCCTCGTCCTCCGTGACCAGCGTCCCGCAGTTAAAGTCGATCCAGTCCGGCTTCTTCTCCGCCAGCAGGGAATTGCTGGAGATCTTCATGGTCGGGACCGGACTCGCGAAGGGGGTACCCCGTCCTGTGGTGAAGAGGACCATATGGGCGCCCGCCGCTGCCAGTGCGGTGGAGGCCACCAGGTCGTTGCCCGGCGCGCTGAGAAGGTTCAGTCCCTTCCTCCGGACCTGGTCTCCATAGGCCAGAACGCCGGACACCGGCGCACTGCCTGACTTCTGCGTGCAGCCCAGGGACTTGTCTTCCAGTGTCGAGATCCCGCCCTTCTTGTTGCCCGGCGACGGATTTTCGTAGATCGTCTGGCCGTGGCGCATGAAGTAATCCTTGAACCCGTTGACCAGCTTTACCGTATCCTCAAAGACCTTCTCGTTAATGCAGCGGTTCATAAGCAGTGTCTCCGCGCCGAACATCTCAGGAACCTCCGTGAGGATGGTCGTGCCGCCGCGGGCGATCAGAAGATCCGAGAACCTGCCCACCGTGGGGTTCGCGGTGATTCCGGACAGCCCGTCCGATCCGCCGCACTTCATGCCGATGACCAGTTCGCTGCAGCTGACCGGTTCCCGCTGGAACCTTCCCGCATACTCTGCCAGCTCTCCGATCAGCTCCAAAGCGTCTCCGACCTCGTTCCGGGACTCCTGACAGACCAGGAACCGGATCCGCCCGGGATCATATTCCCCGAGATATCCCTTCAGTACGTCGATGTTCGAGTTCTCACACCCGAGTCCCAGCACCAGGACGCCGCCCGCATTGGGATGCCGGATCAGATCCGCGAGAATGGTCCGTGTGTTCTCCTGATCGTCTCCCATCTGGGAACAGCCATAAGGATGGGGGAAGGCCTTCACCGCCTCGATCGTGCCGGTCACATATCTTTGAGCTTTCCGCTCGATGGCGCCGGCAACGCTGTTGACACAGCCCACCGTGGGGATGATCCATATCTCATTGCGGATTCCGACGCTTCCGTCTTTTCTGCGGTAACCGCGGAAGAAACATTCATCTGCCGGAGCCAGCGGAAGCGCCTTGGGCGAATAAGAGTATTCCAGCACTTCTCCGAGGCCGGTCTTCAGATTGTGGATGTGGATCCAGGCTCCCGCGGGGATTGCTTCCTTCGCGATGCCAATAGGCGCGTTGTACTTGATGACCGGCTGACCTGCCGCGATATCGGTCAGGGCGAACTTGTGTCCCTGGGGAATATCCTCAAGAAGTCTGACCGTATCTTCCCCGATCCGGACAACGGTACCCTTCGGCAGGGGCGAAAGTGCGACTGCTGCCAGGTCGTTCGGATGGATCTGGATATATCGCTTCATCAGGTCCTCCTTCCAAGTGACAAGATGTTACTGAGAGGTTGTCAAAAATGCGCAGATTGTAAGCGCTTACAATTAAATTAAGAAATTTTGAGGAAAAAGTCAATGGCAATCCGGAAATTGGCCTCGGCTTTGGCATTATGCCTGTTTTTCGGCCTGCTTTTTGTGCATCATTTCCGTTGTCCGAACTGCTGTCATGACATTAAAATAGAGTTGTCGCCGCAATTTGTGTAAATGCTTTCATTCTTTCTTTCGGAAAGCGCTTTCATCTCGTTTTCCCCCCAGAAAGGGTCCTTATGAACATCTATGAAATAGCCGAACTGGCGGGTGTCTCCATCGCGACGGTGTCGCGGGTCATGAACGACAGCCCGCTGGTCAGCGAAAAGACCAAAAAGAAGGTCCGGGACGTCATCGCGCAGAATGAATACACGCCCAATGTGTTCGCGCGGGGACTCGGCCTGAATTCCATGGAGACGGTGGGCCTGATCTGCCCCGATGTGGCGGACAACTACATGGCTGTCGCCGTGGCCCGGCTGGAGCGTTCCCTGCGGGAGTGCGGATACAACTGCTTTCTCCGCTGTACCGGCCGTGACCACGACGGCTGCCGAAAAGAACTGCGGGAGCTTCTCCAGAAGCGCATCGACGCGGTGGTCCTGATCGGTTCCTCCTACGCGGACGACGATCCCGACTCCGAAAAAGTCGAATATATCCGGCAGGCAGCGTCCCAGATCCCGGTCTTCATGCTGAACGGCTATGTCCGGGGCAGCAACATCTACTGTGCCCTCTGCAACGATTATGAGTCCTCCTACTCCGCAGTCTCGGAGATGATCGCCTCCGGCCGGAAAAAACCGCTTCTTCTTATGAACGCCCGCACCTACAGTGCAAACCAGAAACGGAAGGGCTGTGAAGAAGCACTGAAGAATGCCGGCCTTCCCGTGGAAGAATCCCGGATCCTTTACATTTCAGGCGGAGTCGAGGCAGTCACGAATCATCTTCTCCGGGAGCAGCACCCGGACATCGACGCAGTCTTTGCCGCCAACGACATCCTTGCCATCGGCGCCCTGAAATACGCCGAAAAGCTGGGGCTGCGGGTCCCAGAGGATCTCTGCATCCTCGGCTACAACAATTCTCAGTTTGCCCTCTGCACAAACCCTGAGCTCTCCAGCATCGACAGCCGGGTGGACCGGCTCTGCGACATCATCGTCGACACGCTGCAGCTCCGCATGAAGGACCAGCCGGTCAGCAGCCAGGTGTACGCGAAGGGCTCGCTGATCCGGCGCGGCACCACCGACTTCTGACCCCCGCCGGGCGGAGACGCATATTACACGAAGAGGCCCTGCCCTCAAAACCCTTGTTCTGCCTTCGTGATCCATTCGGATATATCTGACATTTCCGCTCGGTCGAGTGGCCTTGCGGCATACTCTCGGTCGCGGAAATGTCAATATCCATGGATCACTCAGTCGAACTGCGATGGTTTTGAGAGGCAGGGCCTCTTGCTCGCTGTGTTCCCCGCCGGGCGGACCGAGAGCGGGAGCCCGGACCGTGATACAGGCACAAGAAAAATACACTCCAGGGTGAAGTTTACTTCAACCTGGAGTGTATTTCTTGTAAGCGGATTCTGTAAGTCGGGCGGGAGCGATGGCCGATGGCACCGCGGCGGAACTTCGTACAAGCGCCATTTGCCTGCAGAGGCAGCACTTCCGGCTCCCGGCTTCATTCTGCCGGGCAGGGCCTCTTCATGTAATGTGCATCCCCCTGCCGCCGGGCGGGGATCAGCGGTTCATCTCGGACACCGGGCCGGTGCTGCGGTGCGCCTTGATGATGGACGCGATCTCGTCGTAGCTTGTGCTGAGCAGGTCGCCCGGCACCGTATCCTTGAAGCTGGAGATCGCATTGCCGAACTGCATGGCTTTCTCGGCATCCGCGTACTTCAGGAGACCGAACAGGGTGCCGGCGACGAAGGCGTCGCCCGAACCGATGCGGTCTATCACGTCGATGTTCATGTAGGGCTCTTCCGTGTGGAAGCAGTCCTCGTTCGCGTCATAGACGATGGAAGTGAAGTCGTGGACGCGGGGGCTGTGAACCGTGCGGCGGGTGCTGGCAACGATCTTCACGCCGAACTCCTCGGCGTAGGAGCGCATGATCTCCTCCATGCTGCCGGTCTTTTGGAACATGCGGCGGCTGGTCTCCTCAGAGACGAAAAGCACGTCCACCAGCGGCAGGATCTTCTTGATGGTCTCCCGGGCCTCGTCCTCGCCCCAGAGATTCGCACGGTAGTTCACGTCGAAGGAGATCTTCGTGCCGCTGTCGCGGAAACGACGCATGGCCGCAATGGTCACCTCGCGGAGGTGGGGATTCAGCGCCAGGGTGATGCCGGTGGTGTGGAACATTCTCGCGGCGGTGAAGATCGACTCCGGGATCTCCTCGAACTGAAGGCTGGTCACGGAGCTGTTCTGACGGTCATAGACAACGGAGGGCTTTCTCGGGTACGCGCCGCCTTCATAATAATAGATGCCGAGGCGGGAATCCGGGTCGTCGTCGAAAAGCAGGAAGTCGTCGGAAACGTCCATGAAGCGGATCCGGTTCCGCAGGAATGCGCTGACGGAGGATCTGGGAATCTTGGTGAGGACCGCGCTGCGGAGTCCCATCTGGGCGACACCTGCCGCCACGTTCAGCTCCGCTCCGCCGGCATGCTTCTCAAATACACTGCTGTCGGTGATCCGCGCGTGGCGCGGCGGGGAAAGGCGCAGCATGACCTCGCCCATGGTGATCAGGTCAAATTCTCTCTTTTCCATATCTTATTTCCTTTCCGCAGACTCCGCTGCAAACTCCGCGTTCACCCGGCGCCTTACCGGAATGCCTCCGCGATTTCTTCCTTTGTCTCCCGGACATACCCGGAAAGCTCCCGGATCCGGTCGTTGTCCATCCGCATGATCGGGACGGAAATGCTGAAAGCGTACCGGGTGTGCTCATCCCGGATATCCAGAGCCGCCGCAATGCAGCGGACGCCGGTCTCATTTTCCTCATTGTCCAGGGCATAGCCCTTTCTGCGCACTTCTTCCAGGACTTCCATAAATTCGTCGAAGTCCGTGATGGTGTAGGGCGTGGTCCGTTCGATCCTGCAGAGATTCCAGAGACGCCGGACTTCCTCCTCCGGCATCCGCGCCGCCAGGGCCTTTCCCACCGCCGAGCGGTAAAAAGGCAGCACGCCTCCGACGTGGGATACCATGCGCACCTGGTTCTGCGGCGCCTCTACCTTATCTATATAGATGCAGTTCTCTTCCTCCCGCTCCACGAAGTGGACCGTCTCCCCGCATCTCCGCATCAGCTTCTGCAGATAAGGGCGGACGATGTCGGTGACATCGACCCGTCCCATGACCCGGCCGGCGAGGTCCACCACCTTGAAGCTGGGGCCGTAGTTCCCGGTATCCGGGTCCTGCCGGACGTATCCCATATACAGGAGCGAAGAAATGACCCGGTGCGTCGTACTCTTGTTCAGTTCCAGCGCTGCCGCCAGTTCCGCCAGAGAGACATTTCCATGATCGACCAGGTACTCCAGCGCACCGAACAGTCTGCCGGCGACCTGGATCGGATTTTTGTCTTCCATCCCGTCCTCCTTTCACTATACGAAATACTATACCGCAACATGGAACGCTGTGCAATGGAGTTTTGTCAAGTTTTGTCATTATTTTTTTGAATTTCCCTGTTGACTTTCATCGAAACCGCTTTATACTAGAGTCAAAGAGTTACCGCAATACGAAACTGCATTTCATAATATGGAACGACATTCAGAAAGAGAAAGATCAGAGGAGGAATTATTCATGGAACTGAATCTCAGAGACAGAAAAGACTGCAAGTTTGACGCCGTTTCCCTGGGCGAGGTCATGCTCCGTCTGGATCCGGGCGAGGGCCGGATCCGCACCGCAAGAAGCTTCCGCGCATGGGAAGGCGGCGGAGAGTACAACGTCATCCGCGGCCTGCACAAGTGCTTCGGCCTGAACACCGCTGTCATCACCGCTTTCGCTGACAACGAGGTCGGTATGCTGATGAAGGATTTCATCGAGCAGGGCGGCGTTGACACCTCTCTGATCTACTGGAAGAAGACCGACGGCATCGGCCGCATCTG
>Ga0310695_10009401_pt1 | contig 14692 bp, 10 predicted proteins | sample RumenRJG_04DNA_FD_203882 | JGI IMG/M metagenome (GOLD analysis project Ga0310695, IMG submission 203882) | Bovine rumen microbial communities from Lethbridge, Alberta, Canada - RJG_04 (v2) (version 2) | ecosystem: Host-associated > Mammals > Digestive system > Stomach > Rumen | place: Canada... | reverse complement strand
AACAACCAAAAAAGGAAGGTAAAAAATGAAGAACTTCGTTAAACTCGCTGTAGTGGCATCTGCCGCAGCCCTCTGTCTCGTTGCTTGTGCCAAGAAGCAGCAGCCTCAGACTGAACCGGAAGCAGAACCGGCTCCTGCCGCTGTGGCCCCGGCTGCAGAACCCAATGCTGATTCCTTGGCTGCTGAACAGGCTCGCCTCGAAGCTGAACGCCTGGCTGCAGAACGTGCCCGTTTGGAAGCTGAACGCGCTCGCCTCGAAGCCCTCATCAACCAGATCATGAGCGAAGATGTTTACTTCGACTTTGACCGTTCTGAACTCACCGAAAAGGCTAAGGAACTCCTGGCTCAGGTGGGCGAACTCCTGATCAAGGAAGAACGCTTCACCATTACGATCGAAGGCCACACCGATGCTCGCGGTACCGAAGACTATAACTTCACTCTCGGTGCAAAGCGTGCCATGAAGGTGAAGGAATTCCTCGTTGCTTATGGCATTGACGCTAAGCGCATGGAATCGGTGAGCTACGGTAAGGAAGCTCCGAAGGTTGAAGGTGCAACCGAAGAAGCCTACTCCCAGAACCGTCGCGCTAACTTCCGCGTGAACATCAAGGAATAAGATTCTTTAAATTTCGTCATCGTCTTGCCTGTTGTTGCAGGCGAGGAATTTTGCGGATAATTAAAAAGAACCTGTTATATGAAAAACAAAAAATTGAACATCGTATTTCCCTTGCTTATGGTAGCGGCCCTTACGGGTTGTAGCCAGATGACGGTTCTCCGTACACAGGAAATGAAGGCTGTTGGCGCTGAAGTTGAACAGCGTATGGATTCTGTTGCTATACAGCTTCAGGCTCAGAATGATTCCCTGCGTGCAGAGCTGGAAGCGGCTTCTCTTGCGCAAAAGCGCATGCAGGCCGAAATTACCATGCTTTCTCGCCGAGTGGCCGATGAATCCGAACGTAACGATTCCAGGCAAGAAGAAATCATCTATCGCTTGGATATGTTGCTCGGCAAGTCCGACAAGATCTTGGCGAAGAAGGTTGTCGTGAGCGGTGCTCCGGCTCCGGTATCTATGGATAGCCTGGAACGCGAAGCAGAAAAGCTCGTAGAAGCCGAGGCAATGTTCAATACAGCCCGCTCCGATTACCATCGCGGTGAATTCAAGCTGGCCTACAGTGGATTCAAACAGGTTTATGAACAAATGAAAGAAGGCGAACTCGCCGAGAATTCGCTTTACTGGATGGCACTCTGCTTGATTGATGTGAATCAGATTGACAAGGCGAAAAAGGTCTTTGCCCGCATGTCGGAAGCCTTCCCCGACGGCCAGAAGACTTGCCCCGCTTTATTTAAGCTTTCGGGCCTTTATGGCGAAGAATGCGACATCAACATGCAGAAGCAGTATCTGCAGAAGATCCTTTCTACCAAGTCCTGTGAAAAGTCTGCCGAATTTGAACAGGCAGCCGAAATGTTGCAGGAAATCTTGGAAAAAGAAGACAAGAAGTCTGCAGGTGAATCTGTGGAAAGATGTGTGCCTGTGGTTCGTGAACCGGTCAAGCCGACTTCTCGCGTAAAGCCTGCCGAAGAAACGACTCCGGAACCGACTGCCAGCGCAACCGCAGAATCTACGGAAGCTGCTCTGTAATAGTTCGAAAAATCTTTCAAAATGAAAACTCCGACGATTGCTTCGCCGGAGTTTTTTCTTTAAACTCTCGTCTGTAGCCGCGTAGCTGCGTTCTCTCGTCTAGTCTACGGTTCGTCCGCGTCAATGATGACACGCTTGACTTCGGCACCGAGGGTTGCCATTTTTGCTTCGAAGTCTTCGTAACCGCGGTCGAGGTGGTAAATGCGACTAATCTTGGTTTCGCCTTCGGCGATTAACGCGGCGAGGACGAGTGCTGCAGAGGCGCGCAGGTCGGAGCCCATCACGTCGGCACCTTCCAGCGGGAGGCCGCCCTTGATGGTGGCTGTGTTGCCGCTGAGCGTAATGCTTGCGCCGAGGCGTTCCATTTCGGCCACGTGCTTGAAGCGGTCGTTATAGACGGTATCTTGAATCACGCTGTTGCCCGGAACCGACAGAAGTGTCGCCATGAGGGGCGCCTGCATGTCGGTGGGGTAGCCCGGGAACGGGAGCGTCTGAATCGTAATCGGCTTGAGTTCTACGCCACGGGCGTCAACTTCGGCCCAGTCGGGGCCGACAGATACCTTGCAGTTCATGTCGCGGAAGGCGTCGAGGGTCGATGCGATGTGTTCAGGGATAATCTTGGTGACCTTGACGCGGCCACGCGTAATGGCGGCGCCGCAGAGGAAGGTGCCTGCTTCGATACGGTCGGGAATGGTGACGCCATTACCCGGGCGTAGAGCTTCTACGCCCTGCACCGTAAGGGTGCGCGTGCCGCGACCCTGAATTTTTGCGCCCATGCCGATGAGGTAATCGACGAGGTTATCGATTTCAGGTTCCAGGGCGGCGTTCTGCAACACGCTCGTGCCCTTGGCAAGTGTGGCGGCCATGAGTACGTTCACCGTGGCGCCCACGCTCGAAATCGGGAAATGGAATGTACCGCCGGGGAGGCGTCCGTCGCAAGTGGCTTCTACGTAGCCGTGAGTCACGGTAATCTTCGCGCCCAGGGCTTCGAGGCCTTTCAGGTGCAAGTCTACAGGGCGCGGGCCCCATGCGCAACCGCCCGGGAGAGACACGCGGCAGCGGCCAAAGCGTGCTACCAGAGGACCGAGCACGTAGAAGCTTGCGCGCATGGTCTTCACGAGTTCATAAGGGGCTTCCAGATGGTCGGCACCACGGGTGTCGATTCTTAAGGTGTGGGCTTCGCCACCGATGTGGCAACCAATCACGCGCAATACATCGGACATGGTCTTCATGTCTTTGAGGTGCGGGACGTTCGTGATTTCGGAGACGCCGTCGGCCAAGAGGGCTGCTGCCATTACGGCAAGGACTGCGTTCTTGGCGCCGGAAATTTCAACTTCGCCGTCGAGCGGCTTTTTAACCTGAGGTACAATAAACTGGTACATAGTAAAATTAGACTTAATTTTTTTGCATTTATAAGATAGTAAAAGTACCGGGTTTTAGGGGCGTGCCCCTAGGAGAGAGGGTAGAGAAAAACCCGGCTGTGTGCAGCCGGGGTTTGAACGAGGGAGAAACCTCTCCCTTTTAATTATTCTTTTTTCTTTCGTCTCTCGTCTTTCGTCTCTCGTCTAATCATATCGTGTACAACCCTGGTGCGGGCGATGTGGTCGTGGAGGGTGCGGCGCTTGGGGTCGATAAAGACAATCAGGTAGCCAAGGCCGTAGAACATGAGCGTGCATTGCGTAATCAGGCTCGCGATAAAGCGGAGAGCAGCACTCACCCAGCTCATGGGTTCACCGTGGGCGACTTCGACATGGATCTTCACGAGCATTTTGCCGGGAGTCGCCGACTTGATGGCCGTAAATGCGATAAAGTAAATGGCCTGAACAACGCCCCAAATAATCAGGAACAGGTGTGTGCCGGGAACGTCAATCACCTTGTTCAAAGCCTCTTCGGAGGTGGGATTGCTAATGTAGACGTTCATTGCGTCGGCAAGGGTATTCAGGTCAATCGCCTGAACGGCGCTCATAATCATCAAAATCAAGACACCTGTTGCAGACAAAATAACGTTGTCGATAAAGTAGGCAATAGCACGGACAAAGAATCCGGCGTAATGCCTGCCCTTGTTGTGTTCGGCAATGATTGCTTCGAGGGCGGCCTTGATCTGTTCTTCTTCGGAAAGCGGGACTTCCTTGGATTCTTCGGTATCTTTCCAGGCAACCCAGGCTTCCATGCCCGAATGCCACACTAAAGTTTCGTCTTTGATGACGCCGTTTTTTACAAAGTCCCTGATTTCGTCGATATTATAGGGGCCCTTGCGGCGTTCTCCGTCTGTCACGGTTTCATCTATGTAGTACCAAATCATGATGAGCCATAATTTAGAAAAAAAGCTACATTTTGGAGGTATGATGAATTTCAAGATTGGCCAACGCTATGTAAGTCAATCGGAACCTACTCTCGGGCTTGGTATAGTCACCGAGGTGCAAGACCGTATTGTTAAGATTTCTTTCCCCGCTGTAAGTGATGTACGTTGCTACCGTTCCATGGGGGCCCCTGTGGACCGCTTTGAACTTTCGGTGGGCGATACCGCCAAGAGTGAAAAGGGAATGTCTTTTACCGTGGAATCGGTGAAAGAGGTGGACGGCTTGTTAGTGTATACGGGTCGCGCCGGCAGACAGATGAAGGAATCTGAACTGAGCGGCAAGATTTCGATTGCGCGCCCGGCGGACCTGTTCAAGGCCCTCATGGAAAACCGCGTGTCAAATAGCGTGCAGTTCGGTCGCCGCGAATCGGCCATGGAACTTTCTTGCAAGTGGATTTCGTCGCCGGTGCGTGGCATGATTGGCCCGCGTACCTCGATGATTCCTCACCAGTATTATCTGTGCCAGCGCGCCTGCGACAGTTCTACGCTCCCGCGCTTGATGCTGTCTGATGAAGTGGGTCTCGGCAAGACGATTGAAGCCGGCATGATTTGGCATGCGCTCAAGGCCCGCGGCCGCCTGACCCGTACTTTGATTATTGTGCCTGAAACGCTGAAGCACCAGTGGCTTGTGGAAATGAAGCGTCGCTTTAACCACTTGTTCACGCTGGTGGATGAAGGCTACATCAAGGGCCTGTTTGTGAACGACGACGATGACCGCCCGAATCCGTTCACGATTGCAAACGATATTATTTGCTCGATTGACTTCTTGATCAAGCAGCCCGCTCTGATCGAAGACTTGCTCAAGACGACTTGGGACATGGTGATTATCGACGAAGCGCACCACCTGGTTTGCGAAGACGGATTCACGAGCCACGAGTACTTGCTCGCTAACGCCGTGATTCAGCGCTCGAAGGGTGTGCTGCTTTTGACGGGTACGCCGCTGCAGTTCCATCCGGAATCGCAGTTCAACCGCCTCAAGATGCTCGACCCCGTGCGCTTTGCGGACTACAACAGCTTTATCAAGGACCAGGATGCTTACCGCAAACTGGTGAACGAACTTTCAAAGTTGCCGACGGACCCCGGCCAGACCATGAGCTGGGACGACTTGAACGAATGCGTGCCGAAGAAGTCGATTATCCGTCCGTGGCTTGAACAGGAAAGCGCAAAGAGCATGCCTGCCGACGAATGGATTCGCCGCATTGTGGATGCTGTGGGTACAGGCTCGGTGGTGTTCCGCAATACCCGTAAGGGCGTGGGGGGATTCCCGAAACGCGTGCTCGATGAAATTCCGCTGGAACCGAACAAGAATTACCGCGACATGGTGAACGTGGCTGCCGAAAATGATTTGGACATGTCCACCGACATTCAGGAAAACGGCTTGCTTTGCACGAGCTATTCCGACGCCTGGGCGCTCGACGAACGCTACGTGTGGCTCAAGGGATTCTTGAAGGAACACGCGGGCGACAAGGTGCTCCTGATTTGCGAATCGATTCAGGTGGTACAGGCTCTTGAAACGCTCTTGAACGAATACATGGGCGAGGGCGCGTTCTCGATGTTCCATGAGAACATGACGATTATGGCCCGCGACAAGGCAGCTGCAAACTTCAGTAAAGAAAACGGCGCGAACTTGTTGATTGCATCTGAAATCGGTTCCGAAGGCCGCAACTTCCAGTTTGCCCATCACCTGATTCTATTCGACTTGCCGCTCGATGCAGCCTTGGTGGAACAGCGTATTGGCCGTTTGGACCGTATCGGTCAGACCGAAAACATCATTATCCACGTGCCGTATGTGAAGGGCTCCGGCCAGGAAGTCATGTTCCGCTGGTACCACAACGGCTTGAATGCCTTCGGTACTCCGATGATGAGCGGTGGCGAACTGTTCCTCAAGTACACCGACGAACTGATTGCCGCTTTGGCCGAACCGCAGACATTGCTCCAGAACTTTGTGGATACGGTGATTCCGCAGGTCAAGAAAGACTGCGACACCATGCGCAAGAATATTGAAAAGGGCCGCGACCGCTTGCTGGAATTCAACTCCCGCAATCCGGCGAAGGCTAAAGAAATTACCGATGCCATCTTGAAGATTGACGCTGACAAGGATTTGGAAACGCTGGTGTTCTCGTCGCTGATGGACCGCGGTCTTGAAATCGAAAAGAGCAAGATTAAGGGCTGCTACATCATTAGCATGGGTACGCAGGTGGAATCGGGTTCGATTCCTGGCATGCCCGAAAGCGTTGGCATGGCTGGCGCCGGTGGCGGTGGCCGCGTGACGCAGGCCGTGGGTAATTTTGAAGAAAGCTCTGGCGGTGGTGACGAAGATGCTCGCTTCTGCGATACGTCTAGCTTGACTGTGACCTTTGACCGTAACGTGGCCATGGTGCATGACGAAGTGGACTTCGTGAGCTTGGAACACCCGCTTTCGCAGGGCGTGATTGATTTTGAAACCTCGCTCGACAATGGTGCCGTGGCATGCAACATCTGGCAGAATTCCGGAATGCGCGGCCTTGTGATGCAGTACAACTTTGCGGTGGACTTCTCGGTCTCCGAAGAATGGGGCGTGTCTGACCTTGCGGGTCCGCGCTACATTAGCGTGCTCGTGAACCCCACAGGTGAAGACTTGACCGAAAAGGTGCCGGAACTGAAGAACGCAAACTTCAAGGATGTGCCTGTTCCGCAGGGGAACGCTGCCGTGAACATGACGCTCAAGTATTTCGGTAAAGAAGGCCTCGCCATCGCTCGCCGCATTGTGTCTGCCAAGGCAAAGGAAATTGCCGAAGTGGCCGCTGCCGCTGTCGAAGCCCGCGCCGAGCAGGAATACCAGCGTATGAACCATTTGCTCAGCATGCGTGGCAAGGCGGGTAACAATACCCAGCTGCAACAGCTTCGCAAGAATGCCCAGGAATGGAAAAAAGTAATTTCGAACCCGCAACTCCGCCTCGATGCAATCAGGCTCTTGGTGTGTAGGTAGTTTATGAGTGAATTAAGAAAGAATATTCTCGATGAATCCCGTCGCATTGTCGTAAAGATCGGCTCGCGTATTTTGGTCGACTCCGAAAAGGGCGGCGTTCGCACCCGCTACATCCAGAAACTTGCCGATTCCGTGGCACGCCTGATGGAAGCCGGCAAGGAAGTTGTGATTGTGACTAGCGGTGCCGTGGGCACCGGCATGAGCCAGCTCGGTTACAAGGAAAAGCCGACGGTTCTCGCTGAAAAGCAGGCCTGTGCTGCCGTGGGTCAGATTGACTTGATGTATGCCTACCGCGAAATGTTCCGCTGGATGCAGCTTTCCGTGGGTCAGATTCTTTTGTCTGCCGAAGACTTCCGCGACCGCAACCGCTACAAGAATTTGCAGAATACCATCAAGGCAATGCTTGCTCGTAAGATTGTTCCGATTATTAACGAAAACGACTCTCTTGCCGTCGCTGAAATCAAGGTGGGCGACAACGACAAACTTTCGAGCGACGTGGCACTCTTCCTTGATGCAGACTTGCTTTTGATTTTCACGGACGAAGATGGACTCTTCGATGACAATCCGAAGAAGAACCCGAATGCCCGTTTGCTCCGCTTTGTGCCAGAAATTACGCCTGCTGTTTTGGCCCTTGCGGGCAAGCCTGGTGAAACGGGCTCTGCCGTGAGTACCGGCGGTATGCGCAGCAAGCTCGAAGCCATCCGTAACGTGACAAAGAGCGGTTGCAACGCCTTCCTCGCCAGTGGCATGAAGGTGTTGCCGCACCAGGTGATATTTGAAAATGCCGAAGGTACGCTCTTTGTGGGCTCCAAGAAAAAGCTCAACAGCCGTCAGCGCTGGCTCAGCTTCGTGACGACTCCGCGCGGTGCCGTGGTGGTCGACGAAGGTGGCGTGAAGGCTTTGCGCGAAAAGCATTCTAGCTTGCTTCCCGTGGGTGTGTGCGCCGTCAAGAAGCATTTCGACAAGGGCGACCTGATTGAAGTCTTGAGCCAAGACGGCGAAGCCGTGGCACGCGGTGTCGCAAAGTTCGACAGCGAAACATTAAAGCTTGTTCTCCGCAAGAAGACTGCCCAGGTTCACGAACTCTTGGGCAAGGATGTCGCCGACGAACTGATTCACAAGAACGATCTGGTCGTGTTCTAGTCTAAAATTTGTATCTTGGTAAGCGTATGGAAGAAAATCAGAATTTGGACGATTTGGCCGAAGAATCGGCGGAACTCCCGAAAGTCGAGAGCCAAGAGGATTTGGCCCGCATTATCCAGGCGCTCGTGTTTGCGTCTCCTGACATTGTGACGCTCAAGAAACTGCGTGAAATTCTGGGCGATTTTCTGGATGCTCGTCTGGTGTCCGATGCTTTGATTGCGGCGAACGATTCGCTGAACAAGATTAATTCCCCGTTCGAAATCGTGGAACAGGCGGGCGGTTACCGCTTTAGGACCCGCGCCAAGTATTATCCGTGGGTGCGCAAGCTGTTCCCCGAGGCAAATGCCCGCAGGCTCAGCCAGGCTGCGCTTGAAACCTTGGCGGTCATCGCTTACCAGCAGCCGATTACCAAGGCGGCGATTGAACAGGTGCGTGGCGTGTCGTCGGTGGATGGCCCGATCCGTAACCTGCTCGACAAGGGCTTCATTGCTCTCGGTTCCCGTGCCGATACGGTCGGAAACCCCTATACCTACGTGACCACGCAGGAATTCATGAAGTACTTCGGCATCAACCGCATCCCGGAAGACTTGCCGAGACTCCGCGAATTCAGTGAACTTTTGGAAGCGGGCGCCTTGGTGCCGCAGTACGCGAAACCCGAATCGGTGAGTCCCGAAGAACCCAAGCAACCCGAAGAAAATCCGGACCAGGTTGAATTATCGATGGGAGATGCCTAATGGCTGTGACCCCGTTAATGCAGCAGTATTACGAGATCAAGAAACAGAATCCCGGCTGCATCTTGTTTTTTAGAATGGGCGACTTCTTCGAACTTTTCGAAGACGATGCTGTAGTTGCCTCGAAGATTTTAGGACTTACGCTCACGAGCCGCAATAATGGCGCCTCGGGGGCAACGCCCCTATGCGGGTTCCCGCACCATGCCGCGGATCGCTACGTGCCCAAGATGGTGGCGGCGGGCTACCGCATCGCCATTTGCGAACAGGTGGAAGATCCGAAACTCGCGAAGGGTATCGTCAAGCGCGACATTGTGGAAATCATCAGTGCCGGCACCGCGATGGACGAATCGAACCTGAATGCGAAAGAGGCGAATTACCTTTGCGCGTTCATTCCCGAAAAGGATTCGGTCTCGTTTGCGATCGCCGACGTGACGACCGGCTACTTGGCTGCATGCAAGAGCTCGGTGCAGGCCTTCGAATGTGAATTCTGCCGCCGTATGCCCAAGGAAGTCGTGGTGCCCGAAGGAACTTCGATTCCAAGCGGCGTGATGGACTTGATCCGTTCCGAAAATATTCTGGTGACAGAACTTCCTGCATTCCTGTTTGGTGAAGATTCCGCGAAGGACGTGCTGTTTACGCATTTTAAGGTCGAGGCTCTGGACGGTCTCGGCTTGGACGGGCGAGTGGTCGAAACGCAGGTGACGGGAGCGCTGCTTCAGTACCTGATGGACCAGAAAAAGTCCGAACTTTCGCATTTTACGACGCTCGAGATTTTGAATCTCGACGATTACATGACGCTTGATCCGAGTACGCTGCGTAACCTGGAACTGGTGCGCCCGCTGAATGCCGACGACATCAGCAGTACGCTTTGCTACGTGCTCGATTTTACGGTGACCGCGATGGGCGGGCGCAATCTGAAGGAGTGGGTGAGCCACCCGCTGATTTCGGTGGAGCGCATCAAGGAACGTGAAGAAGCCGTCGAGGAACTCGTCAACAACCCGGTCGCTCTCGATGAGCTTAAGGAATCGCTGACTTCGATTCTCGATATGGAACGCCTGATGGGCCGTGTAGGCTCTGGCCGCGCGAATGCCCGCGACTTGGCGGGCATGGGCCGTTCGCTTTCGCAGGCTTCCAAGGTGGCCGATGTACTTGAGGGCTTGAACTCGCCGATTTTTGAACCGATGCGAGCGGCCCTCATTGCCGCCCGTGGCCGTGGCGAAGAACTCCTCTCGCAGTTTAACGATGACTTGCCGCTGACTGTGCGCGAGGGCGGCATGATTCGCGCGGGTGCAAACGCGGAACTCGATGCCATGAACGAAGACATCAAGGAACGCCGCGAATGGATTGCCTCGCTTGAAGTCCGTGAACGTGAACGCCTCGGTATCCCGAGTTTGAAAGTCGGCTACAACCGCGTTTTCGGTTATTACATCGAAATTACCAAGGCGCAGATGGCGAAGGCGACCGCCCCGATTCCCGACGAATACATTCGCAAGCAGACGACGGTGAACGGCGAACGCTACATTACACCTGAGATGAAGGAATGCGAATCCATCATCAGTAACGCTGAAGTCAATATCCATGCGCTGGAATACAAGATTTTCTGCGAACTCCGCGAACGCGTGAACAGCTGGCGTGCCGAACTTCAAGAAATCGCGAATGCGATTGCGCACGTGGATACGCTTTATAGCTTTGCCCGCGCTGCCCGTAAGTACAATTACGTTCGCCCCGAAGTCTTCGAAGGCTCGGGCATCGAAATCAAGGGTGGTTTCCATCCGGTGATTGTCGCGGTCAATTCGGACCTGGACTTTATCCCGAACGATGTGAACCTTTCGCCCGAAGCGACCCGCCTGATGCTCATTACGGGCCCGAACATGGCTGGTAAATCGACTTACCTGCGCCAGACGGGACTCATTGTGCTTATGGCGCAAATCGGCTGTTTCGTGCCAGCAGAAAGTGCCCGCATTGGCGTGGTGGACCGCATCTTTACGCGCGTGGGCGCCAGCGACCGCCTGAGCCGTGGCCTTTCGACGTTCATGGTCGAAATGATTGAAACAGCGAACATCTTGCGCAATGCGACTTCGCACAGCTTGGTGCTCCTCGACGAAATTGGTCGCGGAACCAGTACTTTTGACGGACTCTCGATTGCGTGGGCGATTGTGGAAACGCTGCACGATGAGCCGGCCCGCGCTGCCATCACGCTGTTTGCGACGCACTACCACGAACTCACGGGCCTTGTGGAAAGCCTTGAACACGCCGGAAACTTCCAGGTGGGTGTTCAGGAAAAGGGCGACAAGCTCATCTTCTTGCACAAGATTCTTGAAGGTGCTTGCGATTCAAGTTACGGTATTCACGTGGCCGAAATGGCTGGCCTCCCGAACAATGTGCTTCGCCGTGCCCGCAAGATTCTTTTGCGCCTCGAAAAGCAGAAGATTGACCCGAGCGATGGCGCCACCCACAAGAAGCTTATGGAAAAGCCGCAGGTCGACCTGTTCGCGCCTCCCGACGAATCTACGCAGCTTCTCAAAGAAGAAATCCGCCGCTTAAAGCCCGAAGAAATGACTCCGATCCAGGCGCTCCAATGCCTGATGGACTTGAAGGAGCATTACGGGAAATGATTTGGAGTCCAAATATGGGCTAGTCTCAAATGTTTGTTTTGGGATATAGTAATTGGTTAGAATAGGAGTTCTGATATGAAACGACATATCTTATTGTTCTTGATGTTCATTCTGATGAATGCGTCGTTTTCCATGGCGGAGTGGAGTGGCGATACACTGGAACCCAAGCTAGAGGGGGGCTGCTATCAGATTGGTTCGCCCGAAGAACTTGTGTGGGTCGGTCCTCATGTGGGGCCACATTCATCGTTTCACTGCGTTAAACTTGTTGCAGACATTGTCTTTGGCAAGGACAAGAAAACGGTAAACAGGGAACACCCTTTGAAAGTGATTGAGACCGCTTACGCTAATCTTGATTTTAACGGCTATACTGTCTATGGCGCATATACGGAAGATGATAATTTGTTAGTTTGTTCGTATGGTAGCGCCAAAGATATAAGTTTCAAAAATTTTGAAATGAATGTAAAGAGCCGTTATTTCTCGGCCGTATCCCCGGTTATGATAAGAGACTCGTCGGAGGGTAATGTAATTACGGAGGGCGTTATCAAGGTTTCTGGGGATACCGTTAATGTCAGGGTTGAAGCGGGAAGCTTTATAGATGGAGTCTTGGAAAATAGAACCCCCATTATTGTGGAAAGTCCTTTTATAGAAAGGCTTTGGATAAGAGGAACCAGTAGCTTTGAAACGTTGGGAATAGACAGTTCTCTTGTTCATGAAGCTGTTAATTATGCCGATATCACGGTTAAAGCGGATTCGGCTTATTCAATAACTGTTGGAGGGGTATGCAGGGAGAATTCTTATAATGGCTTGAGGGATTTTTGTATACTGAATTCCCATTTGTATAAACTTTCGAATTATGGAAATATAAACATTGATGTTAAGAATATTCGTGAAGTAATCGCTTCTGGTGTTGGCTTCGTTGTCTTTGCTTCGGATACCTTGTCAGAAATAGATATCTTGCCTGAAATCTATAATGAGGGTAATATCTTTATAAACGCTGACTCATTAGAAGATTTTGATGTGGGCGGAATATCTAGTTCTATTGTAGATTATGCGAGTGATGATATTAAAAAATTTTCCAAAGCTCTGAATCGAGGAAATATTACTGTTTTGGCGAATTATGCGAATGATGATGGCTCTGTTGGTGGATGTTCTGCTCATTGCGGAAATTCAGAAAATCTAGTAAACGAAGGAAATGTCGAATTTCGAATAAAAAAACAGGTCTCGGGGGGACGTCATGACATTGGAGGTGTGTGCGGGACGGGAGGTTCAGTGAAGAATGTTGTAAATTTGGGAAAAGTCCATGTCTCGTATGATGAGGTTTGGCGTACTGATTATGTCTCAGTAACACCACCTTCAGTGATTGGTGGTCTTGTTGCAGCGATTTATGATAAAATAGAACGTTCTGTCAATTTTGGAACGGTTGATGTCGAAGGAGGGACTCATGTTGGCGGTGCAGTTGGTCTGCTTGATAAGGCTGATGCTTCGCAGATTATGAATTTTGGTGCTGTGACGGCTAAACATTGCTCTTATATAGGGGGCGTTGCCGCGGCTCTGGATGGTTCGTGTATGATGAGAGAAGGAAGATGCTTGCGTGATCCGCAATACTTGAATGATTTGGCAAATTTTGCAGATGTCGTTTCGTATGATTCCCTTGAAAAAAGTGTAGGTGGAATTTTGGGCGAGTCTTATGAGGATATCCACAATTCCTACAATGCGGGGAGAGCGTTTAGAATCGTCAGTGCGGACTCTACGAATTTGGGTCATCCGCTTTCATATGTAACTACGGGTAGAGGCCCTTCTAATATAAATTTCTATAACACCTTCTATGATTGGAACGTTTTCTATGGAACGAAAACTCAGCCAGAATGGATTTGGTATGAAAAAAAAGCCCGCACAACATCTCAAATGCAGTCGAATGATTTCGTAAAGGAATTGAACTATGTCGATTCGACAAATACGAATTCGAAGGTGTGGACTTTAAGCAAGTTGTATCCGTATCCGATTATAGCCGATATGGAAGGTGTTCTCAAGGAAAATCAGGAGCGGTTGCCGATTATCCCGGTGCGTAAGAATAAATCTGTTGCTTCGTTTGGCTTGAACGCAGAAGGGATGAACCTCCTTGTTTCGGGGGCTCGCGTCGGAACTCCGTATGCGGTGTTTAGCCTGCTGGGAAAATCGATCGCCCGTGGCGGGATTTCCAGCCAAAATCAAAAGATTCCCGTTGCAAGCACGGGAACCTATATCGTTAAAGTGGGAAAATCTTCGCGTTCAATTGTTGTTAAGTGATTTAATAAAGCTACTATTTACAAAGAACTGTTTGCCTAATTACCTATGCTAGACTTCGCCGCCTTACAAGAGTTTGTCTATAGCAACCGAATCGTGGATTCGACGATTCATGGACTTTCTCATTGGCGGCAGGTGGAATTCAACGGTTTGCTTCTCGCTCCCATTACAGGTGCCGATGTGACGGTCGTGCGGCTGTTCGCTCTCTTTCACGACTGCAAGCGCGAAGATGATGGCTACGATGGCGAACATGGCGAGCGTGGAGCCGCCTTTGCCAAGGAATGCTTCGAAAAGGGGCTTCTCGAAATTACGCAGGAACAGTTCGACCAACTGTATCATGCCTGCTTCTACCACACCAAGGAACATCAGACCGATGATCCGACCATCAACACCTGCTACGACGCCGACCGACTTGACCTCGGCCGCGTGGGCATGTCGCTTAATCCGAAAAAGATGGCGACAGCTCCGGGTGCAAGAATCGCCCACAAGTCATTGCGGGCGAATGTTGATGTCTACAAAATGCGCGAGTGGCTTAAAACCATCGCGCTATAGAATTAATTTTTTCAATCTGTGAGCAACAAAGCCCTCGAATGTTAACCGAGGGCGGTTGACGCTTTCAGCGTCCGCGGCTTCACTTGGTCATGAAATTATGCAAGCATAATTTCGCGACGCTCGTTTTGCACGCTTTTGCGAGAGCGAGGCGATATCACATTCTTGTTTATGCGATAGAGCCGAGCAGTCTTTATAGTTCAGGCTGCTTGCCGGTGAGGCGCACGAAGATTTCTTCGTACTTGGCGAGCGTGTTCTTCACGACTTCAGGCGGAATTTCCGGACCCGGATAGGTCTTGCCCCAGTCGAGAGTTTCGAGCCAGTCGCGAACGTACTGCTTGTCGAAGCTTTCCTGGTTCTTGCCCACCTGGTACTTGTCGGCCGGCCAGTAGCGGCTGGAGTCCGGAG
>Ga0310695_10009399_pt1 | contig 14696 bp, 12 predicted proteins | sample RumenRJG_04DNA_FD_203882 | JGI IMG/M metagenome (GOLD analysis project Ga0310695, IMG submission 203882) | Bovine rumen microbial communities from Lethbridge, Alberta, Canada - RJG_04 (v2) (version 2) | ecosystem: Host-associated > Mammals > Digestive system > Stomach > Rumen | place: Canada... | reverse complement strand
CTGTGTGACTGCTGTGTCGCACGGTGACTGGGTGTCATCGGCAGAATCCCGCCGAGCGCATCAACACCCCGCCGAATGTCGCAACCGTGTCCGACGATCGAAGGTATGGAGACTCATCATCGCGTTGCGGTGCTGTGTGCGCTGCCGCTGGAAGCTGAACCCATTGTCAATGCCTTGCAGGGTGCCGAGCGGAGCCGGCGGTATGGCACGGATCTGGTCACCGGTCAACTCGGCGATGTGCCGGTCGTTGTATGCGTGGGCGGTATGGGGAAGGTCGCCGCTGGCGCCGCCGCCCAAATGCTCATCTGCGAATATCATCCGGAAACCCTGATATTCAGCGGTATTGCGGGCAGTCTCAATCCGCTGTTGGAGATCGGCGACATCGTAATCGGCCGTTCACTGGTGTATTTGGAAACCAACAACGACATCATCGCCGAATGTGACCCCTTCCTGCACACTTATGCGTCCGATGATCATCTTTCCGCGCTCGCCTGCCGGGTGCTGGACGAGCAAGGGTATCGTCGCGTTCCGTCGCTCGCAGAGATGGATGCTGCCGACGACACCGACGCTGCCGACACGATCGCCGACGGCGGCAGCCGATACGTGCTCGGCACAATCGCGACCAGTGACCAGTTCAACACCGATCCCGACGTACTCGAGCACACCCGCCGCGTCTGGCATGGCGACTGCGAGGAGATGGAAGGCGCGGCGGCCGCCCACGTGTGTGCCAAGAACCGCGTGCCCTTCCTGGCCGTGCGCGCGATGAGCAACCGCTGCGGCGAGGCTTACGAAGACCTCAACCGTCACCAATCGGACATGGCTTTGGCCGCCCAGCACGCAGGTGCGGCGGTCCGGTCGATGGTACGTGTGATGCACATCCACCACGCGTAAAAGCCAAATATTCCCACAAAACCGGGCGGGATACGCCGCGGATAAGCCGAATGTCCCGCAAAATCGTCAACAATCAGCCACACGCAAGGGGTCAGTACAGGGCTTTCCAATACCCGCTTTTGCGCGAACCGACGCGCTCGAGTGCTCCGCGTTCGGTGAGTCCTTTGATATGGCGGGCGATGGTCGGGCGCGACACACCGATGTGCTCCGCCAGTTCTGTTGTGGTGATGTACTGGTCTTTCGATATGAGTTCCATGATGCGTCTGTCGGTGCCGTTCCTCAAACGTTCCGACCGGTCCGGTATCGTCCTGCTTGTTTCCGTGCTTTTTCGCGCGAATGTGAATGTGAAACCGAATTCGTCATTTCGATATGAGTATTCCACACCATTCTCGGCGCATGCTTTGAATGTCCGGTCAAAACCGGTGCCGAATGCGTCAATCATGCCATTCTTGAATAGCACGGCGGCAATCAAGGGGTTGCGGATTTTACTGCCTACTCTGCCGCTGGCAAAGTCGCGTGGCTCGGTGCCATGCAGCAGCCCACCGGGGTTGTAAACGGTCACGCGTGACCGGGTTATGGTGATTGCGTTGCTGTCCCCCTTCTGGTAGCGGCAATGTGCAAATGAGTTGACGATGATTTCCCGGATGGCGCGGATGGGAATCTCAGGCTGTTCTACCCGTTGCAGTCCATCGATGCGCGCGCTGTACCGGATGTTGCTCTCGATGTATCGCATGCCTTCCTGGATGCATTCAAGGATGTTGCCGTGGTATTGCTTCAGATCCGCGAAATCCCGCCTGTCGTCGGTGGAATACATGACCTCTTTGAGCAGTACGGGACCGTCGTTGCCGAAGAGGAAATGGCCGGCGTTGTTGAGCTGCCCGTCATTCGTGATGAGATTCAGCTTGTTCAACGCTTCGGATGTGTTGTTGAAGATATAGTGCATGCGCCCGGCGTCGTTTGCGGTTCGGATGTATTGGATCAGAAGATCCTCGTTTACTGTGTCGATGCCGCATCCGGAGGATTGCTCTTCCCATGTTGAGTATGTTGTATCTTTTGATTCAAAGAACCGCAGGAGCTGGTGGGAATCCATGTATGTGTCGGCATCGTCGACGCGCGTGTAATACCTGCCGTATGCGGAATATGGGGTGTCCGTGCCTTTAGCTTGTACTGCGATGATGGTTTTGCCGTTGATGCTGTGGATGTCGATGCTGATGTCGGGGAGCGGTTTGAGGTTGGTTCTGATTTCATGGGAGATGTCGGAGGTTGTCTTTTTCCCGACATCTTGTCCGGCGATACTGCCGTCATCCTTCACGCCGAAATACACGGTTCCTTCGCCATGCTTGTTCAGCATTGCGCACAGGGATATGACGCCTTCTTTGAGCTGCGCAGTGGTTTTCTTGAACTCGACGGTTTCGCTTTCGCGTGAGAGCATGGTCATCCTTGCCGCGTGTATTGTATCATTTATTGTATCTTTTATTGTATCATCGCGATTGTGTGGCCGGGGCGGAATAGCGGAATAGCCCTACGCATAGTACAGATTCGTTGTGCATAAGCGTTGCGAGTAAGCCGAATACCCCGCAAATCTGGGCGGAATCGGCCGCACATAACGACTGATACGACGAGTGGGGAGCGGAATGACAAAAATCCGGTACACGCTCAACAGCATGCACCGGATTCGCTATGTGGTGCCCCCCGTGGGACTCGAACCCACAACCCACGACTTAAAAGGACGCTGCTCTAACCAATTGAGCTAGAGGGGCAACAAACGGTATTGTACACCATGCCGCGACCGCCACGCCGGTCATCGCCATGGAAGTGCGCAAGTGGCTGGGGTTGCGGCAGGTCAGCGCTTGCGACAAACCGTTCTTTCCGCAGCTGCGTCATCACTGTGGAAAGAACGGTTTGATGCGACCTTATGCTTCGGCAGGCAGCGTGCCCAGCTCCTGCAGTTTCGCCTTGATGTCATTGGCCGAAGGCTCCACTTGGAACGATCCGTCCGCATACTGGACGACAGGGATATGCTTCTGTCCGCTGATTTCCACGGCCTTGTCGGCGGCGCCGTCCTCCTGCTCGATGTCGTGCCAGTCAAACGCCGCTCCGAAGCGGTTCAGCGCCTCTTTGGCCCGCTTGCAGTCGCCGCACCAGCTTGCGCCATACACGTTGATATCGCTCATACTTCCTTCTTTCGTTGCTATGGTTGCTGAGGCTCCCGTCCGTTCACCCCGCACGTTGGTTGCCTATGCTATGGCATGTCAGCGTCGGTTGCAGCTGTTTGATTCCAAGGTTCGCAGTCCGCGCAAAACGGACAGTTCCGCAGGCCGTGTCAGTTCCGCCGACTGTGCCAGCCCAACTGGCCTCGCCAGTCCCGCAGACAAAAAGCCAGTCCCGGCAAGCAAAGCCAGTTCCGCCCGACCCATCAGCCCAACCCGACTGCGCCTCACATCGTCCCGCAGCCCGCAATCAGCTGTGCGCCGCCAGCCGCCGCTCGCACCAGTGCTGCACCCAGGTAAGCACCGTGCAGAACAGCAGGTAGATGACCCCGACCTCAAGGTACAGCGCGAGCGGCTCGTAGTACACGGCGGTGATGCGCTGTGCGGTCATGAACATCTCGACGACGGTGATATTCGCGGCGAGCGACGTGTCCTTGACCAGCGAGATGAACGTGTTGAACAGCGCGGGGAACGCCGACCGGAACGCCTGCGGCAGCACGATGCGACGCATTATCGTCACATACGACATATTCGTTGCGTATCCGGCCTCGAACTGTCCGCGCGGCACCGCTTCAATCGCCCCGCGCAGGGTCTCGGACGCGTAGGCGCCCACGTTGAGCGAGAACGCGATTATAGCGGACGGAATCGCCGGAATGGTCACGCCGATGGACGGCAGACCGAAGAAGATCACGAACAGTTGCACGAGCAGCGGCGTCCCGCGGAACACCCACACGTAGAACTGCGCGATTTGCGTGAGCACCGGCGTACGTGCCACGCGGGTGAGCGCCACGATGATCGCCAGCGCCAAGCCGATGGCGAAGGAAACCAAGGTGAGTGGAATCGTCACCGTGATTCCTGGAATCAGTAGTCTGCCGAATGAATCGACGACTATCTGCCAGACCCTGCCGTCCATTGCGGCTCCTTTCGTAATCTATGCCGGTTTTCAGTTTCCAGCGCAACCGAGCGTTACTTGGTTGAGATGTCCTCGCCGAAGTACTTCTCAGAGATCTTCTTGAGCGTTCCGTCCTTACGCAGCTTGGCGATGGACTTGTTGATCGCCTGGGTCAGATCGTCGCTGCCTTTGCGCAGCGGGAAGTGCGCGGCAGGAGTCTTCTCACTCTTCACGGCGATTTTGATGTCGGCGTTCGGCTTCTGCTTGAGGTAGTCGAGCACAGCGAGCCCGTCGTTGACAATGACGTCCGCACGCCCGGAGGTCAGGGTTTCCACGGCCTGCGAGAAATCGTTGACCTGCACGAGCGTCGCGCCTTTATCTTGCGCGACTTTCGCCCAGTTGCTGCCGTTCTGCCCGGCGTCTTTCTTGCCTTTGATATCGTCGAAGGATTTGATGGAATTGTCGCTCTTGCGGGTGACGACCACGCCGTATGAGTAGGCGTACGGCTCGGTGAAATCGTATTTCGCCTTGCGTTCGGCAGTGGTGGTGATCTCGTTGGCCACGCTGTCGGTTTTCTTCGAATCCACGCTGGCGAGCAGTGAATCGAAGTTCGCTTCGGAGAATTCGGCTTTCACGCCGAGGTCCTTGGCGACGGCGGTGGCGACATCCACGTCGTAGCCGGTGAGTTTGTTGGTTTTCGAATCATGGTAGCTGTAGGGCGCGTATGTGCCTTCGGTGCCGAAGACCAACGTTCCCTTGTTCTTGACTTCCTGCAGCGCGCTCGTGGACGAGCTGGAGGAGCCGCAAGCGCCCAGCGGCGCGATCAGGGTGATGGCGGCGAGGGCCGCGGCGGCGAGCCGCAGGGTATGGCGTGTGCGTGTGGTCATGGTTGTTCTCCTTGTATGTGATTGATGGTGATTGATTGCCGACGATGACGTATGACGTATGACGTTTAACGTTTGGCATATGGCAGAGACGTGCCGATTGCGGGGACTGCGCTGACAGGCAGCCGATTGCATGCGGCCTGAAACGAGGGTCAGGAAGCGAAGGATTGCAGGAATTTCGCGGTCCTCGGCTGCGACGGATGGTCGAAAATGTCGCTTGCCGTGCCTTGCTCCACAATGCCGCCGTGCTCAAAGAACACGACATGGTCGGAAGCCTCCCGAGCGAACCGCATCTCGTGGGTGACCATCAGCATGGTCATGCCGTCCGAGGCAAGCTGCCGGATGACTTCGAGCACGCCGCCGACCATCTCCGGGTCGAGGGCGGAGGTGGGCTCGTCAAGAAGCAGAAGCTCAGGTTTCGCGGCGATGGCCCGTGCGATGCCCACGCGCTGCTGTTGCCCGCCGGACAGGGTGCTGGGGTAGCGGTCGGCGAAATCGGCGAGCCCGACCCGATCGAGCTGTTCACGCCCGATGGTTTCGGCTTCCTTGCGTGATTTGCCTTGCGCGTAAATCAACGGTTCGGTCACGTTCTGCAGCGCGGTCTTATTGGCGAAAAGATTGTAATTCTGGAAGACGAAACCGATTCGTGAACGGATGTCGCGAATCGTCGTCTTGTCGCGGGTCGCCAAATCAACAGGACCGTCGCCGAAATCGATGGTTCCCTTATCGGCATGTTCGAGCACGTCAATCACGCGAAGCAGCGTGGATTTGCCGGATCCGGACGGGCCGATGACGGTGACCGTCGCCGCGTGCGGAATATCAAGATCGATGCCGTTGAGCACGTCATGTTCGCTGTAGCGTTTGTGCACGTCACGGATAGTGATCATCGATGCTCCTTTCACGAGGATCCTCACGGCGGATTGCCTCATCCCACCTTAGAGGGTACGCGGGATGCGGGGAGCGGTGCGGCTATATCAATCCCCTATCGCCCGTTATCAACGCGAACGGCGTTCCTGCCCCCGTCCCCTCGTGGGGTCGATTCTTTCGCGGACGGCGTTTTCCCCTCATGTGCTTCGTCCCCTCGCGGGTGCTGATCCGCCCATCCCGATGCCGTTCTACAGTGGAATCATGTCTTGTACTACGCTTCTTGTCGGAAAATCCGCGACTATCGACGGCTCCACCATGATCGCCCGCAACGACGATTCCGGTTCCGGTCGTTACGATCCGAAACGCTTCATCGCCGTGAACCCGGCCGACCAGCCGCGGCACTACCGCAGCGAGCTGAGCCACGTGAGCATCGAACTGCCGGACGATCCGTGCCGCTACAGCATCGTCCCCAACGCGCTGCCCGGCCGCGGCATCCTCGCGGAATGCGGGATCAGCGAGCGCAATATCGCGATGAGCGCGACCGAGACGATCGCGGTGAACGAGCGGGTGCTCGGTGCTGATCCGATGGTCGAATTGCAGCCGGCCCATGGCAATCCCGGTGATGATGATTACCGGCCGGAAATCCCCGGTGGTATCGGCGAGGAGGATTTCATCACGCTGGTGCTGCCGTACGTGCATTCCGCGCGTGAAGGCGTGCGTCGGCTGGGCGAGCTGCTGGAACGGTTCGGCACGTATGAGGCGAACGGCATCGCCATTTCGGATGTGGACAACGTGTGGTATGTGGAGACTATCGGCGGACACCATTGGATTGCCAAGCGTGTGCCGGATGATTGCTATGCCGCGATTCCCAACCAGTTGGGGCTTGACGGCTTCGATCTGGAGGATGCTTTCGGCGATGCCCGTAATCATATGTGCAGCGCCGATTTGGTGGAGTTCATCCGCGATAATCATCTGGACCGTGGAATGGGCAGTGGCGGCAGTGGCGTTTGGCGTGCCGGTACGTTCAATCCGCGCACGCTGTTCGGCACGCGCACGACGAAGGATCATATCTATAACACGCCTCGCGCTTGGTATATGGAACGCTATTTGAATCCGAGTGAGGATTGGGATTCGCCTGCCGCGCGGTATACGCCGATTTCCGATGATATTCCGTGGTGCCGCCGGCCGGAGAACCGCGTGACGGTTGAGGATGTCGCGTTTCTGATGGCTTCGCATTTCGAGGACACGCCGTATGACCCGTACGGTACGCGTGGCACGGATGAGACGCGGCGCCGTTACCGTCCGATTGGCATCAACCGCACTGGGCAGATGGGGTTGCTGCAAATCCGCCCGTATGAGCCGGAAGCGAACCGGTCGGTGATGTGGCTGCAGTATGGTTCGGGCCCGTTCACTACGCTTACGCCGTTCTATACGAATGTGCGCGATACGCCCGCGTATCTGCGCGACACGGGCGCGGAGGTGTCGACGGACTCGTTCTATTGGACGAGCCGGATTATCGCGGCGCTCGCCGACCCGCATTATGTGTCGAACAGCAATGCGATTGAGCATTATCGTGAGAATGTCATGTCGCATGGGCATGCGCATATTGCGTGTGTTGATGCCGCGTTGCGTGGTGCGGCGGGTGTTGGTGTTGGTGCGGGTGCTGGGGCTGGGCATGCCGTCAGTTGCGCTGATATCGAGGATGTTGAGGGCATCAAGCATAGCGGCGTGCGTATGGATGGTGCGAGCGCGGCTGGCGTGAGCGCGGCGGGTGCGAGTGGAACTGCCGAGATGCTTGATGCGACGGATGATGCTTCACGCGCGGGTGGTGCCGGTTCTGCCGATGCTGCGGATGCTGATGCGACGTGCGACGCTCTCGAGCAGGCGAACCAGCGGATGGCGGACTACTTGCGTGCGCAGACCCAGGAGTTGCTTGGCAAGGTGCTGTATACGTCCAGCAATCTGATGCGCAACGCCTTCGCCATGTCCGACCGCTGAGCGCTCCACCTTCTGCCGACGCTGAGTTGCCTGTGGGTGTCGGCAGAAGGTTTTCGTTCTGTTTCTGCCGACGCTGAGAAGGCTGTGAGTGTCGGCAGAAGGTTCTGGTGACGTTCACAGGTCTGTGTGCGCAACCAGTTTGTGTATCCTCACAAACTAGCAACGCTGGTGGGCTCCTTGGCGTAGACAGTTTGTGTATCCTCGCAATCTGGTTACGCAAGTGGGCGTCTGCGCGTATCTAGTTTGTGTATTTCCACAATCTGGTTACGCTGGTGGGTCTCTTGGCGTAGCTGGTTTGTGTATCCTCACAATCTGGTTACGCTGGTGGGCCCTTTGGCGTAGCCAGTTTGGGTGTTTTCACAAACTAGCAACGCTCGCGCTCACGAGTTCGGCCGAATCCGGCTGAATCCGGAGAGAACGGAACGAATGGAGCGAATCAGTTGAAACCGACCACGTGCTCGGCGATGCTGTATCCGTGCCGGATGACAAAGCGCCCGGTCCGCCCGTGCAGGTTGATCGCGCGCGAAACGAGCTTATGCCGCACATCATGGCCGATTTGCGGCGAAGCGGCATCAATCTCATGCCACAGCTGATCCTTCTGACGATAATTCTCACGGTCGCGCGACAAAATCAGGAAGACGCTGGTCACCACGCTGTTGATCGACAGGAAGTGGATCATATACCGGTACAGCCCGTCCGGCACGGTGCCGCGTTCCGGCGTCGCCTCGAGCATGAGATGGTTGACGAGTTGCAACTGCCGCACGCGCCGGATCATCACATCGGTCTGCACGGATTGGCCTTCGCGCCCGATGAAGTAGTGGTAGAACGGCGTATCCAGGTACATGAGCCTGCGCACCCACGGGAACGGCTGATACGAGTAGATGAAATCGACATAGAACGTGTGCTCCGGCAAGATCATGCCTGATTCGCGCACGACCGAGGTGCGGAAGGTCAGCGCGTGCATGATCATGTACTGCGCGATGCCGAAATGCCGCAAATCGTCCCAGCTGAGCGTCCGGCCCGCATCCATCACGTTGCTGAAATGCACGACATGCTTGTTGCGTTTGCCGACCTTGTCATAGACGTAATCGGTGACCAGCAGGTCGATGGGCTCCCGTTCGAGGCGTTGCGCGCGCAGGGTTTCCATGACTTGGCCGAGTGAAGCCTTGCCGACCCAGTCGTCAGCGTCCACAACCTTGACGTACATGCCGGCGGCTTCGCGAATGCCGGTATTGACCGCGCCACCGTGCCCCTTGTTCGGCTGGTGGATCGCCCTGACCACGCCCGGATGCGCTGCCTGGAGCCGGTCGGCGAGCTCTGGAGTCGTGTCGGATGACCCGTCGTCGACGATGAGCACCTCGATATCGCCGGTATCGGGCGTGTCAATCAACGAAGCGACGCAACGCTCGAGATACTGCTCCATGTTGTATGCGGGTACGACGAACGTCAGTGTTTTGGCGGTCGTGTTGCCGGGTGTGTTGTCAGTCGTGCTGTCCGCCGTGTTGTCGGCCGTATCGCCTTGTGCGTTCTCCTGCGTATCGACCAGCGTGCGTTCCTGTGGCAGTTTGCCGCCCTCGCCGTGCGTCTGCGGAATCGTTCCTCGTTGAAGATCAGGCTGAGGCTGCGGCGTGGTGCCCGTAAAATTGGTCATTGTTCCACCTTCTGTATGTCCCGTGCAAGGCTATCACGAGGCGGAACGACGCGATGCCAGAATTGCCCCATTTGCTGTGAAATCACCATAATTTGCATGATGATTTCACAAAGGCGTTACCGCGAGTTCAGAACGCGGCAAGTTCCCGCGGATTACGCCGCGTCTTCCGGAGACTTGGGATTCGAGGGGTTTGCGTGGTTTGTATGGTCTGCCGGGGTTGATTCGGCGGTGGCGTCCGCAGCGTCGGAGTCGGTGGTGTCGGTATCAGCTCCGGCGGCGAAAGAATTACGCTGTTCCTCGCCATCGTCTCGGTCGCGTTTCGCCTTCTGTTCTGCCTTCTGCTCGGCTTTTTCGGCCGCTTCGCGCGCACGCTTGGCTTTCGACCCCTCGTAGCGCAGTTCCGGCTTCGCTTCAAGACGGGACAGGCCGTGCCAGGCGAGGTTGACGATCAGCGCGGCGAGCTGTTCCTTGCCGAGCTTGGGTCGGTCCGCCCAATACTGGCCGGTGAATACGGTCATGCCGACGAGCATTTGCGCGTAGTATGGCGCGCTTTTGACGGGAAGATGCTGGCGTTTGAACCATTCGACGAGGATCTGCTCGACTTTGGAGCTCACGTCGCCGAGCAGCGAGCTGAACGAACCGGTCGGATCAGTGCTCGGCGAGTCCCGCACCAAGACTTGGAAGCCTTCGGGATTCTCTTCGATGTAGGTGAGCAGTGCGAGGGCGGCGCGTTCCACAATCTGCCGGGGGTGTGCGTCTGTGTCGCTGAGCGAGCCAATCAGAGCGTCGGTCAGCGCGCGCATCTCACGGTCGACGACGACAGCGTACAGGCCTTCTTTGCCGCCGAAATGCTCATAGACGATGGGCTTGCTGACTTTCGCGCTGGCGGCGATTTCCTCGACGCTCACCGCTTCGAACCCTTTGGACGCGAACAATGCCCGCCCGATTGCAATGAGCTGCTCGCGCCGCTGATACGACGTCATCCTCGAACTACTTGCCATAGTGTCTAGTTTCTCACCCCTTGTGGATTTCAGCTGTGGGGAGGGGCGGTGGATCGGCGGTGCCGCCGGGGGCGGATACCTCGTCCCGGGGCGCTGGCGCTCAAATGCACCCAAAGATAGCAAGGTATCTCGAGGTTCCTGTTCGCCCGGCTGCGCAGGAACCGGCGGATGGACGCGTATTTCGCCTGTGCTGTTGAGATGTGCCTGTATTCGCGGGTTGCTGTGGCTGGGTGGTGTCGGCTTGCCGGAGATGCGTTCCCATCTGCCGGTTGCCGGGCGTGGGGTGCCGCGGGAACCTGCAGATGCGGGCGTATCTCATCCACGCTGTGCAGATGCGTGTTCGTCTGCGGGTTCCCGCCGTTGCGTCTGTCCGGCATCCCGGACTTGCGTGCCTATCTGTGGGTTGCCGTGCGTGGTGGACTGTGCCGGTGGTGCGGGAACCGGCGGTTGGATGCGTATCTCGCCGGTGCCGTTGAGATGGGTGCGTATTCGCGGGTTGCTGTGGTTGGGTGGTGTCGGCTTGCCGGAGATGCGTTCCCATCTGCCGGTTGCCGGGCGTGGGGTGCCGCGGGAACCTGCAGATGCGGGCGTATCCTGTCAGTGTTGTCGGAAGTCCGTGCCCATCCGCGGGTTCCTGTTGGTGTGCGTGTGCGGCGTCTCGGACTTGTGCGCCTATCCTGCGGTTGCCGGGCGTGGGATGGTGCGGGGCTGGTGTGGGAACCGCGATGTGTGGGCGTATCTCATCCACGCTGCGCAGATACGTGTTCGTCTGCGGGTTCCTGCGGCTGTGCCCATCCGGCTTCTTGGGTTTGCGTGCCTATCTTGTGGTTGCTGGCCGTGGAATACTGCGGGAACCGGCGGTTGTGGGTGTATTTCGTCGGTACTGTGGAGATGCACGCCTATCTGCCGGTTTCTGCGGCTGCGCCCTTTCGACATCCCGGATTTGCGCGTCTATCTCCGGGATCCTGCGTTATCGGCGCTGTCCCCAGCCCTGGCCAAACGGTCCCTGCCCGGGCACAGTCCCCGGCATCGCGCTAATCCCAACACCCGGCACCACACCAACCCCGTTGCCTGGCCTTACACCAACCGTCACCACTTCGCGCGATTTCACATACGTCACCACTGCGATCACCACATCCACGCAGAACAGGAAACCGGCAATCGCGAACACCACGCCTTGCCCGCCCGTCATACGGTTGCACCGCACCCCGGCAATCACTGCTGCAAGTTCATACAGCCCGCTCGTCACAATCAGCGTCGCATCGGCGATGAAGTAGAACCCCCATAAGGTCAGCGTGATGAACGGTATCTTCAGCGAGAACACAATCGATACCACGGCCAAGGCGAACACCAGCAGATAGTAGGGGATATGCACCAGCTTGATGATCATCGCATTCCGAGCAAGCGTGCGGAATTCCCCGCCGCGGCTGAGCCACACGTATACCCCGCCCACGATGATGGTCGCGACAACCCAACAGACTGAAACCCACGGAATCGCGTCGAGGAATCTGCCGTCCTCGTCCAAGTTCATTTCGGGGAACATCACCAGCAGCCAGAACAGGTAGGGTTGCGCGGCTTCGAACACGGTCAGTGCGGTGAGCGAATGTTTGGTGTTCATATCATGTCCTGCCGTCGATGGTTGATATGGTCTTGTCGCGTGCGACTGCGCTGATGCGCGAGCCGACGAAGCGTAGCAGTACGGAAATACAGCGATGCGGGGAATACAACGATGTGCCTTCCGCTTAACCCAGTGTATCAAGGCGAGTCGAAGACGTTGTGCCGGGTGGAATAGGCGGGCGGGTCGGTGGGTGCGTCCAATCCCGCCTGTCCCTTGAAAACCATAGGCTGGGGGTATGGATACTCAACAGATTATCGCGATTGTTGTGGTGGCGGTTATCGCCATCGCGTTGATTGTCGCCGGCGTGCTTGCTGACCGTTCGCGCAAGAAGCGCATCGATGCGGCGGAGCAGGCTCGTGAAGACCGTGAGGCCGCGGCGAAAGCGGCCGCCGACAAGGCGATTGCGGCGAAACAGGCTGCCGGTTCCGAAGCCGGATCCGCCGCCGGGACTGCATCGACGCCGTCCGACCAGAAGTCGGGAGCTGAATCGGCTGAATCGATGAAACAAGCCAAATCAGCGCAATCAGCGGCTTCGTCAACCGAATCCGCCGGTTCGGCCCAATCCGCCCAACCCGAGAGCCAGACCTCTCAGACCGCTGAATCCCAGCCGCAAACGCCGGAATCCGCGACCTCCCGCATGACCCGTCTGAAGGCGCGCCTGGCGAACAGCGCGAACCCCTTCGGCAAGGCCCTGTTCAACATTCTCGCTAAGGACCACCTGTCCGAGGCTGATTGGGAGGACGTCGAAGACACGCTGCTTATGGCCGATGTCGGCGCGGATGCCTCCGAACAGCTCGTCGATGAGCTGCGCAACGACGCCCGCATCACCGGCACGCATGACCCCGCCCAAGTACGTGAGGCCTTGCGCTCCAAGCTGCTCGCGATGGTCGGCACGGATACTGATCGTCGCCTGAACGCCGACAAGCCCGAAGCGCACAAGCCAAGCGTCATCATCATGGTCGGCGTCAACGGCACCGGCAAGACCACGACCGCCGGCAAGCTCGCTCGCCTGTTCGTAGCCGACGGCAAGAGCGTTATGCTTGGCGCGGCGGACACCTTCCGTGCGGCGGCCGCCGACCAGTTGGAAACTTGGGGTGCGAAGGTCAATGTGCCGGTTGTGCGTTCCGACAAGGATGGCGCCGACCCGGCATCCGTCGCGTTCGAGGCATCGCAGCGCGCGAAGAACGAGAACGCCGACGTGCTGATCATCGATACCGCGGGCCGCCTACAGAACAAGGCGAATCTCATGGATGAGCTCGGCAAGATCCGCCGCGTCACCGAGAAGAATCTGCCGGTTGACGAGGTGCTGCTCGTTCTCGACGCGACCACCGGCCAGAACGGCATGGAACAGGCGAAGGTGTTCGCCCAGGCGATCGGCATCACCGGTGTTGTGCTGTCCAAGCTGGATGGTTCCGCGAAGGGCGGCATTGTGATTTCCGTGCAGAAGGAGCTTGGTGTGCCTGTCAAGCTGGTCGGTTTGGGCGAGGGGCCGGATGATTTGGCGCCGTTCAATCCGGAGGATTTCGTCGACGGCATTCTCGCCTGAATGCAACACTCGGTGCCGCCGTATGCAGTGACGCTACGGCGGCACTACATACGGCTTACGTGTCCGGTTGCGGCCATCGGTCTCCTGATAGCTAGGCGCGGTATTGAGGTATGTGCAGCATCCCGCAGCATCTTGCATATCTGTAGTACGTTGCGGAACATATCGTTGCTACGAGGGTTCGCGGCCGATCAAACCGGCGAGTACAGACAGCGGATTTCCCATGGTTCTCTTGCGGTATTGACGGTCAGCGAACCCTGATAAGCGAGTTGCTTTCCGGCATGTACTACAGATAGCGCGGATACACCCGCCGAATCTCGATTCAGCGGGTGTATCATCGGCTGGCCGCGCCGGCAATGGAATCCGGACGGGTCATAACATGTCAGGCGACTGTTGCCGTTGCCTCTGCCCCTGCCGTTGCCCCGACTGGACCAGTGTCCGCCGCCTGCACATCGATGATGTCCGCAGCTTCACTTTCGGTCTCGATGGCGGCTTCTGCCTTCGCGCTCCCAGCCTCAGCCGCATCATCGCGCGCCGGAGCCCCGCGCAACGCAGCCTTCAAGAACAATGGCGCAATAAGCGTCACCAGTGAAATCGTGAAAATAATCGTCGAATAGTAGTTGTCCGACAGAATATGCTGCGAGAAGCCGATTTGCGCGGTGATGAGCGCCATTTCGCCGCGTGGGATCATACCCGTGCCGATCACTAGGGAGCTGCGTCCGTTGAATCCGGCCATCCGCGCGCCCAGCCCGCATCCGACGATCTTCGTGATGACGCCCAGCAAGGTCATCGCCACAATGAACCACACCAGATGCATATCATGCACCGCTTCAGTGTTCAAACCGATGCTCACGAAGAACAGCGGCACGAAGAAGCAGTCGCCAATCGGCTCAATGTCGCGGTCCACCTGCTCGCGGTAGTCGCTGCGGCTTACGGCGATGCCTGCGAAGAACGCGCCCACCGCGTAGCTCAGCCCCACCAGTTCCGAGCACCACGCCATCGCCAGGCAGATGATCGTCGCCATAATCGCGATGCCGCTCGGCGCTTTGAGCAACGCGGCGAAAGTCATCAGCCACGGCGCCACCCACAGCACCACCACGACGGTCAGCGCGAAGAACGCGACCTGCTTGAGCGCAATCAA
>Ga0310695_10009397_pt1 | contig 14699 bp, 13 predicted proteins | sample RumenRJG_04DNA_FD_203882 | JGI IMG/M metagenome (GOLD analysis project Ga0310695, IMG submission 203882) | Bovine rumen microbial communities from Lethbridge, Alberta, Canada - RJG_04 (v2) (version 2) | ecosystem: Host-associated > Mammals > Digestive system > Stomach > Rumen | place: Canada... | reverse complement strand
TAAGAACAATTAGCCCCCCAAAAAATGAAAAATGAAAAAACAAATTTACAAAAAAACAAAAAAAGCAGGCTGGTCCTCACGGATGAGCCTGCTATCCTTTGCCTTAAAATTGAAACACATACACCTTGCCCATAATGGGCTTAAGGTTGGTGCAAAGATAGCGAATATTAGCTCAATCTCCAAGAAGAAATTGAAAAAAACGATATTTTCGACCAAATATTTGGCCATGTTGGAAAATGTGGTTATCTTTGCACCGATATTATTCATTCTAATAGAAAACATTAATATGTTCACTCCTAACAAATCGGATAAACTTATCTTTGTCAATATCAAAAACTCATACGAAGCATTGCAAAGGAATGACACAAGCAATCCTTTGTACCGCGATAGCCTCTATGAATGTACCGTAAAGTTTTGGCGCATTGCTGAAGAGAAAGCTACCTCTGCCACCCATATACTTGGATGCTATAAAGGTAAAGTTATAGAAGTTGTTAAAATCAATGGTGTCTCCTCATCTATATCGGGCAAGTACATAGGCCGAAAAATATTTGATGGAGATGAACAACGCAATTCAGAGTACCTTGGCTTTGATCTTCATGAGATATTTGATACCTTAGCTAACTTCAACACGAAGTACTGGAATTTATAGAGACTTTTACTATATCTTTATTCCCAAAAAAGCAGGCTGGTCCTCACGGATGAGCCTGCTATCTTTTGCCTATAAAATTAATTACACATACACCTTGCCCATAATGGGCTTAAGGTTGGTGCAAATATAGCGATTATTTGCTCAATCTCCAAGAAGAAATTGAAAAAAGCGAAATTTTCGAGCAAATATTTGGCCATGTCGGATAAAAATGGTATCTTTGCACCTGTTATTACTTCTTTAAAATCTTTATAAAAGTTATTAGCAAGCCCCCCTGTGAAGGTCGGCTTGCTTTTTTTTCGTCCATTAACTAAGAAATTTCCTTGAAGATTTGGTGGTGTCGAAGAAATGCAGTATCTTTGCGGCCAAAAATTGGTTCACTTTTTATCAATCTGAGATTTCTATTTTATATATAGGCAAGCCTCCCTGAGAAGTGTCGGCTTGCTTTTTTCTTATGTGAGTTATCGGTGCTGCTGCTCTTTCACGAAGATTTTTAGGGGTCGTATGATTTTTGGAAAAATGGCTGGTAAAATGAAATGGTAAATGATGAGGGCACAAATATGATGTTTTGCTATTTATGCATGTAAAAATATTCCGAAAGTGTGTGCTTAATATTTCATTTTATAAAAATTCTGATAAAATTATAGCAATCTGTGATACTTTTGTCAGATTACCTTCGTAATTTTCATAGAATTTTAATATCTTTGCACCATAATTATAGGAATTTACATAGTATGGCTAATCTCAATCGTATAAAGATAGTTCTATTTGAACACAACAAGACAGGAAAGTGGCTTGCAGACCAACTTGGAAAGTCTCCATGTACAGTTAGCAAATGGTGTCAAAATACAATTCAACCAGATGTGCTGACTTTAGATAAAATCTCAAAAATATTGGATGTGTCTATTAAAGATTTGTTGGTTGATAACCGTTAATGTAAAGCTGCAGTATTCATGTCACTTAGAGAAAATATATCACGAGCAATAGTCAATCATATCTTGAATAGATATGGTACCCGAATCGCGTATGCCAATAACATTTTAGAAGCAGTTAAGGAATTGCTTCGTAACCATCTTGATGAATATAAATTTCCACATACATTAACGAACCAATCACAATTCCCAATATCAAAAGAAGATTTCCAAGAGTTATTATCCAAAATTAATGAGAAGGAAGCTCGTAGAAAGAAAGAAGGTGTATATTATACTGATCGCGATGTAACCGATTTCCTTGCAGTTAATACACTTTTGCATTTCGTTATATCATCAGAAAGCAAGGTTTTTGGCTACGAAAAAGCTTTAAGAATTCTTGACCGATTAGATGACAACCAAAAAAGAAAATTGATATTAGCAACAACCCTTGACCCTACATGTGGCACAGGAGAGTTCTTGCTAAGCGTTCTTATTGTTAAAATTAGACTAAGCCAACATCTGAATGGGATTGGATCTAATGAAATTTCGCGTTCAATCTATGGTAATGACATAGAATCACAGTCAACAGAAATTACAAAACTAAGAGTATTCTTCTTATTGGTTGATTCTTATACAGAAGAACTAGATGTCCTTCACATTTGTCATAACCTAAATCAAAACTTTACTAATGTTGATGCCGTAGTTTATGACAAAGTAACCTTCGGCAAAAAAAATATAGTAATAGGTAATCCGCCTTATGTGGAATATAGAAACTTTAACGGAACACCACAATTCTCATATGGAAATGTATATGCAGATGTATTGCATCATTCTGTAGATACACTACCAGATAATGGGATAATGGCATTCATAGTTCCTTTATCTTATATTTCCACGATAAGAATGTCTAATTTGCGTAATTATATTATGAAGAACACAGATAAACAGATAGTTATGAATTTTGCAGATAGGCCAGACTGTTTGTTTTCATGTGTTCATCAGAAATTGTCAATTGTTATTGCGCAGAAACACTCTGAATATGAAGGGGTTCTTACATCGTCATATAATTATTGGTATCAATCCGAGCGAAAACTTTTGTTTGATAATATTGTATTGTGGAGAACAAATGTAAATAATGAAGCATATTGGCCGAAAATTGGAAATAAAATAGAAAATAGCATATATAATAAATTCCTAAAGATGAAAGGCGACGATATTCTGCACCTCTCTACTTCGGGAACTACAAAAGGAATACAAATTAACAGTCGAGGTTGTTTCTGGATGAAGGCATTCACCAGGGATATGAATTCAAAGAGTTATTCAACTTACCCCGTCCCTTCTCAGTTATACTCTTTTGCGTACTGTCTTGTCAATTCAAGCCTTTTTTTCTTGCTATGGATAATAATCTCTGACGGATGGCACATTACTAACAAAGAACTTTCCTTCATAAAGTTTCCAAAGGAAATTGGCGCAGAATCGATTTGGACCGACTTAGCTACAAGGCTTGAGGATAAACTCGAAAAAACGAAAGTGTTTGTCGGGACGAAACAAGTTGATTATGAATATAAGCATAAATCTTGCAAAGATATAATAGACGAAATAGATAATGAGTTAGCAAAGATTTACAATCTTTCCCAGATTCAACTTAAATATATAAAGACTTTTGGATTAAAATACAGATTAGGCGATGGAGCATAAAATAAATGTCATTGATTTATTCGCTGGTTGCGGTGGATTCTCTGTTGGCTTTGAACGTGCAGGTTATAAGATTACTAAAGCAGTTGAGTTTGACAAGGACATAGCTGCATCCTATTCTCATAACCATAAAGGGACATTAATGTTTGCTGAAGATATTGGGAAAATTGCCGACACAGATCATTTTTCCAAGAAAGAGGCTGACGTTATTATTGGTGGGCCTCCATGTCAGGGTTTCTCCATGGCTGGTGAGCGTATAAGGGGAAAGAAAGCTTTTATCAATGATCCACGTAATTTCTTATTTAGACATTACGTGGAAGTTGTAAAAATCGTTCGTCCAAAAGTTTTCTTATTGGAAAATGTTAAAGGAATACTTTCTAAAGACAATGGAGCAATTTTTAAAGAGATAGTTGATACATTTGGTGACCCAGATAACTTTGATGGTGATAAATATTATCTCCATTACAAAGTTTGCAAAGCTGTTGAATTCGGTATTCCTCAAAGAAGAGAGAGGGTTGTCGTAATTGGAGTTCTTAACAAAGATTTCGACATTGAGAAACTCTTTGAAGAAACGAAAGAGAATATTGAATTGGTAAAGCCAAATTTCTTTGCTCCCGTATCTTTGCGTGAGGCTATTTCTGATATTCCTATGCCTACCGAGGATGGCGAATGCATTTTGAAACCTTGCGAATCAAACTATCAAGCAAGTATGCGTAATTCAGTAGGAACTATAAAGAACCATGTGGCATCAAAGCATAATGGTTTGGCAATAAGCAGAATGCAAAACGTTGGTGCGGGTCAAAACTGGCAAGTCCTTGAAGAAGAGATTCATTCCGTTCATAGTGGTGCATATGGCAGACTTGAGTGGAATCAGCCAACTATGACAATTACAACCAGATTCGATACCCCTGCTGGGGGACGATTTATTCATCCTGAAGAAAATAGAACTTTGACACCAAGAGAGGCTGCAAGAGTCCAATCTTTTCCAGATAGTTTTGAGTTCCTTGGAAATAAAACAATAATATGTAAACAGATTGGTAATGCAGTTCCTCCAAAACTTTCATTTTTCTTAGCAAATGCAGTAAGTAAACTATTATGCGAACAGTTCTAGAGAAACTAAATAGTCTCACAACCAAAAGTGTCTGGTATTTCGCCAAACAGGATGCAAACTTTGATCATTCATATTTGGCCGCGAAAGTTTTCGACTCTATCCCAAACAAGTATATTGAGGATATTGCCGATTACTTTGAGTGTCATGTTGGCCAATATGGGATTCTGCCAAACCATAGAATTCTGTCTGTTAGTCAGATGTTTGGATTAATAACCAAGTCATCACCCTATAGACGTGGTAGCAAATATAACGAAGAAAATACCACAAAAGTATTCGACAAACTCAATTCTTTCCAGATGGGTTCAACTGACTATAATCGGTTGAAAACCCAACAGCTACTAAAAGTTAGGATGCAAACTGTAACAGACTCGCGCGAAGATTTGAAGGATTATAGTGTGAGTCCCCTTATATTCACGTTAGAGGTATTATATAAGTTGCAGAAAGCTGGAATCAATTATATATCAATGGATAATTTCTATACCTATGTTATGACTTCAAAATCACAAGCCGAAGTCGATGAAGTTGTCTATTGGTTAAAGAACAATCCACTACCAAGCCGCTTGGTTTCTGGTTACAAGAATGATAGTCGCATAATGAATGTTTTAAGGGAGAACGTAGATGCTCTTGATTTTTCAAATACAACCGTTAGATTGAATCCAGCTTTCCAAGGGGTTGTTGCATCTATGTTTGATGGTTTATTGAAATCTGATGTTGAGAATGTTCTTCGAATCTTGAACAGCAGAAATATGTATCCTCAATCCTTGACCATACCAATGAATATTGATATAGTACTCGTTAAATAATTATTTGAGTATGAGCAAATTAAGTGATATTAAACTTGCGTTCTTGCAAGGAGATTATTACAATTCTCTTTGGTATATAACCAAGCAGAACTGTAATTTCAGGGATCTTGCAATGATGGCAAGAATACTTGAAATGTGGAATGATGATCCAAATGAATCATTCCAGTCCTATTTTGATAGGATAAAGAAAACTAAACCGTTTTCAGTTTACATTAACAACTCTCCACACAGAGCACTTAAAAACTGTGAGTTCTATGGGTTGATGAGACCATCAGGTTCTAATTCAAGAGTAGCCTATTCCTCGAATAATTTAACGGATGTGTATCGAACCATTAAAGAACTTTGTAACAGTAATTTCGCAAATAAAGAGAAATACCAAAAAGTAATAAACAGTCAATTAGAAAATATGGAAATTTCAGTAAACAATAAGGAAATAAATCCTATCATGTATGCTCTCAAAGTACTCATCGTACTCGGTGACGCTACGGGGATGTATAAGATTAACAATAAAGAGTTTAAACTATTTGTTTGTACCTGCAACGAGTGGAAACAATTCTTCCAGTCTGTAGAATCAATCATACGATTCCGCACCGATTCAGCGTTCCAACAGGCTGCGTCAGCAAATTATAATATAGCAAATGATACAAGATTTAACCTTGTGTTTGATAATCTTTCATATATTTCAAATGAAGGAAATGCAATCTCCATTAAGGAGAATTGTATTGAAGAGGTTCGTAGAAAAGTTGCAGAATATGAACTTGGTGCATCAGTTCAAACAAGTGGGTCAAGAACATTAAATGTACCAGCAACGATAGGTGAATCATCAAACACCTTGTTGCATTCTTATTTAACTGCCATAAGAACCAAACCATTTATTATGCTTGCAGGTATCTCTGGTACAGGTAAGAGTCGTATTGTGCGCAAGCTGGCGCAAGCAACAATTACTGAACAGTTACAGAAATACTATGATCCTGATTCTGTAAAGGGAGGATTTGATAGATGGGCACTTCATAAGCCTGCCAATTTTGAACTAATACAAGTTAAGCCGAACTGGCACAACTCAATGGAAGTTGTTGGTTACAAGTCAAATATTGGCGGTTCACATTATGAGTTTACTCCTTTCGTTGAATTTGTCGCAAGAGCATGGCAATATCAGGAGGTTCCGTTCTTCCTATGTCTTGATGAGATGAACCTTGCCCCTGTAGAACAGTACTTTGCAGAATTCCTTAGTGCTATTGAAAGTAGATCTTTTGAGAATAACAAATATGTGACAGATCCAATCATTAAACCTTTTGAATCTTTTGATACGAAGGATGCAAACGGCAACATTACTGACGGGTTAAGCGACAGAATGGTTGCCAAACTTATTGGCGCTCTTGATACTCAGCCGAAAATTGATCTTTCGAACTGGTTTAAGAAAAAGGGGCTTACATTACCCAAAAACCTTATAGTGATGGGTACGGTAAACATGGATGAGACAACATTCTCATTCTCTCGCAAAGTTCTCGATCGAGCAATGTCTATAGAAATGAATGACGTTAACTACAATGGTTTCTTTGACGGAATTACTGAAAATGATATTCCAGAACTCAACGAGGAGTACTCAGACTCTTTAATAAACAGACCTCTGAGAGGATTGGAGGCTGACAATAATCACAAAGAAGAAGTTCATGCATATCTATCTGCTATTAACGATGTCCTCGATGATACTCCATTCAAATTGGGTTATCGAGCTGCTAATGAGGCACTTCTTTACGTCAGCGCATCATTTAAGTATGGTTGCGATAATGTCGCAAACGCTCTTGATGAATTTACACTGATGAAAATTCTTAGTAGAATAGAGGGAGATAAAAGGTCTCTTATTACTAAGAATGGAAATGATTTACTTCTTGCTCTTTCAAATGTAATAACAGATGCATATCCAATGTCAAGCAAGAAACTCGATATTATGTCAAAGACATTGTCAAACAAGCAGTTTGTATCATATTGGAACTAATCATAATGGCTCAGAATCAGTTGATGCAGTCATTTGAGATACGTAATAGTGATGTGTGCATTAAGTTCAATTGTCCCAATCACAAAAAACGCATACTTGAATGCATTCAGAATTTACAAATTAATCTTCAAAACGAAGAAAGCTTAACCAAGAAAGAGGCTTTCTTCGGTTCAACAGATCCTGATGTCCAATTTCGATTTGGAACATGGACGAACAAAGAAGATGGGTGGGTAAATGGTTCGAATTATATTAAAGAAGAGACTTTTTTCTTTGAAAATACTGATTATCCTGTCAGAATCATTCCAAACCATTATGCTTCAAAAGTGAGTCTGTTACGGTTAGTTATCGGTAAAGAAGAAAATCTTAATGTTGCAGCAGAAGATGACATAATCTTTGGAACTATTAACTTTAGAAATCAGGTTGGAAGAACAGACTTCAAAGTAATATACTTACTTGATGGCATAGAAAAATCTCTATCATTCAGCACAGAGGTTCTTAGTTACAAGATGGACTATCGTACTGATATGAGACAAATTATTGCAGATATTGAGGAAGAATTCTCTATGTTAAGTTATTCGCTTCTGAAAGAGACATATTTGACATTCAAACAATCAAACAAAGAAAGTACAAATCTAATTTGGTGGCAAATCTTTAGAGACTGTTATGATAAAATTGTGGAATCCGTTGATTTCATTATCAATAGACCGAAAAGAAGATTAAAATCTGAAATTAGGTACGAAAGAGCGGAGTGCATGAGTCTTGTCTCTCCGGAGTTGGAAAATGAATTTGCTGAATTTGAATATGATCCTTCACATCTTTATCGTATTGAAGAGTTGTTTTTGTCTAAAGACACAGTCGAAAACAGGTTCTTAAAGTATGCTATACAGTCAACTCTATTAAGATTCAAGATTGTTCAAAAAAACATATTATACATCATAAAGGCTGACAATTTAGGATTAAGACAGCAATTAAAAAAAATGAATTCTGAATTGGAAAGGCTGTCTTACCATCCGTTCTTCCGTGGTATAGGTAGTTTCAAGGGATTCACACAAGATTCTCTTGTGATGAAACAGGCACACGGATATAAAGAAGTATATGAAAGCTGGATTCTCTTACAATGTGGTTATGACTTACAAGATGGTATCATGCAACTTGAAGTCAAAGATATTTCTGAACTATATGAGATTTGGTGTTTCATAAAGATTAAGAATATTGTAAATCATATACTAGGCGAGAAGGCAGAACAACGAACAAGAGGTAATCAGACTGAAGGTAGTTTTATAAAGAACCTAATTCAGGGAAAAGCATCAGATGTTTCATTTATTGACAAGAACAACGTTGAAGTTGTTCTTGCCTCAGTCATGTACAATGCAACTTCTGACGACGAGGCTATGGATGAATATGATCCAACCAAACAGAAGACGGATATAATAGGAACAACCTCAAAAACAACAGAACAGCGTCCTGATATTGTTTTAAGATTATCTAAATCTAAAGACACTATACAATATACTTATTTGTTTGATGCAAAATATAGGCTTAACGATACTCAGATTTTTGATTGTGATGTTCCTCCTGCCAGTGCTATCAATCAGATGCACCGATATAGGGATGCCATATACTACACTCTGTCGGATGATCAGCAACTAAAGAAGGAGGTTGTAGGTGGTTTTGTTCTATATCCTGGCAATCTCACTAAAGACCAATTTATTAACTCGTACTATAAAAAATCAATAGATGAAGTCAATATCGGTGCTTATCCTTTGAAACCTGGCTGTCATTGGAACTCTCCAGATTCAGACTTACTTCTCAGTATTGATTCTTCTGAAGACGTATTGTACAGTTATATCAAGAATTGGCTTAACGAAGAGTCTCCTCGTGAAGAACTTCTTGAAAAAACAATCCCTCAGAGGGGCTTAGAATACACATTGCCTATCGTCAATGGTGCCTATCTGCTTTCTACTATTGATTCTCATGTTAATGAAGATGTTAAAGCAATTGAAATTGGCAATTCCAAAGTGTTTGTAACTGGATATAGCGCAATATTGGCAGGAATTGACTTCCAAAAGATAAAGTTTTTTGCACCAGTCGTTAATCATATGGTTGCTGGTTACTACATTGTTTCTTCGGTCAATGCAGTTGACATGAAACCTGTCCTTGATATTGATTATAACGAAAGAGTTCAAAAAGGCAAGGATGTAACCAGATATAAGGGATTTAACAAGACAATTAGAATTCGCCTCGAATTGGGCAAATACAAGAAACTAGAAAAACCATTTATTTATGGCTTAGACAGCAATGCTGCCAAGGGGGTTGCTCTAACTCGCTCAGAATTTTATGATTATGTAAAAAACAAAAGCACTAATACAATAGACAACGTTTAATCATCTATTCAAGATTGACTAAAATAGCGAAGACTTGTCCCTATTATCTATTAATAAATAAACTCGTGACCACCAGTGGCAGCCACGAGAACGGATGAAGTGTTCTGTGATTTTCGTGCAGCATCCCTAGCCAGTAGTAAAAGACTACCACATTGCGAGAAATCGTGCAGTCACCCGACTATTGCAAATCATCGGGGAAGCGTTTCGTACAGGCGCGGTCGAAGGGCGAGCGTTCGTACAGCTTGGGTACTTCCGTTTTGACGCTGCAAAGATAAAGAGAATTACCGACCTACACAACGAACGATGGTGCAGGTCGGTAATTTTATTCTATATTTTCTGCTATTTCGAATATCTTGGATGGCTTTACACCTAAAGCATTCGATATCTTTTCCAATATATTTATCGATAAATTCCTCTTACCATTCTCGATGTCGCTCAAATATCGAAATGTAATGTTTGCTTTGATTGCAAGATTATACTGCGATATGCCTTGCTCCTTGCGAAGCTTTACGATTGCTAAACCTGTTTTCTGATGAATATCCATATTAAATTAGATTTTTTGGAAAAAATGATGATGCAAAGATAACAATAAATAATGAAATTTTAATTTAATTAGAAATATATATCTTGTTCGTCCCCTCAGGGACGGGCCTTATTGTATCAATTTTGCAACCCAAACTAAACATTTATTATAAAATAGCATTTTTTTTAATCTGAAAAAATAAGAAAAAATATATATTCCGATATAATCGGATGAATGGCTCTTAATTTTGCAGAAAATTTAATTAGTTACTAACTATCCACAGTTAAAGAGTATGATAAACATAATCAACATCTTTAAGCGCGAGCTTATCGTAGATGAATGCCTAAGAGGTAGCCGTCCCATGACCGCTCGAGAGATTATGGACAAGGTCAACGTGTACTTAGCAAACAACCAACAAGTAACTATTCGCAAACCCGAAACTATTGTCCGTTATATTCGAAGCATCGCTGATAGATGGAATGTCGAAATAGAAGAGATATATGAGGGAAGAATGGTTTATTACCATTACAAGGATTCTAATTTCTCTATATATAATTCAAAAATGTATATGGAGATAATGGAGAAGCTAAGTCGTGCTTTGCATTTTATAGATGACTTCGCAGGCCTGCCTCACTTCGAATGGCTAAACGAGGTGAGAGCAATGCTCTATGCCAATTCGCGTGAGAATCCAGATAAAAGTCACAGAATTGTGACCTTCCATCATAATCCAGGATATGCCGAATCGCTTCGGCATTTCACTCAACTCTTTGACTTCATCGAGTCAAGGACTCCCATCGAACTTACCTACCGCAGGTTTCATAGTTCGGAAGACACCCGACATATCGTATATCCTTACCATTTGAAGGAATATCTACAAAGATGGTATCTCGTAGGACTTACTGAGAAGCATCCCGAAGATCTTACGAGCTTCGCATTCGACCGCATAGTTGAGTTTAAGAAGAGCGATGTGCCATTTATCGAGAACCCTGGTATCGACATCGAAGAATACTATAAAGCTATGATTGGTCTTACTATCCCCAAAGGCAAAAAGCCACAAGATGTGCTGCTGTGGGTGGATGACCAAGATTACCCATATTTGAAGACTAATCCCATCCATGAGAGTCAGAAGATGGTTCGCGAAGTGGATGGTGGCAAGATCCTCAGTTTGCATATCCTCGTCAACTACGAACTGGAGATGCGCCTCTTGGCCTATGGCGAAAGAGTGGTAGTACTATCTCCCGAGGATTTGAATCAGCGGATGATAGATCGATTAGATTCTGCGCTCAATAACTATCGCAAGAAAAAGAATCTTGTCGAGACAATGAGTATTAAATCGTGAATAATCACTGAAAATTGACTTTTTCAACAAATAATTCAAACTAAATTTGGATTATTTAGATTTAGTCGTTATATTTGCAGCGTATTAAATATAAAGAAACAAGAAAAAGAAAGTTTTATATACATAGCTACCTTCGGGTAGAACATTTGGGATAATAAGCTTTGCTGAATCCTGTGAAAAATAAGTAAGATGACTTATTGCCTGAATGTCTTTCCTTGTATACGATACAGGGAGGGCAGTCATGGCATCATCTTACAAGGTTCACAGGCCTTCAGCAGAGTGTTGTTTCTGCCCCTCCCTTTTCTTTATATAATATAACAGTTAATCCTTCTTTTCATGAAAATTGAAGACTTCGACAATGATGAACCAATCCATCATTTCGAGGGCAAGGATCTTTTGTATTCTTGCCCGAGTGAACTAACCTTTGCCCAGTCGGGCGCTTCTTCTTCTCCCATCAATATTTCACCACTAGCTACCATTTCCCCACCGGGGATGACGTTAGTCCTGGAACAACAAAAGTTGGAACTGGGCGAGCATCATTGTTGGGTTAAGAGATTCATTAAGCATTTCTTTAGACCTCAGCTAAACGTGTATCTTTCAATTTCGGAGTTGAATATAACAAGACAAATTTTCAATTCTGAGTCAGTATTAGTTTCAAATAACATAAAGAATATGTTCAACAACTGCACACTCAATAATTGTACATTCAATACACACAACATAACCGATTCAAGCCAAAACGGCGAACACACCAAGCAGCAGGCTGCCGAGGTCATGGATGTAGAAGTGGTGAAGTACGAAGGTGAAGACCATAGCAATTCTCCGCTTATCCCCTGTTTGACTCATCCTGAACAAGCCCAGCCTCTCATTGAATGGCTGCATCGCAGCATGGCCAATCAGAGTTCGGATCGTGACACAATTCTGCCACTCAAAGCTGCTTTCGAGAAGCATCTGCTGAAGAGAGTACCCCAGTACGATGACTTTAAGAAAGAGTTCGGAGATATTGTATGTCAGTCTCAATATTCCCGATTGATGGGCAATGATGGCAAGTACACGGAAGACGAGTTCAAGCGTGTGCTTGCAAGCCTAAAAGTGTGAAATGCGAGCTTCGGAGAATGCATAATTTAGCATATTTTCGCATACATCCGCATAAATTAGCATAAAGCCGCATATAATACTGTCCCCGCCAAATTTCGTTTGGTGGGGATTTTTTTTATTCCTAAATTTGCACTCGCGATCGCAAAAATGTTGAACTTTTAATACTATTATTAATAATGAACAAAAAGAAGTTCCAGGATGCCCTACAGGTACTCATCAATGTGCCTGCTTTGGTAGAAGCCATAATCGGCGAGAAGAAAATCAGTAAGATCTTCAAACGACTGAAGAGACTTCCAGGTGGTACAGAAATCAATGTGTGGCTGGTTTTGCATAACATGATAGACCCAGTCAACACCGTGAGCACCAATATCACAGATGAGAAAGAGAGGTCGGTGGTCATTGAAGAAGCCTGCCGCATCTACGCACTCATGAAGTCGACACCTTGCAAGAGTGTTGATGCCTTGGTCGAGGATGCTATGACCTTGGCTAAGAAACGGAAGGAAGTTTACCAACGTGAATTTGTCAAGTTCTTTCAAGATGGCGAGTGAAACTATTTATGGCAAATTCACCCAGAAGGGGATTGTCAGCGAGATTAAATCAAGCCCAGAGGAAGATACGCGCATGATGCGCCAGATGTCTTTCCTTCCTGATGGTCTGAAGAACGAGATGGCAGTTGTTGTCGATCTAAATAAGGCATCACAGATTATCCTTGATTTGCCGATGGTTATCGAAGCTCAGAAGAAGAACGACCTGTATTTCCTCACCCATTTCGAATATGTGTAGAATCATTAAAATGTAAAAGAATGTCATGCTTGAAAAAATAGATATTGTAGAACGTTTCAAATTTGGGACAAGTCAATACGGCTTGCGCACCAATGAGGAATTCTTGAAGTTCATTTCGATATTCTATGATGAAGAAGCCCTCAAGCTGGGCATTATCAAACAAGAGAATGTCGTACCAATGACATACTTTTCAGCTTTGATACTATCCGATAAAGAGTTTAATGAACATTTGTTTACAAACTATTATTATCGTGAGTATTTCAATCTCGAGGTAATTGGTTATCTGTTAGATTTGAACTGCTTTGAAGAGGGTGTCAATAGTTTTCAACTTGCAAGCTATATTAAAGCACGTTGGAAATTTTATTGGGATATCAATGATGTACGTAGTTTGGTTACAAAACTGACACCAGTAACGCGCGATGACAACCTATTTGATTATGTGAAATACTATTGGTTGGTTGCCAAGCATATTTCCTACTATAATCCATTACAAAGAAGATTTACAAAAAAAGATGAAATCAGTTTATAACCAACTAAAGCTCTCCACACGTAATGGGAAGCTTCACGAATACGATAACCTCGAAAACTTCTATGCTATGGTGCTTAACACCTGGCGCGGTGAGTATCCCGACGGGAAGATCGACTACATGCGTTTCCTCATGGATTGGACGCGACTTTCAGGAGCTGAGATCTATCGTATCACCGAGGACATGATGAATCAGGTCGATATGGGCGTTTCGGTAATGAATTGTACAATTGTCGTTGTGGATTGGGACAATTACCATGAGGGCCTAAGGAAGCTGAACTACCTGATGTCGGCCCTCTGCTACTGCGTGAATCATGAAGAGTGTTATAGAGCCAAGGAGTTCAGAAAAGCCTTTGACCGTATTTACGCCCGTTTCCATGAAGCAGATAATCATCGACAAGATCACACGTGACGAAGTGCGTAAACAGTTCGGAATCGACAACCCCTTGATGTCAAGAATACTGAAATATCAGAACACAGGTATTCTTTCTAGAAAGGTAAGGGCGCACATCTTCAATTTTCGAGATTTTCACATAGTAAATAATTAATAATTAACGAATGACAATGTAATGAACAAAATGAACTTAGAGCCCGGTGTCAAATATCGTGGCACCGGCTGGATCAACGAGTATGGAGAATTTCAATTCACTCCTGAGCAGAAAGGCAGCAAGCCCAGCAATCTGAAGATCGTGCACCAGGATGGTGACTTCGTGATCTACGAGAGCGCCCACCTGTGGCAAGTGAAGGTGAACCTGAAGAAGACGATGATCAACTCGTTGCAGTTGATGCAAATCTTCTCTTCTGCTTGCGGCATGCTCTACAAGTACATTAACAAGAACGTTTAATCATTATCACGAATTTGATATTGTAGTAGGGCAAAAATG
>Ga0310695_10009396_pt1 | contig 14700 bp, 7 predicted proteins | sample RumenRJG_04DNA_FD_203882 | JGI IMG/M metagenome (GOLD analysis project Ga0310695, IMG submission 203882) | Bovine rumen microbial communities from Lethbridge, Alberta, Canada - RJG_04 (v2) (version 2) | ecosystem: Host-associated > Mammals > Digestive system > Stomach > Rumen | place: Canada... | reverse complement strand
TTTTCTTTTTCCGGCATCCTCAAATAGCAAACAGAAAAACACCCTAAAGTCCTATTTCTATAAAAAGGAATAGTTATGAATGTTTTTTCTAATCTGACATATAACGTTACCAATGGCGTGGTTTCCAGTGCTATGAGCATGGGCTTCAATGGCATCAACGAAATCATGGGCATCAACAGGGTCAAAGGCCAGGAGATTGACTATTACTACAACTACAAGCCAGGAGCTAATTTCTGGTCTGTCCATTCAGCTCCTATCCTAAGAGCTGCTGCCCAGTATGCCAAACAGTACGCAATCGATCAGGTTAAGAAACTACTAAAAGGTAAGGTTCAGGGGCGTGAGGATTCAGCCTGGTCAACCCTTATCAAGGACTATGGAGACAAGGTAAGGCAGAAACATTACGGTATGCTCCAGGTTAACAGGGACGGAGGCGGTGAGGACTACATCCCAGCTGTTGACAATTACGGAGAGCTTTGCCCTTACGCCTTCATCATGGGTATTAAGCTGAAGGAACCTATTGCCTATAAGATGCAGTCAAGGATGCGTGGTGGCAGGATAGGACAGAAGAGCCTTGACGTAAACATGCCAACCCAGACCGATATGCTTGTTTGGTTCGATCCACTGGCAATACCCCAGATGAATTCAGACAAGAACGTTATCCTCACACCAGTACAGGGACGTGATTTTACCCGCAAGGAAATTGTTGGTAATGGTGACATCAAGTTCTCTGTTTCAGGCAAGATGTGTTCCGGTGTCCCAGGCGTGTACCCAGAGGATCAGGTCAGGAAGTTCAAGCAGATTATGGATTACAAGGGGCTGGTTTACTGCAATCATTACATTCTTGACATACTGGGAATCGACAAATTCATTATAACTGGGTGGTCTCTTACACCAAGGCAGGGATACGGAGACAACACCCAGGACTACACTTTCTCTGCCGTTGGTGTTATGCCTGATGAGGTTACAAAGGTGGAGGCTGATACCATAAACATTGTGGACTACAGCATCCAGCAGGCAGAGAAAACCAAGAAAGGCGCGTGGGCTCAGCTGGTACAGAAGAAACTGGAAGGCTTGCAGAATGGCGCACTTGATTCACTTAACAAAGGCCTTGACAAAGGCATTAACAGTTTGATATAGAATGGCAGACAAGATAGCTGAGGGAATACAGTCAGGCGGTAATAAGTATGCCACACCGAAATATGATGTGAACTACCGCCATACAGGAGCTGAGAGAGGTCTTGATGGGGAAGATGCCCAGAGATACATTGACCAGGCTCCTGATATACTTGTGTGCCAAATCAAAATCTGGGATCCAGACAAACAGGGTATCCAGCCAGCCCCAGCCAAGGAACAGTGCAAGATGGTGCTGCATGAGGTGGAGAACATAACGGTTAACAGCTCATACAAGAACGTCATCAGCACAGCCTCAGTGGTCATTCCAAAGGGCTCAATCATAAAGAAGGTGATAACTGTCTGTTCTGTTGACCAGAATACAGGTGCCCAGGATCCTGGTGTCGCATCAGACCTCAAGAACAATTCCCCTGAGCCTAAGGTAAGCAAGGATGTAAGTTCAGACTCAAACCAGGCAGACGGGAAGGAGCTTTTTGACCCAGATAACGTAAATGATTTCGGCCTGGTGCTTACAACGGCAACCGAGAAGGGTAGGCCTGTTGATCCCACCATGTTCACAACTGGAGACAGGATTGAGATAAGGTGTGGATATACCCAGGATCCGGACGTTGCTGAGAATATAGACAAATACGAGAACCACAAGTGCCTTAACCTTGTGTTCTCAGGATTCATTACAGGTATTTCTCCAACCCAGCCCATAGAACTGAGGTGTGAGGACCTGGCATACATTTTCAAGACAATCTCATGTGAGAATATCCAGTCAAAGGGTAACAGGACCGTAGCCGATTTCTTTGAGGCAGGCGGTAAGTATAATTGGCTGGAAGGAACTGGGATTGAGCTTCATCCAGACGTAAAGGCATCCAACATCAATGTTGGTGCGGTCAATGTAAATCAGCATATAACAGTTGCCGACGTGCTTTATGAGTGGTCCAAGAGCGGCCTTCTCTGTTTCATGCGTCCGGTTGTTGATGGTGATGGAGCTGTGACTTACAAGCTTTGCATTGGCCGCTCTTACATATCATCCATTCCTGAGGGTGGCAGTAAGGATGATCCTCCAAAGTACCCAGAGGATTCAATTACATATAAGGTTGATGACGCTGGTATTCCTATTATCTATTCAGACTGGGATGTTGCCGAGGATCAGCTGTCAATTATGAATGTGGACAAGAAGTTCGTTGTAATTGATGCTGTAGGCTGGAAGATTGAGAATGGCAAGAACAGCTTCTGTAAGGTTTCTGTCAGGGTTGATCCTGAATGGAGGCCTTCAGATGGTCCCAAGAAATACCAGTTTGTCAATGAAAAGGAGTTCACCAGTGTCCGCAAGGGCAAGAGGAAGAAGGACGGCAAGAGAAGCGTGGTAAATGAAATCCACAGCCTAAAAGCCTACTCAAGATACCCGTACACCTCTAAGAAATGGGGTGTTACGATGGATGAGCTGAAGAAGGAGGCTATTGCCTATTATGAGAACTTCAACCCCAGTGGCGTATCTGGAAAGCTCACTCTTTTTGGGGGGCGCGACATCAAGACATCATCCATCATAGCTTTCGTTGACCTCCGAGAGCCTGCAAGACAGGGGTTCTATATCGTTGAGGAGGTAAATACAAAGTTCGGTGTCAACGGATACAGGCAGGAAGTGACCCTACCATATAGGGTTAAGCTGTTCGACAACTTTAAAATCGTGAAGTAGTATGTATTATGGAGATTTGCTTTCCGAGTCCAGGAAACTGGCAGAATCGGTTCAGAATATAGCTGGGAGAGGCCTTCTTGACAAGAAAGGCCACCTTGTTTATACCAACAAGACCGCTGGATATGTATGCAATGTCTACCCAGAAGGTGATGAGTGGTACGGAACCATTGATGTCCAGGAATTCGATAAGGACTATGAGGAGGACAAGCCAACAACAGCCGGTCTCCATGAGCATGTACGTATATCAGCCATCCAGAATAACAAGTCTGGGTATCTCATCGTTCCCCAACTTTATTCTGAGGTTACATTTGTGCAGGATCCGTCCACACAGGAGGAATACGTTATAGCCTTCTCCCATGTTGATGTCATCCAGCTTCAGTCCCATGTTAAGGTCAGCATTGGTGTTACTGAGACTGAGGAATTTGTGGAGGACCAGGATGACGATAAGGATTTTGACAACCTCCCCAACACTGGAAGCTCAGCCCATACCTATTACGACAAGGATTCCATTAAGGAGGTTGTTACCGAGCACGACAAGGAAGGTGATGACCCTGAGAAGGTTCAGGACGGCACAATCACCAGGACAACCACCAAGGACAAGATAGTTGAGCAGGTTGGCGAAAAGACCACCATCACAACCGAGAACACCAAGAAAACCCTCAAGATTGGCGATAACCTGACAGTTGAGCTGGACGGAGAGGGTAGTGTCAAGATAAACGCTAACGGGACAACCGTGACTATTGACAATAAAGAGGTCTCCTCAAAAGTGGGTGGCTCAGACAGTGCCCAGGTTACCGTTGACAGTGGTGGAAATGTCATAGTGGGTGCAGCTGAGGACAATGCGGTTCTATATACCCAGCTTCAGTCAATCCTGAGCAAGCTGTGTTCCTACCTGGCATCGGCACTTACAGCCACACAGCTTGGACCACAGCCGCTTTCTACTGGTCCGCAGATAGGAGCACTGGCAGGTGAATTACCAAACATGATGTCTAAGAAAGTAAAAATAGCAAAATAATGGCAGCAAACAGTTTCAAGAAAGGTTCTGGTAAGGATGAGATGGCAAAGCGTATCCTTGAGAGCGCATTGTCAACTCTTATTGCCATAGATACCAACCACAATTATGTTCTGGAAGGCTCAACAGCAACAAATCCGACGCTTACGGAGGCTGGCACAAAGCTTGTTGCAAGTATGCAGAGCAGTGTGCGCGATACAGCCGGAACAATAGGTGACGCGATAGCTGGAATGAAGAAGAGCCAGGTCAAGAAAAGTGATTCAATCATTATCTATGACGAAAGCTCCCAGTCCAACTACAGGGTCACTTTTGAAACTCTTGCAGCCCTTATAGTTGCAGGTGCTATTGATGGCGGTGATGTCCTTACTACTGCAAAGCTCTGGTCTCACATGGCCAGCAATACGGAATACCAGATCAACATTTCACACCTCAGAGACGCACTGGCAGACTATCTCACAAAAGATAAGCTCCAGGGTTTGTTCAGGACTGAGGGTGGCGACGCATTCCTTTCCAAGATTTTCGATGACGAGGCCCTGGGTGTGATTACATTCCTTTCAGGTCTCAGGTCGAATGGTGTTGCCTATATGATGAAAGGTCTCCAGATTGGTCTTTATCAGCCTGGAATTACCGGTTTTGGTGCTAAGATCGATGAGAACGGCAACGGAGAGTTTGAAAGCCTTGTTGTGCGTCGTTTCCTGGATGTTCCTGAGCTGAGGTACAATAGGGTGGAAGTCCTTGCTGGTGATAAGTGGCGTGCTCCTGGTGGCGGTATTATTGAATCAGTGACCCCAGATGTTGACCCCGAAACTGGAAACGTCCTCGCAACTGGTACTATCTCTCTGAAACTGGAAGAGGGGGAAGTTGGCTGTATTGCTGTGGACGACATCTGTATGGGTATATTCCATGATTTCAATGACCCCAGCAATAACGATGACGCAACTACTGATGACGGATTCGGTAACAGGACATTTGCAGGATTCTGTACTTCCTATTTCCGTATCACTGAGGTAACGGCAACCACGAATATCGATGGTGTAAATTATTACAATAAGGTATTCAAGTATGCCCTGAGACCTATTGGTGGAAGATGGAGCAGGCAGATACACCCGCAGAATTTCATGAACTTTGTGGTGTACGGTAACTTCACCAACACCAGCAGGCAGAGCTCAACATACGAGACAACAGCCTATACCAGAATGCTCCGTGCCCAGAATACCTGGGAATTCAGCTGGAACAATATCGGTATGCAGTTTGGTGACTGTTCCCTGCTTGCAAACTTTGACACCCAGGAAGAGCCTAATGAGAGGGCTAACGAGGCTTCTAAGTACCTTTTCTATATAGACGGTGATATTTTCCATACCGGAGTGCTCAGAAGGGTTGACTCTCATGGACGTGACATCATCGACTACTATGACCAGGGTGTCTGGGATCCAAATACAGAGTATTTCTATAAGGACAGGGTTTACTGGAATGGCTCCATGTGGCTTCTTGTCCGTGAGGATACAGTTGACGACCAGGGTGTACATCATGGCATTACTGGAAGTGAGCCAAGTGAGGATAATCCAAACTGGCTGGCTGTTGTGTATTCGCAGTCAGTAAGGTCAATGGGTCACTGGGAAGCCACAAAATGTCCATACCCAGTTTCAGCAATCGTAAACCTGGCTGGTATCCTCTATATCAGTAATAAGGAGACTTCCAACCCTCCAAGGGGACTTCTGACTGGTTTGGTTAATGGCCAGACTACATACCTCAAGGATAAGGATGGTAAGTATTTTCTGATAGATGAGGACGAGAGCAATATTTCAGACGACTGGGATGTCCTGCTTGATATTCGTGAGATGGTTTCTGGTGAGGATGCTATTTATATCAACCTTACCAATGATGCCGACTCAATCATAACCGACATCAATGGAAATATCGCACCAGGTACTGAATACCCGACAACCAAGGCTCAGCTGTATCGTGGCAGCGTCCAGATAACCTCAGGCATAACCTGGGGTGTAAGTGCTGTTGGCTGTTCTGCTTCAATCGCTCCGGAATCAGGTACGGTTGTTACCTCGAATATGACAGCTGACAAGGCTACGGTTACAATCAGTGCTACTTACAACAATATTACTTATCAGAAGGTTTTCACTTTCTCAAAGCTGTTCGGTGCTGACAAGTATTACCTCCAGCCATCTGCTGACGTTATCAAGTTCAACCCGAATGCCAATGGTGGAACTGGAGAATATACACCTACATCACTTACTGTACACGCTTATGTTATCAAGGGCGGTGATAAGCTTGAAATTACCTCTGGTGCTGGACTGGGATACATCAGGTTTGGCGGCAATACCTACTACTCAGGCATGACCGTCCAGATCAACAACATGTCCGTATTCACAAGTGGCAAGCTTACATTTGAGCTCTTTGATAACCAGTCTACGCCACAGTTGCAGGATATGGAGGAGGTTCCTTTGGTACAGGATGGTGTCAATGGTGCCGGTAGTGCTGTTGTCAACCTTACCAATGATACTGATACTGTTTGCTGTGACTCTGAGGGAAACATAGACCCCAGCGATTCTCTCCCGACCACCAATGCCCAGCTTTACTATGACCTTCAGAAGGTTACGACTGGACTGACATGGAACTGTAACGCTACGGGATGTACCGCAACAATAGAGGAGGATCATGACAATCCTGGAGAAGGAAAGCTTACCGTTACCGCCATGTCAGCTGATGTGGCAAGCGTACTTATATTCTGTAACTTCAGGGGAGAGCAGTATAGCAAGATATTTACGTTCAAGAAACTGTTTGGCGCGGACAAGTATTACCTCCAGATGAGTGGTGATGCCGTTGTTATGGACAAGACAGGTTCTTTCAGGCCTAACAGCATTACGGCAAGGGCATTCTGTAAGAGATTCGGAAACGACCCGATTGAGTGTACTGCCCAGGATTTCCCGCATATCAAGATTGCTTGCCAGGCTCTTCAGCAACAGTCTGGATATTCGCCTCAGTCGGTTGTTATGACAGACAGCGTATTTACTGACAGGCATTTGGTATTCACGCTTATAGATGATTCCACACCAGGTGACGTTAAGGTCCTGGATACTGAGGATATTCCCTTGGTTATGGACGGTACTGATGGTATTGACGGACAGGACGGTAAGGACTGGCACTACGCTGGCATGTGGGATTCTGAGGCTGAGTATAAAGCTGGTGATGTTGTCCGTATGGGCGATACCATGTACGTTGCTCTGGTTGACAATACAAACAAGCCACCCAGGGAAATCCTTAAGGACGGTGTTGATGGCAAGTACCTCAAGGATGAGAATGACCGCTACCTGATGACCGGAAGCGACCTTACCGATGACATTAACTGGGATTTTTATTTCCGTGACGGTAGGGATGGTATTGACGGAATTGATGGTATAGACGGACGTGACGGACAGGATGGTGACACCCCAGTATTCGTTAACCTCACAAATGACACTGATTCTGTTATCTGTGACATGGATGGAAACCCGCTGGAAGAGTTGCCTACCACAATTGCCCAGTTCTTCTTCGGTTCACTCCAGCTTCTCCATGAGGATGGTGTTGAGTGGTCTATTTCTCATCTGGTAGGTTGCACACTGGAAGGCGAGGGTGGTATTACGGATGACGGATATGTGCAGGTTAAGACCATGAGTGCTGACCGCGCCCAGGTTACGATCCGTGCCACCTACAAGACCCAGTATTACGAAAAGAACTTCAACTTTACCAAGCTATACGGAACCGACAAGTACGTGCTGGCTCCTAACTTCGGTACTGTGCAGTTCAACCCCAATAATGGAACATACTATCCAACAGCTCTTGTGCTGAATGCCTTTGTGATTAAGAACGGCACAACAATCGACCTGACTCAGGCTTCTGGTCTGGGATATATTCAGATTGGTAATGATACCCAGCACAAATACTACAATGGCGACTCTATCCAGACAGCTACGTTCTTTGCAACTTCTGGAATTGAAATTACGCTTAGGGATCCAGACGGTGTTGTCAAGGATAAGGAGTACATCCCCAGGATAAGTGATGGCCGCAGGGGTGATGACGGTGATGATGCCGTTACAATGTGGTTTGATGATTCGAATATCCACTTTATATGTGACGCTGAGGGTACACCTATATCTGGACAGACATATAGTACAACCGGAAAGCTTTATAAGGGCGGTAACGATGTTGCCCTCCATGCTTCACTTAGCAAGGCAGAAAGCACAACGGTCAACTGTACTGGCGTGCTGAATGTTGCCGATAATACTGAGTTCATACTTACTGTTACCGGATTCAAGGCTGGTGCAACTGATTCCAATGAGGTAAAGGTTACGTTGGTTGCTGCTGATGAAAGTGTTAGCAGGGAATTTATAGTACATGTTGACAAGGTACGTCCTGGTGCTGATGGTAAGTCTCCAGTTATATATAATGTCGTCCCCAACACCAATGTGGTGAACAAGAATAAGGAAACTGGGGTGTTCACTCCGGCTACCTTGACACCAGGCGTAAGGAAATCCTATGTAGACGCTAACGGAGCAGTTGCCCACCAGATGCTTTCTGCTTCCCAGGCACTTAGTTCTGAAGGCATTCATATCTACTACAGGTTTGATGCAATGATTCAGACTGTAACGGAGGCTATAGGAAACCTGGATAACGGAAACCCACTTACCCTGCCTTCCAGCATGAATTCATACGTCAACTTTGCAATAGCTAAGTCTGATAATATCATTCTGGACAACCAGAGTGTATCAGCTATTTCAGATGGTATTGATGGTGAGGATGGTAAGAGCTATGTATCAAGGGGACACTGGAAGTCTGGTGAGGAATACAATGTCGGAGATATGGTTAGTTTTGCTGGCTCTATTTACCGATGCCTTGTTGCAAGCTCAAACGTACCTCCACTCCAGTGTCTGACTGATAACGGCAACTTCTTCCTGGTTGATGAGAACGGAAACTATATCATCAACTACCCAATTGTTGCCAACACTGCAAACTGGGAGCTTTCAATTGAGTACCAGAGAAGGATCATGTTTGACCTGGATAACGAAAGCGATACAATCCTTTACGATACCAATGGCAAGAAAGTTTCCCAGGATGTTATTTCTCACGCTATCCTTTATGTTGACGGTGCTGAGTATGTAGGTGCCGCAACCTATGGTATCAATGCCTCTGGATGTACTGCCACAATTTCTGGTAGGACAATCATTGTAACTGGTGTATCTGGAACTGGTGGCACTGTTGAGGTTACATGCACCTATGATGGCAATACCTATACCGCAATTCTGAGCGTAAGGAAGCTGGTGGGTGTCAACAAATATGAGATAGTTCCCAGTGCAAACTCAGTAAAGAAAGATCCGAACAACAATAACCAATACACCCCTTCTGCTGGTGTGACATTCCAGATATTCAGGACAGACCAGACAGGTACAAGACGTGCCCTTACTGCCTCTGATATGAACACTGGTGATGAGGAAGGATTCCGTATAGGACTTATCAGGGGTGGTCAGTCTGAGGCAACAATAGCAATCGATTACACCATAACGCCTTCTGATTTTGAGATTGGTGACTGCCGCATTACTCTCTATGACAAGAACAACTCAGTTCAGGACAGTGAGTACATCCCAGTTATCGCTGAAGGTGTGAACGGCAAGAACACAATCCGTGTTGACCTGGACAATGAGAACGATTCAATGCTCTATGACGGGTCTGGAAACCTGATAAGCGGAAATTGTACAGCAAACGCAACCCTTTATGATGGTGAGGTTCCGGTTACTTCAGCTTTGACCTGGAAGATTACCGTTAGATCTGGTTCTGTAACCACAAATGCAGTAAGTGGGACACTTCCAGGCAACCAGCTTGTTGTTTCCGGTATCTCAAGTGACGCTGCTACAATCCTCGTTTACACCAGATACAAGGAATATGACAGAGGTATCACGCTGACACTGAAGAGGCTTGTCGGTGTTGATAAGTATGAGCTTTCCGTTTCTCCGAATTCTGTTGGAAAGAATGGAAACACAGGCGCATACGATACTGACTATATTGCAGTTGACGTTTACAAAACAGCCCAGAATGGTTCTCGCACCAAGCTTAACTCACTGCCTACTGGATACACTCTTAAGTCAATTATTAATGGCATAACGTACTCAATCAACCTGGGTAGTCAGGCTATTGATAAGGCTAAGTTTGCTGGAACCAATATAGCAATTGAGCTTAGGGACAACAATAATAGCCTTCTTGACAATGAGAACGTACCTATTGTTTCTTCTGGTGCAACTGGTAGTGATGCTGTTATCGGAACGGCTCTCCCAGCTTCTCTGATAATAAATCAGGACATCACGAATACCAGCAATATTGATTCTCCAAACCTCTCTGAAACGATTATCATGGAGCTCTGGGAGGGAAATACAAAGCTGGGAAGCAACATGATTTCATCGATTACCGTTCACCAGGATAACCCGCATGTTTATATCAACAATTCAAATAACACCCCAGTCCTCTCTGCGGATGTTTATGTTCCCAGTGACCGTTTTGTTATAAAGGGTGTTGCTAAAGACGGTAACGGAAACTATTACAGTGATGCAAACATAAGCGTTACAGTCCGTTTCTATGTAAACGGAAGCAGTGTGCAAAAAGTCATGATAGTCCCAGTTAGGGTGTACGTCAACCTGCTTGGAACCTGGAAGATAACAGTTGAAAATGGAGTTAAACAGGAGGTTGGTGATCGTATTGCTTATGAAGCTGGGCCTAACGGAACTGTATTGCGTACAGCCTGGAATGCCAATATCACTGAGTCTGCAACAGCACTCAGGAGCGAATACACTGAACAAATAGGTAAGGCAGATGAATATGGTGCTAATCTATTTGGCTTCAGTAAAGGCGTTGTGTTCAGTGGCAACATTATTCCATTCATCCAGGGCTATGGTTTTGCTCAGAGCGGTGCTGGTCAGATATATATACATCACCTTGGTTTTGGTGGCAAGGGCGGTTACTTCACCATATCGTTCTATGCAAGAATGTCATCCACAAACAGGACCATTACATTTAATTTCTGGGCAAGAGGAATGCTGAGCACATACAATCCAGATACTGCCACCAGTGATCCTATTTCCTTCTCACGCGGAATCTCTGCTTCATCTTGGACAAGGGTTACGCAAACGGTATATATAAAGTCTTTCAGTAATGATACGCAAAGAAGTGGACAATTCTACGTGGACGATGCTCCAGGCGACAATCTTTTGTATATTCGTCAACTCAAGATAGAGCGCGGTAATGAGGTAACTGCATTCTCTCCAGCTGCTGAGGACCTTGCTATTGTAGGTAATGGTCAGCTGATAACCTCATTGGACAATGCTGGAATGAGTGTTGATAGGCCTGAAATCAATGGAAGAAGGGCTGACTATTACGCATACGTAAACCCGTCAAGTTTCTCGACTGATTGCATAGATTACCTGTTCAAAAATGGCGCGTTCAATATCATTGCTGGTAAGATGTACACGCTCAGTTTCTGGGCAAAGTGCAGTTCTTACGGAATGATCATTACGACCCATCTTTATAAGCCAGATGAATCAATTATCAGTAGCAGTGATGTGATTTACGACCCAATGACAAACGGTTCTCAGATGGAAAAATTGCGTAGTGATGGTCAGTCGAAGGTTAGGCTCTCAACTGCATGGAAGCAATATTTCATTCATCTGTACGCAACCAACAATGTTTCTGGAGCAAGCCTTATTGCACTTAGGGTTGTAAAAGCTGAGAATGCTAATGTAGCTGGAACCATCTATATGTCTGATATACGTTTTGTTGAGGGCTTTGAAACAACTGAGGGGCAATACAAATCCCTCTTTGAGCAGACGGCAAGGCGCGTATCGATGAGCGTGGAGCATGACCTGTTGCAGACCGGAATAGATATTACCCACCAGAGAATTACACTGAGGGCTGACCAGGTTGTGTTTGCAAGCTCAAACGGTGTGTCTGGGAAGATATGGATTGATGCTACTGATGGAACGCTTCACGCTATTAATGGTCATTTCTCAGGCATTATAGAAGCAAACGGTGGAACATTTAGGGGCCTCATTAAAACCCCATTCAGAGAACCTACAAATGTTTGGGATAATCTTGAAGGTGGCGGCTGTATAAAAATTGCCACACGAGCTCAAGCAAATGCTGGAATAAGCCTTCCAGTTTGGGACTCTCTTGACGGCACAGAGATTGATATTGTCAACCTCACGAGATACAATACATACATTACAGCAGCTGGTGGTACTGGATACATCATGCTTGGATGGAAAAGAGTGTCCAGCATAAAGCTTGGCTACAAGGGTATGATATGTAAACTGAAGGCGGTTAAGATTGATGAAGATGATGAAACCACAGTTCCTGCCGGTACTGTTATATGGTCAATCGTCAATGCAAGTAGTTTTAAATATACAACAGAGAATGGCTACAATATTGCAGAATCTGCTGATTTCTTAAATTATGGAGGAGCAATTGACGGAATGGTCACATTCAATAGGGGTGTGTATTTACCTGGCATCCTTTATACTGGCAATGTTACGATTGGAGGCTCTTCGCATGGAAGAACAATTTTGTGGCGAGGCCCTGGAACGCTGTATGATACATGGAACTATTTCTACACTGGTGGTTGGGGTTATATGCAGTCATTTTCCAGTGATTCAAATAAAATATATATGTTTGTTTTTGACGCTACGCTTACACTTGGTGATAGGCAGGGTGCGTGGATTCTTGTAGATTAAATGTTAATTATGAAAAAGATTTACAACAACATCATCCCATTCTCAGGTTACAAGGCCATGACAGTATGGCCTGTAATCTTTGTGCGCTCAGATGCCAGGGAACACTTTGGCATTGTGGACGAGAATCATGAGAGCATCCACGGAGCCCAGCAAAAGGAAATGCTGGTCGTGGGTGCTGTCATTACCCTCATATTGTTCCTTCTTGGATGTGGCTGGTGGTCGCTTCTCGCGCTTCCAGTGTTCTTCTGGTGGTACATTATTGAGTGGCTTGTCCGCTTCCTTATGTACAGCACCCAGACTGAGGCCTACAGGAACATTTCGTTTGAGCAGGAGGCGTATCTTAACGAGGCCGATTTTCACTTTCTATCAAAGAGAAAGTGCTTTGGTTGGATAAGGTATATCAGGCTCAAGACTTATGTAAAGAACACTCCAGACTACAGGAATTCTATGGAAAGGACGACTGAGCTGGAGATGGATAACTTTTAAAACTGGTAACTATGCAGATTACGATTGAACAAATTAAGAAGATTGCACCAGGTGCTCCTGACAAGGCAGCTGGTGAGTTTGTGGATACCTTCAATAAGTGGAGTGACAAATTCGGAATCACAACATCACTAAGGGCAGCGCATTTTATTTCACAGTGTGTACATGAGTGTGCTGAACTTAAGGCTTTTGAGGAGAACCTTAACTATTCTGAAAAGGGACTGCTTAAGGTGTTTCCCAAATACTTCAATGCGGCAACGGCAAAACAGTACGCAAGGAAGCCTGAGAAGATAGCTAACCATGTCTACGCAAACAGGATGGGTAATGGTAATGAGGCCTCAGGTGACGGCTGGAAATATAAGGGACGCGGTGCAATTGGACTAACAGGACGCTCCAACTACCTTTCATATTCCACCTCAGGTTTCTGTGTAGGAGATCTTATGGCGCACCCAGAATGGTTGGCAAAGTCCCCAGGCTGCTATAAGTCCGCTATGTGGTTCTGGTGGAAGAATGGACTGAATGCTATTGCAGACACTGGGGACGTGAATGTTGTGACAAAAAGAGTGAACGGCGGCTACAATGGCCTTGACTCCAGGAAGAAGTATCTGGCAAGGGCAAAGGAGGCACTGGGAATCTGAATATTAACCCCTTAAAATAATAAGTTATGTGGTATTTAATTGTTTTAGTTGTATGGTTGGCAGGCATAGGAATTGCCTACAACAAGTTCATCAGTAAGTGGGACAACAGCACATTTGAGAAGATCTGGTTCAGTATTGTCTGGCCGTTGCTGATTCCTTTGTATCTCATTCATTGGGTCCATAATAAAATCGGGTAAAAATGTAATATACAACTTGGTTAAAAAACAAAGACCTATTTAAATGAAAGCAAAAGCGCATTTTTGAATGTGTAGTTATTAACAAAATCAGAAAATAATATGGCAGAAAATCTTGACAAATCAGAAAACGCTCTTAGTAGTGCGTCTGACTTTTCGTTTGCGCGTGGTATTGACGCAAGCGGTAACTCTATTAAGGTTTCCAAGGAGAATATGCAAAAGGCACTTGCCCTGAGTCGTAATCGTAAAACATCATTTACGCTTAATGACCTTCACAGTGCAGTAGCAGATCAAAATCTGGAAAAGTATGGATTGAAGGTTGGTGACCAGACCACAATTAACGGTCATACCTATGTGATTGCAGGTCTTAACCCTATGCGTGGAACATCAACTTCTTATCGAGTTAACCAGAATCACGTAGGCCTAATTGTTATTCCACACCTCACTCATGCTTGGAATGCAAGCGGTAACACTTACACAGGTGCTGATGAGCGCGGTGCAGGATACCTTAACAGTGATCTTCACGCATACCTTAAGGACACGATTCTTCCAATGTGTGAGAATGATCTTGGTGCAGCCAACCTAATAGGCCACAGCAAACTTTTGTCAAGTGCCGTTAATACAAGCGGTATTGGTAAAATGGGATCCGCAAGTGGATGCTCTTCCAGCTGGACATGGGAAAGTGACTGTAAGATTTGCGCACTGTCAGAAGTGCAGGTTTATGGCGCTGCTATCTGGAGTTCAAGCGGATATGACACAGGCGAAGCCTGCCGTCAGCTTGATGTGTTCCAGA
>Ga0310695_10009395_pt1 | contig 14702 bp, 8 predicted proteins | sample RumenRJG_04DNA_FD_203882 | JGI IMG/M metagenome (GOLD analysis project Ga0310695, IMG submission 203882) | Bovine rumen microbial communities from Lethbridge, Alberta, Canada - RJG_04 (v2) (version 2) | ecosystem: Host-associated > Mammals > Digestive system > Stomach > Rumen | place: Canada... | reverse complement strand
CTTACCCAGTCGTCTGCAGGGAGAGCAGGTTCAGGCAGCCCGGTCTCATATTTTACCGCATTGATCCCGGTGGACAGCAGCTTTTTGGCACGACCTGCGGCCGCCTTGGTAGCAAGGATCCGCGGTATGTCCCTATCAAAAAATACTGTTTTCATATCTTCCCCCCTATCAGGTCAGCATATCCTGCAGGACAGCCATGTAGTCATTCAGATATAATGCGTATTCCGGACTTCCCACCGTTTCAACATAGTGCTTTTCCGTTGCCTCCACGAATTCGACTTCCTTGCCGAGCACCTTGAGTGCGCCTTCAAGCGAATAGAAGTGGAAAAGTACGAAAGGCGTGCGGCGCTTGTATACGCCGTGGCCGGATTTGGATTTCCCTGCCTTGATCCTCAGATAGCACGCTATGTAATCCGGGATATCGTTATGCTCCACTATGAACTGATATATGCGGTCCGGCTGTCTTTCGCAGAATTCGCGCATATCCGGATCTCCGAGCTTGTTGTACTGGCTCAGAGCCCTGGTGATCATGTAAAGGGAGCATTTTACCTTGAGGGCCTTTTCGCCTTCGTCCTTGAGCTTGTCGTTAGGCTTTGTCATGATCATCAGCCCGAGCAGGAGCTGCAGGAATTTCGGAAGGATCTTAAGGTTTCCTTTTATTCTCGGCATAGCAAGTCCGCCCTTGAGCAAAGCCAGCATCTTGCTGACGGATGAGAAAGTCAGTGACAGATCCGGTTTTTCCGCCGGACCTTCGACGACCTTCAGCTTGCCGTTGTCAAAAATCATATGACAACACAGCAGTTCTCCGTCATTTTTTGCTCCGAACTGGATCACACCTGAGAAGTTGTGGAATTTCTTTTTCAGGTTGTAATCATCATCTATCAGGACCTGCATTGTCGGGAAAGCCGCGTTGAAGAACAGTCTCGCAGCCATTATTTCCTGTGAGGTTGCAGCCATATGATCACCTCCCTATTCATCTTCCCAGCTCTCGTCTTCTTCGAATTCAAGGCCCATCATCTCACGGACTTTGTCTACGATACCGTTGGAGTCAAACCCGTAGTAAGCATACAGGTCCTCTGCATATCCGATCTCGGAGAAGACGTCCATCATGCCGTGCTTCCTGAATATGCAGCCTTTTCCTGATTCAGCTATTACTGAGCCGACTGCGTCTCCGAGTCCGCCGTAGATGTTGTGCTCTTCGACCGTGAGTATCCTTCTTGTATCCATGACTGCCTGTACGATCGCTTCACGGTCGATCGGCTTGATGGTATGCATGTTGATGACGCGGACACTGAGGCCGTCATTTTCCGCAAGTGTCTTGGCGGCATTCAGGGCCTGCAGCACTGCGATGCCGCAGCAGATGATGGTAAAGTCAGTGCCCTCTCTCATGGTGATGGCCTTGCCGACTTCGTATTCATAGTCATCGCTCTCATAGCATGGCGGCTCGAATCCTCTTCCGATACGTACATAGACCGGTCCCGGGATGTCGATACAGGCCTGGACGGCTTTACTGGTCTCGATACCGTCTGCCGGGCAGATCACTGTCATATTAGGGATGGCGCGCATGATGGCAAAGTCCTCGGTGCAGTGGTGTGTTGTCCCTGCGTGCCCGAAGGAGATGCCTGCGTGGGTGGCGATGATCTTGACCGGCAGATTCTGATAAGCGATATCAGTCCTGACCTGCTCGCCTGCACGCATCGTCGCGAAGATCGCCATGGTGGAAACGAACGGGATCAGGCCGCCCTTGGCAAGTCCCGCAGCGATACCCATCATGTTTTGCTCGGCGATGCCGACATTGTAGAAACGGTCAGGGTACTTGTCTGCGAAGAATTTGATCGCGGTAGTTTTCTCGAGGTCGGCCGTCATTCCGACGATCTTGTCGTTGGTTTCAGCCAGATATGCAAGAGTACGTCCGTAGATCTCTCTTGCTGTCATGGTCGCGCCGTCATAGGCGTTCCAGTTGGTTCCGGTAATAACTGCCATTCTACTCGCCTCCCTTCATGATCTCTTCCTTTGCTTTCTCGCAAACTGCAGAGTCAGCGGAAGCATAGTGGTAAACAACGTTATTTTCCATGAAACCGACGCCTTTGCCCTTGACCGTGTTGGCAAGGATCAGCACAGGCACATCGGTCGCCGCCCAGGCGGTCGTCAGTGCATCATCGACCGCATCGAGATCATGGCCGTCGATCTCCAGGACATTCCAGCCAAAAGCTCTCCACTTGTCAGCGAAAGGTTCGAGTGCCATTACCTGCTCGGTCGTACCGTCGATCATGAATCTGTTGCGGTCCACGATCCCGATAACATTTCCGAGTTTAAAATGAGCGGCGGACATTGCTGCTTCCCATACACTTCCTTCGCAGCATTCACCGTCGCCCATCAGGCATACTGTTTTCCAGTCCTTTTTCAGTTGTCTTGCAGCCAGGCCGAGGCCGACCGCCATCGAAAGGCCGTGTCCGAGGCTCCCTGCAGAAGCATCGCAGCCTACTATCTTCTTGCTGTCCGGATGCATCGCAAACGGGCTCCTGAAATGGTTGAATGACTTCAGTTCCTCCTCAGGGAAGTAACCCCTCTTGGCCAGCGTTGGGATATAACCCGCAGCCGCATGTCCCTTTGACAGGATAAAACGATCTCTATCTTCCATATCCGGATCCTTCGGATCAATGTTCAGATGTTTGAAATACAGCATTGTCAGGATCTCAACAATGCTAAGTGAGCCTCCGATATGAGCGCCGCCCGACCAAAGCATCACATCAACGATGGACATGCGGAGCTCTTTTGCAATTTGTTTATATTTCCGCTTTTCTTCTGCCGTGAGTGCCATTGTCTCTCCTCCTTTTCTGAAAAAATGATCAATGAATAATATCTATTCTTCTCCTGTCCCTCAGTGAAAACACTGTTCTTTTTCACTGCCAGTCACCTCCGCTAAACTGCTTTTAAATGGTTATCGTACGCGGTCTTATCTTATCCGGTCGACAATCAGATCTGCAGAAAATAGATAGTGCTACTCTCCACTTTCTGATTTCATGATAGGTAAATCTTGTACGTTTGTCAATACAGACGAGTCACACAGAGCAGCTTCGATCAGAAAGAGCAAGAGGATACAAGGTTTCATATGACAAATAAAACAAGTGCAGTTGCAGAGATTGGCCTCTGTCAACTACACTTTTATAGTACTAAAGAGCGCTGGCTGTAATGCCAGCGCCAACATGATCAGGCGTCTTTGCTTTTGCCGTTGTACTGTATGCACAGCATGGTCAGGTCGTCAAAGCGCTCGGCTTCCCGGACAAATTCATCGACGCTGGTGCGGACGTTTTTAAGTATCTGTTCCGGACATGCATCAGGCTGGATATTGAGTGCATCGATCATCCTGTCCATTCCGAACATATTGTTGTCCTTATCCGTTGCTTCAGGCACCCCGTCTGTATAAAGGAACAGTTTGTCGCCTTTGTAGAGCTGCAGTTCCTGGTCTTCATATAACATTCCATCCATGCCGCCTAGAACGAATCCGTGCTTGTCCTTCAGGATCTCGAAAGCTGTATCATTATGGTATACCGCCGGATACTCGTGACCCGCGTTGGCGAACACAAGGTGACCGGTAGAAAGCTCAAGAATGCCGAGCCATACTGTTACGAACATCTCTGCCCGGTTGTTTTCGCTGAGATAGCCGTTCACATAGCTCAGTATTTCCGCAGGTGTGCCCCCGTCCTTTGTCCTCCTAGTGAGCACCAGATTGGAGACCATCATGAACAGAGCGCCCGGTATGCCCTTGCCTGATACGTCTGCCATGACAAGTGCCAGATGATCTTCATCGATAAAGAAGAAATTATAAAAGTCTCCGCCGACACCCCTGGCAGGATCCATGGATGCGTAGATATCGAATTCATTGCGGTCAGGGAATGCCGGGAAGGTATCCGGCAAAGCATCTTTCTGTATATTTGAAGCAATCGCGAGTTCTGCAGAGACTCTCTCTTTCTCTGCCGTTATGGCAGTCAGATTGTCTATGTAGCTGAGCATATCCGCTTCCATGGAATCTATGGAGCGGGCGAGGTCAAGGAGCTCGTCATATTTGCTGATATCTCCAAGCGGTTCGCCCTTTGTGTATTCCTTCGCAAAGCGGGTAGCTTCTTTCGAGACCTTTTCGACAGGATTGATGATAGATTTATTCAGGAATCTGGATACCAGGACTGTCATTATTATTATCATGAAAACAACTTCCATGATAATGGACAAGAGGTATGGCCTGAAGGCATCAGACATCTCTCTGATAGGTCTCTGCACGCATAAAAGAGCAGTCACTGCACCCGTCGAATCTTTTATCGGCACCATTGTCGTGATATGCGGATGGGAGCCATCATTGGGTTTCAGGCGGAAAACAGTCTCGAAATCTTTCTGCTGCTGGTAGATTGCTTTGTATTTTTCTCTGTATTCTTCATTCGTTGTATTGCGCTGATGTCCGATCTCCCATTCCTCATAATTAGAATTGTCCACTTTGTTGTTGATGGAATTGAAGATCGATACGAACCTCCCGTAATCAGTCGTGTCGACCTTGATGACATAGATAAGGGAAACTCTCAGCTTCTGGCAGGAAATGTCGAGCATCTTTTTGGTCTCGGCGTACTCATCCATCTCTTCGCCGGCCAGATACTGATCGATATGGTCTCCGTTGACGAATATCGCTGCTTCATCTGCCATATGATGGGTAATGGTTGTGTACTCATACTTGAAAGCACTTGTAATACTGTTGTATCCGATACAGCTCACAACAACTGCAGCCAGCAGCATCAGAACGATCAGACCGCTGATTATATTGACCTTCATATTGGAACGCAGTTTTCTCAAATTATCCATACTACTTACAGTTCCGTTACCCGTACCCGGTACACCAAAGTTCATATATTCACAACGCGCACCTTGCGTCCGATCTGCCAGGCCATTTTCCTTTTGATTGACGCCCGGAGCCGCAAGCACCTGTTCTGCCGTGAATCCGTCCATATTATATCATAGAAACCCTGCATCGACGATCGGAGATGGAACACGCCGCCTACAGAGGCAAGAGACATCAGTGTCTGTTATATTGTTCGAGGAACGGAGGGCATGCTTTAGCCGGTTTCGCAGTTTTACCGTTCGTCTTTATACACGAAATTCGTTGTGCCGCCGCAGGATCTGCACTTGAAAGACCTGTATGCAAAATTTTCCCCGCATCCGCCGAAACCGGACTGCAGGTCGTCCGAGCCGCAAAACGCACACTTCCTGTCAGCTTTTCCGTCGAGGTCGTCGATAGACATGCTGCGACCGTAGTTCGGAAGTTTTCTCAGATCCAGTCTGCCTGAGCCGCTGAAAGTGAGATCGACCCTTCTGGCATCATCTTCGTTCATTACCCATTTCCCGTCAGCCATTATGCCTCCTGTTCCATATGTCAGCATTTACTAGCATCAGCTCTCATGTCTTTTGTTCTCAAAACACTTACTTCTTATGGTATATATCTGCTGCGTCTGTCCGGATACCCATCAGGAAATAGTGATTGTCGCCGAAGTCAAAAGTCCCGATGGTCTCCATATGCGCCTTATTGTTGTGAGCATTCTCGGACCTCTTATTGATCTGATTGACGAATGTCAGCATGATCGGGAATCTGTCCCTGAACTGCTCCAGGCTTGTGAAAAACAGGTCCTCAAAAGCCCCGGTCCCGCGGATCGATCTGTCTACACACATCGGTCCGTACTGATAAGTGTCGTCTATCGCGAGCTTCTTTCCCTCGAACTCGTAATCAGGGATGATATCGATCATGTGCCTGAAGAGCGGCCATGCTGACCAGAATTCCCATGGTGCAGCGAAGCAGAATCCGAGGATCCGGTCCGGACCATCTTCCGCCAGCTCAGCAATGACAGTCACCCCATTCTCCTTCGTGATCAGTTCTGCCAGCTGCTCATCTGTTATGGCCGTCGTCACGAATCCGTCCGGGCGATCCTCGTCCGAGATAGTATCACGATGATATTTTCTGAGAAGGGCCTTAACGCCTTCCATGTCCTCAAGCCCTGCAAGTCTTACCTGTATCATGTTCTCCTCCTCCCGTCGATCCCGTCTATGTAAAAAGTATAGCACAGTTTTCCGCATCATTCCTGCCTGACAGCCATACCGCCACGTCCTCACCGCTCACTGCAAGAAGAATTGAACAGGCAGCCCTCTCTGAAATCAATCAGAATACGGCTGCCTGCCCGTCTCCAGTCTGGAACGCCCCTTTTAAAACTATTGTATCTATCTGCCGAAACCCTGCCCCTCATACCGCTGTGACAGATCTGGCTGCCCATGTTGCGGTGCGTAAACATTACGCACCGCGGTTTTCCGGTCATACCGGAAGTAAAATACATGGCAGCAACCGCATCAGGTAGGAGTAGTGTGAGGGGGCACCCTTTTGTTTCCCTGATCCGGTCAGAAAAGTCGTGCAATTCTATTATCTGAAGACTTTCAAGAGCACACTGGATAACTTCAGCTGTTTCTGCACGTCTTTTGGCATAAATTAGAACACCGGCCGCTAAATCTGACTCCGGGTTCAATTTCAGATTAGCGCTATTTGCCTACTATGTCAATTGGTGAAAGATCTGGTGCTTTTATCTGATAAAAATTCAGGCAGATCTGTGCCCGGGATCACTTGAAATAGTTCCCCCGCAGGTAGAACTCTTTCAGGTCATCCATGTTCGAGATGCCATAGTCTGACAGATACAGTTTGTCATTGACAAGTGCTATATTGTCATACCACCCAATCAGCATATTGATGTTAGGCATCTGTACTCCGGCAATGTCCCCGATCTGCCTTATCACAAACAGTCCGTATGGAAAGTCTGCTGTGAAGTATCGGGAGTGCAGGTCAGGTATGAGTCCCGGAGAGTCTGTCCGGCTTTCGCTCTCATCGTGTCTGCCCCTGATTTTTTCAATGGTCGTTCTCCACTCCGATCTCCTCCGGGCATGCTGCTCCAGATGCAGCCATCTCTGCATCCTCTCTCTCCTGAAACCGGACAGTCCCCGGCCTTTTGACCTGAAAGCATCTGAGCGAACGGATGGTGTGGTCAGTCCGGAAAGAGATTCTTCAGTTCGTATAGCGCGGGTCATCTCCTGTGCAGTTTTCGCATTATAGAATTCCCGTTCAGATACTACATATTCAAGCCCAAAGCCCGGCAGTGCGTGGCATATCTCCTGTATCTCATCATCGCATGCCATAAGCAGCTCCGAAGAAGCATCATCCCAGTCTTCGTAGAAAAGCGGAAGCGTCTCGTATGTCACACCGGGCTCATAGTCTCTGAATATGGTCATGAGTCTCGTAGTATGCAGGATAGGGTTGGAAGGCGTCAGAGTCAGTGCCATGAATCCCGGCAGCCTGACACAGGGGATATCATATATGCTCTCTATCAGTGCAGCGCACTCCTCTGCATGATCAGACGGGAGCGCACCCACATACAGCTCGCTTTTATATCCTGAACAGCAGACTGTTTTGCCTCTCTCGATAAGCCTTGCTATAGCCGGCACCCGGTCGATCCCAAAGAAAACATTTCCCCTTTCGATGCAGTCCCTGAATGCCAGTTCGAAGCCCCCGTTGCCGGGAACAAAACCTATGACGGTGTCCCGGTCTGTGTTCTCATAGATGACCTGGGCGAGCGGTATCATCATGGTAGGGGGCATGGTTATCATGATCATATCTGCATCATGAAAGGCTTTATGCGGGTTGCTCGTCGCAAACTCGATATCCCCTTCATGGATGGCAGCGCCTGACTTATCCACTATGGTCAGATGCTTTGCAAAATGATCAGGATTCGAAGTGAACAGCCTGACAGAATGCCCTTTTTCCGCGCAGTGGACGGCAAACTGTGTCCCTATGTTTCCACCGCCTACTACTGTTATGTTCATTATTATACTCCTTTTGGGCTGCCATCTGTACAAGTATTTGTACATTATACATGCTAATTGGTGAAAATTATGAACATTTTATGAATTATGGTCAAAAAAAACAAAAAGAAAGAAGCTCCTTCAAGCCTCTTCTTGGCTCGCCGGAGCTTCCGTTATCTATGATCTCATCTATCTGAGCTTTTCGCGTTCTTTCTCTTCGCCTGCATCCCATGCATCGAGGGCTTTGCTCAGGTGTACTATGAAGTCCTGCACATTGGTGACAATGCCTTTTGCACTCAGGCTACCCCTGTCAGCGAGCTTGTTGATGGTGAACTCGGATATGTCGACGCAGTAGAAATGTACCGGTCTGACCGTGCCGTCATCCAGGACACGGTATGAAGGAGTCATGTTCCCTACAGCGATGGAGTGGAGCATGGTAGCCATGCAGATCACAGTCGTAGCCGACCTTACCTCATCTCTCATCCTGTCCTGTGCCTCGTAGACATCTCCGTAAACTTCCGGCAGAGGTCCGTCATCACGGATCGATCCGCCGAGGACATAAGGGACATTGTTCTTCTCGCAAGCATACATGATGCCATCTGTGAGATTCTCCTTTTCAAGGAAGTCCCTGATGCTCCCGTGGTATCTGACACGGTTGATGGTCTCGAGGTGATTATAGTGTCCGTTGTGCACACTCTCCTGGGTATAGATGTTTTGCCCGAGAGCAGTCTTCAGATATGCACCCTCGAGGTCATGTGTTGCGAGCGCATTGCCTGCGAGCAGCGCATGAACGTATCCCTTATTGATGATCCCTGCAAAAGCTTTGCGTGCGTCGTGGTCGAATGAGAATGCCGGGCCCATGACCCAGACGATCTTGCCGTGATCCTTTTCGTATCTGAGGATCTCGTAGAGCTCATCATAGTCTACCGAGAAAGCGGTCTCTCTTGTCCTCGAAGTCCTGAATGCAAAAGTATCTCTCTGCTCTGCTTCTCCGCCGGTAAAGCCATGAGGATACACATATATCCCGTCTTCACAGTTTTCAGTCCTGCCGACAGCGACCGGGTCGCCCTTCTTCAGGTTGCGGAACTCAAGCACCTCTATCCTGCCGCCTCTGAGCACGGGCACACAGTCCATCCTGCTCTCCTCTGCAAGCAGCCATTCCCCGTCTACCTTGAAGTACTCAGGGAAAATGCTCATCGCATGGAAATCGGCAGGAGCCACTCCGTCAAAAGGAGCTTCTTCGAACTTCGCATCCGGTGCTTCCCTGAACTGCTTCTGCTCAAAATCAGGCGCAGTGTATTTGTATACTTTCATTAAGATACCTCCTCATCCCGGTAAGTTTTGATATGATCCAAAACAGGATCATCTGAAATCTATTGATCCAAGGCGAAATCATCCGGTATTGATCGATCCAGTATCCGGACACCCAGAATCCAGACATCCGATACTAATTATACACCCAGATCCGCCTGGTGCTGCATAACTTCTCTTCGAAGTATTTCTATCCCTTCCGTATCATCGAGTTTTGCCGAAAACAGTGCTCTCTTAAACAGTGCTGCGTATCCGGCCTCTGTCATCGGGTCTAGGATCAGGTCCCTGATAAATTCCGGATCCTTCTTTCCGACGGTGATCGCATTATCAAGGATCAGGATCGAATCGTCATAGCAGCCTGACCCGTGTTGAAGCATGATCACTGCCATGAGCTCGCCTCTGCCAAGATTCGGACTTGCAAGGAATTCTTCAAGCAGACGGTCATTCGTTATGACCCAGTCTGCAGGAGGCCTTTTGGTCAGCCCATGACTGCTCATATATCGGTCAACGAATGCGCGCTGATCATCGTACCTTGCATTCACTCTGAGGAGATTCAGGAAATTCTCCTGCAGCTCCGGATTGGTCAGCATGCTGGTCCCTGCAATGCCATTATATATAGGGAAGGTGCCTTCGCATGCTGCCCTTATTGAATCATCGCTCTCAAGCTGCCTGGACAGGAAGATCCTGACATCGTTGTACAGTGTCCGAGGTCCGACGAACGCCATCGCTTCCTCCGGCAGATGGGACGCAGCAAGAAGCCTCTTTACAGGATCCGGCGAGTAAAGTGCGATAGCGGCATAGAGCACACTGCTGTCGACAGGCACATCGTCAGGCAGCATCCTGCGTACACGCTCGTCCTCAGTGAGGAGTCCTTCAGATACTCTGGCTACCTCCTGCATGCACCCGATAAGGTATTCACCTTGCTGAGCAAAATCCATTCTATCGTATTTCTTAGGGAATCCGGATCTCAGTTCTTTAAGCCTGTCATCAGCCATTGTTTCGCCCCTGTGCTTCAGCAGTTCAAGCATAATGAGTCTGACATTGTCAGAACCCGCCAGGGCAAGGTTAGCAATGTAATTCATCTGCTCATATACCAATGTCCTGTCGATGAACGCCGCAGGCAGGTCCCCGGCATAATCCGGGTCCATTGCCTTCATCACATCTTCACGCATATTTGTATTGTGGTCGCACAGGAGAGCATATTGGTACTCATAGCTCTTTATCCTCTCGGCTGCCAGATACTTCTTCCAGAAGCGTTGATGCTCGATGCAGCACACATCATAGAGCAGCCTGTCATTCTCACATCTTGATACCGCATCAATGAAGGCATCAGTAAGCAAAGCGCGCGGACTTGCTATCATATCGGTCATATAGCGGTCAAGCACATCCGGATCGGTAATGCCGGATACAGCAGCTTTGCATACGACCTCTGACTGATCCTCAAGCGCGCGATCCGCGAGCAGCACCTGATCGGTGATCTTGCCTGCGGCCTTGGCCCTGACCGCAGGTGCTTCATCGGATGTGAATACCTGCCGCAGCACTTCCTGATCATCCACGTGATCGAGCGCTTCAAGGCGCTTCTCGCTGTCCAGCTCATTGAGAACTACCTCATCGTAGTATGAGCTGTCTTCATCAGGCAAAGTGAAGAACTCATAAGCATCTGCTTCCGTGCTCCCGGCCGGCCTTACGGTGCTCACCTTTTCTCCGCGTCTGATGCCATAGCGAAGCACTTTGCCCGTCGAGGTACCTGCAAACAGAGTGTCTCCGCTCAGCGCGATCCCCATGAAATACAGATCCTCACTTTCTGTCTCGGCCACAATGGTTCCGGTCTTCGCATCGAGCTGCATGATCCTGTTGCCTGAAGATATGAATAAGTATCCGTCCGAGAATATCAGGTGGTTCTCTGCGTGAGTCGTCGGATCGAGCTTATCTCTGCCGGAATCCCGGGAATATCCGGCTTTTTCAAGAGGGTTTCCGATAAGATATTCGAGTGCACTGATAACTGAACAGTCTACATCTATCCGGTAGTACTCTTCTGTCAGGGATCTGTCCCGTACCGAAATATACGCATCGCCATCATGGATCAGTATCGAGTCATTTGCACCGTTACAGACCAGAGCTGCCAGGTCGTCACCAAAAGCGATCCCCACTGCGGTCTCTTTGATATATATCTCCCGCGTCATCTCGAGCGTCTTAGGATCATACAGTCTGAATACAGTCTTGTATTTGCCCTTGTTTTCGTTCTCTCTTGAAACGCCTCCGATATATCCAAGCTCATCACCATAACGGAAGAGGCGCTGGTTACTCCTATCAGTGAATCCTACCTCTTCCCAGTATTTCCATTCAAAGTCTTCCTGATCTTTTCTGACCACTACCAGCCGGGCCTGCTTATCCAGGCAGAACAGATCCCCGTCGATCATGACCATCGACAGGATCTCGTCTGCGCCGAGCAGCATGCGCTTTTTCTTGCCGTCCTCGTCTGTATAATACCCGATCATGGTCTCTATACTTCTGACTTCTCTGTAGTCAGCCTGTATATCGAGGAAGTGGATGACCTCGTTTCTGCCGTAGTATATGGACTGCCCTTCCTTGGAGTGTGAATAGACCAACCGGTCGCCGCATACAGCGATCCTGCTCAGGCGTGGTACAGATATCGCTTTGACCTTCTCTCCGCTCCGGTCGTAAATGTTGATCTTGAACAGGTCTCCGAAAGTCTTATCGAGAGCCTCATCAACATATCCGTAAGTACCGCAGGCTGCATAGCCTCCGTCAGGGAGGGTTTCCACTATGCTGACAGGAAGGTCTGACTGCCTCTCGATCTCTACGTCCCTGCGCAGTACAACGACTTCTTTTCCCTGCGCGTACAGCTCATAATCTCCAGCCGGTATGTGTGCTCCTGATTCTTTCAGCAGCTGATTTTCAGCGAGAGTGTAATCCGCGGTAAATCCTTCAGGCAGACCGATCTCATCGATCCCGGTGATCACGCTGAGATCGCTCAGTCTGTGAGCACTGATCAGATCCCTGTAATCCAGAACGATCAGCATATCCTTGAAAATACGCGTGCGCCCAGCCTTCTTATCAATGTTGCAGGTCGCGATCAGTGTCCCGCTGAAGATGTCCCATTTCTTGAAGACAGTCATATCGCCCGAGGACGCCCAGGTTATAAGTTCTTCGCTCTTATGTACGAACCTTACATTCATCTTATTGTGCGCAGGCAGGATACGCAGGCACTGCCAGCTTTCCGTATCCCATATGCGTACAAGACCGTCTGCATCGCCTGTACAGATATATCCGCTGCAGAAAACAGCATCTGTGATCTCCGCACTGTGGCCGCTGAGGGTCACGACTCTTGCGTCGAGGGGACCTGTCAGTGTTTTGCCCAGAGGCTCGAGCCATGAATGCTCCACCCTGCCGGCAAGATCATCAAGCAACGACTGTATGCAGCTGCTTTTAAGATCTTTCAGTCGTCCGATGAGCTGCTCTGCCAGAGCATCAGGCCTGTCCCTCAGAACATGTGCGCTTGCGCGAAGTGCCCTCCTGAGATAAAGCAGCTCTTCCGGGCAGCTTTCTTCAGGGATGCATGTGTAATCTTCCAGCAGGCTCTCGGCGCCGCATACACTTAGCTTGCCCTGGGTCCAGTCGGCAGAAAGCAGCAGGCTGCAGGTCTTATCACCAGGTACGAGGCCATCCCTGTCTGACTGGTACAGGTGCCATGCTGCCTCGCTGTAAGCCCTCTGCAGGCGTGCGCTTGCCGTGAAGTCGTTGGCAGCAGCGCTCTCGCCCTCTGCTCTGCATGACCGTGCCTCGGCGCCGGTACTTTCCCTTATTATTCCGGCGAAGTAATCGTGCAGCAGCCTGTTTGATGCCGCCGCTTCAGTTCTGTATCTGTTATCTGCTGCGATCCTGAAGCTTTCATAGAAAAAGTCCCAGCGCCCGTCGCGCCTGGTCATGAAGCTTCGCATCTGTCTCATATATATGTGGAGAGCCTCAGCCAGTCCCTCTTCATCTGCATCCGGGTGTTTGATAAGGACACACGTCAGGATCTCTTCCTCTGAAAGTCCTGCCCTGGATGCTGAAAGGAGTCCAAACAGCAGTGGCACATATTCATCCGAAGCAAGTGAGCAGTGATCCAGATCGCTCTCAAGGCGGGCAAGCACTGCATCAAAAGCACTTACAGCCGTATCTCCGAATCTCTGTATCTCTTCTGACAGCAGCCTGAATGTACCGAACACTCGCAGCTCTGAAAGGAGCACTTTCAGGTAAAGCGGGTTCTCCGATGCATCAAGCGAACAGATCATATCTATCTGGTCATCGTCGAGTTTCTTGAGGTAGTTGGAAAGGTAGGCATTTATTACCGCTTCCTTATCCTCTTTGCGGCCGAATGGTCTGATGTGTCCAACGATCGTATTCGCTTCAGATCCAAGATGCTCTATCACCTCGCGGCTGTCCTCATCTTGCTTGATACTGAAAATGAGCTTGAGACCTTCTGGCAGCATCCTCGGCATCCAGCGGAATATCTCCGCTCCACGCGGCAGCTGATTGACAGCGTCAATGATAACTACCGTCTTTTCATTGCTGTCAGTTAGGCTTGAGTTGTCTGCCATTTCTGAGTTGCCATCTAAACTCGTTTTATCTGCTGTGGTCGGATTATCCGCCAGGTCTGGATCATCTGCCGCGCTCTGGCTCTCTGCCAGGTCTGCAAGCACCTGCTCGATATTGCGGATCAGCAGATCCTCGTATGGAGGGACACTGCATCCGGCTTCGGTGAGTATGCTGGAGAACACTCCGTATACCGAGCTGCACATGTCTGTGACACCGCACGACCGTGATAAAACGCGCACCCCGCCCCTGGTGCGAAGCTCCGAAGAGAATTTTGACAGCAATGAGGTCTTGCCCTGGCCAGCCGGAGCGGCGATGACCATTATGCCCCTGCTGCCTCCGTCAACATAATCTCTCAGCGCATCAAAGTCGCCGGTGCGCTCTATATAGCCAAGGCAGTTTTGCTCGGCAAAGAATGTCTGTAGCTCAAGATCTCTCTCGAAGTCTGTCTGGTGGGCGCTCGGGACATGATCAGGAAACTCTGTCTCGATCTCTCTTTTGAGAGCTTCAATGATAACATCGCTGAGCGGTCTGCCGTTACATGTAAAATGCTCCAGCCGGCCCTCGTCAGCTCCGCCCGGGATCATAGACAGTTCAGGAGAAACTTCATCAGGATCCCACTCGCCCTTGTAATCATATGCATCGGCCCATCTTCCCTTGATAAATTCGCGGAACTCGGCCAGCTTGCGGTCGGATCCTGCCGGATCCGGGTCAGATGAGTTAGTGAAGATCGGTCTCTGGGCCTCGTTGATCTGGCTTATAAAGCTGCCGTCTCTCAGGAAGAAAAGCGCGTGCGATACTGCATCAGGCTGCACGGCTATCTCATCAGCTATCCGCATCATCGGAGACAGCAGTGCGTGCTCGACTTCCATTTCAGTGATCGAGCGCTTTCCCACCAGTGATGTCAGTCCGGGATA
>Ga0310695_10009394_pt1 | contig 14706 bp, 12 predicted proteins | sample RumenRJG_04DNA_FD_203882 | JGI IMG/M metagenome (GOLD analysis project Ga0310695, IMG submission 203882) | Bovine rumen microbial communities from Lethbridge, Alberta, Canada - RJG_04 (v2) (version 2) | ecosystem: Host-associated > Mammals > Digestive system > Stomach > Rumen | place: Canada... | reverse complement strand
AAGAAGGAATGTAACAGATAACTTAATGTGCTTCCATCTTTGAAAAGAAGTTGATGACGAGGATTCCTGCTTGTATGAGCAAAATACCGATGATGGCCGGAAGGTCTGGTATCTGTTTGAAGGCCACCATGCCTATAAGCATGATGAGCACCATGCCGACAGCTCCCCAGATAGCGTATGCAATGGCGACAGGAATGGTACGCAAAGCCATTGGCCAGGACAAACACAGCAGCCACACCGCGCAGCCCGTCGAGTATCTCATATCGGGGCTTTGAAGCCAGGTAGACGTTGCTTTCTTTAGTACCAGTCATGTTTCTCATCCCTGTTGAGTGCGGCTATGTCGGACATCTCCTGATCAGTAAGTATGAAATCGAAAATGTCGATGTTCTCGGCTATATGGGCAGGATTGCTGCTGCCGGGAATGGCCACCACACGGCGCTGGTAGTGCCAGCGCAGAATAACCTGTACCACCGATTTGCCATGTGCCTCGGCAATGCGTTTCAGCACCGGGTCGCTCAACAGCTCCGTCTGATAGCCACGGCCTCCTAACGGATACCAAGCCTGAACGATGATACCCTGAGAGTGGATGTAGTCCACTACTTCTGTGTCCTGGTAATAAGGATGAATCTCGTTCTGCACCAAAACGGGCTTGATGCTCACTTGTGGCAGGAACCGCTTCAACTCGTCAATATAGAAGCAGGAGATGCCCAAAGAGTGGATTCTCCCTGTCTCGACCTGCTTTTCCATGGCTTTGTAGGCTTTCACGTCGTTGTCGCCCGGATGATGGAGCAGCATGATGTCCACATAGCCGATATTGAGTTTGTCAATCCTTTCCTGAATGGCCTGCTCAGGGTTGGCAAACTGTGAACCTGGATAGATCTTGGTGATGACTGTCACATCCTCGCGCTTGCAGATGCCGTCGGCTATAGCTTGTCGCACGGCACGACCCACCTCATCCTCATTGCCGTACATGTAGGCGGTGTCTATGAGACGGTAGCCGTTTTTCAAGGCCGTATAGACGGAGTTGAAGCAGGTCTCGTTGTGAAGTGAATAGGTGCCGATGCCGAAGGCCGACATCCTGAGTCCGTTGTTGAGCATAATCGTAGGTGCCAAATGTTGTTCGTTATTGTTGAAGGTGATGCTGTCCACCGCCGCTACGTCTATCTGCTCAGTCCACCCGTCGCCGTAGTGTACTCGCATACATTGGGCGTGGGTGAACAGAGTGGATGTCATCAGAGCCAGTGTGTAAAATTTGCGAAGGTGTGCCATGACTGTAGTGGGCCTTACTTCAGGTTCTTGTTGAAAAAGTCTGCGAGTTTGTCCCAGGGGATGAGATTCTTCGGCTCGCCCTTACCCACCAGTTCGGTATAGCCGCCATCATAGAGGTCGCAATGCGATGCACCAGGGATGATAAGCAACTCCTTGTTGGCTGGATTAGGATTGGGCTTGCCCACAACATTATATCCCTCAGCCTTGCCTTCCACCATATACTTATAGGCAGCCTCACCGAAGTAGCGAGAGTGAGCCTTCTCACCGTGCATCACGAGAACGGCTGAACGGATTTCGTTGATGTAGTAGAGGAAACGGCTGTTGGCAAAGGCCTGAGTTCCGATGGTGCGCCAGCCGTCGTTTGAGTTTCCGCTGCGCTTGTGGTAGCCGCGTTCGGTCTTGTAGTAGTCAAAGTAATCTTTGACAAACTGTGGTGCATCGTCGGGTAGGGGATCGATAACGCCACCGGCCATTGCCATCGGATCAGCCAGGCGTTGCTTGGCCATTGCCTCACGGGCAGCATGGCGCGATTCTTCCTTGTCCTCGCTGTCAAAATAGCCATTGCCGCTCACGCGGGTCATATCATACATCGTAGAAGCCACGGTAGCCTTGATGCGGGTGTCGGCAGCGGCAGCGTTCAGCGCAATGCCTCCCCATCCGCAGATGCCGATGATACCAATCTTCTCAGCATCCACATTCTCTTGTTTTGACAGGAAATCCACAGCGGCCATGAAGTCCTCGGTATTGATGTCGGGCGAGGCTGTACGTCTCGGCTCACCACTACTTTCACCAGTGTAAGAGGGGTCAAAGGCAAGTGTCACAAAACCGCGTTCGGCCATCCGCATGGCATAGAGTCCGCTCGACTGCTCCTTGCAAGCTCCAAACGGACCACTGACTGCGAGTGCTGCCAGTTTGCCCTGAGCATCTTTCGGCTCATAGAGGTCGGCTGCGAGGGTCAGTCCATACTGTGTTTCAAACGTAACCTTTCGGTGGTTCACCTTGTCGCTCAGCGGGAATACTTTATCCCACTCCTGCGTTAATTCTAACTTCTGCATATTCTCTTTTGTTTTAGCTTGTTTGTCATTCTGGTTGCATGCTGTCAGCACACCGACCATGAGCATTGCTGCAAATAATACTTTCTTCATATTCTTCTTTTATTTGTTGTTTACCTGATACCTTATCCATACGATGCCGTCCTGTTCTTCCACACTCTTAAAAGTAAGGCGTACAGGTTTACGACTCATCGGCCTGCCATCAAAAGCCGCAGCCATGCCTCCTCGTCCGTCTATGCCATAGCCGTACATCATGCTCACCTCGTCTATCAGGCCGAGGTCGAGCATGGAACCGTTGATGTTTCCGCCACCGACCACCGCCAGACGTTCTACACTGAAGACTGCACGCAACGTCTCCATTGCCGATGGAAGGTCTATGCCATTGCATCCAGCAGTGATATAAGATATGTGTTTGCTTTTAAGGTAGTCAAGATACTCCTGACTGGCCCTCTCCGAAAGAATCATCAGCAAGGGGCGGCCAAAGATTTCAGTGGTATTGTCGTCCCACAGCAGTGTGCCACGTGTGTCTACGCCAATTGCATAGCCTGCCGCTTCTACAGCCTTGTAGAGCTGCTGCCCTGCATCTTCATGAGGTCTCTGCTGCTGGAACACGCCGTCTTGGGCATAGTGCATGGCCAACGTCGTCTTGCCCTCCAGTGTCGAAGGACAGCCGAGTTGTGTCAAAGCCTCATAATAATGGTTGGTATCGTCTATCTGCTCGGTCATCTCGCAGTCTATCCTGCCGTCGAGCGAAGCCATCATGTGGCAAATAATATATGGTCTCATTTGGGTCTTGTTTTTAAATCCGCTGCAAAGGTACGGCGAAAATTCCGTAACCCGAATAGACAAATTACGGACAAAACTACCCGAAATGAGGTTCTTATTTTTTCCGTTGACAGTCGAAGAATTGGCGTGGGGTCTGCCCTGTTGCATTCTTGAACATTCGTGTGAAGTGCTGGGGGTATTCAAAGCCCAGTTCTTCGGCCACCTTGTCAATGGTCTTGCCGCTAAGAATGAGATTCTTGGCACGCATCACCACGAAATTGCGTATGTAGTCCTTCGGACTCTCGCCAAGGGCATCCCTGATGATATCACCAAAATAGCTCGGCGACAGACATAGTTCGCTGGCACAGTATTTCACGCTTGGCAATCCGTTCGTCTTTTGCATGCCACGCGTATAATAATCGGTCAACACCTGCTGAAAACGGCTGAGAATGTCGCTGCCTGCCGCTGTCATCTCCTTGAACTGGCGGAAATAGAAGCGGTTGCAGTAGTCAAGAACAAGCAGAATATAATTTCTGATGATCTCATTATGCCCAAATGACTGAGACTGCGTTTCCAGTTCTCGACGTAGGTTTGCCAGGAGTTGACTCAGGATGTCCTTTTCCTCGGGAGTCAGGATGAGAGCTTCGTTTGAATGGTAGGAAAAGAACTGATAGTGATCGAGCTTCTGTTCGATGGGCGAACCTTGTATGAACTCGTTGTCGAACAGTAGCACCCAACCGTGGTACTGCCGTCGTGTGCCGTCATCCTGCTTGCCGCATATCTGTCCGGGTGAATAAGCCATCAGAGAGCCGTCGCCTTCATGATAGGTTCCGATGCCATAAGTCAGACCTTCCGGGAACTCCTCTTGCATAAAAATACCGTAGCAACCGATCCTGTTCAACGTGTGCCGTATCTCACCCACCTCGTCATAGTGTATCACCGAGACGTGTGGATGATAGACTGGCGCACCTATATCCTGTGCGTAGTCATTTGCTTCGTTGATATACAAGTCTATCGTCATAGCAGGTGCAAAGATACGATTTTTTTTGGAATCATAGGGACAGGTCCCTGTGATTTCTTGGCGTAGAACTCGACCTCAATTTCAACACTAGCGATAAATCTGAATGACAGAGACGTCCTGAAGTGAACCCTAAAAGTTTTTTGTCTAACTTTTAGGGTTCACTTCAACCCCCTTGAGCATAAACATTTTTAATTTATGGTGCAAAGATAACGAATAATCCTAAAAATTCATTCAAAATGAGTAACTTTTGACAGACTACTTGCAATCAAAAATGAAAAGAAAAGCAGCTTTCCTTTTGCGCTTCACTCGCTGATTTGATAAAAGCTTCACGTTCGGGCGAACAAAAAACCTTTTATTTGTTTCTAACTCAAATTTTTCGTAACTTTGTACCCAATATGAACCATTTCCGAGAACAATAAAGAAGTAACAGCAATGGCAAGAGCATTATCAGCTACCAGTTTATCGAAATACCTTGAAGGAGGCATATACCATGATTTCCTTCAATATGTAAAGGCTGACAAAGAGTTGGCTTTTGAAATCAGGGTGAAAGACGAAGTGATGATTTATTGCCAGAAAAATCTCCTTCTCAGAATCTCGCACCGGAAAAACGCATCGGACATGATCACGATGCTGAACCCTCGCTACTATACGAACAGGAAAGATGGTCTGAAATTGAGCGTACAGCTCAGAGAACCCTCCGACCTGCAAGACTTACGTAAGGTGAAGCAATATTTTGAAGATGCCAAGGCTCTGTGCAAGAATTACAAATCGCATGATGAGTTTATCGTGCAACAGCAATACAAGACGGCTCATCGTTCCTTTGCCGGAGATTATCTTGCCATCGATATGGAATGGGCACCCGACCAGGCAAAGATTCCTGTGGAGTACAGGTTGGAAAAGACAAAGATCGACCTGATAGTGGTCAGCAACAAGCCCAATGACGAGGGCCTGCACGACATCTATCTGGCAGAAGTGAAATGCGGACTGGGGGCTGTGGACGGGAAGTCTGGCATCGGGGACCATTTAAGAATGTCGCAAGCCGTTATCAACAATGCGTATGTCAGACAGAGCCTTCTTCAAGACGTGAAGAACATCATCCAGCAGAAAACCCAACTGCAACTGTTTGAAGGAACGCCCGTAAGGTATTGTTTCTCTGAACGTCCCAAAATCATGTTCATTCTTGCCTATTCCTCTGACCATGAAAGACAGGGCTTCTGTAGGATTATCAGGAATCTGGGTGATGCAGGCCGTGGCATAAAGGCAGAATTCATAGCATCTTCCATGAGAGTGCAACCCGCCAAGGCCAACTATGGAGGCGATAGCGAATACAGAAGAATCTGTCGCCAGCATCAAGCTTGGTTCAGGGAGAATGTCCTGAAACTGGGAATGGGACGCAACCGCTCTACGCGGCGGGGTGCCAACGAGACCGAAGAACAGTTTGAGCACCGCCGTATCACAGAAACTGACATTGCCATCCTAACGGCGGAAGATGCCACACGATTGATGAACTTTGTTCCAACTTACCATGATGAGATAGGAAAGGCATTATGCGAGGACAGGGGCAGAATACCAACCGATTTTGGTTTGATGGCCAACATGTTGCGCAGCGAGCATGTTCCCTGGAACATCTTCGTACCCATGATGACTGACATGGCAGCCGCAACAAAATGTTTCTCAGAGGTGCTTCCCCATAGAGACATCAAGACGATTCGCAATTGGAAGATAGAATACGCTCCCAATACGATTCAAGACAGGACGTCTTTCGACGTTTATGTGGAATATGAATCGTCTAATGGAAAAACCGGAGTGATAGGAATCGAAGTGAAATATACCGAAGAAGGCTATAGTGTAGGCAGCAAGGAGTTTCGCATGATGCAGAATCCGGAATCAGCCTATTCGGTGGTAACACGTGAAAGCGGTTGTTTCCTTAACAACGATCCGTTGCAGTTCAACACGCCTGACTTTATTCAGCTGTGGAGAAACCATATTCTTGGATTAGGGCTGCTGCAGCAAGGAAAAGCTGACTGTTTTGACTCTCTCACATTGTACCCTTCGGGAAACACACATTTCCATTCTTACGACAACCATATAGGAGCTATCGAAGCTTATGGAGAATTGCTGACCGATAAAGGGAAAGAGACATTTCATGGGATTACCTATGAAAGCTTCTTCGAAATATTGAGAACTCATTACAAAAGTGAGAGACACAGAGTATGGCAGGAATACCTGGAAACAAGATATATTAAAATGTAGTTATCATGGAAACAAGGAAACATATTGCAGCAGAGAAGAAGCGGTGCAACAGTCATAACTGTGCTCAGGCCATTCTTCATACTTACGCTGACGTTGTAGGCATTAGTGAGCAAGAAGCCATGGACATTGCCGGCGCCTTTGGCGGCGGCATGGGAAACATGGAAGGTACATGTGGCGCATTGGTGGGTGCTGGCCTTGTTCTTGGACTTGTCAATAAAGACAAGGTGAAGTCCATGAAGCAGATGCGCCAGGTCATGTCCCTGTTCCAAGCACAGGGGGACAGACCCCTTGTGAGCACGATTTTTTTTCGACCTGTGTGAACGGGGGACGATTCTCCGTTCACACGGAGCATCACATGGCAGATGCCCCTTTTGCTTTTCTCTCTTGCGGATCATGGGGACTTTGATTCATTTTATATCCGTTGAATGATACCATAAGAGACACCTGTAATTCTGGAGAGTTGCCGTACCCCACCACCAAATTCCTTCAATGCTTGCAAAAGTTCATTTCGTTGCTCCTTAGGGAGTATCTGAATGTCGAGAGGGTTAGCCATTCTAGCCATTCGGTGAACAGGGGACTCCGTTCACACTCGAAGAAGATTACTTGTCACCGTAATGTCCGTAGGCAGAAAGCACAATAACTTGGACGACATCTTCAAAGATATCGTAGATGAGGCGGTGCTTCTGAGAAATCCTGCGGCTCCATGATGTTCCGCCAAAGCCTTTGAGTTGTTCTGGCTTTCCCGTGCCCGTCTGAGGATGGTCATAGAGCTCGGCAATTAATTTCAGAGCCTTCTTGTAAGCATTCGGTTCGCTTTTGCTAAGAGCCTTGAGGTCTTGTTGTGCCTGCTCCTTGATGAATACGGTGTAGCGGCTCATAGACCCTGAATGTATTGATCCAGTTCCTCAACGCTGGCGAATTGCTTACCGGGTTGTTTCCTTGCTTCCTCAATGCGGGAAGAGAACTCCTCACGGGTGAACTCTGCTGAACCGGCCTGTTTCTCTGCAACAAGTTTGCGCAGGTATTTGGCGGCTCGCTTCAGCATGTTCTCATCTTCAGCAATGATGCTCATATTGCGAAGCAACTCGGCGTTTAATTGCATTTGCGTCATAATTTCCTTTTTTATTCCGTTGCAAAAATAAGGAGAAATAATCAATTTCGCAAATTTATGAATAAAAAACGTGCTGGGGCGGTGCTGAATGGGTCGTGTGGAATCAAAGCGATTACCGAATGATTGGATTACAGCTAAAGTCATGTGAACGGGGATTCCTTCCCTTGCATCACATGGCAGATGCCCGTGCCGCTTTTCTCTCGCTTTTGTCGTGGAATAGAATGCTTGTTTACATTATACGAATCAGCGGGACCTGTGATTTCTTTCTCGAGATTTGAGAAATTATGATAACCTTTTGTCAACCTTTGACAACCTTATAGCCTTTTTGAAAAAATATAGTATACCTGTTAATTAAAGGGCCATCCTTGCGGACAGCCCTTTTAATATATCAATTGTGTCGTAATGATGGAGATTATCTCACCACTGTCTTCTTCCCGTTGACGATATAGACATGACCTTTCCTCATCTGCGACGGATTGATCTTGCGGCCCTTCGTGTCGTAGACGGTCATAGAGCCCTGCTGACCGAGAAGAATCCGGTCGACGGCAGTCACTTCCTCTTCCACGATGTTGGTAAACAGATTCCAGCTGGCGGTTGACTGATATTTTTCCTTTGTGCCTGTAGGAACATAGAGGGTAGCTTCAGAATAAGTGTTTGTTGAGAAGAACTGATTATGAACTTCGATAGGCTCCTGAATCTGACAATGTATCTCCTTCAGCGCAGGACTATTGTAGAAAACCCATTTGCCTAATTGTGTAACGCTGCCAGGGATGACCACAGAGGAGAGGTTGTCGCAATAAGATAAAGCCAGTTCGCCGATACTTGTCAGACTATTAGGCAGCGTGATGGAAGTCAAGCCTTGACAGTCCACGAACGCATACCTACCGATGCTCGTCACCGAGTTGGGTATTTCTATGGCGGTCAAGGTCTCTATACCTGCGAAAGCATCCTCCCCGATGCTCGTTACCGTGTTGGGAATAATGGTGTTCTTACATCCTGACACCAGCGTATTTTCCTCTTTCAAAATAATGGCATTGCACCCGTCGCGAGAATCATATTTGGTATTTCCGCTTTCCACCTTCATGGATGCCAACCTTGAACAGTCTTCGAAAGGATTTACTCCGAGGGTGGTTACGCTGGCAGGGATAGTAATGGAGGTCAGTCCCGAGCAGCTTAAAAAGGCATAATTATCGATGGTGGTTACGCTGCCAGGGATAGTAATGGAGGTCAGTCCTGAACATCCTCTAAAGGCATGATAACCGATGGTGGTCACACTGTTGGGGATGGTGATGGAGGTCAGTCCTGAGCAATTTCCAAAGACACCTTTACCGATGGTGGTCACGCCTTCAGGGATAGTAATGGAGGTCAGTCCTGAACAATCATAAAAGGCATAATTATCTATAGTAGTCACGCTGCCAGGGATAGTAATGGAGGTCAGTCCTGAACAGCTATCAAAGGCAGAATAACCAATGGTGGTCACGCTGCCAGGAATAGTAATGGAAGACAGTCCTGAACAAGCATAAAAGGCAAAATCAGCTATGGTGGTCACGCTGCCAGGAATGCTCACGGAAGTAAGGTCTTCGCATTCGTAAAACGCTTCTTCTCCGATGGTTGTCACAGTATATTCCACACCTTTGATGGTCACCTTCTCAGGAATGACAATCTTCCCGGAATAATCCATATGGGCCACTTCCGCCGTTTTACTGTCCGAATACAAGTAGTAACGAAGGGGTTTCCCATCAGCTCCCGCTATTGTCTCAGTTTCCACGATTTTCTGGAATTTATTCCAGTAATTCGTGTTTTGATAGTTTGATATTGCTCCGACAGGAACTCCGAGCGTGGCTGCCTGATATCGATCCTCATCAAAGGCATCCTCGGGCAATTCACACGGATTCTCCGTGGAAGAAAAGACTTTTGTTAGGTTTCCCCATCCGAAAGCCTGGGATCCGATACTCGTCAACGTACTGGGAAGATAAAGTTCGTGACAGTATGTGCAACTATAGAATGCCTGCTTACCGATGGTGGTCACACCCTCTGGGATCTCAATAATCCTAAAGTCACAGCTTCGAAAAGCATATTCTCTGATGGTCGTCACTGTGCCGGGTATCTTGACAGAGGTCGGATCGACGTAGTTGGTACTATAGAATGCGCTTTCTCCAATGCTTGTGACTGTGTACTCCACTCCTTCATAGGTTACTTTTTCAGGAATGACGAGATCTCCCTCAATATAGCCTTCATACTTTACATTATAAGTGACCTCTGCGGTCTTGTCATCTCCATTCAGATTGTAATAGATGTTGTCGATACAAACCTTTCCTGTGAAAGCACTTCCGCCTTCTTTCTTGGGAATCCAAATCGCTTCGGTGACAACATTGCCATTAATCTCGTCTACTGCTGTGACGGTAATCTCCTGGTCTTGGTCAGTACGGTCCCACATGCAGGGATTCTCTACTTCTGTGTCATTTACATAAAGTATAATCATACCCTCGCCCGTCGCGGTGATAAGACAATAATCATCGGTGATTTCGTAACTGATAGTGGGGGCTGTTGTCCCACCTTCTTTCTTAGGAATCTTAATCTGGAGGGTGACCGTACTCATCTCCTTGCCATCTTCCTGGGCGGTGGCTGTGACTGTGACAGTCTGGTCTTGGTCGGTACGGTCCCACATGCAAGGATTCTCAATCTCTGTGCCGTCGACATATAGTTTGACCTCACCCTCACCCGTCGCGGTGATAAGACAATAATCGTCGGTGGTTTCGTAAGTGATGGTGGGCTCTGGTGTCACTACCGTGCCGCCGCCCACTTTGCTGAATACGGCATTGACCGTTACATCGGCAGCAGGCATGGTAAAGCCTGATTCAGAACCCGTGGATGTAATCGTGAGCGAAAGATTACGGTAGGCTGGGCCAAAGTTCCCATTCCAGATAATAGCATCCTGTCCCCTGACTACATATTTCAGTTTCCGAGTGCCATTGACGAGATTAAAAGTGGTGTTGTATGATTTCCAATCCTCAATGTAACTCAAATCATCGAGTACAGTGACGGTTTTAATCACGTTACCACTGGCATCTTGCATTTCCACTTTTACTTCAGCCACCCTGGCACCCTGGCCGTTCTTCTCCCATATCGACATCATATCGGCAGAGGCACTGCATGTGACATTCCCTTTGTCTATCTCACTGTCACTGATACCATAGTCTTCGAGGTTGAAAGTCTGCCATAGCGTGCAGGTTTGGTATGACGATGCCCAACAAATCTGATTTTTTTCGGTGTTGACTTTCCAGCCACTACCGGCATCTGTCTTTTCCCAACCACCAAAGGTGCCATCGCACTTGCCGTTGGTCAGCAGTTCGGTGGTGGAGGTTCCTACGATCGGAATCAGTTCTACATCCTGGCCGTCGCTTGTCGTCACGGTGAAGGTTTCTCTCTGGTAGCCTTTCTTGACATAGGTCCATAGGGAGACAGAAGATCCCTCTGGTGCCTGTGTAGCACTGGTAACCACCTTACCTCCTTCATTAACGTTCATCTTGATTTGATACGATTTAGTTTCATCATCAGTTGCCGCAGGTGCTGATATCGGAAATATCAAGACTCCTGCCATCGTCAGCAATAAACTTGCTGTTAATTGTGTAAAAATTCTTTTCATCTATATGGATTGTTGGTTAATTGGTTAATACTAATTGCAAAAATACAAAATAAAGAGAGCATATTTTGTCACAGGCGTGTGTACTTTTCAGATAAAAATTAAAAGTACACACAACAGTGGCGATTCATAACCAAAGGGTATTTTTCGTCTCAATTGCTTTGCCGTTTCAAATAAAAGCCTTATTTTTGTTGATGAAAAGTAAAGAAACAACATGTCTGACACCATATATACCATTATCAACTGGGTATCTGCCTTGATGATTATCGAGTTGGGAATAGTGCTTGCTCTCTTCAAGACGAAAAGCGGGCACGACTATATAAAATACAATACGGCCAGGAAATGGCTCAGCGTGGCGTGTGTCACGCTCGGTGTACTCACCGCTGTCAACCAGTTGGTGCCGTCCGATACCGATTACGTGATGTGGCTGCGTGTGGTTGCTTTATGCATCGCAGCCTTACAGGCTATGTTGTTCACCATGACGATCCTCAGTATCATAGCTGTTAGAAAGGTGACATGGCGCTATATCGCATGTCAGACGCTATTCATCGTTTTAGGCGGAATGGGACTTATGACAGTCAGTAAAGTCTGGCCAGGTGCTGCTCAAGCCCTCTTCTGCCTTGGCATTATCGCCTATCTGACATTGTTGGTTTACTATGCTCATGTGTTCATTAGGAACTATCGTCTGTTCCGCCAAGAGATCTTCTCCTATTATGAGGAGGATGAGATCGACTACAGTCTGCGATGGATACGCCGACTCTTCTGGTCAGCCTTCGCCATAGGGCTGCTTTCTTTCCTCTCACTGACAGGTATTCACCAACTCGACGCGCTTTTCATCATTATCTATACCTTATATTATATATACTTCACCATCCAGTTTATCAACTACCACCGACAACTGCGGATCGTACAGCCGGCTATCGCCAAAGGAGAATCTGCCATATCCATTGACAATGATTCTTGCGGGGCTGACAGAAATATGCCGGATGCAGGAGCAAGGGAAAAACAACTGTTGAAAGCACGTATGGAACTTGCTATTCATGAGTGGGTGGAAAACAAACGCTACACAGCATACGACAAGTCGGTGGAGGATGTTGTGGGAGAGATGGGATGCAGCATCCATGAGCTGCATTGGTATTTCCGTGAGGTGATGAAGACGAATTTTCCTGTGTGGAGAAACCAACTACGTGTGGAGATGGCGAGACAACTACTGCGGGAGCAGCCGGGAATGGCGGTCCAGGACATTGCCATACAGTGCGGATTCAATAACCGCAGCTATTTCTACCGTAAGTTCGCCGAACTGACAGGTACCACCGTGCAGGAGTATAAGGCGATGTTCAGGTAATACACTATTTTTATCAAAACACATTACAAATGTGTTTCACTATAGCATAGAAAAAAAAGACGAAGAACCACTCGAGTTTTATACATTGTTAACCCTGTTTGTTTTTTTATGTAGGTTCCTCCCCTCTATCATTTTAAATCTCCTAAACTAGAATTTTTGCTTTAAACACTGACACCACCGCACATCCCCGATAAACAAAGGGCTGAGGCGTGACAGTCGGACTGACACCACTGACACAACACTGACACACTTTATGACTATGACAATGACGATGACAATGACGTTTATTTGTACACAGAGATACAGAGTCACAGCGTTTTATTATTAAGGAAGAGATTACGATGGGGTGTGAAAATCTCTAGAGATTTTGCTGAAAAAATGGCACTTTTGCCGTTCAAAAATGAAAGAATTGCTATAAAATCTCTAGAGATTTTGGCACCCCTCTTTAAGTCCTCAAATATAACATCTCACATCTTACACTATTCCGCTGAAAGCAAGAAACGGCGGGCGAACTCCCAGATGACGATGCCGGCGGTGACCGAGACGTTCATGGAATGCTTCGTGCCAAACTGAGGAATCTCCAGACAGCCATCGCTCATATCGATGACTTCCTGATGGACGCCCTTCACTTCGTTGCCAAAGATAACACCCACCCTAGCCTTCAAACCCACCCTATGTCCCTCCCGAAGGGAAACACCCACCCTATGTCCCTCCCGAAGGGAGGGATTTTCATTACTATTAAGGGCTGAAAGCATATCAGACTTCCCTCCCTTCGGGAGGGATTGAGGGTGGGTACTAAGGTCCTGGAGTTTTGTGCTTCCTTCACACTGTTCCACGCTCCATACGAAATAACCGTCCTGATGAAGCTGTTCCACGGCCTGTTCAGCGGTTTCGAAATAACACCAACGGACACTGTCCTCAGCCCCAAGGGCGGTCTTATGAATCTCCTGATGAGGCGGACAGGCTGTGATTCCACAGAGATAGATGGCTTCCACACGGAAGGCATCACAGGTGCGGAATACCGACCCGATGTTGTACATGGAGCGCACATCATCGAGCACCACAATGAGTGGCAGCTTCTCCGCTTCCCGGAATTCTTCCACCGAGATGCGGTTCATTTCGATGGTGCGTAATTTACGACCCACCCTATGTCCCTCCCGAAGGGAGGGATTCTGATTACTATCTGAGGCGTTTGTCATATCTGACTGCCCTCCCCTCGGGAGGGATTGAGGGTGGGTTTCACTTTAAACGCCAGCGCATACATCCGTATTTGCTTCACCATCGCCAGCAGTCCGTTGGAACGTGTGGGTGAAAGATGGTCTTTTAGTCCGATTTCATCGATGAAATAGAGCTCTGAATCCAGAATCTCCTGAGGTGTATGGCCGCTGAGCACCCTGATGAGCAACGCGATGATGCCTTTTACGATGAGCGCATCGCTCTCCGCAGAAAACTCGAGTTTGCCATCCACAAAATCGGCCTGCAGCCACACCCGGCTCTGACATCCGTCTATCAGATTACTCTCGGTCTTGTACTTCTCGTCAAGGGGTTCCAGTTCATTACCCAAATCGATGAGCATCTGGTATTTGTCCATCCAGTCTTCGAAATCAGAGAATTCCTCAATGACCTCGTCTTGCAGTTCGTTGATTGACAACATGTATTTTCAATTAGGGATTAAAAATTCATTGACCATTCATCACTCTTCTCCACGATTGAAATAGGCATTGAGCTCGGAAGTTGCCGAACCGTCGTGGTTGGGCAGGTCTTTCACAAGCAAACCTTTCTCCAGAAGGAGAATACGCGTGGAGATATCGGCTATGAAGTTCAGGTTATGACTGGAGATAAGGACGGTGGTTCCCAACTCCTGATTCATTTTCTGAATCAGTTTGGAGATAATGATCTGTGAAGAGGGATCGAGGTAATTGAAAGGCTCGTCAAGGAGCAGCACCTTGGGATTGATCATCATGGCACCGATGATGCCTATCTTCTGGCGGTTGCCCTCCGAGAAATCCTTCAGGAACTTGCGTGTTCCGAGAATCTCACCATTCATCAGCGGGGCATATTCCTCCAGTCGTTGGCGAAGCGTCTCTTCGGGAATGTCGTAGATCTTGGCGATAAAGGTGAAATACTCTTCGGGGGTGTAGAAGTCGATCAGGAAATGTTTGTCGATAAACGAACCCGTGAAGGTTTTCCACGTCTCGCTCCCAGCCACATCCTGATCGTTGCTGAGCACCCGTCCGCGAGTAGCCT
>Ga0310695_10009392_pt1 | contig 14707 bp, 10 predicted proteins | sample RumenRJG_04DNA_FD_203882 | JGI IMG/M metagenome (GOLD analysis project Ga0310695, IMG submission 203882) | Bovine rumen microbial communities from Lethbridge, Alberta, Canada - RJG_04 (v2) (version 2) | ecosystem: Host-associated > Mammals > Digestive system > Stomach > Rumen | place: Canada... | reverse complement strand
CTCCATAGACCCGGAGCAGCTCAATGACATCGTGCAGCTTCTCAAGAGCATCGGCATCAAGGTCTGCGAGGACTCCGAGGTCGATGACGAGCAGCTGATCCTGGACACCGAGGCAGTCGCAAGCTCCAACACCACCGAGGAAATCCAGCAGGTCGTGCCCGAGAGCGGCCACACCACTGATCCCGTCAGGATGTACATGCGCGAGATGGGCACAGTCCCCCTGCTCAACAGAAGCGAGGAGATCGACATCGCTAAGCGCATCGAGGAAGGGACCCACATGGTCCAGAGCTCGGTCGCCGGATATCCCCAGGCAATTTCCTACCTCCTGAACCTCTATGACGAGTCCCTGAAGGGAAACCTCCGCCTTGGCGAGATTGTCGCCGGATTCACCGACGAGAACGGCGAGAAGCTCGTGCTCACCGATGAGGAGCGCGAGAAGAACGCGGATCTCCTGAAGGCCATGGCAGCGGCCCAGGCCGGGGAGAGCAGCGGGACCGGCCCGGATGATGACGCCGATGAGGACGATGATCCTGATGAGGAGAAGCCCTCAGGCAGCCAGAAAAAGGCTGCGGCCAGGAACAGAACGGATGACGATTACGGCGATTCGGATCTCGATTCCGCAGATGATGACCCGGATGGCTCGCCCGATGATGACGATGGCGGCCCCGATCCGGAGCTTGCCTTCATCATGTTCTCGAAGCTCAGGAAGCTCTCCGACGAGACCGCCCGCGCCATACAGCAGTACGGCCGCGGCAAGCAGGCAACGGACGAGAAAATCAGGAGGCTCGGCGCGCTTTTCTGCCAGTTCAAGCTTGTCCCGAGGCAGTTCGAGCAGCTCGCCCGCAATATCCGCGACATCGTGAAGAGGATCAAGGATCAGGAGATCCTGATGCGTGACTGCTGCGTGCGCACCTGCCACATGACGAAGGAGGAGTTCAACCGGTACTACCGCCTGAACGCCCTTTCCCAGACCAGCGGCAACAGCGAGGGGCGCACCGACTGGATTGAGGCAGCCATTGACAGCGGGAAGCCGTACGCCGACGGGCTCAGGAAAAACCGCCGCGAGCTCGAGAGGGCCATGGACAGGCTGCGCGACATCGAGAACGAGATCGGCATCTCCATCTATGACATCAAGAACATCTCGGTGAACATGAACCGAGGCGAGAACCTTGCCCAGCGCGCGAAGAAGCAGATGATCGAGGCAAACCTCCGCCTCGTGATCTCCATCGCGAAGAAATACACCAACCGCGGCCTGCAGTTCCTTGACCTCATCCAGGAGGGGAACATCGGCCTCATGAAGGCGGTTGACAAGTTCGAGTACAGGAGAGGCTACAAGTTCTCGACCTACGCCACCTGGTGGATAAGGCAGGCCATCACCCGCTCCATCGCGGATCAGGCAAGGACCATCAGAATACCCGTCCATATGATCGAGACCATCAACAAGCTCAACCGCGTCTCCAGGCAGATGCTGCAGGAGAAAGGCAGGGATCCGACCCCTGAGGAGCTCGCGCAGCAGATGGGCATGCCTGAGGAGAAAATCCGCAAGGTCCTCAAGATCGCGAAGGAGCCGATTTCGATGGAGACCCCGGTCGGCGACGACGATGACTCGCATATCGGAGATTTCATCGAGGACAGCAACATGGCGCTCCCCGATGAGGCCGCGACTGCTGACAGCCTGAAGGACAACATCAAGAAGGCGCTTGACGCGCTCACCCCGAGGGAGTCCAAGGTGCTCAAGATGCGCTTCGGCATCGGCATGAGCACCGATCACACCCTCGAGGAGGTCGGCAAGCAGTTTGACGTCACCCGCGAGCGCATCCGCCAGATTGAGGCGAAGGCCCTCCGGAAGCTCCGCCATCCGAGCCGCTCGGAGCAGCTCAGGAGCTTTACCGACGAGTAAGCGCTTTCAGGCGTCTGTGCAATGAGGAGCGGCGGACTCAGGTCCGCCGTTTTTTATGCCGGGGATCAGCCGACGCTCCGTGGGAAAGGACTTCCGGCGGACATTTCCGGCAGCCCGGCAGGGGCTGACGGAAAATCCTGCAATTTGTTTTGAATTCCCTGCCGGCGTGCTATAATAAGCCTCATACCCGCCGCGACTGCGGCGGTTGTTCATGCGGCCCTTTAGCTCAGTCGGTCAGAGCAGACGACTCATAATCGTTTGGTCCACTGTTCAAGTCAGTGAAGGGCCACCAGCCGCTCCTTCTTCCGTCTTTTTTCCGGTCAAAATTAACTACTGTCAAAATCATCTCCCCGCAGGCCGTTTCACCGGCGGAAAATTCTACTAACATATCGTTCTTCCGTCCGGAATCCATGCCCCGGCGGAAACAGCTCTTCAGGTGCAAAAAAGGAGGGACACAGTGAACTGGAAAATAGCCCTTGCCATAATGTCAGCTGCAGTCTTCATGATGGGCGGCAGCTACACCATGGTCATTCCGTTCCTCCCGCTCTTCATCGCCCGCGATCTCGGGGCAGCTCCGGAAAATGTCAACCTCCTCACCGGAGTCGCCTTCTCGATAAGCTTCGTCATTACCTTCATCGCGGCCCCGATCTGGGGAAGGCTTGCCGATCTCTACGGCAGGAAGCCCATGTTCCTCAGATCCTGCTTCACCATCACGATCTGCTATTTCCTCTTCTTCATCGTGAGGAACCCGACCGAGCTCATCCTCGCAAGGGCGCTGCAGGGCTTCGGCGCCGGCATGCTCCCGATTGCCTTCTCCATAACCTCGGCATGGGCCCCCAAAGAGAAGATCGGCATTGCCATGGGCACCCTCCAGGGGGTCCATATCTCGGGAACAGTGTTCGGACCGCTCTTCGGCGGGCTCCTCGCTGACAGCTTCGGCGTCAGATCCGCCTTCCTCATAGCAGGCTTCATACTGCTCTTCCTCGGAGTGCTCGTCACACTCACCGTCAGGGAGCCGAAAAAGAGAGAGGACACAAAGAACAGCGAAAAGGGAACATACCGCAGGCTCCTCCACGACAGCGTTATCCTGACAGTCCTCTCTGTCACCTCGCTCACCGCCATGGCCTGGCTCATGCAGCAGCCGCTCATGGCGCTCTTCACGAGCGAGGTAAGCGGAAATGCCGAAAAGGCCGCCTCGCACGCCGGCATAATCTTCTCAGTCTTCGGTCTCGCCGGCGCCATCGCCGCACCGATCTGGGGCTGGTGCGGCCAGAGGTTCGGCTTCTTCCGGATGATGGTCACGTCCGGAATCGCCGGAGCGATCTGCTGCGCCGCCGTCGCCTTCTCCTCCTCGTTCAGCATTCTTATCGCCGCGTTCTTCGTCTACGGCTTCTGCTTTGCCGGAATCATCCCCTCGGCCAACTCAATACTGATCCTTGCGACCAGAACCGAGATAAGGAGCAGCGCCTTCAGCCTGCTGTTCACCGCCCAGATGCTCGGGAGCGCCATAGGGCCCGTGACAGGCGGCATGGTCGCAACCGCTGCCGGAAACGTGTCAGCGGTATTCATAACAGCAGGCAGCTCGCTACTCGTCTTCATGATCATTATTGCGTTTGCGGCGCCTGACAGGGTAAGAAGGATCAGCCGCACCAACAGATCGGGACTCTCCGAGGAGGAGCTAAGAGCCGCCCAGGCGCAGGAGCCGGACAAAACGGAGCAGCAGGCATAGCCTCCGCCTGCCGCTTCCGCACTGCACTGCCCTCAGCCGGAAATGACGCTATATGAGGCCTCATTTCCGGACTTTCAAGGATTTTCAGGAAAAATATAATCCGCCACCTTTTTCTTGAATTCTGCCGCCCTGCCCCTAGATAAGCAGGTGCAAGGGAAAGAAAGAAACAGATATTTCCGGGAACGTCAAGGATTCCCGGTTCATGGAGGCCATTGGCTATGTCAAAGTTCTATGATGATGATTTCGGTGCTGCTCCTACTATTTTCGATATCGTAAGGAGCCTTGCGCGTCCGGTCTCTGAGTTTGCGGATCACGTCGACAATTCGTTCAAAGGTGACGATACAGAATCCGGCGAGTCCTTCAGGGCTGACCTCTGCGATCTGGGCGATCACTACGAGCTCAAGGCCGAGCTTCCCGGAGTAAGGAAGGAGGACATTGAGATGTCCTTCGATGACGGGGTTCTCTCGGTCAAGGCTCCGCACAATACCGGGTGCTGCTGCCAGCAGGGCTCCGAGGGCGGATGCAAGGCAGACGCTGAATCCGGAGATGACGGGGCACAGGCCGCAGACTCCCAGAAAGCGGACGGGACCGGTGCCGGGCCCAAGTTCATCATCCATGAGCGCACCAGCGGCACCTACGAGAGGAGCTTCAGCATTCCTGACGCTGACGCCGAGAACATCACCGCCTCGTTCGAGAACGGCGTCCTGTCAGTGAGCCTCAGCAAGGAGCAGCCGAAGAAAGGCAAGGTAATCAGCATAAATTAACCCTGCCTGAACGCTTCCTTAAGAACTGGTACGAGCCCGGCATCTGCCGGGCTTTTCTGATCCTGCGCAAAGGCAGGCAGCACATGCAGATAAACCGGCACTGGGATCCTCAGCGCTACAGGTGCTGCTCTTTCAGGTCAGGATGTGAAATTTATGGTCAGAAGCCCGCAGGAGGTTACGGCGGCTTTATATACATATTTAATTCCGTTTGATAAATATTCAATGTGTATATATAGTCTGATTCTGTCTTTTCAACCACATAAACACGAATTTAATTTATGGAAATTTCCCCGTGTTTTTCTTGATTTTTCCCTTGATGGCATCATATAGGAATGTGCAAAGAAAAGGATTTAAGAAAAAGAACTGATAAGGGCTGATGGTTATACCAGAGGCCCGGGAGATTTCAAAAATGTCAAAGAATCATAACAATGCACTCTGCCGCGGGGAATTCGGAGTTCCCACTCTGTTCGACCTCTTCAGCCGCCCGCTTTCGGCATTCAGCGGCTTTGACATGGAGAACGAAGGCTTTAAGGCTGACGTTGAGGACAAAGGCGACCGCTATCAGGTGAAGGCCGAGATGCCGGGCGTGAAGAAGGAGGACATAAAGCTCTCCTTCGATGACGGGGTTCTCACCATCAAGGCCGAGCACAACACCGAGAAGAAGGAAGGCAGTGAGAAGAAGGGCTACCTCGTCGAGGAGTGCTCCTACGGCACCTACGAGAGGAGCTTCAGGTTCGATGACGCGGATCCTTCAGACATCAGCGCAGCCTTCGCGAACGGCGAGCTGGATGTATGCCTGAAGAAGGCGCCGAAGAAGCAGCCTAATGCCATAAAGATCAACTGATGCCGGACAATGGTCCGGGCACCGGAACATGTGCTGAGAAGTGACGTTTGGCCTCCGGAGAAATCCGGGGGCCTTTTTCGTCTGCAGGCAATGACTGATCGGCAAATATGAAAAAACCCGCGGAATCCGCGGGTCTTTCCAGCATCTCAAACTGATCTGCCCCTCAGGAGGCATATTGTTTCAATTCACGCCCCCTCACGGGAAGCGACGTCAGACAATGCCTGAACAGCCGAAAAGATTCAATCATGAATTCTGCCGGACAGACCTTGCTATGACAGGAATAACATCCTTCTCTTCAATGGTGAAGGGGCAGAACGTCCGTTCCATACCTTTATGGTAACTTAAGCAGATGATGCAATCAAATTTTAATGACGGCAGATATGTCATAACGAGGCATTGAATGAATTTTTATTCGCATCTGATCCGTCTTAAAATGACAGAACAGTAACCCTAGAGCTATCGCACAGGCCGGCTGTGAATAGTAACGGCATATTCAGTTATCAGGCGAACATCGGGCTTGAGAGGTAGCGGTCGCCGGAGTCAGGCAGCAGCGCAACGATGGTCTTGCCCTTGTTCTCAGGACGTGCGGCAAGCACGCCTGCGGCATAGAGAGCCGCACCTGAGGAGATTCCGACCAGAAGTCCCTCGGAATGTGCGAAGAGCCTGCCGTTCTTGAATGCCTCCTCATTAGGAACCCTGATGATCTCATCATAGATGCCGGTATCAAGGATCCTCGGGATAAAGCCTGCGCCGATGCCCTGGATCTTGTGCGGGCCGGGCTTCTCGCCTGAGAGCACGGCACTGGTGTCAGGCTCTACTGCCACAACCTTCACATTAGGGTTCTTGGACTTCAGGAACTTGCCTGCGCCGGTAAGGGTTCCGCCGGTGCCGACGCCTGCGACGAAGAAGTCAACCTTGCCGTCAGTGTCATCCCAGATCTCAGGTCCGGTGGTGGAGAAATGAGCCTCAACGTTGGCGGGATTTTCGAACTGGCCGAGGATTATGGAGCCGGGGATGGAAGACTGCAGCTCGGCAGCCTTGGCTATGGCGCCGGGCATTCCCTTTGAGCCGTCAGTCAGGACCAGCTCTGCGCCATAGGCCTTCAGGATCTGCCTGCGCTCAACGCTCATGGTCTCGGGAAGGGTGAGGATGGCGTGATAGCCGCGGGCTGCCGCAACAGCTGCGATGCCGATGCCGGTGTTGCCGGAGGTAGGCTCGATGATGGTTGCGCCCGGCTTGAGCTTGCCGTCCTTCTCGGCCTGGACAATCATCTGGAGAGCTACGCGGTCCTTGACCGAGCCTGCGGGGTTGAACGCCTCAAGCTTTACAAGAACCCTTGCTCCGCTGATGCCGGCAGCCTGATCATACTTGGCAGGCTCAAGAAGAGGAGTGTGTCCGATAAGTTCAACAAAACCCTTTTTGATGTTGCTCATAGCTTTAATCTCCCTTTGGATTTCAATTCATATTATTCATAGTGATTAAATAGGTTATTCGCATGTTAAACTCTTTTTAAACGAGATTCAACACTTTTTATAAAAAAGTTGCCTGAAACCAGCCGCCGGCGTCCTTTTCTGCCGGATACCGGCAGACTTATCCAGCTGTATCAGTTTATTAGGCAATAATTACCCGGGAGGCGGCATCCCCGGAATGAAGGTAAAGCCCCCTGCGTCATGCCCATTTTGTGACGGATGATTCATTTTCAGCATAAGGCGGACAGCAGCTCCTGCGCGGTCAGAGGGCGGCTCAGACAGCTTTCCTGCCGGCAGAGGCCTGACTGCAGGGAGAGTGCCTTATGGAGCTTCTGCCGCAGGGGCTTTGCATCTTTTATGCTTTATTCAGTTAAAATATCTGTTACTATATAGGAATTATTGGTTTAGTAGGAATTAAGGGATACAATACATAATAAGGAATCAATCACAGGTCAGCACAGCCTGATCCGTGACAGAAATGGAGAAGAGCAGCCTATGAAATTTTCAACAAAATCACGCTACGCACTGAGACTGGTGGCTGATCTGGCCATACACCGCACGGACGGAGTGCTGAGGCTCAAGGACGTGGCAAACCGGCAGAACATCACGGAAAAATACGCAGAGCAGATCATCTCGATGCTCAAGCACGGCGGACTCGTGCAGGCAAAGCGCGGCACCCAGGGCGGCTATACCCTCACGAAGCCCGCTGCGGAGATCACCATCGGCGAGATCCTCAGGCTTACGGAGGGTGATCTCGCGCCAGTACCCTGCCTCGAGAACGGCGGCGACGGCTGCGACTTCTCCGAGCACTGCACCACCCTCTCAATGTGGAAGAAGCTTTACTCGGCAATCAGCAGCGTCGTCGATCACATGAGCGTCCAGGACATGATCCAGGAATCAGGCAAGGATCGCGAGACGCTGGCGCTCGACTCCGCCATGCTCTGACCAGGCAGAGCAGAAGATCACAGACATTCACCTTATTGCAGGCAGTCCGGAATTAAGAATTAAAAATTTGCATTTTCCTGTTGTAATCTTAAACGGACTGTATTATATTACCCATTCAGATAGATTTAGTAGGAATTAAACATCACTGGAAATCAGAATCAGTATTTCCAGAAGAACGGAGGTTACCATGGCATTCAAATTTGATACTCTTCAGGTTCACGCAGGACAGGAGCAGCCTGATTCTGCGACCGGCGCACGCGCTGTGCCCATCTATCTGACATCATCGTATGTCTTCAGGAACTCCCAGCACGCAGCCGACAGGTTCGGCCTCAGGGATCCGGGCAACATCTACAGCCGCCTCACCAACCCCACCACCGAGATTTTTGAAAAGCGCATGGCAGCCCTTGACGGCGGTGTAGGCTCACTTGCCACTGCCTCCGGTCTTGCAGCAATCACCTACGCCATTCTCTCCCTCGCAGTGGGCGGTGACAATATAGTTGCCTATGAGAACAGCTACGGCGGAACCTTCAACGTGCTTTCCCACACCCTGCCCGAGTACGGCGTGACCACCACCTGGGTCAAGCCGAACGACTTCGAGGCGGTCGAGAAGGCAATAAATGACAGGACCAAGGCCATTTACGCCGAGACCCTCGGCAACCCGAACTCCGATGTCGCCGACATCGAGACTCTCGCGAAGATTGCCCACGCGCACAAGATCCCTCTTGTCGTTGACGCGACCTTCACCCCTCCTTCAGTCATCCGCCCGATTGAGTACGGCGCAGACATCGTTGTCCAGTCCGCAACCAAGTTCATCGGCGGCCACGGCACCGCGCTCGGCGGCGTAATCACCGACAGCGGCAACTTCGACTGGGAGGCATCAGGCAAGTTCCCGACCCTTACAACCCCGAACGCCAACTACCACGGCGCAGTGTTCACCAAGCTCGCAGGAAAGGCAGCCTACATCACCAAGGTGCGCGCAGTGTTCCTCCGCAACACCGGAGCTACCCTCTCGCCGTTCAATTCCTTCCTGTTCCTGCAGAGCCTCGAGACCCTCTCGCTGCGTGTTGACCGCCACATCTCAAACGCGCTGAAGGTCGTCAAGTTCCTCTCGGAGAGCCCTCTGGTCGAGAAGGTACATCATCCTTCCGTATCGGATGATCCCGAGCAGCAGAGACTCTACAAGAAGTACTATCCGAAGGGAGCCGGCTCAATCTTCACCGTTGAGATCAAGGGCGGCAGGGAAAAGGCAATCGCGCTCGTTGATCACCTGAAGCTCTTCTCGCTTCTTGCGAACGTCGGCGATGCCAAGTCCCTGGTCATCCATCCGGGCTCAACCACCCACTCGCAGCTCTCTGACAGCGAGCTCCTGGAGGTCGGAATCAAGCCGAACACCGTCCGCTTCTCCATCGGCATCGAGGATCCGGATGACCTTATCGAGGATCTCGATCAGGCACTGAAGGCAATCCAGTAATTTCCGCCATACACAGAAAAAGTCAGGAAACCGGGGGCAGCCCCGGTTTTTTTATGCCCGGAATCAGAAAAAATCCGCGTCACATCATGTCAGCGGAATGTATATTTAAAAAATAATCCCCGCATTCTGATAAAATCACAAAAATATTTGCCGTGAATCTCGCACTGGATAAAAACTCATACCCTGTCAGCGGCCCCTCAGAGAAAAAGGCGCAGGCACGGGGAAAAACGGCACGATCAGAATAAAAAGGCAGGTAGAAATGTCAGCTACAGATAGTTCAAAAAGACTTCCGGTCTATATTGTCCTTGACTCGTCAGCCAAGGAGACTCCGGAACAGTTCGAAGAACTGGAGCAGTGTTTCTTCAACATCTATAACGGGATCTGCTCAAACAGCAGAATCGCCTCGCGCATTGACCTCAGCCTCATAACCTACGGCGGTGAGGCATACAACCCGATCCCCCTGGGGCCCGTCACCGAGGCAACCATGCCGGCCCTCCGCCAGGACTCAAGGCCCAAGGCTGTCATGGGCACCGCCCTCCTCAAGGTAGCCAACATGGTGAATATGGAGCTGGGATCCGGCTATTACCATCCTGTGGTAATGATCCTCACCAACGGAGTCGTAACCGACAAGCCGTACTTCAAGAGAGCAATCAACGAGCTGAGCGGCTGCGAGTTCACCCTGCTCGCCTTCTTCACCACGGCCGATGTTGCGGGAACGGAGAAAATCAACCTTGAAAGGCTCTCCGACAACATCTTCCAGGCCTCTGACTTCTCCGAGGAGATCTGCGGCGAGTATTTCGAGGGACTGCTGAGCAAGTCATCAGAGGAATAGCTTAGCCCTGACACTCCGCGAGCAAGGCCCCTGAAGCCCTGACAGGGCTTCAGGGGCTTTTCCGTATTCTGCCCCGGGAGAATAATCCAGGACCGGTCCTGCCGAGGCCTTTGTGCAGATCCGCTTCATGCCCTCCTCCATCCTGCCCTGCTTTCCGCCGGCATCAGGCCGTTTTGCGCCTGATACATCTGTGCGCTCATATCTCCATACACATAAGCTATGACATATATATCCATGGAGATATGCGGCACTGCAAATATACAGTTGTTACTTTCCATGAGGCATGAGAAAAACAGAATGGATATAAAAGAAATAATGTCAGTCTGAAGTGTCAGAGAGAAAGCGTTGGTACGATAAGGCTCAGCCGTCAGCGTGTCCAGAGCTGCCATAGATTTCCCGATTCCGGCAGGACCGGCGACAGGAGACCCGGCGTCAGGACCCTGCCCCGCCAAGGATCAGAACAGATGCCCGGCCGGCTGAGAACAGGGGCCGGTGCGCATGTCATCTGCCCGCGGTTCATTTACCGGTGAGGCATGGCATATGAGAATCTCCAATATACTGAGAGTGAGCAAGCCGAATATTTCGGTGCTTGCTGCCTGCCTTCTGCTCTCACTCCTTGCAATAGCGGCTGTCTGGGACAGCATACTGCAGAGCAGCCGCGATCTGGCCGCGCTTAAGGGTGAGTCGAGGCTGCAGAGGCTGAGAAGCTCACTGCTCATCTGCGAGCAGCAGACCGCGGACATGGCCTTCGCTGGCCGATCAGGAACAGGCGAGCTCCGGGCTTACGCCTGGAAAGCCATGAGCGAGAATCCGGCAATCCGCATGATGGTGTCCTCGCCTGACGGCACAGAGGAGTCCCGCTCCCCGGATGACTATGCGGTCCTGAAGAACACCGCCTTCCTCAAAGCAAGGGACCGGGCCCTCGAAAGCGGACAGCAGGAGATCGCAGGGCCGTTCCTGCTGGCAGACGGCAGCTCTGCCGCGGCCATCATCAGCCCGGCGTTCACGGGCGATGGCAGCAGCACTCCCCGCGGATACACCGCTTCCCTGGTTGATTTCACGGTCCTGCAGAAAGACGCGGACTTCGGCGCGATAACGCGCTCAGGATTCCGCTACTCCCTCTATACCGGCAGCGGCAGGGGCACAATACTGGCGGGAGGCGACGCTCCCGGCTCCATCTCAGCAGTGGAACAGGTTTATTCGTCAATTGACATCGGCGGAAGGGAATGGCATCTCAGGATAGCCTGCCCGTACAGCACGCAGGATCAGTTCATCACGCTCGGGCTTCTGCTCCTCTTCATCGCGGGGAGCGTCCTCGCCTCAATGCTCGCCGGTGCGGCGAAGCGGCTTGCCCAAGTCAACTGCACTGATCCGCTTACGGGGATCCTGAACCGCAGGGGGTTCGACGGCGTCCTCGAAAGGCTTTCACGTGACCGGAGGCTCAGAAAGGTCTTTGTCGTGGCCGTCGACCTCAACAACTTCAAGTCCTTCAACGACCGCTACGGCCATGCCGCAGGCGACTCCCTCCTCAGATCGTTCGCAGGTGAGCTCGAGAAGCTTGCCGGAAAGTCCGGAAGGGTCTCGAGGAACGGCGGTGACGAGTTCCAGATCTTCATCCGGAACCCTGCGGAAAGCTGGCTCAGGAAGCTGGAGGATTTTCTCTCGGTATCGCACTTCTTCTTCCATGCGGGCGCCAGGTACTGGTTCAAAGCCTCAGGAGGAGCGGCAGTTTACCCGGCCATGGGCACGGACTTCAAGCAGCTCTACATCAAGGCCGATGCAGCGCTCTACCACTCAAAGGCCAACCGCGGCTGCGGGCGCCTGTCCGTCTTCACTGACGACATGACGCAGGAGGTCCGGGAGCAGATGGGCTTCAACTTCTCGGATCTTGCGGCCGGAACGCCGGCAGGCGTCCTCATCTGCCGGAGCGAGAGGGCGCGCAAGATCCTTTACGCAAACAGCGAGTGCCTCAGCCTCTTCGGCTGCGCCACCATGAACGAGCTTATGGCTGTGTCCGGGGGCACGGCAGCGGGGCTGATGGAAAACGGAGGCGCGGATGACGCCAGGCAGTCCACTGCCGGGGCGGAGGACGGCCTTGGCATCTGCCGGCTCCGCGGCGGACAGGGGAGGATCCTTGCCGGCTTCTCGAGGAAAGCCGAACAGGAGTACCTCGGCGGAATAATCTATATGCTTCTCTGGAGAGAGGAGGAATTCCTCAGGATCAGGGAAGGTCTTCCTGCTGCCGCACCTGCCGCCGCCGGCCCTGAGGCACGCAAGGAGGCGAAGCAGAGGCGCAGAAGGCATCCGTCGGCGCGGAAAGGCCTGCAGGCCGGCGCACGCGTCATACTGCAGATGCCGAATCATGGCGCCGGCGCTGAAGGGCTCGGATCCGGAAACAGAATACGGAGGAGCCCCTGCAGCCCGTCAGGCCTTGCAGGCTTTGCGCAGGGCGCCGCATGCATCCTGAGGTCACAGTAATACAGAGAGAGGAGCGCCACGCCACGCCACGCCACGCCACGCCATGCCATGCCATGCCCTTCCCGCAATTCACTTGTCCGTCATTCACCTGAAACCTTCAGCCGGAAAGATAAGCCTTGCCAGCAGCCCGGGTTTTTTATTTTTCCGGGAAGGCAGGGGAAGATTTTTCCGAGCGGCAGTCCCGGATAAAAATAAAAAATAATTTCAGGTCTCTCTGAAATCTTTTTTCTTCCGTCCCAAATTTTTATTCACCGAAAAAATCATGATGCCTGCCGCCCGTCCTTCGCCCTGCCCTGGGCTGCACGCACTGATTCCGTCCGGAAAACGCTCCCGGGACGAAGCCCCGAGAAACTGACGCACTGATCAAAAAAATAAAAATATCTGCTCATAAAACAGACAGAATTCCCTGAATGTGTGATCTTATCCCGAAAGATTAAAAAAGAACCAATATAGAATAATTTTTCAGAACATCACTGATCACTCACCAAAGAAAAAATGACGGAGGGCCTATATGAAAAGACTCATTCTCTCCGCAGCAGCGGCAGCTGCAGTTTTCATTTCCGGCTCATCGGCAGCAGACAGCAGCATTTTCAGCCTTTCGGGTGACTCTTCCAGGATGTTCTACAATGCCTCCGCCTCTGAGAGCGACTTCTCCGGAAGCCGTCTCTCGCCAGACGAGATAGCGGAAACCGGCAGAATCAGCAGCCGCTTCGGCTACGGCACCGCCATGCAGATCCTTGACAGCCGCATCAGCCTTGAGGCCCAGTGGAAAAGCCGGCTCACCAACTACAGCAGCGGCGAGTCATCCTACGAGGTCAGGGATATCGCCGGAGGCATTGAGATCGAGAATTTCGGCCGAGTGACCTTCGGCGAGCAGGAGGGAGCGTCCTCGGAAATCACCGACTTCACCGCTCCTGTGACCTCATCGGGGTTCGGAACCGGCCTTATTGAGTCGAAAAGCCTCGGCTGCATGTTCAGGATGGACAAGGAGATCACCGGGAGCATTACCGGCTCGTTCCACTACAAGCCGCGCTCCTGCGGTCTCTCAAGCAGAGGCGACGGCACCGGGAGCAGAGGGGCCGCCCTTTCCGTAAGGGACGGCAGCATCCTGCAGGGCGGCATCGGCTTCACCTCATTCTCCGCCCCTGACCGCGGGGAGCACCGGACCCTCTCGACTATCGGCTTCAGCCTCGAGGGAGGATTCCTCAACCTTGCCGCAGTCGCGGCACACGGCAGCGGCATCCTCTCGAGAACTGCCGACTTCAATGCCCTGGAGTCAGCCATCAGGTACAAGGTCAGAAGGCTCGGCGGGATGATGGTCGAGTTCCTCTGGGGCATCAGGAAGTCCGACCATGAGAAATACGACAGGCATGTGATTTCAACCGGCGTCGAGTACCGGATTTCGGATGACGTTCAGATCAGCGGCGGCTGGAGAAAGACCGTCTACGAGCAGGACAACGAGTCAACCGAGCAGGCAGAGCTCGATTTCAGGATCCTGTTCTGATCCCCTGCCATCCGTGTTCCGCCCGGCCTTCATCCGGGCATCGCAGATGCTTCACAGATATTTTTCACGGAACAGGCGTTCCGGCTCCCGCGTTAATGCTAAGTAACTATTCAGAACCCCCTCTGGAACAACATGAAGGGGGCGCTTATTCTGCTGGATAACAAAATGACCAGTGCTAACCGAAGATAATCTCCGGATTACCATTGAATGCTGCTGTCAGCGCTTCGAAAACGCTGATCTTATGTTTTTGGTCTGTTCCCAGGTATGACATAATGTCCAGATAGTCCTGGACTCCGTCCTCAGTTCTGAAGCTGCCGGCTATCTTGGTCTTCGTTTTGACATTGCGTACGTCACGTTCAGCCTGATTGTTCGTAAACGGTACCGCAAAGTCGTGTACGAACAGGCACACCGAGTCTTTGAGTCTCCTCAGCCGTTCAATCAGAGCGCGTTCCTTGCCTTTTTTCTTCCTGCCCCTTTTCCTGTCCGGCGGGTCAGGCGGATCCGGGCATTCCTCATCAGCAATCCGGAGGATGCGATCGTACTCCTTGTCAAACTCGCTCAGAAGGTCGCTGCGGAGCTCTTTTTCTCCTCTCTCTATTGCGTCTTCCTTGGCCTTCTTCATCTTAAGCAGCAGATCTCTGAAGGCTGCCGCCCAAGTATGCTCCGGGATGAACTCGATAACCCAGTTCAGCTCTCTGAGGATATGGGCGCAGCACACTGCGTGATTGACATTCGGATAGTTCCAGTACGGCCCCCAGCAGTCATGAACAG
>Ga0310695_10009391_pt1 | contig 14708 bp, 10 predicted proteins | sample RumenRJG_04DNA_FD_203882 | JGI IMG/M metagenome (GOLD analysis project Ga0310695, IMG submission 203882) | Bovine rumen microbial communities from Lethbridge, Alberta, Canada - RJG_04 (v2) (version 2) | ecosystem: Host-associated > Mammals > Digestive system > Stomach > Rumen | place: Canada... | reverse complement strand
TTATTTGATTTACTTTTTCATAAAGGGAATTTGACTATGAATATGAAGAACGTCTATAAATTTGGTCTTTGCCTCCTTAGTGCCCTTGCGCTCAACGTATCTGCGCAAGATTTTAGAGGCAAGGACCTGAACACCTCCTTCCGTGACAAGCGTATCGACAACTACCAGTTCCAGAAGGCAAGGGCCATCAAGGGCGTTACGGACTTCCAGCGCTCTGCCGGTGAATCTCCGAACTTCGAAGAAGCAAACCTCGCCGAAGTTTCTTTCCGCAATGCTGTGATTAGCGGAGCCAACTTCGAAAAGGCAAACCTCAAGGGCGCAACGATTAGCGGCGCAGACATCCGCTCTGCTTCCTTCGAAGGCGCAAACCTCGAAGGCGCAAACCTCTATCGTGCAACGCTTCTCGATAGCAAATTCCCGAAGGCCAACCTCAAGAACGCCCGTCTCGATGCTATGAAGGTCTCTGACGAATGCGATTTCAGCAAGGCAGACCTCACCCAGGCTTCCGTGATGGACATGGACCTCACCCGTGCTGACTTCAGCAAGGCAAACCTCACCAATACGAACTTCTCCCGTTCCTTGATGGCAAACAGCGACCTCCGCAAGACCACCATGGACAAGACAGACTTTACAGCATGTAACCTCATCGCTGCAAACTTCTCTGGCGTGAAACTCAACAACGTGAATTTCGCCAAGGCTGGTCTTTCCCAGGCTGATTTCGATGGCGCAGACTTCATCAACGTCAACCTTCAGGAAGCAGACCTTTCTCTGACCTACTTCAATGACGTGGATCTCTCCAGAACGCAGCTCCAGAAGGCCAAGTTCGCTCAGTCCAAGCTCAAGAACATGAAGTTCAACAACCAGGACTTGAACGGCGTCGTTTTCGACAAGGGCGAAGTTTCCAAGAGCTCTTTCGACAAGACCAAGCTCAACAAGTCCTCCTTCTTCGATGCTAGCGTCAGCAAGAACGTGTTCAACTACGCTGAACTCATGAAGGCTGTCTTCGACGGTGCCTACGTTTTCAAGGACATCTTCGATAACGCAGACCTCACCAAGGCAAACTTTGCAAACTCCACCATCGAACGCTCAGCATTCAACAATGCACAGCTCTCCGGTGCAAACTTCTCCGGTGCTAAGCTCATCAAGGTCACATTCATCAACGCCAAGATGGAAGGAGTCAAGATCGACGCAGATACCAAGATGGAAGACGTGGACTTCTCCGGTGCAGACTTGACCGGAGCAAAGATCGAAAAGTTCACTGCCAAGCGCGTTCTTTATAACGAAAGAACCAAGTTCCCCAGCGGTTTTGATCCGCGAGCCTTCGGTTTCTCTAAGCCGGGCGAAAAGCGCAAATAAGCCTTTTTGAATAACGGAAACGAGGGACGCTCACAAGAGCGCCCCTTTTCTTTTATTTCTTGTCCATGAGCCAGCTTATCGCTTCGGAAAGCGTATGCACGTGCACAATTTTCATCCGCCCAACATTCTCAGAAAGTTTACAGCTCGCCGGCACAACAGCTTCAGTCATTCCCAAGCGACTCGCTTCCTTGAGCCTCTGTTCCAGAAGGCTTACGCCACGCACCTCGCCCGACAGTCCAAGCTCGCCAATCGCAATAGTCTGTCGAGAAAGCGGGATTCCCAAGTGATTGCTCGCCACAGCAAGAGCAAGAGCCAAATCTGAAGAGGCGTCATTCACCTTCATACCTCCGGCGATACTCGCAAACACATCCGAAGCACCAATCGTCACACCACCGAACTTTTCCAAAAGCGCAAGGATAATCGTAAGGCGCTTCGGGTCAATACCAGCTGCCACACGCTGCGGCACCGCAAAATTAGTCTGGTTCACAAGCGCCTGAGTCTCGAACAGGAGCGCCCGCGAGCCTTCCATAGTGCAGCACACAGCACTCCCAGGTGTCGGCGGGACGCCTTCCTGCAAAAAGACCTTGCTCGGGTTCAGGACAGGGTTCAACCCGTGACTCGTCATTTCGAAAACGCCAATTTCATCGGTTGCTCCAAAGCGGTTCTTTATCGTGCGCAATAGCCTGTACTGGTGATTTCGGTCGCCCTCAAAATAAACAACCGTATCGACCATATGCTCCAGGATTCTCGGCCCTGCAATCTGACCATCCTTCGTCACATGTCCAATGAGAATCGTAATGCAACCGGAATTTTTCGCAAAGACCATCAAGTCTAGCGTACATTCACGCAACTGCGTCGCACACCCGGGAGTCCCAGCAAGATCGCTCTTGTAGACCGTCTGGATAGAGTCAATCACAAGCACCTGAGGCTTGACCTCTTTTGCCTGCTCCAAAATCTTTTCAAGATTCGTCTCGCAAAGAAGCAACATATCGCTCCCTGAGACATTCAACCTTTCGCTGCGGAGTTTTACCTGACACGCGCTCTCTTCACCGCTCACATATAGTGCCTTGACTCCAGCAGCATTCATCGTCGCAAGCGTCGTAAGTACGAGCGTCGATTTGCCAATTCCAGGATCGCCCCCAATCAGCACTAAACTTCCTGGAGCAAAGCCACCACCAAGCACACGGTCAAATTCCGTATTCGCAGTACTCAGGCGACGCGTATCCTCCGTTGCAACCTCCCTCAACGGAACAACCTTATGGACTGGACCACCAAGCCCTCGCCCAGTACGTCCCGCCCCCTCCGTAATCCGTTCAACGACATGTTCCTTCAGCGAACTCCACGCCCCACAGAATGGGCACTTACCCGCCCACTTAGGAGTCGTATTGCCACATTCTGTACAGAGATACTCGATTTCTTTCTTAGACTTGTTTACTGCTACCATGAGCACTAATATAATAAAAGCAGAATGTCAAAAGGTGACATTCTGCAAAACAGTGTTCAAAAAAGCAGCTTTAATAAACTTTTTCGCAGTTTTTTACCTGATGGAGAACTTCTTGAACGCCCCAGCAATATAGAGTAAATAGGTACCGGAGCGGCACAACGTCACTTCGACAGAACCGGTGTTTGCAAAACCATATTCAACAAGCCCTCCTTGCATATTAAATATGGCATATTTTTCGCCATGAGGAACGCCAGAAACATGCAAGGATCTTCCCGAGACATCTATATGGATACTCCTATATACAATAGAAGGAATGCCTTGTTTTTTCATCGAGCTTGAAGATTTTTCAGTACTGGATGACGATTTGCCAACACTTGAAGAAGACTTCACAGCGCTAGATGAAGATTTTGCCGAGCTTGACGATTTTGCAGAACTTGACGAAGTGTGAATGACACTAGCACTTGACTGATTTTGTGAACTCGATGAAATCACACTACTGCTAGACAGCAATATTTCAGAAGAACTTGAAAGCAACAGACTTTCTGACGAGCTGGACAAGTTTTCTTCCGAGGTACTAGATTCCGGCTCTTCTAATGAACTTGAAGATACCTCAGACGAGCTTGAGAAAATCCCTTCGGATGAACTTAAAACAACTTCCGACGAACTCGACCACAAAACATCTGAAGAGCTTAATTCTAGCGTTTCAGACGAACTGGATTCTTCAAAAGAACTGCTCAACGCCTCGATTGAACTAGAAGATTCCTCATTTTCTGAAAAACTTGAAAGCAACTGATCTTCTGACGAACTAGATAACTGTTCTTCCGAAGAGCTTGAATCAACAGGCTCCTCCGAGGAACTAGATTCCGGCTCTTCTAATGAACTTGAAGAGACCTCAGACGAGCTTGACATAATTTCTTCAAAAGAACTGGACGAGACTTCTATTTCCAAAGAATCATAGACGGCGTAATATTTTGCATCAGCCTTCGCAGGCACAACAGCCTTATCCCACCCCTTGAACGAGTAAGAATACTTTTCTGTAGAATTTCGCAACGGAGTTCCTTCATAAACATACGTCTTGCCATACTGAACACTCTGCGATTCAATCAACGTAGAATCCCAATTAAAGAACGAAATTTCATAAAAGACATTGCTCATGTTCTTGAACTTTGCCGAGACTGTCTCGTTCTGCGTAAACACGCTAGATGCATTTACCTGAGTACCACCACTCGTAAACCAGCCTTCAAATACATAATTTTCTGCAGCCGCAGGCGTTACCGGGAACGCGACTTGCCCCTTGGCATTGGAATATTGAGTAGACAAAGTCGTGCTGCCATTCTTAAAAACAATTTTATTCGTCTTTTTATCGCTGAGCATTGCCACATAAGCATAGCCTCCATTGATAGTCCAGACTCCATTACTAGAAGTTTTGGTACCGCAAAGCATATTCATGTCGTAAGCAAATGAACCCACTTTCATTTGTGCAGTCGTTCTTCCCTCAACCTTTTTTCCAATCGATCCGTTATTCTTGCCAACGGCACTTTTGTTTGCCAATACTGTTTTATCATAAATGACGCAATCCCCAACCGTTCCTGAATTTACGGCTACAGCACCACCTACATAATAATCGCCACTAACACTCCCTTTTACTTTACTTGTGCTTAAGGCATCCCAAAGTTTTGCACCGTTATTACTCATACCAACAAGACCACCGGCATAAGCATACCCGTAATCTGTAGTAGACCCTGTAGATCTCGCCGACGCTTGCCCGACAACTTCGCCGTGGTTGCTCACGTGCTTGATTTCACCATCGTTCGTTCCACTTATTCCCCCGGCGTACGATGCGGCCATCCCATCATTAGCGGTCATTTGTGCCCCAACCCAAGCGTAGTTGGCACTGTTCCAAATGAGCTTTTCATTGACTGCTGCAATGCCTCCTGCATATCCGTAAAGCATCGACAAGTTATTCGAGGTGACGCTTGCATTCGCGCTAATAGAGGCTTTATTGAAACAGTAACGAATTTCGCCTTTGTTTTCACCAGTAATACCACCAGCATAAAGATACGCCGTTCCAGAACTTACTGTACTCGTCACCTTGACACTGTTGTTACCGACATTGTAAATTGTTCCGTAATTATGAGCCGCCACAGCCCCCGCATATTCAGAACTTGTAACAGAACCCACATTTAAGCGCAAATTTTTCACCGAGCCGCTGCTACCGATATATCCAAACAAACCGACATTCGAACCACTCGCCTTAAGACCGTAAACGACCTTTCCGTTACCCTCGAAAATGCCATTGAACGGTTTGCTGCTTGAACCAATCGGAGTCCAGTTAGTGCCACAGGTTTTCGTTTCATCGGCACCCAGAACAATGTTCGCCGAGAGCACTGCATTTATCGTATTTTTCCCGCCGTTCACCGTCGCGGCAAACCAAGCCAGATGATTTGGAGTCGTAATCGAATAGTAGCTTTTGCCATTGATTGTAGTCGTTCCAGGCTGTGTCTTGCCACCACTCCATGCAGCGAAAGTCTGAGTAAGAAATGAAAAAATGAGCAAAAAAACGAGGGACTTATTTTTCATGGGCGCAAATGTAAATATTTCGTAAGAATAATTCAAGATTCTATTTATTAACAAATATCACACTTCAGCCCGCCACACATACCATAATCACGGTATTTCCACCCCATAAACTCCAAAAATTATATATCTTAAGGGCAATAACAGCTTTGAGGTGTATTAAATGAAACTCAACTTTTCATTGAGGATCACTTCTGAAAATGACAAAAACATTTTCAGGACCTTTGTCGTCGAAAGGAAATTGATGTGGGATACCAGTATCTCTGTGGATTCTCCAGCTAGCGATTCTTTTGAAGTTTTACTAACTGACGACACAAATGAAGCGATCCAAGCCGTACAGGACAAGCGCCCCCAAAGCGAAACCGTTTTCTTTGGCGAGATTGCCGAAGTCGAAAGCGTGTACGAATCGCTTCTGGATGTCTGGCCCAAAAACGAAGCCAGCGCCATCCGCAAGATCCGTATCGAGAAATTGCTCCAGAACTTGCAGACCCGCTTTGACGCCTATCATTACCAGAATTTACTCACGACAGCGATCGACAGCGTCCCTGACCTCGTGTGGTTCAAGGATAAAATCGGCGCCCACATGATGGTGAATAAAGAATTCTGCAATACAGTCCATAAGACAAAAGAAGATATTCGCGGTCGAGGGCACTATTATATTTGGGACATTTCTGAAGAAGAATACAAGAAAGGCGAATATGTCTGCATGGAATCCGAAGAAGAGACGATGTCTTCTGGTCATACCTGCATTTTCGACGAGCCGCTCAAGACCAGCAGCGGCATGAAGCAGCTCAAGACCTACAAGACCCCACTTTACGACATGTTCGGCAATATCGAAGGAACGGTCGGAATCGCAAAAGACGTCACCGACTTTGGTAACATGGGACTTGAGCTTTCGATTCTCGTAGAAAACCTCCCGTTCCCGCTGATTCTTTGCGATATAAACAGAAAAGTCCTCAAGATGAACGATTCCTTTAAAAAGCTTATCGAATCGTGCGATGGAACCTTCAAAAGCTTCCAATACCAAGAATGGCTACAGCACAACATGACACCCATCGGTGAAGAAGATGTTGATTTGGAAGGCAAGTCTAGAAAGAGAGAATACGAAATAAATCTCGCTGGACAAACACGCTATTTCAAAGTCATCGAACAGGAAATCATCGACTACTTCAAGAACACCTCTGGCTACTTCGTGATTTTCAATGACGTAACAATGGTACGTGAATACGAAAAGATGATTCTGAACGAAGCGAACACCGACGCCCTAACAGAGCTTTACAACAGGCGCTATTTCGAGGACTTTATCCACAACAACGCCAAAAGATCCATGACGCTCATTTACATGGACCTCGACCGCTTCAAGGAAATCAACGATAATTTCGGGCACAAGCGCGGCGACCAGATTTTGAAAGGTTCGGCAAAATTCATCCAGGAAACATTCCCCGACGGAATTGTAGCACGTCTGGGCGGCGATGAATTTACAGTCATCTTAGAAAAAGAAATCACTGAAGAAGAAATTAAAATACGATGCGAAGAGCTGAACAAAAAGATTTGCACACTCATTCGAGCAAGCGATTTACGCATATCCATCAGCTACGGCATTTCTTCAACAGACGGCAGTCGCAACACGGATGAGCTTTTGCGCGAAGCGGATAAACGCATGTACAAAAACAAGCGGGCAAAGCAGGGATATAAATAAAAGGGGCATCGCCCCTTTTATTTATCAGTCGTTATATCTCATATTCGTTATGTCCGATATGGTAACGATGTATTTTTGAGAGCCTTCGTAAAGTACTCGTCCACGAACAAATTTAATCTGTCCGTTCTCTAGTTTAAGAGTTTTACCATACGGATCTCCCGAAACGCTATACCGTTTTGCAAGTTCCAAAAATTCTTCCGCAGAGCAAAGCGGTATCTGGAAAAGCTTACAAAGGTTGTCCATAGAATCCGTAATCGTTCTCTGAACATACATTGGTTTTCCATCAACACAGGAAAGGCTCAATATCCTATCGTAATTACCATCGATATAGATAATCTGGTCATACAGATTCAAAACAACAGCATCCGTCAATTCCTTATAGGCTTCGACATCGGTATCGTTTTCATTCTGTAGTTTCAGAATGACATCGCCTGTATCTGGATCCGCCATCATATCAAACGTGGACTTGATGGAGAACCATCCATTTTTTAAATTATAGGTCAAATTGAGCGGAGGAACAGGCCGCTTATTCACATAGTCCAGAATCAATTTTTCACGAGTGTAGTCAGACACCTTTTGGACATTTACACAATCCTTTGACATAAGCCCAGTCAAATAATTGTAATGGACATCGTAAGTATAGTTGCCAGAAAAACCTTCCGGGATATACGTTATGCCTTCCATCCTCAACACTGGAGAATTCTTTGTGAGGTTCCAGAATAGGAAAGCCTTGTAACCCGGTTCATACGACTTGGTATGTGAAGATTCACCAGAAGACATGAATAATTTGAAAGCATTCTTTCGGCCAAAATAATTCTTTAAGGCCATATCGTCTTCGGAGACAAATACTGATAAAATACGTCCATACGGAGTATCTCTATAGAATCTGCCCACATGATAAATACGCTTAACAACACCTTTCTTCGTCTTAATACGATATGTTGTCTGAGTCGGCATAGAGCTACCACTGCGGAAAAGCGTTTCAAGCTTTTCATCGACTCGCGCATAGTCTTCAGGGAGAACTGCACCTTCAAATTTATGCCCTGTCAACGCACGGAAATCATCCTCGTTATCGCAATCAAAAATTTCGAGCGCCTGCCCATTGACATAAAGAATGTCTCCGCTTACGGCTTCCAAAAGAACAACTCCGCCAGGAACATATTCCATATAGTTCAAAGCAAGCTGGTGGAGCAGCTCTGTATTCTTGATGGCACCATCAATTTTAGACTTGACCTGCTCCTTGTTTTTTATAGGCGTATGAATAAACTGATAAGCACCCAAACGGACACTTTCTTTCGCCAGTTCCATATTATCCGTCATCACCACAAACGGCATCTGGAATTCTCGCTTCTCGCCTCTAAATTTTTGAATAATCTTGAAGCCATCAATTTTCGGAAGAGCGGCATCAATCAGGGCAAGCGAGATTTTGTTACCGTACTCCAGCAAAATATTGAGGACCTGTTCACCATCATTAGCCAGCATCACGTTGTAATCCGGCCTCAAGATTTCTTCTAGGAATGCCCGATCCTGCGAGTTCACCGTTGCAAGCAAAATATTCTTCGCCTCGGCAGGGAACCTCACCATTTTTTGCGATGACGAAGCACTTTCAACAGCGCTCACATGCGTATTGCGGAACGTCAAATCATAAATATGGCAACCGTTAATATCGGCAATCAAACGCCCTCCCAAGAACACATAGGTTCCATGGGTAGCATAAGTCGTCTGTAACGGGGCCTTATACGCAGCGTGTTCAGCCTCGCGTAATTTTTCATAAACTGGATTACCAGGATCATTACAAGCAACCTCAACATCCTTAAAACTTGTAAATCCTAGACTCAGGAGTTGTTCTTCGTACTGCTGGTTTACAAACAGGAACTTAAACTTTCCACCTTCATAAGACATGATTGCCTTGGGAGTATCAACCAGATAATCGAGGCTCCCAAGTCTTGAATACACATGGCGAGCCTTCGGGTCTTCAATAGGCATTCCTATAGAAGTCATGTGTTTAAGCGTATCCTTCAAAGGCATCGGTTTTCCGTAATAGTACCCTTGAACCTTTTCGCAGCCAATGCCCTTCAAAAAGTCCATCTGTTCCTTAGTCTCAACACCTTCAGCAAGAGTCTTAAGGCCCAAATTTTTCGCCATACGAACTGTCGAACGGATAATGGTACGGGAAGTCTCGTTAAAATTCGACAGGAACGCCATATCAATTTTCAGTTCATCAAACTTATAATCCTTCAGCGTATTTAGAGAAGAATAGCCGCTACCAAAGTCATCCATCCAGACTTCATAACCAGCAAGACGGAATCGTTCAATTTCGTTTCGGACATAAGAATCCGACGCAATGATACTTTCCGTAATCTCGACACGAATATAGTCACGAGCAATTTTATATTTTTCGAGCGCTTCTTCAACAACTTCGAAGATATTGCAGCCAATAAAATCTAGACGCGAAAGGTTAAACGAAACCGGGACAACCTGATTTCCGCTATCGATTTCCTCTCGCATTTCCTTACAGACTATATTGATTACTTGGCTATCTAGCTTATGGATTTGTCCCGATTCTTCAAGAGCGCCGATAAAGACAGCAGGATTCAAGAAACCATATTGCGGGTCAATCCAACGAGCAAGAGCTTCCATACCGCAGAATGTTTCCGTAATTGTACGGACAACCGGCTGATAATAAACTTTGATGTAGCCATTTTTTATAGCTTCGTCAATGTGGTTCACAACGTAATTCTGCAAGAATAGCGCCTTGCGCAGATCTTCGTCATAATAACGAATAAATCCGTCACTAGCCTTCTTTTTGACTTTACATGCAATTTTTGCCTTTTCGCAGACATCAAGCATTGCCTCAAATTCATCGACTTTACAAATGCCGACGTTGACATCCATCGAAATTTTAGAAATGGTACTCTTGACAAACCTTCGAATTTCATTCAGTTTGCCTTCAACATTCACCATGTCCGCAACAATCGTAAAGTGATCATTGGATTGACGGCAAATCAAATTTTTCGGGAATACTTTTTTTAGGAATGCCGCGAAATGAAGCAGGAACTCGTTCCCCTTACTGAAGCCGTTGGCATTATTATAAAGCTTCATCCCGACGATGTCAAAGTAGATAACCGACGGTATACCGCCAGCATTTCTAATATCGTCCGCATAGTTTTCACCACGCATGCGACAGTACTCCATGTTCGGGAGTCCCGTCAATGTATCAAAATACCTGTCAGTTCTTTCGCTTATCCGATGGAATATGGCATTCACGCCATGCCATTTGATCAAAGAAGCTTTTAAAATAAGGTCCCCGCCCGTACGCGAATTCGGCACAAGGACTTCGCCTCTTTCAAGAACCTCGTCAAGAGTAATCAGTTGCGGTTCTTTCGGATCAAAAAAGTATTCTTCAAAAGTGATTCCCGGATTAAAGGCCTTTACCGGCGTCCAGATTTTCTCCACAGAAGCGCTGATCATGTAGATTTCGTGAGTCTTTGCATCGACAATGACAAAAGGCTCGACAGTATCACTATTTAAAAATTCAATCAGGCTCTTATCAAATTCGAGACGCTTTTCCTTGTTCTGTTCCAGCGCCTCGGTTACATCGTCATAAACGACAATCGTATATTCCGTAGAATCATCCAAAAAATGATGATAGCCTACGGAATGGATGGTACGGTATTCCTCTTTCCCATACAGTTTTTGACGGTAAATAACCTCGTAACGCCCGTCCTTTGATTTTGCAAATTCTTTGGCCTTGTTCGCTACATATACAATATCTTCATGATGAACTCCCTTATACATGTCCGTATCAAGAAAGTGCATCAAATCTTCACGGGTACAGCCAGGCTTCTGCCAGCGAACAAGTCCATTAGAGACGAGAATAGTTTCAAGATGTCCATTCGCAAACCGGTAGACCACAAGCGGAATATCGGAATTTTCCAATTCCTTCCTTATCCCCTCTGGAATTATATTTTTTTTCTGCACAGACATAGCCACACATCCTCTACAAGAAAGGGAACAGAAGCTCCTTACAGCAAAAAATTCAATGCTCCCTTTGAAAAAAAATAACTTCTAATGTTTAAAATAATTTAATATTTCGCCATTTGCAAGCTTTTTGACATATTTTTGTAATATATTTTAATAATGAATGTGATATTCTTAACTTTTTAGACAAGACAAAATGCACCGCAGCAAAAGCTGCGGTGCAATCATCATCGTTCAATTAAGAGATCTTTATACGCTTAGCCGTGAAAAGGCCACATTGCAACTACGCAAATACCTTGCTTCCGGCCTCGACAGCATCAGCAATGCTCATACCCACGTAATCCTGGGCACTAAACCAGCGACCGCTCTTCTTGTCGTCTAGAAGCACACCCACAAGAGCGCCCGGCACAACGCTTTCGGGAGCATTCGGGGCGTTCGGGCCACCAAGATCCGTGCGCAGCCACCCCGGATCCATGACGTTCATCATCACGTCGGTGCCGTTCAACTTGCAGGCGAAATCCTTCACGAACTTCGTAAGGGCGGCCTTCGCGCAAGCATAGGCGGCAAGCTCCGGCTCATTGGCGATACCGCTCGTGGTAAGCTGCATGCGGCCAAAGCCACGCTTGATCATGCCCGGCAAAAAGTGGTAGGCGATTTTCATCGGAGCAAAGAAGTTTACCGCCATCGCCTGACGGAAGTCTTCCATCGTATTCGTTGTGTAATCGGCAAAATAGTGGCTCATGAGGCCAGCATTGTTGAACACGAAGTCCACCTGAACGCCAAAGGAATCGATTTCATCAAGGGCGGCGTCAATTTCAGCTTCATTTTCGAGGTTGCAGCCCACGGCCTTCACTTGAACACCATACGGAGCAAGTTCGTTAATCACCTTTTCGGCATGGCTCTTGTCGCGGCCCTGCAAAATAAGATTTGCACCGAGTTTTGCCATTTCGATCGCGATGAGGCGACCAACACCACGGCAACCTCCCGTCACCAAACACCACTTCCCTTTGACGTCAATCATTCGTATCCCTTTGCGCAATGCGCGATAAATTTACCCTTACGAAAAATAATCAATCTTTTTCAAAACAGACGCCCAAACGAAAGACGATTCTGTATACAAATGTAAAGACTTATCACACGCCCTTTAAATTTACACCAATTTTATTTTAAACAACAAAATTTTGAGCCAATAAATTAACAGACATTTTATGACAATAAATAAGAAATAAAATTCAAAATATCAAAGTTTTACGTCATTTTGCAAACTAAAGCATGCACTTAACATTTCCAAAATTTCATAAAATTAGGCTCCAATGAATTACGAAACACTCCTATTACACGAAGCCATCAGGCTTCTTCTTATTTCGATTAGGCAACAGCGGCAACACACACAGCAGTCGCTTTCCATTGAATCAGGAATTTCAAGACAATTCATATCGCAAATGGAATGCGGGAAACGTATCCCTTCTATAGACACGCTCTCCCAGCTTGCCATAGCTCTTAAAACAAGCATCAGCTCCCTTTCCGTAGAACTTGACCGCATATACCAGCATCTTTTTTGGCAAAAGCACCCAAAACAAGCAGGGAAAAACGACGACGAACCGCTCCAGAATGTCGCTGAAAGTGATTTACCACACATAGAGTACATACGCAAGGCCAGGGGATTACGAAAACCCTAGCCCTTAACAAGAAGCTTAAAATTTTCTATCTTTTATAGATATGGAATGGCAGCGCAATATAAAAACTTTGACAACCGACGAGCTCAAAGCTTGGCTTCGGGACGTTGACGAAAAGCCCTACCGCGCCGACCAGATTCAAAAATGGCTATTCTGCCAGCAGGTGCGTTCTTACGACGAGATGGTAAACATCTCCCCTGCCCTCCGCGAAAAAATGGCAAAACAGTTCACGCTTTGCGGCCTCAAGGAGGCGCAGCGTTCTGTTTCTGTCGATGGAACGGTCAAGTGGCTTTTTGAGACCGAAGACGGTCACCATATCGAAACCGTGATGATACCTGCAAACGGTCGCTATTCCGTTTGCGTTTCAACCCAGGTCGGCTGCGCCATGAACTGCGCTTTCTGCCGCACCGCGAAGATGGGATTCACGCGTAACCTCGAAGCAGGCGAAATTCTCGAAGAAATCATCAACGTCAACTGGTACTTGAAGGACAACGGCTTCATGAACGAAGAAGGCGGCACGGCCCAAGTGACGAACATCATCTTCATGGGCATGGGCGAACCGCTTAACAACCTCGAAAACGTCCACCGCGTCTGCTGTACGCTGCACAACCAGAAACTTTTCAACATGGGCGCAAAGCGCATGACCGTGAGCACTTCGGGTGTCGTCCCGAAGATCAAGGAACTCGTGGACCGCAACACGCCCTGCTGCCTCGCAGTAAGCCTCAACAGCACGAACAACGAATATCGTTCGTCCGTGATGCCGGTGAACAAGACCTGGCCTATCGAGAAACTTTTGGAAGCGGTTGACGAATACATCCGCCGCACCGATAACTATGTGACGTTCGAGTTCGTGCTCATCCAGAACATCACCTGCACCCCCAGGGCCGCAAAAGAACTCATCCGCATTTGCGCCCCGCGCCGCGTGAAGGTGAACGCCATCGTGCTTAACGACGGTGACGACCCGACGCTCCACGCCCCCACCCCCGAAGAGGTGGAAGATTTCCTCGCCGCCGTGCGAGCTGCTGAAATTCAAATAACGATCCGCAATCCACGCGGTAGGGACATCCTTGCTGCGTGTGGACAATTAGCGTACAAAAAGGAAGGTAAAGAATGTTAACGCAAAACCTCCCGGAATTCTGGGACAATCTCTATGCCGAAGGCAAGGACTACTGGAATTTCAAGAAGGCGACTCCGGCCCTGCTTGAGTTTTTCAAGCACCCCTCCTGCCCCGCAACCGGCTCTGTGCTGATTCCAGGCGCCGGGTTCGGCTATGATGCCGAGGCTTGGGCTTTGCGTGGACATGATGTTTTGGCAGTCGACTTTGCCCCGACCGCAGTCGATGAACTGGACCACTTGAGCCGCAAGCACAAGAACCTGCGCTCCCTCGACCTCGACTTGTTCACCCTTTCTCCGAAGGATGCCAAGCGCGGTGGCCAGCAGTTCGATATCATCTATGACTACGGCACGTTCTCAGCAATCCACCCAGGCCGCCGCGACGAATTCTTCGAAGTCTGCTACAAGATGATGAAGGACGACGGTGTGTTCATCTGCCTCATGTACCCGCTCATGAACGGCAAGACCATGCAGGGCCCTCCGCACTGCATGAGCGAAGGCGAACTCATGGCTCGTCTGGACGGCGTGTTCGACATTGTTGAACGCATCAAGCCCACGAACAGCATTCCGGGCCGCGAAGGCAAGGAAGAATTCTGGCTCTTGAAGAAGTGCCTGTAATGCCTTTGGTCATTGGTCAATGGTCATTAGTCATTAGAATTTGAGTTCGTTGCGACTTTAGCTGTCATGCCCGCCACCGAGCGGGCATCTCTTTTTTATAGACTTGAGGCTTGTAAAAAAAGCGCGAAAGACTCCACAGGCGCACCATTTTTTTGTATTTTTAGCCCAGTTTTTTATAAGGATTTTACTATGGCTAACGATTTATGCCCGTGCGGTTCTGGCAAAGCATATTGCGACTGCTGCG
>Ga0310695_10009390_pt1 | contig 14709 bp, 10 predicted proteins | sample RumenRJG_04DNA_FD_203882 | JGI IMG/M metagenome (GOLD analysis project Ga0310695, IMG submission 203882) | Bovine rumen microbial communities from Lethbridge, Alberta, Canada - RJG_04 (v2) (version 2) | ecosystem: Host-associated > Mammals > Digestive system > Stomach > Rumen | place: Canada... | reverse complement strand
CGCTGTGAAGATGGATCCTGCTGTCGCCATCGCTCCAGTCACATTCGCGGGTAAGAAAGCCTTTTTCCAGATCTGTACTCAAAGTGTTAGAAACGCATTTTCCGCTGCTTCCGTCAATTGCAAAAGCCTTTCCGTTTACGCAAAGTTCAATTCGTTTTGCATCCGGCAGGTTTAAAATCGTTTCGTGATTTTTTGCATAGCCGTAAGCATTTTCTCCGTAGAGAATTGTTTCCTTATCAAAAAAGCCGTTTATGTAAGTTCCCTTGTGGAAAGTTCCGGCTTTTTCTTCTGTATCACCGCGCATACCGATGTTGCCGTTACCCATAGTAAAAAGAGTCTCGTTGCGCTGAACATTGTTTTTACCAAATTTATCCGTTGAAAAAATCATAGTTTTCCTTAAAATTACATTTTACACAAAGGTCAGGCGAACTAACAGTTGTAGTTTGCCTTACGACCTTTGTAAATCCTCAGAAAGCCAGCGTACCTCGTAAGGTCCAAGCGACTGAGAAAAATAGTTTTCGTAAGTTTTTCCTGTGAGCAAATCTTTACTTTCTTTTGCCCACGCGTCAATTTTAAAGTTTGCAGGTCGTTCGCTGAAGTTTGCAATAACGTGGATTGTTCCGCGTCGGTAAGCAAAAACGGCAGGATCCTGCACGTCGTAGAAGGAAATTTCACTTCCGCCAAAAAGCTTTTCCTTCTTGCGAACCTTAATTGCCTTCTTTAAGAAATCATTTACTTCCTTCTGAGCTGGAATAAGTTTTCCGTTCCAGTCAGTTTTAATTCGGTGAACCCAGCGTGAATCATCCTTCTTTTCATCACGATCGCGGTAAGAATAATCATTGAAAACAGCTTTTTCATCACCAGCGTACAAAAGCGGAATTCCCGGAAGTGCAAGAACAACCGCATACATCATTTTAAGGCGCGCAATCGCCATTTTTTCGAGCAAATCATTTTTAAGTTTTTCTGCCTGCTCAAGACCGGCAAGACTCGCCATTGTTCCGCAGATACGGCAGTCGCCAGTTGAAGGATTCAGCTGGAAAGGCTCACCTGATGCAAATGTTCCGTCAAAGCGGCCTGTGAAAAAGCGGTTTAAGAACTGGCGGTGAGTAAATCCGTTAATTCCAAGGCTGGATGCATCTTCATCACTAAAAGTCCAGCCGATATCATCGTGGCAGCGGATATAATTTACCCAGGTACAGTCGCCAGGAATATACCAGCGGCGTCTAAGAGAAAGATTTAACAAACGTGTGTCGCGGGTAGCTACCGTTGACCACAAAAGCGCCATCTGAAGCGGGTTATAGCTCAAGGCACATTCATCTTTGTGAATATACTGAACAACCTGATCAGGATGAACAATAGCTTCGCTCTTGAATACAAGTGAAGGACACGCAATGCGCGCAACATACTGGAATGCCTTAATCAAAGTGTGTGCCTTAGGAAGGCTTTCGCAAACAGTGCCCTTTTCCTTCCATACAAAGGCAAGAGCGTCCAGACGAAGAACATCTACACCAAGATTTGCAATGCTAAGCATTTCCTCGCACATTGCCAAAAAGACTTCCGGGTTAGAATAATTCAAATCCCACTGAAATGAGTTGAAGGTTGTCCACACCCAGATATCCTGTTTTTCCAGATAGGTAAAAGAGCCTCGGCGCACGGTTGGAAAAATCTCGCGCAAATTGCGGTTCCATTCGTCCACCTCAGCCTTATCTTTGTACATGTAATAATAATTTATGTACTTTTTTTCGCCTTTTTTTGCCTTCAAAGCCCATTCATGTTCATCGCTTGTGTGATTGAAAACAAAGTCCAGAACAAGTCGGATTCCTTTTTTGTGGAATTCGTCTGCTAGGAACTTCAAATCTTCAATTGTTCCCAGACGAGGCTGAACTTTTCTGTATGAGCTGATGGCATAACCGCCGTCATTTTCACCCTTAGGGCAATCAAACAGCGGCATAAGGTGAACATAATTAACACCCAGCTCTTCAAAATACGGAATTTTTTCTACAAGAGAGCGAAGATTTCCGGCAAACAAATCAACATAGAGCATCATGCCCACAGTTTTTTCGCTCTGATACCAGAAATTCTTTCCTTCTCCAGCCTGTTTTATGGCCTCTTTATCAAGTGCAAGAAGCGGTTTTGACCTCTCCTTATTTGCATCCGACATAATTTTTTCCAGACGATTCAAAATCTGGTAAAAATCCCAGCGTTTTCCGTACAGGCTGAAAAGCAGCTCTGTAAGATTAGCCATATTCTGTTCAAGTTGAGTGTTATACATCTTATTAACCCTTTACCGAACCAGCCAAAAGTCCGCGTACAAAGAATTTCTGCAAACCAAGGAATACGCCTAAAGGCAGAATCAAAGAAACAAAAGCACCGGCTGTAAGCAAATGCCAGTCTGTTCCTCGGGTTCCGGCCATATTCATAAGGCGTACAGTTACAACTTCAAGTTTTTGTCCGGCACCGCTAAGGAATACCAGGGCAACAAGCATATCATTCCAAACCCAGATAAACTGGAAAATTGCAAATGAAGCAATTGCAGGAATACTCAAAGGAAGAATCAGGCGTACAAAAGTTGTAAAATGGCTTGCCCCGTCAATAAATGCTGACTCTAAAATTGAGCGAGGCAGGCTTGAAATGTAGTTAAACATCATGTATGTGGCAAGTGGAAGGCCAAAACCTGCATGTGCAAGCCAGATACCTAAATAAGAACCGTTCAATCCGATTTTGTTGTAGTCGCGCAAAATCGGAATTAATGAAATCTGAAGTGGAACTACCAGCAAAGCAATAATCATTGCAAGAAGAATTCCACGTCCCTTGAAGTTAAGCCATGCAAAACCGTAAGCGGCCGCAGCAGCAATAAAAATCGGGATGATTACAGCAGGAACTGTAACTGTAATTGAAGAAAGAAATGCACTGAGCATTGTTGCGCCACGGATTGCACTTGTACCTCCAGCGGCGTTTCCTACGCTGTAGCGCTGACCAAACAAAACCTGATTGTAATTATCAAGTGTAAACTCTTTTATTGTTTCAAAAGCTTTCCACCATCCGGTAGAGTTTGTTGCATCTGCAGTTCTAAACGATGTAATGAAAATTCCTATTGTCGGAATAGTCCAGATAAGACAGATTATTATAAGAATGCCTGTTACAACTATTCCATTTATTGAAATTCTTGAATCTTTATTTTTAGAGTTAATCATTTGAATACCTCCTTATTTTTAAATTCCTTGAGGTTGTAGTAAATTACAGGGCTTACTGCGATCAAAATCAGAATAGCGATTGCAGAACCACGTCCGTAATGCAGGAATTTAAACATCTGTTTGTACTGCTGAGAAGCAAGAACTTCTGTACCGTACAAACCGTTTGTCATAGAGAATACAATATCAAAACACTTCAATGCAGCAAGGAAAATTGTTGTAGAAACACTTATAATGGAAGAGCGGATATTAGGAATAATAATCTGAATTAAAATCCTGAATTCACCGGCACCATCAATACGGGCCGCTTCAATCATATCTTCTGGAACGGCCTTCAAAGCAGCAGAAAGGACAACAAGAGCAAAACCTGTCTGGAGCCATACAAATATTACAATAAGGAATAAACTGTTCCATGGCATTTTACCAAGCCAGTTCTGCGGCTGACCGCCCATTGCAACAATCATTGAGTTTAAAAGACCAATTTGTTCGCTTCCAACAGGGCGATATGCATACATAAACTTAAAGATAACGCCCGCTCCAACCATGGAAATTGCCATTGGAAGGAAAATAAAAGTTTTTGCAGTTTTTTCAATATAACTTCTTTCAGCTAAAATTGCTGTAATCAAACCAGTCAGAACACTAAAGGCAGTTCCAAAGAAAAGCCAGATTACAGTATTTCTTATTGAAACCAGCATTGTTCTGTCTGTAAAAAGATATTTATAGTTTTCAAACCATACAAAATGCTCAGATTTTTTATCTAAAAAGCTTAATCCTAAAGAACGAATTGTTGGAATAAGCAGGTACCAGCCCATAATCAATACGGCCGGAGCAATAAAAATATAAGGAACTATCTTGTTGTAAATCTTTGAATTAAAATTCTGAGCAATAAGATTCAAAGAATAAAAAAGAAGTCCCACACTGGCAATGCCCCATACAACGGCAACAAAGGTTGTAAGAATCTGATTCAAAACATTTGCACGCAGCGTAAAAAAACCGCCAAGCATAACAAGCGCAGTGCAGCAAACAACGCCAATTGTTTTTATAATTCCAGATTTATCTGTCATATTACCTCACATACGCGCCCACTGCGCGCAACTTTGAAAAAATCCCTGCTTGAATAACACTGTCAGACAGGCAGGGATTTTTATTAGTCAAGCAGCACTAAAGAATTATCTTGGCCAGCTCTCTTCAATATTTCTAAGACAAGTAGCAGAATCTTCGGCACCACTTACATAGTTAACCATTCCTGTCCAGAAAGTACCTGCTCCAACTTCTGCAGGCATCAAGTCAGATGCATCAAAGCGGAATACAGTTGCATTTACAAGAATCTTAGCAATATCGCGTTCAAGACTGTTTCCATAATCAGTGAAATTCTGATTCCTGTGAGGGAACAAAGCACCACCAATTCTTGCCCAAGGAGCACAAGATTCCCAAGTTGTAAGGAATTCAAGGAATTCATCTACACCAGCCTTATTGCTGAATTTAACAAACTGGTCACCACCACCAAGCACTGGAGTTCCCCATTTTTCATCAACAGAAGGAAGTGCAAAAAGTCCTACACGATTTTCAAGGTCAGCCTGAACATCTTCCTGCATAAATCCAGTAATAAAGTTACCCTGCATGTTCATCATAGCTTTTGGAGATTTTTCATAAATAGGTTTAATTGAATCACCGTAGTTGCTTGTAAGAATATTTGATGAACCACCGTAAACATATTTATTGTTAAGCCAGATTTCACCACAAGTATCCAAAGCCTTCTTTACAGCAGGATCATTGAATGCAATTTCATGATTTACCCATTTATCGTAAACTTCTGGACCAGCTGTACGGAGCATCATGTTTTCAAGCCAGTCTGTTCCAGGCCAACCAGAAGCAGCACCAGATTCAAAACCAACTGTCCATGGAGTATCTCCATTAGCAACCATTTTATCCATCAAAGCCTTAAGCTCTGACCATGTTTTAGGAACTGAATATCCTTTAGATTTCCAGTATGGCTTGTTGTACCATACAAAACTCTTTGCATTTACACGATGGAATACGCCGTAAGTTTTTCCGTCATCTGCAGAACCAAGGTCTTTCCAAACAGGAGCATAGTTTTTTTCAATTGCATTAATAACCTTTGATCCGAGAGGTTTAATATAACCTTTTGCAGCAAAGTTTTTCATCATACCAGGCTGTGGCAAAGCTGCAATATCAGGCGGAGTACCAGCTTCTGCCTGAACCTGAATCTGAGTTTCAAACTCTGGACTTCCCTCGTAAATTACATTGTACTCAGGGTGTTTTTCATTGAAGATTTTTATAATTTCTTCAAAACGAGCAGCTTCCTCACCACGGAATGCACCAAATACAAGAATGTTTTTTTCAGCTGCTTTTGCTGTTGAATCTGCTTTTTTTGAACATCCTGTTAAAGATGCAAGTAAAGCAGCGCCACATAAACCTATAAGGGCTATTTTTTTCATAATCCGACCTCCTAACTTAGCGGATATTTTTTAAATATGTAAAGAACAGCATTCCTCTGTTCATCACTAACAAGTTGTGTTCCTTTCCACTACATGCAGTGGAAGCTTGACCATAATTGCAGACTTACCAGGCTTTTTAATACGTTCAAGAATCTGTAAAGCAGCCTGTCTTCCAGACTCTTCAAGATTCTGATCAATAGAGCTGAGTCCCACATACTGCGAAATATCAATGTCATCAAAACCAAGTATCTTTACCTGCTCAGGACACTTAATTCCCTTTTCTCTTGCAAGATACAAAAATCTGGTTGCAATTAAATCACTGGAACAGAATACACAATCAAGAGTTTCTGTCTGACTAAGGAAGCTATTAATTCCGGCATCAAGCTTATCTTCAGAAAAATCACCAAGCCAGCAATTATTTTCTTTAAGTTCGACACCTTTATCTTCAAAATATTTTTTAAAGCCTTTTAAGCGCTCTTCGGTTGCAGGAACTGAATAATCAAGATATGAACTTTCGCCTATAAATCCGGGATTTCTACAACCCAAATTATAAAAATATTCGGCAGCTATTTTTCCGCCTTTTTTGTTATCAATTTCGATACAGTCAAAATCGTCATAAGTCTGTTCAACAAAACAAACCGGAAAACCTGAAGTTTTTAAAAGCTCCTGCATCTGATTATTAAGCTTAACACAAAGCAGAATCAGACCATCTACTCGCTTTTGGGCAACAAGGCTTGTAACGTAGTTATTAAGTTCTTCACTTGTATCAATTGAATAAATAACAAGTTCGTAATGTTCCGATGCAAGCACTTCGGTAATTCCACGCAGACGCTGCATAAATGAAGGCTGTGTAAAAAAAGGTGCAATTACAGCAATTTTTTTATAGGTTTTACGTGCGTTAATTACTGCATCAGCTTTTGGTACAAAATTAAGTTCTTTAATGATATTTAGAACATGATTACGTTTATCTTCCCCAACAAGTTCCGGAGAATTTAAAACACGACTTACAGTCGCAGGACTAACACCGGCTTTTTTTGCGACATCATAAATTGTAACCTGACCTGAACTAACCAAAACAAACCTCTTTATATTATTCCAGCGGATTTCAAACCAGCTTTTATAACCACTGAAACCGCTTTCATAAAACTAGTTACATTTTACAGTCTTTTATCGGTTTGTCAAATTTTTTTTAAAGAATTTTTATAAATTTTGATGAATATTTTGATAAAAGTGATCTTTTCGAACTTTTTTTGCTGCCAAAAAGGATTTTTTCTGAAAATTTACGAGAAATTCTATGCGTTAAAAACAAAAATGCCCCGAAATTTTCCTAAGAAGATTCAGGGCATCATTCAATTAAAAAGGTATTTTAAGACACTAAAATTCACTTATTTCAGAAAATTCAAAGCCGCCGTCTATAAGTGCTGTCAACAAAAGTTCAATGTATTTATACATTGAGTCATTGAATTCACCGCCGGAATATCCAACCGAAACCGGAACAATTCCGCCACCGCTCTGTTTAAGCTTTGTGTAAATTTCGGTAATTCTTTTTTCTACGCTTTTGCCTGTAAAATCCAAATCAGAGAAAATATACTGCGGATTTACATATTCATAACCGCTGTTCTGTGCAAATTTTATAATTTCCGGTGAAACACTGTAGCCGGGCGCATGCCAGAACAAAACAAGTTCCTTTTTTGTAACATCATAAAATTCGTCTTCGTTACGGGCAAGTCCGCGCGTAATAAAATCTTCATCAATTATAAAACTGTTTTCAGTAAGATTTGCAGGGGTAAAGAACATTGATGCACATTCAAATCCGTTGGCAGCAATCTGTTTTGTTTCAGAAGGATATCGTCTTATAAATTCACCGTTTATAAAGAAAGTTCCTTTTGCATTGTATTTTTTTAGTGAATAAAGAATTTTGGATAGTCCGTCAGAATTGTCCAGCGCATCAAACACAAAAGCAACCTTTGCATTTTCTCCTGTCTTTTCCATTGTTTCGGGGAACATTGGCTTTGTAACAGACTTACCCTGCAGAGTTCTTATGTAAAGCGCATTTTCAAATTTCTTATTCTGAGTTGTGCTTGTAAAAATTCTATACTTTCCGTTTTGATTTTTCTGCTTTAAGTTTTCAATAATCGGAATTGTTTTTTCCCAGAGTCCTGTATCAAAAGTGTATTTGTAGTAATAGCCGGAACCGGTTTCTGCAATTACAGAATAATTCGAAGCATCCCAATAAGCGGCCGTTGCAGAAGAAAGCGTTACAATATCAACTGTATTTTTTGCAAGATTCCATTTTCTAATTGAACGCTCGCCGCCGACATATAAAACATCAGGGCTTATCCACAAAGCCGAAATGATTTTTTCTCCCGAAAGTTCTGCCGAACGTTTCCAGGTATTAATATCATAAATCATGATTGTAGAACCGGCGTAAAAAGCAACTTTTTTGCCGTCTGGCGAGGTGAACGGCCTGCCGGAATCCTGAATTTCGAGCATCTGCTGAACTTTATCTGTAATGCGATAAACCGAGGCCTTTTCAAATTTGCCATCATACGGAAGTTTTTCCTGCCATAAAACAGGATTTCCATAGCTGTCCCAGAAAACATAAGAATCAATAAGTGACGCTGATGAATCTGTATATGGACGAGAATAAACAACATCCATATAATCACAGGAAAGACTTGTAACTTTAAGGAAAGAAAAAAGCCTGTTATTCTGCATTACAAAACACTCTGTTGCATCGCTGTTTGCAGAAAATTTATCGGTTTTTGGATTAAACTTGAACGGAAGGCGCCCCATTGCCTTTCCCTGCCCGATTATCCCAGAATAAAGTCCAAGTGTATAAAGTTCCTTTGTATTGATTTTATACAAAAGATAATCGTCGATATAAGCAAGGCAGCGTTCAGAACCCCACGAAATTGAATTTATACTTCCGCGTCCGATTCTGCGGTATTTTTCATCAATTTCAATACCCGAAACAACAGCTTCCGGATTACAGAAATAAAGGATTCCGCGCTTTTCGTATACCAGAACAGAGCTGTCTGGAGCCCATTTTGCAGGAATATTATAAAAAGTATTAAGTACATTCTCACAAAGAATTGATTTTTTTCCGTTTTCAACATTTTCCAGCACAAGGCAACCGCTGCAAAGACTTGTGCGCTCTATTTTACAGAACCATTTTCCGTCAGGACTAATCATGTAAGGTGCAACAGGAACAGAATTTACCGGCATCTTATCATAAACCTGAATCCATTCCAGTTTGTCTTTATCAAGTGCATAACGGGCAGTTCCGTAGCGGTTTCTTATTTGAAGGATATTTCCGCCTGAAAGAATTTCCATCTGCTCAGGATAACATGTAAGAACCTGAGGCTTTTTTTCCGGCATTCCGTTTGTAAGCTTTGTATAAAACAGAGTTTTATAAGGATTTGTTCCCGCAACATCCTGCTTTACAGTAAAAAGAACTTCATCATTAAGGTTCAAGTCGCAGTTTATAAAAGAAACTCCTGCAAACAAAGGAAGAGAACTTAATACTACAGCCAGAATCAGAATGCCGATTTTTTTCATTTTGCCATCTCCGCGCTCAGCACAAGAACAGACAAATCTTTTTCAAGTTCATCAAGCTGGGCTTCCATGTGCTCCAGTCTGTTCCGCTGAGAATTTTTCTGTACTTCAATATATTTTTTATAAAGAAGCTCAAAAGATTCATCATCTTCTCGGGTTGTCCTTGATTTTCCGCACCAAGGACAAAAATAAAACTTACTTTCAATTGTTCTTCCACAGTCTTTGCAGATTACCATTTTTACTCACCTTTTTATATTTATTTTAAGATTGTCATTGGGTCTATCATTTTTCCATTTTTATAAACAGTAAAATGAAGATGTGGACCTGTAGAATATCCTGTTGAACCAACCAGCCCTATTCTTGTTCCCTGACTTATCCATTGTCCTTTTGATACTATTATTTTTGACATATGTGCGTACAAAGTCTGATAACCATTTCCGTGATCAATAATCACATAATTTCCATAAACACGGTTAATTCCTGTTGTAGAAATTTTACCACTCATTGCAGCAACAACAGGAGTTCCTGTTGGGCAAGCCATATCTGTGCCCGTGTGGAAAGACCTTACATTCGCAATAGGATCTATTCGCCAGCCGTAAGGAGAAGTCCAGCGGAATTTTGCCTGAATAGGAATAATAAAGCGGTCGCCCATTGCAGTTTTAAGAGTTTTCTGGTCAAGAGAAGCGCCAGGAAGGAAAAGCTGCTGACCTTTTGTAAGAGTTTCTGAATAAAGTTCGTTTACATCAAGAAGTGCATCAAGTCTTATGCCGTTTTTCTTTACAATTCCGTCTAAAGTGTCTCCAGGTTTTACCGTATAAACAATTCCATCAATTGAAGGAATTTTTAGCTTCTGACCAGCCGCAAGCTGACGAACATTACCAATATCATTTACCGAAATAAGTGTAGAAATATTTGTAAGCCCAAATTTACGCGCAATGCCGCTGATTGTATCACCGGATTTTACTGTATAATTCTGATAAGTTACCGGCTGTGTAAATTCCTGCACTTTAGAAACTGAATCAGAATTAAAGATTTTTCCAGATTCATCATAATCAACAGTTCCTTCAAGCGCAAATGATGCCATAAGTTTGTTTAATACTTCCAGAGAGTCTTCGCTTGGAAGGGAAATTGCACCAGTAAAATTTATAAACCTGTAAGCTGCTTTATAAATTCCAAAACCTGCCGCAACAAGAGCTGCCGAAATTAAAAATACAGAAAAGCAGCGTTTAGAATTATCATAGATGTAATCCTGAACAAGGGTAACTGAATGACCGACTATTGTAAGCAAACTTTTTATATTAAACGGCTTACGAACTTTCTGTACATCAAAGCTTTTAAGTTCTGGAGAAAAAGGCTGATATGTAAAAGTTTTTTCTGTTGAAAAAATATGAGGACGTTTTTTAAGTGTAGAAAACTTTGGAATTACAGAAGAAATTCCGTTTGAAAATGCCGAAAAATCAGGCATAACAAATTTTCTGCTTCTTGAACTTTTACCAACGTAACTTATTATTTCCATATTTGAATCATCGGAAAAAAAATCATCACATATTAGAAATAAAATCGATTCTATAGAAATTTTAGCAAAATGGGAGTATAGTTATAGAAGGTAATGCCATCAATCTTACAGTGTCTGACAATCAGGATTTAGAGTGAATAATTTTTATAAACTGAAACGTACAATTATCTTTTTTATTCTCTGCGCAGTTCTTATCATTATGATTCTTGTAAAGTATGCAAAGCTTTCGATTATGCCTGTATCGCCAATTGCAAAGAACAAGACAGAAGTTGAACGCGGCTCTATTGTAGACCGTTCAGGTTTCCCGCTTGCGGTTCAAACAAATTTTTACCACGTCGGCGTTTCTGTAAAAAACATTAGGGATAATGCAAAATTAAAAGAATCTTTTGCAGAAAAAATGGCTCCAGCCCTTGAAATGACGGCGCCAGAAATTCTTGCGATTTTAAACACCAGCAAAAGTTTTGTATACCTGCGAAAAAAAGTAACTCCAACAATGTTCAGTGATGTAAAAAAAATCACAACGGAAAACGGATATAACTTTGTAAGTTTTGAAAAAATTCCAGGACGAAATTATCCAAACCACGCACTGGCTTCTCAGCTTATTGGTTATATGGGTGATGACGGAAAAGGTCTTGCAGGAATAGAATTTTCACAGCAGGAAATTCTTCAGCCGCAGGCAATGGCCGGCGACGAAGAACCACCTCAGAGCAAGAATATTTTTCTTAGTATAGATGCAAACCTTCAGTACAAGCTTGAACAGATTGCAGGCAAAACAATGAAAAACACAGGTGCCGAATGCATGATGCTTATTGCGGCCGACAGCAGAACCGGTGAAATTCTTTCTTATATTTCGCTTCCGTCAGCAGATTTAAATGAGTACGGTTCTTCTTCTATGGAAGCAAAAATTGACCTGCCTGCCATGTCCGCTTATGAGCCTGGTTCTGTATTCAAGATTTTCACAGTTGGAATTGTTTACGACCAGCACGGCATATCTCCAAATGATAGTTTCTACTGCGACGGAATGTACGAAAAACGCCTTGCCAGCGGAGAAACAGTCCGCATAAAATGTCTTGAACATCACGGATGGTGTACTCCACGCGACGGTCTGCGCTATTCCTGCAACGATGTTCTTGGTCAGATAAGCGACAGAATAAACGAAGATGATTTTATAACCAGAATCCGAATGCTGGGTTTTGGTTCAAGAACAGACGTAGAACTTGCAGGAGAAACGGCAGGCTCTGTAAAAGATCCTGGAAGCAGACTCTGGTCTGCACGTTCAAAACCGACTATAGCAATTGGTCAGGAAATAAGCGTTTCGGCACTTCAGATGGTTCAGGCAGCAACAGCCATTGCAAACTCGGGTGTTCCGGTAAAGCTTACATTTATTCACAAAATTACAAATAAGGACGGTTCAGTTTATTTTGAACACGAGCCAGTCCTTAAAAACCGCGTAATGTCAAAAGAAGCGGCAGATTACGTTTTAAGCTGCATGGAAACTACAGCAACACAGGGAACCGGTTCCCGCGCAAATTTAAGGGATGTTGCAATTGGTGTAAAAACAGGAACTGCACAGATGGCAGACAAAGACAAGGGCGGTTATTCAGACACAGACTTTCTTTCAAGCTGTATGGCCATTTTCCCGGTTGATGACCCGCAGATTGTTCTTTACATTGTAGTAGAAAAAGCTAAAGGCGAAACTTACGGTGGACGAATTGTAGCACCGGTAATTGGAGAAGCAGCCGATATCATAATTGATCATCTTGGAATGAGCCGTGGCGGAGCTGCAAGCCTTGAACACAGCGGAGTTATAAAACTGTCCTCATCATCATCTATTAATATTGGCTCTGAGGTTCCAGACTTTACAGGAAAATCTAAAAAAGATTTGCTTCCTCTTTTGGAACGCACAGACATCCACTTTAATATTAACGGAAGCGGCTGGGTAAAAAGCCAGAATCCGCCGCCAGGCACAAAAATTACGGAGAACATGATAATTGAACTCAATCTGGAATCGTAATATACAGGCGTTCAAAAATCGTTTTCCTTCTCTTACACTTATTTATCACCGTTTTGTAAATAAAAGTGATTTTCATTTTAATTTTTGGGAAATAAGTACCGCAAAAGACGGAAATCCGACTGCATCAGAAAATAATTTCAGGCTTCATTCAGCCTATAATCCTGTGCGGGAAGCAAACGGTGCAATTAACCGCAATGAAGTTCTGGAAAAATCAACCATAGTTTTTTATGGATTTGGAATAGGATATCACGTTGTTGAACTTGCTAAAGCAGCCCCTGAAAAAAAAATTGTTTTGATTGAACCTGATCCGGAACGTTTTTTTGCGGCCCTTACCCTTATTGACTGGACTCCCGTTTTTGCAGTTGAAAATCTTATTATTGCAATCAGCTGTCCTACCGAATCAGTTTTGCCGCTTATAGAGAGTCACAATACCGTAAACATTGGAAACACAGGCGTTTCGGACGCATACTATTTTTCTATTCCAACTTTTACCGCCCATGCACAAAACTATTTTGATGCAATAAAGCAGCTTATTCAGCGGAATATTAAAAAGAATGATATAAATGCTGCAACGCTCAAGAGATTTGGAAAACTCTGGGTAAAAAACAGTCTTCGAAATCTTAGTAAAATGAAAGAACTTGATTCTATTCTTGATTTTGAAGGAACGCTTAAAGAAAAAAATATTCCATTCCTTATTGTTGGAGCAGGACCTTCTCTGGAGCAAACTCTGCCCTTAATGAGTCAGTTAAAAAAAAGGATGGTTATTGTTTGCGTTGAAACTGCCCTTCGTTCTCTTTTAAAAAATAATGTTCAACCTGATTTTATAATTCTTACGGATCCGCAATACTGGGCATACAAGCATATTGCCGGATATTCTGCGCCGGATTCAATTTTGATTACAGAAATCTGTACGTGGAGCGCAGTATTCAGATTTAATTGCCGGGAAATCAGACTTTGTTCTTCTCAACTGCCTGTTGGACAATATTTTGAAAGTAAAATTCGCCAGCTGGGGAACCTTGGTGCTGGCGGATCTGTTGCTTCTTCTGCCTGGAATTTTGCATATTTTTGCGGCGCGCGGCAAATTTACACAACCGGACTAGATTTTGCTTTTCCTGGCAAGCAGACGCATATAACTGGAAGTGAATCTGAACAAAAACTTCACTGCATTTCGAACAGAATTTCGGGCGTAGAAAATGCAACTGCATCAACAATTTACAATTCAAACGCAGTTTATGCCCAGGATTTTAATGGAAACAAAGTCCTTACAGATTCAAGAATGAAAATGTTTGCGTGGTGGTTCGAAAGCCGGCTTGCAAATTGCAAAGATGCAAAAACCTTTACACTCTCGCCGAGAGGCTTAAATATTCCGGGAATGCAAATCTGTTCAATAAAAAAACTGCTTTCTCTTCCTGAAATTACGGAACAAAAAAAGCAGTTTTTAAATCCTGAAAAAAAACTTACAGCTTCTCAGAAAACCAGCTTCGACAAATCATTTGACGAGCTTATAAAAGATTTTCCAAATCAAGAGTTCTTTAATCAGTTTGGTTTTTTAAGGGAATATTTTTAATCTCGCCTCTCATATACGCACTTAAATTCTATTTTCTGGAAATTTTATTAAGCGGAATTTCTGCAGAATAACTGAATGGAATTTCTCCTGAATAATTTAGATCCGGAAAGCTCAGTTTAGAATCAAACAAGAATTCAGGATTTTTTCCAGCACCATTTAAAAGCTGAACAATCAATTTCCCCGACTTAAGCGTATTTAAAGTAAGCTCCACAGGAATCGTCTGATTTTTAGATTTACCGGCAGGAATCTTTTTGCTTCCAATAACAGCATCAGCAAAGAGTCCGTCAGACGAGCGTAAACAGCAGCGTTCTATAGTCCAGTTGCAAGCTGAACTTCCTTCATCAGCAATGTTTAAATCGAATAAAAACTTAACATTTAAATCTACATTATCAAAAATTGAATCA
>Ga0310695_10009388_pt1 | contig 14711 bp, 6 predicted proteins | sample RumenRJG_04DNA_FD_203882 | JGI IMG/M metagenome (GOLD analysis project Ga0310695, IMG submission 203882) | Bovine rumen microbial communities from Lethbridge, Alberta, Canada - RJG_04 (v2) (version 2) | ecosystem: Host-associated > Mammals > Digestive system > Stomach > Rumen | place: Canada... | reverse complement strand
TCATGGAGGTGCTGGACGATGCCGCCTAAGCCGCCAAGCCCGTCCGTTCAAGCCACCGCGAGGTGGCGGGAGTGCGGCGAAAGTCCGCGTCCGCGCCGGAAACAAGCCTTTGATGGGCAGACACTAGGTAGTCGAGCGAATGAAACCAGTGGTTCGGATCCGAGAGGCATTTCTTGAAGTCCACGACGCCCGTGTGGAGCGTATGGCAACTCGTGACGGGTCCGGAATACACGCGGCGCACGGCGGCAATCACCTGTTTCCACTTGCCGCTCTCCTCCACCATGCGGTCAAGTTCGCTGTCGAGGCAGAACGCCTCGCATTTCGTGCGCTCGGCGATGCGCGCGTAGTAGGCGCTGCGCGCGGCCATGGAGGCGAACCACTTCGCGCGTTCCCGCGTGGCGCGGCCCGGCATGCGTACGCGGTCCGGAGTCATCCACACGTTGAGCCGCCCCATGCCGTCCTTGCACTCGAGCATGGGGCGCAGCTGCACCTTCATGCCTTTGGCGTGGATGAGGTCAATGGCGTCCATGAGTTCGATGTCGTTCGGGGTGAGGGCGAAGTCCTTGTACTGGAAGGACGAGGAACAGGCGTCCTGCCACACGGTCGGCACCACCGTCACCCACGTCGCGCCCGCACGGGCGATGGCGTCGATCTCCGCCTTGGCCTCGACCGAGCCGAAGTATCCGTTCGTGGCGTAGAAGCCGAACGTCACGCCCCATTGCATGCCATCCGGCATTTTTGCGCGGCACACCGACGGTACGCCAACCGCCACGGCGCACAACGCGGCGACTTTCGCACCTGCGAGAAAAGACATGGTTTTCATGCGCAGAATTATACCAAAAATCCGGCTGGTCGCAAGGGAATCGGTCACGGCCGCGACAAGCGCGGCCCTCCCGTCATGTCTTGTGTTTACCCTTCAATTACCGGATGAAGATCGTGAAGGCGTCCTTCTTGAGGCGCGCCTTGCCGTCCTTGATCGAGATGCGCCAGCCCTTCGACAGCTGCGCGCACACGGGCTCGCCGACGATGCTTCCGCCCGTGGTCGTGCGCAGGAGCGTGATGGGGCTTTTATACGTATCCAACACCGCAGGATCCTCGAGCACGAGCGTCGCGCCGGTGAGGTCGATCGTGCCGCCCACGGCGAGGCAGTTGCCGGCGATGCAGTCGGCGAGGTTCACCACGAGGCTGTCCGTGACGGCAAGCGTGCCGTTCGGCACCGTGCCGGAACCGGCTTTCACGACAGGCTGGCGGAGCGTTCCGTTCACGAGGTCGAGCGTGCCGCCAGCCATGTCGAGCGTCTGCTCGCCGGCGCTCGCGGCGGCGATTTCGGCGATGTCCGCCTCCGTCGCGTCCGCGCCCTTCCGCGCGCTGAGCGCGAGGGCCTCGGCTGAAAGGGCGTCGTTCCAGACGCGCACTTCGTTGTAGTTCGCCGCAGGGTCGCCATCGTTCCAGTGCGAGTGGCCGAGCCAGAAATTCGCCTGGTCGATCTGCGTCGTCGTCCAGTCGGTGACGTTGTCCGTCCGGGTGCGGACGCTACCCGTGGTCATATCACGGACGTAGGCCGTGACGGTGGCCGCGTTGCCGCCCCTGGGCGTCATGGTGAAGGCGATGTGGTATTCCCTGTTCGCCGTCAGTTCGGAATTGCCGATCGGCCAGTTCGCGTTACCGCCCGTCGCATTGGCGGCGTTGTACGAGATGGAGTACGGCGAACCTCCCATCTTGAACGTGCAGAGAAGGCCCTTCGTGTTCATACCCCCCGTGTTGTCGACGCCTCTCGTGTTGTTGCCGAGCGCGAACACCTGCCTCCAGTTGTCGAGCGAGCGCGGCGTCACCCACAGCTCGATGGTGAACGGCGTGTTGCCGAGGGCGGACGGGATGATGTTCGAACCGCAGTCGAGCCAGCCCGTGCCGCGGCCGCCGCCGGGGAGGCTGATCTCCGTGTTGTCGTTCACGTAGCTGAACGTGCCGGATCCCTTGAACACGGCGTTGTTCGAGCCGACGGCGTCGTTGCAGTCGCCGTTGAAGCTCCAACGGTGCAGAAGCGTGGACGTCACCACGTTGGCGGCCCGAAGCGTGCCGCCCTCGATCCTGACCGTGCCGGTGCGCGGGAAGGAGTTGACGGCAACCGTGCCGCCGTTGCCGCCCGCGCCGACGACGATGACGCCGTTGGTGCAGGTGACGCCGCCCGTACCGCCGGCGGGGGTAACTGCCACGTCCCTGAAGTTCACCGTGCCGCCGGAGACGGCAAGGTCGGTGACGTCGCCCCCGAAGTTCGCCGTGCCGCCGGAGACGGCGAGGCCGTTCGCCGCGCCGTTGAAATTCGCCGTGCCGCCGGTGACGGCGAGGCCGCTCACCGCGCCCCCGTAGTTGACGAGGCCGCTCGTCTGCTTGAGCGTCGCGCCGGAGGCGACCGTGACGGGGCCGCCGATCGCGCCGTTGCCGGCCCAGGCCCTGATCGTGCAGTCTCCGGAGTCGGCGGTGACGGAGGTGTTTCCGATATCGCTGCCGTACTCGAAGTAGAGCGTTCCGCCGTCGATGTGGATGCCGTTTGCGATGTTGATCGCGCCGTTGTACTGGAACTGTACCGTGGCCCCGCTCGCGATGCGAAGAGTGTCGAGCGTGATGTCGGCGCCGATGATGCCGAAGGCTTGCGTGTTCCTCACCGTAAGTTCCTTGCCGGGTCCGTAGATGGACGTCGCGGTGCGGGCGTAGTCGGCGGACGAACTGCCCCTGCGCATGTCGAAACGCGTCGTGCCGCCCACCGATGCGTCGTCGTCGAGGACGAGCGCCGTCAGCAGGTTATAGCACACTGTGTTCGAGTCAAGCACCAGCGCGCCCCTGCCGTCCACGCCGTCGCCGGCGATGCGGATGAGCTTGTCGTGCGTGAGCCGGGTCCGCTCCTGCTCGGTCTTGCCGTTCTGGTTGTAGTTGAGATCGAGCGTCGCGCCGTCGTTGACGATGATCGGCGTCGCGTCGCCCGTCCCGCCGAGCGCATGGTCCTTGAGGTTGTCGCCGAGCTTGAACACGCCGCCTGAAACGACGATGGGCTGCTGGTCGAGTCCGCCTGTGGCGTTGAACGTGAGCGTGCCCGCGCCGGACTTCGTGAACGTGCCCGCGCCGCCGATCTTGCCCGCGCCGGAGAGCGTCACGTCGCCGTCGGCGGAGACCGTCACGTCGTTCACCATCACGTCGGAGGGGATGGTGATCGCCGCCGCGTCCGCAATCGTCGCATTCGCGTAGTCGGCGAAATTCATCGTCACGCCCGCCGCGTTCGTCCAGGCTGCGACGGAGGTGGACCAGTCGTAGAGGCCGGCGTTCGCGTTCCAGTAGAGATCCGCCGCGCTGCCGGACGTGAAGCTCAGGACGCCGAGAGCACTTACCGAAAATTCGCCCGAGACGTCCTGCGGAAGGACGGCTTCGAACACGACCTTGTCGCATTCCGCGACGCCGCCGAGAATCGGAACCGCAACGCCGTCCGTGAACGTGAAGTCGCTCATGTCAATCGTCACGGTGCCGGGACCTGGCAGCAGAAGACCGCCGCCCGACGCGTCAAGGCACGCGTTCTGCGCGGGCTTCAGCGTGGTACCCGCCTCGATCGCCAGCGTGGAGGACATGTTCATCGACGCCGCCCATTCGAGCGTCGCGCCCGACTTGACGGTCAGCGGATAGGCGTGGGACGTGGCCACGGACGTGAAGGCGAGCGTCGCGCCGCTCTCCACCGTCGTCGGCCCGCGGCCCGTGCCGTTTACGAGGTTCACGGTCAGCTTGCCCGCCTTGACGTCGGTGCCGCCCGTGTGCAGCTTGGCCCGGCTCTGCATGACGAGTTCGCCGTCGCCCCTCTTCACGAGGCGTCCGCCGGTGTTGCGGGTGAGGGAGTCGAACACGACGCGATGGCCGTCCGTATCGACCGTGAAGATGGAATTGTTCTGCAGCTCGATGCCCCAGTCGCTCTCGTTGTTCTTGCCGATCGGCTGGTGGATCGTCGTGTCGGCCTTCGCCGTGAGCGTCGTGTCCCTGATCAGGTTGAAGTTGTAGTCGTGGTACAGCATGCCGAAGCCGCCCGCGCCCACGACGAAGTTCGTGAGATAGCAGCCGATGGCCGCACCTCCCGCCGCGCTCTTGTAGACGCCGTTCGCCTCGACGATGCCGACGTTGGGCTGCGCGTAGTAGCCGAAGTCGTTGCCGCCGCCGGTCTCGCTGCCGAGCGTGACGTCGCCCGTCGCGACGAGGCGGCCGCCGTTCATCCAGAACACGAAACGCCGCGCGACCGCAATGGAGTCGAACGTGGCGACCGCGCCCGCGTCAACGCGCAGGCTGGGCTGGTGTGCATTGTAGGTCGCCGCCGTGAGCGCCTTGCCCGACACGCGCGCGCCGGCCGGGACGATGAACGGCCTGCCGGCGGGCTGGAGCGGAATCGTCCAGTCCTGCGTGAACGCAAGGCCGTCGGGCAGGATGTGGCTGGGCACGTTCATGTTCGTGAGCGAGGCGTCGGGGATGGTCGCCGTCGCGCCGCCCGCGAACACCGGGGCCGCCGCCGCGTTCTCCACGAGATACGTTCCCGCGAAGGCGACGGGGCAGGTGAACGTGACCGCCGCGCCGGACGTCGTGACGATCTTCGTGACGGTCAGCGTGCCCGAGCCGCCCACCGTCGCGGCGGACGCGTTCTCGAAGCGGATGGTGTCGCCGGAGCCGGGCGCGGCGGCGGGCGCCGCGCCGTTGACGAGCCAGTTGCCGGGCACCGCCCAGTCGGCGCCGTCCGCGCCGGCCCACACATAGTCGCTCGCGGCGGCGGCGGACGTCATCACAGCCGCGCCGCCTCTGAACGCGAAGCCGGAGGGAAGCGCAATGCGGGATTCGTCGGATGCGGAGACGCCGGTGAACAGGACAGCCGGAGCGGACGGCGTGTCCGTGACCGTGACCGTGGCGTTCGCGCCAGACGCCAGCGCGACCTTGCCCATGAACGGCGCGGCGCTGCTGACCGCAAGCGACGTGCCGTTCTCGAGGAAGAGCGTGCCGGCGCCTGCGAGCGCGTTGGTAAAGGAGATGCCGGCGGCGATTTCAAGCCGTCCGCCATCCTTGATCGTCACTGTCCCCGTGCCGATCTGGTTGGCCACGGCAAGACGCACCGTGCCTTCCTCGATCAGCGTGCCGCCAGTGTAGTTCTTCACATAGCCGGACTGGCCGTTTTTGTCGGTGTCCGTCAGCACGAGCGTGCCCTTGCCCGTCTTGCGGATCGTGCCGCCACCGGTCACGGTGACGCCCAGCGTCGCCGTCAGCCCCTCGGGAATGTTGATCGTCACCGTCTTGCCGTTGAGGTGGAAGCACCAGTCATTGACGTTGTTCGCATTGTAGACGCCGAGGAAGTCGAAGTTGTCGGTGGCGGTGATGACCGCATCGCCGGAGAAACGGAAGTCGTAGTCTTTGCGGTCGGCTCCGATGCCGCCCGCGCCGACGAAGATGTTGGGGACGTTGCAGTAGAAATAGTTTCCGGCGGTCTTCCGGATGCACGGCGCCTTCACCGTGCCGGTCTTGCCGCCGCTTCCGAGCGTCGCGCTGCCGCCGAGCGTGATCTCCGTGGTCGCCTCAAGGAACCCGTCGATCCCGATCTCGCCCTTGCCATTGCCGATGGCCACGGTCGTGAAGCGCGCGTAGGCGCCATCGGCGATGTAGAGGATGCGGCTCGTGCCGTTCTCCGTGCCGGTGAACATCTGTCCATAGACCTCCGAGCCGGACGCGATCCGCCACGGATGGTTGCCGTCGCCGAGCTTCGGCACGGACCAGTTGGCGGTGAAGGTGAAGACGCCGTCGAGGGTGCGCGCCGTATCAGAACTGGACGACGTGCGCAGCGCGGGGTCGGGGTACGTGGCCGTCGCGCCGCCGGGGAACTTGACCGCGCCGTTCTGCTCCACGTAGAGCGTGCCGGAGAACTGCACGGGGCAGAAGAACTGCGCCACGCCCGTTCCCGTGTTCGCGATGCGGGTGACGGTAAGCGCCGCGCCGTCGGACGGAAGGAACGTGACATTCTGAGGCGCGGTCAGCGTAATCGTTCCGACCGTCGCCGCGGAATCGACCGTGATCCGCGCGGGCGTGGCGACCACCAGCTCGTCCGACGCGGTGAACGCACCGCCGGGCGCAGGCGACCAGTTCGCAGCGGCGGAGAGATTTCCGCTCGCACCGCCGGCCCACGTGTACGTCTCGGCAAACGACGGCGAGGGCGCCGTCGCTACGCAAATCGCGGCCGCGACAAGCGCGGCCCTACCGATATGGACCTTTTTGTAGAGTAGAGACCCTCGCCTCGGCGTTGCCGCCGATGCGACTTCCCCCTCGTCAAACCGTACGTGCGGATTGCCCGCATACGGCTTTCCATTGAGTGCCTTTCCTGTTGCCATGGCTTTCTTCCTTTCTTGGGCTGTTGAACGTATATTATACGATTTTTCCCTGTCAATTCCGTTTCGGCATTTCTTACCTTGCCCTTCTCACGTCCGTCCACGCGAGGCGGTAGAGGCCGTAGTGCGTCATTTCACCGTAGTAGGTGTCTGCGAACTTCAGCCGGTAGTACCGCTGGCTCTTCCTGTTGAGAAACCGCGCCATGCGCTTCAGCACATAGTGGTTCACCTTCCGAAAGACCCTCGACGGATAGCCGAACGAGCAGACAGCCTTCCTATCGGCATGTCGTTTTCTTGCCGTACAGATTCCTTTCATTCTGTTAGTTCTGCCGAGCTTCGCTTGGCGCACCATGGCTACTCGTTCCTTTCATCCGAAAATTCACGCATCCGTCACGGCGCGGCAAAAATGGCAAACGCTCCACACGCGTCATTTGCGCGTTCTCGCCGCTTCTGCTGCGGATGCCGTGGAGGTTTGATGTCATGGAAATTACGAAGTGACTTTTTTACGCCATCTCCGCCTGAAGTTTTTTGACTTGCGCAAGCGTGAGGCCGGAATACCTTGCAATGTCCTTCAACGCAAGGATGCCGTCCTTCAGCATTCGCTTCGCCGTCGCGAACATTGTCTCGCGCTTGCCCTCGCGTTTGCCCTCGCGCTTACCGCGAATCTCGCCGCGAGCTTCACCCCGAGCCTCGCCTTCGGCCGCACGGCGGTTTCCAAATTCTTCCATTGCCTTGCACATATAGCGCCTCCCTTCTTCTGAATTCTTGAACTTGCTAACTTGTCTCTTGAGAACGTCGAAATGCATTTCCGCCGCGTTGCGGCAAAGTAGATCGTGTATCAATCTGCCTATCTCGGTTTCACTTCGCGTAGCACCATTGACGTAGATGATGTGCGTTCCGTCACCGAGAATCCTGCCAGATGTTTTCTCTGTTCTGTCGTAGACGTAGACTTCCTGTCCATCGCCCATAATGTCGTTCTCGGTGATGAAGATCACATACGTGTCGCGCAGCTTAGCGAAATCCTCACCGGAATCAAGCGCGTTCGCGTCCATCAGCGCGGAGTTGTACCGCGCCCGTCTCGGCTCCGCGCCGTGGTCGGAACGCTGAATCTCTATGTCGTATTCCCTGCCCTCGGCATCCCTCGCGAACACGTCGAAACGAACGCCGCGCCCCTGGAGGCTCTTGATGGGATATTCGGTCTGCGACTTGACAACCTTCAAGTCTTTCTTGCCGATGATGATCCGCAGCATCAGCTCTATGCACTCCGGCGCGTTCTCGAGGCATTTCGACATGAAGTCGTCGTCCATGAGCCGGAAGTTGTCTATCAAGGCAAGATATTCAGGATTCATCACGTATGCAGAACGCCGCGCCGTCGCCTTTCGGACGACGGTCCTGGCCGCTTTACGCGCTTCGCTCTGCATACATTTCGCCATGTTACTTCATTCCGATTTTTCGCTCAAGGGCACAGCCACCTGAAACGAAGATGGTTAAATTATATCACACTCCTCCGTGCCTTGTGTAAAATTGTAAAAAAAAATCTCTGTGGAGCCAATCGAACAGATGTAATTACATTCTTGTCGCAAAATACCCTATTTCAGGGCAGGCCAACGCCTCAGATAGTCGATGCTCGCCTTGAGGTCGGCAAGCGAATCGGGGCGGGCGGGCAACATTGCTGACCCTTTTGATACCCTAATTGCCACGACAAGCGCGGCCCCGTCCGCCGGCATTGGCTACTTGACGATGATCACCATCCCGGTCGATTTCACGTTGAGAACGATATCGCCGTCAACGACCGACACGCCCTTCACCCACTTCGGCGCACCGTCGGCGAGCGAGACCGTCGCACCGGCAAACTTTCCGCCGGACGTGAGCGTGTGGTTGCCGCCCTTCGGGCGTATGCCGTCCGCCGATGAAATCTTAACATTCACCGTACCGTTCGCCGTAACGGTCTTGCCAGTCGCATCAAGCACCGGCGCCGTGCGCTTCTCCGTGAAGTTGAATCCAAGCACCGCGCCGTCCGCAAGCGTCAGACCGCCGCCGAGCGCGACCGTGCCGGACTCCGCCACCTCCAGCGTCGCTCCGGCGTTCACCGTCACAAGTCCGTTGCCAGCCTTTTTGCCCGCGTTCACCGCCACGGTTGCCGTATCGTTTATCGTCAACCCGCCCGTGAACGTCGAGACCGAGTTGAACAGAACCTTTCCGCACCCCGTCACGGTGATCTTTCCGGGACGCGTCACACTTTGGTGTCTGATCACGCCGTTTATTGCGACTGTTGCAGGAAGTTCCGTTTCATATTGCGTCGTGTCGATTGTCAGCCCATCTTGATGGGTGAGGTATTGGCCTCCGCTGGAATTAAGCGCAAAGCTGGACGTCCTGGAATACAGGGTTCGCGCATTTTCGAAATTGACATCCGTCGCCGCATCCATTCCGCCAGCGCCGACGATGATGTTCTTCGCGTTGGCATACGTCCACTTGCCGGGCGAATTCGCGTAGTACGACCCGAACTCAATCGTCGCGTCGTCGTTCGCGTCCTTGCGCGTGAACCAGGGGTCAACAGTGGTCGTGACGCTGCAAAGCCCGGTGACGACGAGCCGCCCCCAGTTGTTGTATGTGAAATACGAACAGGCTCCGGTCGCCTGCAGCGTGGCCGCCGTCACGACGCATCCGCTGTTGATGCTCATTTCGTTCGGATTGAGAAGAGTTCCGTCCACGGTTACAGACGCGCCGTCATAGAGCGCATTCCCCTTGACGGGAGTCCAATCGCCCAAGATGTGCCAGGAACCGTAGATGGAGGCCTTTGTATTGCCCGCCACTCCGAACGTCACGCTGTCCATCGTCAAACCGCCGGTGAATATGCAGTACGTTGTCGTATTACTGATAACAATCGCCTCGCCCGACACTGGAACCTTGAACTCGTGGTTTGCGGAGGAAAGGTTGTTTATCGCCTCGATGTCTGTCAGCGGCGCGCCCTCGATCGTCACCTTCGGGCATCCAGCGGGGAAAGTGATGGATGTCGCCTTGAACGCCGCGCTGTTCGTGAGCGTGGCGGCGACCGCCGCAGTGATGATGGCGTTCGTGCCTGCGCCGGGAACGACGCCCGTTGACCATTTCGTGGGGTCGCCAAGGTTTCCGCTCTTGCCGCCGATCCAAACCGGATCGCTGCTCAGGATGAGCATCACGGACTTCTCGTCCGCCGAAAGCGCGAACAGCGCACCGGCGTACGCGTCGCCCTCCGGCTTGTTGATGCGGGAAAGTACGCCCTCGTCGAACGTTCCCTCGCCCGTGATCGTGAGGAGCGGATACGCGCCTTCGGCAGGAACTGCGCTGAAGGACACGTCGAGCGAACCTTCCACCGTAATCGCATTCGCCACGACCGCACCGACGGCGCCGCCGGAATACGGTACGTTCAACTTCGCACCGTCCTTGAACGTGACCGATGAAGCGAGAGAAGACGGATTGTTTCCCGTCTGCTTTTCAAGCGTCGCCCCGCCCTTCACCGTCAACGGTCCGTACCACAACCTTGTATCGGTACCGCCGAAGGACAGCGCGCCCTCATCGACATCGATTCCGCCGGAGTTGTACGTCGTCCAGTTCAAGTTGAGCTTGCCGGAACCCTTCTTCGTCACCTTTCCATCCGATTCGTCGATTCGGGTTATCCATGTGATCGTATTGGACTGCGTGTCTATAGTCATGCCGCCCGCGCCGATTTTGAAGTCGGTGTAGTCTCCGTCGCCATCACCGCTGGAAAGTGTGCTGATGTTGCCGAGCGCGCGGAATGTTCCGCCGTCAAACGTCACCGTCTCCTTCGCCCCGTTGTAGCTGTTGGGATAAAAGTTTCCGCCCAGCGCGAGAACGCCGCCGTTCTTCACCTCCACCGTGTAGGAACGGCTCTTGTAGAGGCCGGAGGAAGCATACCCCGACTCGAAATTGCCGGTACAGTTGAACGTTCCGCCGTCGATGCAGACCTTGCGTCCCCGGTTGGCGTATTCCCATGCGATAAACTTCGCGCAGTTCACAACGCCACCGCGATTCACGATGATGTCCGCCTTGCCATTGTGGGTGTGGTTTTTCTGGTAAACCGAACCGATTTCGATGTTCCCCGTGACGTTCACCGTGCCGCCGTCATCCACGACGAGCACGCCCGTACCGGCGTTTTTCGTTTTGTTGTTTGAAGTCGAACGCGCCATGTAGAGAGAACCTGGAACGTTCAGCGTGCCGTCCGCGACGTGGACAACGCCCGTACAGGCCACCTGCATATCATTCCTTGAACATCCAATCATCATAAAACTGCTGACATTCACCGTCGCCCCCTCCGCCACTGTGAGGGTGTTGGACGTTGCGGAGAACTCCCCAACGGACAATTTGCCGCTGCTGTTGGCTGTCGGCTTGGTGTATGATGAGCCGCTGCCGAAGTACACATGGCTGCCGCTAGTTAACTCAAAACCCCAAGTCGAAGCGTCGCTCACCGCAACGTTCCTGATGATCAGGTCTGTGAACGCGAGATCATCGTCGTTATTGCGGTTCAATCCGGAGAATGTCAACGTGGAGGCCGTCTCGCTTGAGTTGGTGATGTTCGCCACGCAACGATTCGCGGCGGAGAAGCCTGTCGTTTTGAACTGCGTGACAGATTGTGACGAACCGGCAAGGTCAATGGTCAAGGGAGAAGTCGTAAACCAACCCGTGCTGCCGCTCGTCCATGCGCCGCCCGTGCCGCCTGCGGAATCGGCCCAGTTCGCGCCGTCCCAAGGGCCGTTCGCCCCGCCGACCCAGTATTGATTGGCCGCAAACGACGGCGAGGACGCCGCCGCTACGCAGAACGCGGCCGCGGCAAGCGCAGCCCTCCCGATGCGAACGCGACGGAGCGCGGCCCTTCCTATTTTCAGCAACTTAAACGACATGTCATACTCCTTATGCTGCCAAACCACCGCGTCGAAGAAGCCCACCTCCCTCGAACGGCGGTCTATAATTTAGCATTTTTTTGTTTGCCGTCAAGTGGCAACTTTGGAAATTCATGGATGCCGCACTCGCCAGTCCTGCCGCCGCGACATCTACTTCACGTAACGCGTCTCGTAGATGCGGCCTCCCGCCTCGCGGAGCGCCTTCACCATCTCCGGGTACGGCGTGTCGCAGATGTCGGTGAGGCCCACGGTCAGGTATTCGCCGTCGAAGCGGCCGGACGACGCCTCGTCCGAAAACTGGTGCCAGTGGCATCCGACGACCTGCGGCATCGTGAGCGCGTCGCGCACGTACCTCTTCGCCATCTCCGCGCGCTCAGCCGTGTTCTTCGCGGAACGCACGCCCGTGCCGAAGTTTCCCCTGTCGTTCGCGCCGAAGTGGAACTCCGGGATGAGGAGCGGACGGTCGATCCCCTCGTACCGCTTCAGCTGAAGCGGCGACCTGCTGTACCAGTTCTGGCTCACGACGTCCGCGTGCCGGGCGCACGCCTCGCGCGTCCTGCGCCGCGAACTGCTGAACCTGCACCCAAGATACAGTAGCTGCGGATCGAACTCCTTCACCGCCGCCCGCGTGCGCCTGAAATACTCCTCCTCGATCAGTCCCGTAAACGCCTCCAGGTCACCGCTGGCCTTCGGCCCCGGGAGGAAGACGGTGTGCAGGAAATCGTCCCAGTCGGCGTATTTCGCGCCCCATGCCGCGTTGAGCGCGGCGATGTCCGCGTACTTGCCGCGCAGAAAGTCCGCAAACGCCCTTTTCGCGGGCTGGTCGGCGGGCGACTGGAGAGTCCATTCCGCGAGCTGCCTGGGCGAACCGCCCCAGTCGATCTCGTTGTCGACGAAGAACCCGATGCACCACGGATCCTTCGCCTGCTCCTTGCGTCTCTCAAGTTCCGCGAGGATGCCCGTCCGGAAGGTAGGGTCCCACGGGTCGGGGAACTTGAACCATTCGCCGTAGCTCGCGGCGATCGGACGCGACTTGCGCTCGATGCGCTCGACGTAGGGCGTGCGGTCCATAAGGCAGATCGGGATGTCGCTCGACGAAGAGAGCGTGTTCATGCACCAACTTTTCATGCGGCGGTGGACGACGTCCGAGAACTTCGCATAGTAGTCCGCGCCGCCGTACTTGCGGTAGAGGTTGGCGGAGGAGAAGTCGTAGATGCGCGTCTCGTGCCGCGCCTCGTAGTACGGCATCAGCAGCTCGTCGCGCGTCGTCCAGAACTTCGAGAACGGCGTGGCGTCCGGCGCGTCCGGCGGCGGCGGGAGCTCGGTGAAGAGCGGGTCGCGGTCGGCGATGGGGATGCCCCTGTGCGGCTTGCCAGGGTCGCCGTTCAGGGGCGTCATGCCGCACGAGGCCGAGGCGCGCATCACGCCGAACGACCAGAAGAGCCGCCCTTCTGGGTCAACGAACCACCACTTGCCGTTGATTTTCTCCGTGCGGAAGCGTCCCGTCGCCTCGAGCTGCGGCCCGGCGGCCCAGCCGCCGTACTTGTCCCAGTCCGTCGGCCCGGGGTTCGCCGCGAGGTCCTTCGCCTCCTCTTCGGCGGCGCGCTTCAGGTCGGCGTCGTCTTTCGTCTTGCCCGGCCAGTCACGGTACTTGAACTGTCCGTACTTGTCGAAGCACGGAAGGAAGTCCTCCGTCTTCATCTTCATCCACGGTTCCGTTCCGTCTGGCGGCAGACACTTCATGTGATGTGAGAACTGTCCGGGACGGTAAATCGAGTCGACGATCGCGTACGGCGACGTGTTCTTCCAGTCGTACGCGAGCGGCACGGCGCCGCGCGAGGCGATCATGACGGGCGAATCCCACATCGGGACAGTCAGGAGGAGGCGGTCCTTCTCGCGGCGGATGTCCTTCTCCGGAATCTCGAACACGCGGCCCGTGATCATCTCCACCCACACGGGGCGCGAGAGACCTTCCGGCCGCACCCAGACCGTGGCCCTGTCGAATCCGAGTGCGTCCGACGGACGGCTGTCCGAGAACCAGAAGAACCGCACGGTGCTGCCGTAGCGGGTGAAGCGCGCCGCCGACATCCTGCGCTTGGACGTGTCGCGCGGGTCGAAGCGCTGCACCATCTCGAACCAGATGTCGTCAGCCGCCGACACGGGATGCGCCTCGTCCGTGAGGAAGCAGAACACGTTGCGGAGCGCATGGTAGGACGGGCGCCGATAGACCGTCCGCCTGAGGCCGTTGCACCGCACGAGCCCGAAGCTCTGGAGCATCGTTCCGTAGTTGTTGTCCACCAGCGAGAAGTACCCTGACGGAATCGCGTGCGCCGCGTCGTTCACCGCGCGTCGCAGAAGCCACTTCGCCTGCGAGTACTCCGTCCATTCGACGTTCGGCATCGCATGGGCGTACTCCAGCTGCGCCGGGCATCCCGCTTCGCCCTGCATCACGTCGAACGCGCCGCTGTAGCTCTTCACGAGCTTGCGCAGCGGCTCGGCGATCCGCTGGTAAACCACGTCGGGATTGCGACTGTAGGGATGATAGATGAAGCGCGAGCCGAGGTCGAGCGCGTTCTCCTTCTTCAGTTTTTCGAGAACGCACGTGTAGTCTTTCGGAAAGTTCACCGCCGTGCAGTAGATCTTCGCGTTCGGCTGAACGGCGCGGATCGCCCGCGCGGTGCGGTAGAAAAGCTCCGCATAGTCCGGGCCCTGCCCGAACGGCTCGTTCCACACCTCCCACTCATCGACAACGTCCTTGTAGCGGCGGACGCACGCCTCCACGTACCTGATCCACGCCGCGAACGCCTCTGGGTTGCGCGTCACCTCGCGCACCTTCATGCCGAGGCAGAAGTCGCTTCCGTAGACCGGGTTGCCGTAGGAGAGGCAGATCCACGGCTTCACGCCGAGGGCCGCCATTTCGCGCACGGGCCGGTCGAGCCACGCGAAGTCGTAGACGCCCTTCTGCTTCTCCGTCTTCGCCCAGCCGGAGAAGAGCCGCCCGTGCTTCGCGCCGAGCGGACCGAGGTGGGGCTTCATCGCGTCCCAGTCCGCGTAGTCGCGGTCGAGCGTCTCGCAGCCGATGGACCACGGCGACGACTTCAGGTCCTTTGCGTCGCACGTGGCGAGGCGCCCGATCTGCTTCAGGCCCGGATCGAGCTTGTTCAGACGCTCCCACGTCACGCTCTTCCCCGTGGGCGGCGGCGTCTCCGGCCACTTCTCCGCGCCATGAACCACCGCAGCGGCGAGTACCGCTGCACATGCAATCAGCTTTTTGTCGTTTCTCATCTACTACTCCTTAAGTAGTGTCTGCCCATCAAAGGCTTGTTTCCGGCGCGGACGCGGACTTTCGCCGCACTCCCGCCACCTCGCGGTGGCTTGAACGGACGGGTTTGGCGGCTTAGGCGGCATCGTCCAGCACCTCCATGAG
>Ga0310695_10009384_pt1 | contig 14715 bp, 13 predicted proteins | sample RumenRJG_04DNA_FD_203882 | JGI IMG/M metagenome (GOLD analysis project Ga0310695, IMG submission 203882) | Bovine rumen microbial communities from Lethbridge, Alberta, Canada - RJG_04 (v2) (version 2) | ecosystem: Host-associated > Mammals > Digestive system > Stomach > Rumen | place: Canada... | reverse complement strand
AAAAATAAGACGGTTTTCTTTTCCTGTCGGAACGGCTTCTATCAAAAGTGATTTTTTACCGGAGCTGGCTCCGATTACAGATGATTTTATTACACCATTTCCGCGTTTGTTTATTGAATTCGAAAATTCTTTTAAGGTTCCGCCTTTCCAGTTTATAGAAATTTGTTTTTCTCCAACTTTGTAGGTGTAAGTTCCCTGTGGTACCTTAAAATCATTTTCCAATTCACCTGACAAAAATCTGTCTGAAGTTGCAGGCTGTATAACATCAACTTTGAATGATTGAATCTGAGCGCTTCTGTTTGCTTCCGCTGTTACAGCATATTCTTCAGTTGAGGATGTAAGTTTACTGTTAAATGGATTTTCGTATGAATAGAGAGTTTTAGTTTTGTCTCTGAGCGAGGTTAGGTGAGTGTTAATATCTCTCCAGGCGTCCTGTTGAGCTTTGTACGAATCAAGCTGCTTTTGTTCCCTTGTTAAAGGAATTCGTTCAACCTGCATCAGTTTTTCAACTGTTTCATTCGTTTTGTACTTGTCAGAAACGCCTGGAATTGTAATTCCTGCCATTTTATACTACTTTGTCAAACAATGTACCGATAGCCTTTCTGATTCTTGCTTTTAATTTCTGCATATCTTCAGAAGGTATCTGTTTTAAAACCTGATTAGTATTTGTGTCAACTACAGAAACAACTACACTTCCTATTTCTTTGTTAACACTGAACTGAAGTTTTCTTCCAGTTACTATTTCAGATAGTTTCTGAAGCTGCTGTGAATCTGCCTCCAGTTCCTGAATATTCTGCTCAATATCCTGAGCTGCCTGAGCTCCTGTAGGTGTTATGGCCTTAAACTCAAACTGTTGTGAAGTTTGAGCGTTTGTATTCCGTATATTACTGGATTTATAAAGAGCTTGGCCATCCATTGCCACATGAACCATTGAAGTCTGTGAAATTGTGTTCATAGGTTCTCCTCCTTTATTTATATTCCTCCCTGAAAAAAAACTGAAACCAGGAGAGGGGCGCACCCCTCCCGGTATTCAATTAAACCAAAAAGATGACATCCAGAAATCTCTTTGATTTTGTTTAATTCTACTGCATCAAAGCAAGTACAGTCTGTGACTGTGAATTAGCCTGTGCAAGCATTGCAGTACCAGCTTGTGTGAGAATCTGGTTCTTTGTAAACTCAACCATTTCAGAAGCCATATCTGTATCGCGGATGCGGCTTTCTGCTGCCTGAGTATTTTCTGCAGCAATATTTACACCTTTTGCAGCCAATTCAAATCTGTTCTGATAAGCACCCAAGTCTGCTCTCTGTTTTGTTACATTTGTCAATGCAGCGTCAACAGCAGCAAGAGCCATGTTTGCCTGATCAGGGCTTGCAATAGAAATCTGTTCATCGCTACCCTGAGCACCCTTAAGTCCAAGTGCTTCAGCAGTCATTGTGCCGATGAATACACGTGCGTTCTGGTCAACATTTGCACCAATCTGGAACTGCATAATGCTGTTAGATTCCTGAGCAAAGCGGCCTGTCAACATATTCATGCCGTTGAACTGAGCCTGACTCGCAATGCGGTCAACTTCAGCTACGAGCTGTGATACTTCAACCTGAATCTGCATACGATCTTCATCGCTGTAGATACCGTTTGCTGACTGAACTGCAAGTTCGCGAACACGCTGAAGAATGTCTGTTGTTTCTCCAAGATAACCTTCTGTTGTCTGGATAAAAGAAACACCATTCTGAATGTTCTTTGAAGCCTGGTTCAATCCACGAATCTGGCTGCGCATTTTTTCTGATACAGCAAGTCCTGATGCATCGTCTCCGGCGCGGTTGATGCGTTCACCAGAAGAGAGTTTCTCCATGTTCTTCATGATTGCATCATTAGAGATGTTCAATACACGATCAGCATAAAGTGAACTCATGTTGTGATTAATAATCATAGTTGTGCCCTCCATGTTTACTTAAAAACACTAAATCATCTTGATTTGTGTCCTGCAGGTGAAGGCTAAACAGTTTTGCGCCCCTGTTTAGGTTCAGACCTATCAGCAGGAATAGTCAGTCTAATCATAAACTGACTGTTCTTGCTGTCACCGTGCAAAAACACGGAAAGCACTATTTCAAAGAACAAAGGCATATCTGAATGTATGCCGTATTATTTTCTACAAAGGTGTCTGGTGTAATAAAAAAGAGTAGGGCTGTAACACCGTGCAATTAATTTTGGATTCAGTTTCCCAAATCCAAAATTAATTATACATCACTAACCGGGTAAAGACAAGTGAATCTTGTTACAGATTAAATGTCTTAGCCCGCGCGCTTATTATCTCAACAAGCTAAGAACATTTTGTGACTGAGAGTTAGCCTGAGCCAGCATTGCTGTACCTGCCTGCTGAAGAACAGAGTTCTTAGTGAATTCAACCATCTGAGAAGCCATATCTGTATCACGGATACGAGATTCAGAAGCCTGAAGATTTTCAGCTCCGATATCAAGTCCTTTTACAGTAAGTTCAAGACGGTTCTGGTATGCACCAAGGTCTGCGCGCTGTTTGTTGATTTTCTTCATTGCTTCATCAACAATTCCGATTGCACGGTTGGCATCTTCCGGTGTGGCAATAGAAAGTTTGTCGCCTGTACCAATTTCACGAACACCAAGAGCTTCTGCTGACATAGTACCGATGTAAACCTGTACTCTCTGATCCATGTTTGCTCCAATATGGAACCACATAGATGATGTTACAACATTTTCTCCAGTTGGCTGAGCGAAACGTCCAGTAAGCATATTCATTCCGTTGAACTGAGCGGAACTAGCGATGCGGTCAACTTCAGCAATCAAAGCTGAAACTTCAACCTGAATCTGCATGCGGTCTTCTTCAGAATAGATACCGTTTGATGACTGAACTGCAAGTTCACGAATTCTCTGCATAATGTCAGTTGTTTCCTGCAAGTAACCTTCTGTTGTCTGAATGAAACTGATACCATTAGAACAGTTCTGTGAAGCCTGGTTCAATCCGCGGATCTGGCTGCGCATCTTTTCAGATACTGCAAGTCCTGAAGCATCATCGCCTGCGCGGTTGATTCTTTCACCTGATGACAATTTCTCCATATCTTTGTTGAGATAGAGACCTGTAACTCCGAGTTGACGATTGGCAAACATTGCCGACATGTTGTGGTTGATAACCATAGTATTCCTCCTTGGAATATGTAGCAGGAGAATCCTTTCTCCCGATAGAAAGATGCAAAAATGCGTAAATGCTTTACAAGGCTACATCTACACATTTTTGCCGAAACGCTTGACTGCTGCTTCTGCGAAGTCGATGCAATCATAACACTTCACTAAAATTTATCGGCAGAAATACCAGGTTACTTTAGTGTTTTTTTTAAAAAAAGTGATTTTTTTTTGTTTTTTTTATAAATCTATAATCTTTTTTAGCGCTCTTACTGCTTTTCCTCTGTGAGAACGTATATTTTTTTCGTCAGGGGTAAGCTGAGCAACTGTTTTACCAAGGTCAGGAAGGAAAACTATAGGATCATATCCAAACCCGCCGGAACCTGCCTGCTTACTGATATCTTCAATTATTGTGCCCTCAAAGGTTTCCTGTGCAACAAAAAGCCTGTCTCCTCCACAATACATTACCATTGCGCAGGTATAGTGGCAGCTTCGGTTTCCGTTAAGATATTGAGCTTCTGGCAGATTACCTTTTTTGATTGCATCATTAAGCTGTTGTATTAAAAGAATGTTCTGTTCTTCCTGTGTGATTTTTGTTCCGTCTGGTTTTCCGTGCATAAATTCCGGACCTGCATATCTTGATGAATAAAGCCCCGGGGCACCGCCAAGCGCGTCAACACAAATTCCAGAATCATCTGCAATAACAGGGCAGTGTACTATTTCATAGAGCGCCTTTGCTTTTATAAGACTGTTCTCGTAAAAAGTAGTTCCTGTTTCTTCCGGATTAAAATCAATGTTTTCATCTGACGGAGTAAGGATTGTATGCTCCGGCAGAAGTTCACACATTTCTCGTTTTTTATTTTTGTTTCCTGTTGCTAAGTAAATTTTCATTTTTACAATATAATGAAAACAGCCCTGGCGGGCAATGGCTTAAAAAAGTGTGAAGAAATGAGGCAGATGCAAAATACATCTGCCTTTTTTTATATTACTCTTCAGATTCGTTCTTTTCGGAATTATCTTCAGTTGTAATGTAGTGTTCTTTTTTCTTGGCGCGGCTAATATAATAACGTACCTGACGTTCGCAAATGCCTATTAAATCTGCGGTAAACTTACTTGAAGGTCTTGAATTCCTATTACCTGCTTTTAATAGTTTGTTGCTTCTTATCCATCGTTCATAGTGCAGTTTCATCAGCCGCTTTATACGATCGCATAAAGTTTTTGACTCCAGCGTGTTATCATCTTTGTATTTATCCAGCTGCTTTTTATATCTTTTATAAAGATAGTATGCAGAATCTCTTCTAAGCTCCATTTCCTTGTGCTTTGTTATTTGTTTTTGATGACTAACCTTGCAGTACTCAATAATTTTCAGAATGGAAGCTTTGTTCATTCCCGTTTCTCTGCTTATATCATCAATCTGACTGTCGCTCAAATCTGAGTAAGAACGAATTGCAAGAGACATAATAACTTTCTGCTTTTTAGATACAAGAGTTGTTCTAAGCAGTTCTTTAAGACTGTCAGGATTAGACGGTGTATACGCATAAGGTGCTTTAGGCATTCCGTTCTTAACTGGTGTAAAGAACATAGGCCGCGAGGCAGTTTCTTCATAATTAATGATTGCTTCATCAATTGTAAGCGAGGTTCTTATTCCTTCAATAGCAAGATGTCTTTTAGTTGTTGTAACAAGCGATATTACGTACCTGTAAAGCGCTTTGAAAAAATCTATATCCTTGTAAAGCGAGGATTGAATAAATTTTTCCCCGTTTTCCATAAATTTTGCAATAATTTCAGACCTGAAATCTTCGCTGAATTTTTGTAATCCAAAAATCCTATAATTTGTGAATACAAATTCTGCAGAAATACATACAGCCTGTAAATTTGAAATTTTCCCGCTTTTTACCATTTCGGGAACCAAATTAATTGATTTTAAGAGAATTGCCATAACCAACTCCATGCTTTTTTTTATTTGCATCTCTTTACTGATGCTTATATTCTTTATCGAGAATAAATTTAAAAACAAGATGAGGGATTTACTGTAATTGTTAAACTTTAGGGAAAAAATCTTATGTTTTCGAGTAAACCGATTGACATAAAGTGCGATATTTTGGTAATATATGAACATTCACGGCGACATAGCTCAGTTGGTTAGAGCACACGGCTCATATCCGTGGTGTCATAAGTTCAAATCTTATTGTCGCTATTGCCTTCACTTTTTAATGAGTGAAGGTTTTTTGTTTTTAAAGCATTTTCTGATTTTTAAATTTCTTTGAAAAATAAAAAACGCTGTCAGAAAAAAGACTGGCAGCGTTTTTGTTCATAAAAAGAGCCTGAAAGCCTGAGGTTTAGTTCAGGTTATTCTGTAATGTGAAGCAGAACTTTCGTTTTACTCTGATTTTTCTGCTTCTGTCGTTTCGTCAGAAGCTTCTGTATATTCATCGTAATCGTCCTGCTGTGCAAAATTGCCGTAGTATTCATCAATTGCAGCTTGAACCTTATCATCAGAAAGTAAATCAATAAGTTGACTTGCCTGTGCCTTTGTAAAATAATATTTAAGGTTTAATGACTGTCGGTCAACTGCATCGTTTGTTTTGAAATGCTCGTTGTCAGCAGGGAAGATTGTGATTGTGAAGTAAGGCGAGCGTTCGTGGAAATCGTATCCAACGTTTGCATTTGTATAAGACCAGTTTGGAGTAGAGGCTTTTACTGAACCCCAGTCAATTCTAACAGGAATCTTTCCATAAATTTTAAATGAATTGCTGTTGTTTCGATTAAGTCTTTTTGCCTGGAAATCTTTTTCGTACTGTTCAAATTTTTCCTTAAATGCCTGGCGCGCGCTCTGATCCATAAAGAGTACATAATAAACGGTAAGATAAGGGCTTCCAAAACCGGCTACTTCCTTTTCAGGATAAACTGTGATTGTGCTTTTCTGCTGCTTTATACCGCCAAGAGCACCTCTTGTAAAAACAGATGCCTGGTCTGTAAGTACATATTTGTCAAGATTTCCAAATACAAAAACATTATGTTTTCTTTTTTTATCAGTTGTTTTCTTTGATTTTTTTGTTTCTTTTGAAGCAGAAGGTGAAGCAGTTTCTGGCTTTTCTGAAACTTCCTCTGCGTACGAATCGGCTTTTACAGCTTCTGCTGCATTTTTTGTAGATTCGCATCCGCTTAATGCAATTGTAAAAAGTAGTGAAGATGCAATGAATACTGTCTTAGTTAATTTTAACATGTTGGTAAAACCTCATATTTGTTTGCTTTTTGGGACTTTTGTCCTGTTTTATTTATATAATAACCGAAATCTATGTTTTGTTACAATCTTATTGAAAAATAAAATAAAAAGGTTGTGAAATTTCTGAATACAGATTATAATAATCTTTGCGTTTGGAATGTATGAATTATATAATTCCGAAAGTTGGAGTGATACAGAAATTTTAAGGGAGTCGGCTATGAAAAAGATATTTATGATATTGGCTTTGGCACTTACATTTACTCTGTCAGTTTTTGCTGCAGGAGACATTACATCATCAGAAAAAGATGAATCTAAATGGACAAATCTTTCTTATGTGAACGTTCCTGTGCTTAAAATTCTTGAAGGCCGCGAAGGTTATGTAATTATTTACCAGAAAAACAAAGTTGGAACAGCTTCTACTGTAATTCCTAAAAAATGGGTACATGGAAATAATGAATCTCCAAGAAAACTTAAATTCCGTGCTGTAAGAAAAACTTCAGATGCATATATGACTGTTGTAAAAGAAGACGGAAATTTTAAGCGTGTTATTCTTAATATTCCTATGAATAAACAAAATCGTATCTGGGGTCTTGTAAATTATCATAAAGATCTTGAGGGAACAGACAAAGAAACTTTGGAAGAGCTTACATTCTAATTTTTACCCATGAAAGAAGTTTTACAATCTGATTTTGACGCATTTAAAAAATTTATAGAGGGGCATGATTTTTTCTTCATAGTAGGGCATAAAGAGCCTGATGGTGATTGTATTGCTTCTTGTCTTGGAATAGCATCAATTCTTGATGTATTCAATAAAAAATATCAGCTGTTGTCGGCTGGTCCTTTTAAACGAAACGAAGTTGCTGCCTGGGAAGAAAAATTTTCTTCTGAACTTATTTTTCTTGACGAAAAGGATAGAAAATCTACCGGGCTTATTATTGCTGATTGTTCAGAATTACACCGTCTTGGTGAACTTGACGGTGATTTAACAGGTCTTGATACTTTTATAATTGATCATCATAAAACCGGAGAATTTCCACAGGGAGCGCAGGGGTGTATTAATCCTGATGCTCCTGCCTGTGCTTTTCTGGTGCAGCTTTTTTACGAAAATCTTGCTGGAAAACTTCCTAAAAACATTGCAGAAATTCTTTTCTTTGGGCTTTGTACAGACAGTGGCTTTTTCAGATTTCTTAACAGTGATTCTGCTCCTGTTTTTCAGGCGGCAGCACGTCTTGTTTCATATGGAGTAGATCCCAGGTCAACTTATAATCATATTAATTCGGGAAAGCCGTATTCAACGCGAAAACTTCTTGGTGTTTTACTTGATAAAGCTGAGCGTTATCTTGATGGAAAGCTTGTAATTACATATGAAACTCTTGAAGATACAAAGAAATATGGAGCAGAAGGTCGTGATTCAGATGCCTTGTACCAGCTGCTTTTGTCTGCAAAAGATGTAGAGGCTGTTGTATTCCTGCGCCAGGATACTCCGCTTACCTGTACGGGCGGCTTCCGTTCTCAAGATAAAATTGATGTTTCTGTTATCGCTGCAAAATTTGGAGGCGGTGGACACAAAAATGCTTCCGGAATGAGTTGCAATGGGCGCATAGAAACGTTAATTCCTCAGGTTGTAAAAGAATTTGCACGTGTCATGTAGTTTCGTTACAGCTATTTGCTTTAGCGCAATTCTGCACCTGGTATAAATGTTTTTGCAAATTCAATCAGTTCTGAAATTTCATTGTCTGAATAAGGTATAATTTCGTTATATGCGGGATTAAGACAGTTTCCGCCCTGAAATTGAGCAAACTGCCATGAAGCGTCCTTTGGAAGAATTTCTGCCATTTTTTCTATATCTTCTTTTTGCACCAGTTCTGGAACCAGTACTGTTCTAAATTCGTAGCATTCAGATTTGAAATTTTCTGAAATAATTTCTGCAGATTTTCTAAGTTTTTTTTCAAAATAGGATGTATTTTCAAAGAATTTTGAAAATTCCGGACAGATTTCTGTTGCATAGCGTTTTGGTGATGTTTTTATATCCATTGCAATAAAATCTGGTTTTAGTTCTTTATCAAAAACAAATGCTTCCAGTTCATCGCTAAGAGTTCCATTTGTGTCCAGCTTTATTTTATAGCCAAGTGATTTTGCTTTTTTTATGATAAATGGTGTATATGGATTTAAAAGCGGTTCTCCGCCGCTTATTACAAGACCTTTTAAAATTCCCTGTCGTTTTTCCAGATGCAAAAAAAGTTCATTTACGCTGGAAAGACCGTCATTTTCATCACTTTTGCCTGTTACGAGCATTGTGTTATAGCAGTATGGGCAGCGTAAGTTACATCCTTTTAGAAAAAAAGAGCCTGCTACAAGTCCCGGAAAATCAACGCAGGTTGTTTTTATAAGGACTCCTGCAGGCTCGTTGAAAGAAAGCTGAGTCATTACTATGCGGTTACTGCTACTTTATTGAATACAACTTCAAGTTCTTCTACATTGTGGCAGCGAGCTGTTTCTATTCCGTTTTCATTATAGAAAATTACTGTAGGAGAAGCAAAAATTCCTTTTTTTGCTGCTTCTGCAAGCCCTTCTTCTGTGTCTACGTCAATTGCTCTTCCAGGCATATCAAGGTGTGCCATAAATTCTTTTACAGGAGGGCAGTTAGGACAAGTCTTTTTTGTGTACATTTCGTATGTAACGCTTTCAAGGGTAGCGGCAGGTTCTTCTGCTTTTGACATTTTTGCAGGAGCCTGATTTTTTGCTGGTGAATCAGCTTCTGTAATATTGTACTGGCCGCTTGCTTCCAAAGTAAACATTTTGCGGATGTTGAATTCATCGCGCTTTCCTTTGTTCCAGTGTTTTACTGCACGGTAATATCCTACGATTCTTGCATAAACTTCAGTTTCTGTTCCGTGGACATTTTCCAAGGCTAATTTTGTTTCTTCAATTTCCTTTTCAACCTGTGCAAGTGTTCTTTTTTCCATTTTTTATTTTTCCTCCCAATTTACGCCGTTTGCCGGCCACCTTTTTTATTTAGTTTTTGATTCTGCAAGAATCTTTTCCTTTTCTGCTTCAAGTGCCTTAAGTTTTTCTCTAAGGGCTTTTTCCTTTTCTGCCTTACATTTAGGGCATTCAAACTGCTGTCCGTTCAGGTATCCGTGAATTTTACAGATAGAGTAGGTCGGCGAGATTGTAAAGAACGGAATGCGGTATTTGCTCGCAATTGTCCTTACTAAATCTGCACACGATTTCCAGTCCTTTAAGGCTTCTCCCATAAATACATGGAACATTGTTCCACCGGTGTATTTTGTCTGAAGAGATTCCTGATGGTCAAGGGCTTCGAACACATCTGCTGTATAATCAACAGGAAGCTGAGAAGAGTTTGTATAGAACGGATCTTCTGTGCCGCTTGTTATGATATCCGGATACTGCTCCTTGTCATGGCGTGCAAGACGGTAAGATGTTGATTCTGCAGGAGTTGCTTCAAGATTAAAGAGATCTCCTGTTTCTTCCTGATAATCTTGCATACGTTCCCGCATAAATGTAAGAACTCGCTCTGCAAAGGCTTTCCCTTCCGGAGTAGAAATATCTTTTCCAAGGAAGTTCAGACATGCTTCGTTCATGCCGCATAGACCAATTGTATTAAAGTGATTTACAAGAGTTTTAAGGTAACGTCTTGTATAAGGATAAAGTCCACCGTCATAAAGACGCTGAATAACCTTTCTCTTTATGCAAAGACTTTCTTTTGCAAGTCCCATAAGATATTCAAGACGCTTAAAGAATTCTTCCTCATTTTTTGCAAGATAAGCTATCTGCGGCAGGTTGATTGTAACAACGCCGATAGAACCTGTAAATTCATCTGCACCAAAAAGTCCACCACCGCGACGGCGAAGTTCGCGTTTATCAAGCTGAAGACGGCAGCACATTGAACGAACATCGCTTGGATTTAAATCTGAGTTTACAAAGTTCTGGAAGTTTGGTGTTCCGTACTGAGCTGTCATTGTAAACAAAAGTTTTGCATTTTCTGAATTCCAGTCAAAGTCGCGTGTGATGTTGTAAGTTGGAATAGGGTAAGCAAAACCTCGGCCTTCTGCATCACCTTCAATCATAAGCTCTATGAAAACTTTGTTGATAAGGTCCATTTCTTTCTGGCAGGCGCCGTAGGTATAATTCTGTTCTTTACCGCCGACAATAGCTTTTTTGTTTTTAAGGTCGTCAGGACAAACCCAGTCAAGCGTAATGTTTGTAAAAGGAGCCTGTGAACCCCATCGGCTTGGTGTGTTTACGCCGTAAATGTAGCTTTGAATGCACTGACGAACCTGTTTTTCATTCAGGTTATCAGCCTTTACAAAAGGTGCAAGATAAGTATCAAAAGAAGAAAATGCCTGAGCTCCTGCCCATTCATTCTGCATTATTCCCAAAAAGTTTACTATCTGATTTACAAGCGTTGTAAGGTGTGTTGCAGGTTTTGAAGTGATTTTATCTGGAACACCGCCTAATCCTTCTGCAATAAGCTGTCGCAATGACCAGCCTGCGCAGTAACCAGAAAACATTGAAAGATCATGAATATGAAAGGCTGCTGTTCTGTGAGCATCTGCAATTTCTTTTGTATAGATATTATTAAGCCAGTAATTTGCAGTTATTGTTCCCGAATTGTGAAGTATAAGACCGCCAAGCGAGAAGTTTACGTTTGCATTTTCGTGAACGCGCCAGTCGCTCTGTCCAAGGTAGCCGTCCATTGTTTTATTGATGTCTATCATCAGTTTTTTTGTATCACGTACGGCTTCGTGTCTTGCACGGTAAAGAATGTAGGCTTTTGCAACTTCTACTTCTTTTTGTTCTATAAGGACAGATTCAACAGTGTCCTGAATTTCCTCAATGGCTGGAATTGAATGAGCTCTGTTTCCTGCAAGCTCCAGACGAAGTTTTTCTTCTACAAAGTCTGTAAGCTTTGCGGCTCTCTGTGGATCTTTACTCTGTTCTACAGCTTCAATTGCTTTTCCGATTGCGTTTTCAATTTTTGTTCTGTCGTAATCTGCAATTTCGCCCGAACGCTTTACTACGGATTTTAGAAAGCCTCTTGTTTCTTTATCAGAACTTTTTCCCAAAAAGCTTTTCCACTCAGGAAAGATACCCTGCTCACCCATCATTTTCCCTCACTTTTATTTCTATTATTGATGTTTTTAACTTCAGTAATAAATTCATCAAGGTTTTCAAAATGTCTGTAGACAGATGCAAACCTTATATATGCCACTTTATCAAGGTTGTAAAGCTGTTCCAGTACAATTTCACCTAAATCGCTGGTTTTAATTTCTCTGGACTCTTTGCTTAAATTAATTGCGGTTGCTTCAATGTTTATGCAAAGCTGCTCAATTGTGTTCATTGAAACAGGTCGCTTTTCCAGGGCACGTTCAATTCCTTTTTCAAGTTTTGTACGGTCAAAAGGCTGTCTGCGTTCATCACGTTTTACAACCATAAAAGGCTTTTCTTCTATGCGTTCGTAACTTGTAAACCTGTATCCGCATACAGTACATTCACGGCGGCGTCTGATGCATTCTCCGTTCACGATAGAACGTGATTCAAGTACCTTATCATCAATGTTTCCGCAGTTTGGACAACGCATTCCCTGTTACCTTTTTTTTATAGTGTTCTTTTTAGCTTATTTTCATTTTATAACACTAAATATATAGCGACAAGTGAATTTAAGTGAATTTTGAGAAATTATTTTAAACTTTTTTTCTTGACAAAAAATATTTTTATGCTTGGTACTGCTGTTTTGTAAAAAAAAGGCAGAAAGTACTTGACTATTTTTTATGTTTTTTGTGTTTATGCTTTTTAATTTTTCGTTCGTCAGGAATATAATCAGTTTTTTCAAAGGTTTTGAAGCTAAAAACAGAATAACATACAAGAAGAACGGCAAGCAGATACGGAAGCCAGTTGCCCAAAAGTGCATAAACTGTGATGTGTCTTTCATAGACTGGAATTTTGCATGCAAGCGAAGCGCTTTCAAAAAGCGGCATTTCTGCAAGAATTTTTGCAGAAGGATCAAGCACAACTGAATAACCTGAATTAGTTGAGCGCGCAACTGTTGTCCTGAATTCGATGGCCGCATAGGATGCAATTACAAAATGCTGGAATTCACTGGATTTTTTAAGAGACCAGGAATCGTCCGTTATGTTCATAAAAAGTTCTGCGCCGCCTTTAAACAGAGGTCTCATTATGTCTGGAAAGGAATCGTCAAAACAAATCGGTGTGGCAATTCTTACTACAGGCGCAAGATTTTCTTTTTCAGTCTGCTGTTCAAACGATTCTGCAAGACTTATGGTTTTATAGGCATTGATGCTTCGACCTTCTGCGTAGGATGCAGGAATTTCAAAATAAACATACTGATCACCAGGAGTCCAGCCTGCAGAAATCTTAAGGACTTCTACAAGAAATTTCCTTACGGCAGGAATATGTGCTCCCGGAATTGCTTCTGCAAACGGAACAAGGTGATTTTTGCCGTAAACACCCCTGAGATTTGCCTTACTGTCAAACATAAGGGCTGCATTAAAAATCCTGAAGGTTTCGTAATCTTTTACGTAGGCTCCACCAATTAAAAACGGGCAGTTCTGCTTTTCTATAAATTCAAAAAGAGGTTGTTCTGATGGAAAATACTTATAGTGAATGCTGTTTGCCGGAAAAGTGTGTTTTAAGGTACCTTCACTCCAGACTGTAAGCTGCGGATGTTCTCCTTTTTCTTTGAGCTGAGCCACAGCTTTTTGTGTATATTCCTGAGATCGGAGAATTGCTTCTGTATCTGTTTTTTCTTTCCATGGATCAGAGTTTTGCTGAACCATTATTGTAGAAAGTGTTTTTTGAGGAATGCGAACTTTAGAACACTGATATTTTCCGTAAATAAGAGAAACAAAAAACAGTGCGGCACAAAGTCTTGTTATATCAGAAAGTTCCCTGCGTTTATTAAAGTGAATTAAAAGTTCCGCAATAACAGCATTAATCAGGGCAAACTGAATAGATACACCGTAAGGACCTGTGATATCTGCAATCTGCATAAGGGGACGCCATTCGTACATAGTGCTTGAAAGTGTTCCCCAGGGATAACCTAAAAATCCGCTTGATTTTATCCATTCATAAAGTGTATAGATTCCTGCAAAGTAAAGGCAGCGGAATGTAATTGAATTAAAAAACTGGTTATGAAGTGAATTAAGATTCAAATCATTTTTGCTTTTTGCAGAAGAAAATGGAAGATAAAGTAAAAGTGCAAAAGCGCAGCCTATAAGTGCAGTGCCAAAAGCAGAAAATCCCAGAGTAAAAATTGCAAAATCTTTAAAACCAAGCCAGAAGCTGGAACAAAGGTGCGTTGCTGCAGTTTGAACGGCAAAGCAAAGCATTGCCTGCTTATAATTTTTTGATTCCCATACAGCTATATAGAGAGGAACCAGAGCTAAAACGGTAAAAACAGGGCATCCAAGAAGATAAAATTCGTTTGGAATAGCTGCCGCCAGCATCACTCCTGAAAAAACTGAATAAAAAACTTGTAAAATCGGAATCATTATATTATTATTTTAAATACATATATGTAAAAAAGCAAGGGAAGGGGGAGTATTCCGGCATGAAAGCAGTCAATGATGTACACAAGGCAGAATACGGGGAAAATCCTGAAATTGTAGCGAAGGCACCTTGCAGGTTTCATCTTGTAGGTGAGCATTCCTGGTTCTTTAAAGACAAAACATTATCTATGGCAGTAAACCTGCCTATTTATGTCGCTGTCTCTAAACGCAGCGATTCTTCTCTTAAATTTTATTTTCATCAGCTTAATGACAGAAAACGTTCGTCACTTACATCCTTAAAGGCAAAAAAAGAAGATAAATGGGCAAATTCAATAAAGGCTATGGTTTACGGCTTTACGTCTGCTGCGTATACCTTGGGTGGAATGAATATAACCGTATATACGGACATTCTTCCGTCTGCGGGCTTTGGCGTAACGACCGGTATAAAAATTGCTGCTACAGTTGCCATAAATGCTCTGTTTAATCTTAACTGTTCAGATATAGACCTTCTTCAGGTAATAGACCGCGGAAACAGACGTTTCCTTAAAACTATAAATTATCTTTCGGATAACTATTCAGCTCTTTTTGCAAAAAAAGGCAATCTTGTAATTACAGATCATTTTAAGTCTTCCTGGGATTACGTTCCTTTTAATTTTGATGATAAGAAAATCGTGCTTGTAGATACAAAAGTTCCTAGAGTTGATATATGGCGCGAAGAAAATATTTTTGAACCGCATTTTGCACTTCTTTTGGGTGACTTAAGGGAATCTAAGCAGAATGTTTACGGCGGCTGGCGTTATATA
>Ga0310695_10009383_pt1 | contig 14715 bp, 7 predicted proteins | sample RumenRJG_04DNA_FD_203882 | JGI IMG/M metagenome (GOLD analysis project Ga0310695, IMG submission 203882) | Bovine rumen microbial communities from Lethbridge, Alberta, Canada - RJG_04 (v2) (version 2) | ecosystem: Host-associated > Mammals > Digestive system > Stomach > Rumen | place: Canada... | reverse complement strand
ATGCCGGCATTGCGACCGAAAAGATCAACGACACCTGCTTCAAGGCTATCGCTTTCAAGGGAGCCGGATGGACCGAGGACCACAACTGTCTCTTCTTCAACATTCCCAGTACGTTAACCGACCTCGACAATACTACCGAGGAGTGCTACAATGCCGCAACAGAGGAATATGGTATCTATCCTCTTGGCACATGGGACAGCCAGGTATCATGGGTCAGCCAGCTCAACGTCTGGGAGGCCAAGGGTGCCGAGAAGGCTCCCGACGGATTCCAGAAGGGTTGTGGCACCGTGCTCTGCATCGGTAACGGTGGTTGCGAGTTCTCTATGAAGAACGAAGACGGTACCCCTGACAAGAGTGCTACTCCCAAGAACAACGCCTATCAGGGCAACATTCTGAAGTTAGCCAAGAACAGTGTCGACTATCTGATGTCGATATAATTAGTTAGTAGTAGTTTAGTAGTTTTGGTTAATTCACCGCCCGGGAGCCGTGATGGCACTCGGGCGGTTTTTGCATTTGCTTCGACCGCAAGGTGGAGGGCGACAACTATACGGCGTCCATCGGCTGCAGCATGTGGCTTACCCGGTGCGTCTGCGCGACGGAGCACGCACGCTCACGGCCACGGTCGTGTTGGATGTATTCATCATTCATTAGATATATTTATAGTTAAAGTTAGTAATTTTAAGTAGTTCTTTCATGTTGCACAGATTGTGTTCACTATGACGGGAAAGAGGCAGTTACTGTAGCAGTCGACTGCCTCTTTTTATGTCCTCCGACATGAAAAACTTGTGGGAAATGTTTGTCGTCTCACGTGAAATGTGTACCTTTGCAGACATTTTATTTGACTAATGATGGATACATTTCAATTCTTAGGTTTCGGACTGGACGCGTGGATTACCATCGCTACGGTCCTAGGTATGTTTACCGTACTGCTGTTCACCAAAATCCGTACCGACCTGGTGTTCCTTGGCGCTATCGGTGTGTTGTTCGTGTCGGGTGTACTCAGTGCTGAGGATGCCTTCTCGGGCTTCAGCTCCGGCTCGGTGGTGGTCATAGGCGTGCTGTTCATCGTCGTGGCGGGACTCATGCACACGGGTGTGCTGCAGTGGGTCGTCCGCCACCTGTTAGGCCAGCCCCGCTCTTATGCCAACGCGGTGGTGCGGCTCATGCTGCCCGTGGCAGGTCTGAGCTCGTTTCTGAGCAACACCACGGTGGTTGCCCTTTTCGTCAACATCGTCAAGATGTGGTCTAAGAAACTGGGCATCGCGCCCTCCAAGTTGCTCATCCCGCTGAGTTACGCGTCTGGCATGGGTGGCGTCTGCACCCTGATTGGCACGCCCCCCAACCTGATTATCTCTGGCATGTACGCCGAGCATTCCGGACACGCGATGAATGTCTTCGCCACGCTCGTGCCGGGGTTGTTCTGTCTGATGGTGGGGGTCTTGTCTGTCGTCACGCTGAAGTTCCTGTTGCCCGACCGCAAATCTCCCGAGTCAGCCTTCGAGTCGACCAACGAGTACACCCTGGAGCTGCTCGTACCGTCCGACAATGAGTTCATAGGGCAGTCCGTCGCCGAGGCCGGGCTGAGTGAGGTGAAGGGCGGCAACCTGATAGAGCTGATACACTATGACACGACGGTCGTGACGTCGCCCGCAGACGAGCCCATACTGGGTGGCGACCGGCTGATATTTGCCGGGCGGATTGACGAGCTGTTGCGGCTGAAGGAGTCGCACCATCTCGTGAGCGCCGACCATCACATCTTCCGCATGAGCGAGGTCGATCCTCACCGTCAGTTACACACGGCCTACGTGACCTTCGCCAGCAGTCTGATAGGTCAGACCATCCGCGAGAGCAACTTCGAGCGCCAGCATAACATCACGCTGGTGGCCGTGGCCCGTCGCGGGCAGCGCATCAACGAGTCGCCGCGCGACGTGGTGCTCCAGGCGGGCGACACCTTGTTGCTGACCTGTGCGCCCAACGTCCGGCTTAACACGGAGCAGCTGTCGTCGAAGCTGCAGTTCTTCGACTCCGGCGACGTGCCGAACATCGGCCGCGGAACGCTCATCTCGTCTACGATCATGATACTGATGGTGGTGCTCTCAGCCCTTAACGTGCTGCCGCTGCTACAGTGCGCCTTCCTGGCCGCCGGTGCCATGCTGCTCTTCAGGTGCTGCTCTCCCGAACAGGCCATGAAGTCTGTCAACGGCGAGATACTGATGGTTTTCGCCGGCAGTGTCGTGCTCGGACTGGCCATTCAGCAGACGGGGATAGCCGAGCGGATGGCTTTCGGCATTCTGGATGTCTGTGGCACCAATCCACTGGTCGTCATGCTGGCCGTCTGTCTGGTCGGTACGTTCATCACCGAGTTCATATCCAACACGGCCGCCGCCGCCATGTTCTTCCCCATCATGTATGAGGCTGCCGAGAAACTGGGCTACGAGCCTTACCCCTTCCTGATAGCACTGATGATCAGTGTCAGCAGCAGTTTCGCCACGCCCATCGGCTCGCCCACCCACATGTTGGTCTACGCGCCCGGCGGCTATCGTTTCAGCGACTTCATGCGCATTGGTCTCCCGATGAATCTCATCATCCTCATAGCCAACATCTTTATCGTTAATATAGTATACCCCATCACGCCGCTACAGTAACTATATGCTGACCACCGTATGGCGGCACAAGCCCATCCGCAGCGGATGACTTGTGCCGCCTATAGCATATCATCCATCGAAAGCACCGACAAGTGGGGGCCGACGGCCAATTTCGTTGTGGTAAATTTGCTTAATTCCTTTTTTTAGGTTACCTTTGCAGTCGTAAAAACTGGAATAGTGATGAAACATATCGCGTACCTTATTATATTATGTGCCTGTCTGCTGACAGGTTGTGCGGACGGCCGGAAGACGTACCGCATCGGTGTGTCGCAGTGCTCGGCAGGCCCGTGGCGTGACAAGCTGAACAACGAGATGCTGGCGGCCCAGCACCTGTACGAGGCGGATGCAAAGGTGAGCATTGTCTGCTGCTATGACAACTCGCAGCGGCAGGTGGCTCAGATAGACAGCATGGTGGATGCGGGCATCGACCTGCTGGTGGTGGCCCCCAACGAGGCTGCTCCCGTCTCGGTTGCCATAGCACGGGCCAGAGAGAAGGGCGTGCCCGTGATCTGCTTCGACCGCAAGGTGGAGGGCGACAACTATACGGCGTCCATCGGCTGCAGCAATGTGGAGGCGGGCCGCGCCATCGGCGTGAATGTGGTGGACGTGGCTCACGGCATGATGGCTGACGGGCATAAGCCGCTGGTGCTGGAGGTGACGGCTCTGATGAGCAGCTCGCCGGCGCAGGAGCGTCATGAGGGCTTCGCCCAGGCACTGAAGGGCCACGACGAGCTTGACTATGTCTGCCGGGAGGGTGACTGGAGTTCTGACGGTACGTGCCGCATCGTGACGGAACAGATACGCTCGGGCCGTCGGCCGGACATCATCTTCTGTCATAACGACGGCATGGCCACGGGGGCCTATAAGGCTGTGGTGGAGTGCGGGTTGGAAGGACAGATCAAGATATTCGGCATAGACGGTATGCCCGACGAGGGACTGGAGTATGTGCAGCTGGGTCATCTGACGGCCAGCTATGTCTATCCCACGTATGGCGAGCGGATAGTCCGTCTGGCCCTGGACATCCTGACGGGCAATCCCTATCAGCGCGAGAATCCGATACAGGGCATCCTGGTGGTGCGCGAGAATGCATGGTCCATTGCTGCCACGACCAGCGAGCTGATGAGGCAGAACCGCGACCTGGTGACCATCCAGGACAGGCTGGAGGACTATCTGGGCTTGTACAATACCCAGCGCAAGGCCCTGTGGGCCAGCATGGCGCTCATCGTGCTGCTGGTGGTGGCTGTGGTGCTGATATGGCGGGCCTACGTGCTGAAGCGCCGGGCCATCCGCCAGCGTCAGGCACTGAACGAGGAGGAGACGCTGTTCTATACCAACAGTGACAGTCGTACGCTGCGCCAGGTGTTCGTAGACCCGAAGGTGGAGGACACGGAAGTGCGCTCGCAGGACACCATCTTTGCCGAGACGCTGAACGAGGCCATCCGCAAGAATATGTCGAACCCCAACCTGAAGATGGAGGAGCTGGGCGAGACGGTGGGGCTGAGCAGGGTGCAGTTGTATCGCAAGGTGAAGGCCCTGACGGGGCTGTCGCCCGTGGAGCTGTTGCGTCAGGTGCGCCTGCAGCAGGGTTATGTGCTGCTGAGCACGACCAACAAGACCGTTCAGGAGATAGCCTACGAGGTGGGGTTCGGTACGCCGGGCTATTTTAGCAAATGTTTCAAGCAACAGTATGGTAAGTATCCTACAGAGTTGAGAAATTAAAGAATTGAACGAATCTGACATAATAGTCGACATTTGTTCCATGTAACATAATTGACAGCCGGTGAACGATAATTTTTAGTCGTTTGCCGGCTTCTTCTGTATCTTTGCAGTAGAAATTTCAAATAACAAGAGTACTAACCAAACAAAAAAGCAAATGAAACAAGCAAAGAGATTCATTCTGAGTTTCCTCATCCTGCTGACGTCAACTATAATGTACGCGCAGGTGAGTGCTGTCACCGGTACGGTGGTCGATGCGGCGGGTGAACCCGTCATCGGTGCCACGGTGATGGAGAAAGGGACGTCGAACGGTGCAGTATCCGACTTCGACGGCAATTTCACACTGAAGGTAGAGGCCGGCAAGACGCTGGTATTCTCCTACATTGGCTATCAGACCCAGGAGCTGCCCGCCCAGAACGGCATGAAGGTCGTGATGCAGGACGACGCCCTGTCGCTGAACGAAGTGGTGGTGACGGGCTATACCACCCAGCGCAAGGCCGACCTGACCGGTGCGGTGAGCGTGGTGAGCGTCAGCGAGCTGGCCAAGCAGAACGAGAACAACCCGATGAAGGCCCTGCAGGGTCGTGTGCCGGGCATGAACATTCAGGCTGACGGTAACCTGGCCGGTGCTGCCACGGTGCGCATCCGTGGTATCGGTACGCTGAACGACAACGACCCGCTGTACATCATCGACGGTGTGCCGACGAAGGCCGGTATGCACGAGTTGAACGGTAACGACATCGAGTCTATCCAGGTGCTGAAGGATGCCGCCTCGGCCAGTATCTACGGTTCGCGTGCTGCCAACGGTGTCATCATCATCACCACCAAGAAAGGTAAGGACGGCAAGGTGAAGGTGAACTTCGACGCCTCAGTGGCCGCCTCGTTCTACAAGAACAAGATAGAGACGATGAATGCCGAGCAGTGGGGCCGTGCCTTCTGGCAGGCCAGCGTCAACGACGGACAGAATCCCAACAACAACAACCTGGGCTACCAGTTCAACTGGGGCTACGACCAGATGGGCAATCCCGTGCTGAACAGCCTGTCGATGAATATGTTCATTGACGAGAACGCTACGGTGCGCTCGGCTGATACCGACTGGTTCAAGGAAATCACCCGCACGGGTGTGGTACAGCAGTACAACCTGTCGGTGAGCAATGGTTCGGAGAAGGGCAGTTCGTTCTTCTCGGTAGGCTACTACGACAACTTAGGTACCATCAAGGACTCTAAGTTCAGCCGTCTGTCAGCCCGTGCCAATGCCGACTATAAGCTGTTCGACGGCAAGGTGGTCATCGGTGAGAACTTCACCGTCAACCGTACCAAGGGTGTCGACGCTCCCGGCGGTATTCTGGAGAATGCCCTGGAGTTTAACCCCAATTTCCCCATCTACGCCGAGAACGGTGAGTATGCCCAGGCGCTGGGTGCCTACTCGGAGCGTGAGAATCCGCTGAGCCTGCTGGCCAACAACAAGGACAACGAGTACACCATGTGGCGTATGTTCGGCGATGCCCACATCAGCATCACCCCGTTCAAGAACTTTATGGTTCGCTCTACGTTAGGTATAGACTATTCACAGAAGGAGCAGCGCTTCTTTACTTACCCCATTGCCAACGGTAAGGTGAAGCGCACCGACACTGCTGCCGAGAGTAAGCAGGAGCACTGGATGCGCTGGATGTGGAACGCCATTGCCACTTACAACTTCGAGGTAGGTCTGCATCGCGGTGATGCCATGGTAGGTATGGAGGTAAACCGCCAGAACTACAAGTGGAACTCAGCCAAGCGCTACGAGCTGAGCATTCTGAACCCCGACTACATGTGGCCCTCGGCCGGTACTGGCCGTCAGCTGGCGTTAGGCTCCGGCGAAGGCTTCTCGCTGGTGTCGTTCTTCGGCAAGGTGAACTACACCTATGCTGACAAGTACATGGCCAGCGTCACCATCCGTCATGACGGTTCGAGCCGTTTCGGTTCCAACCACCGCTATGGTACCTTCCCCTCCGTGTCTGCCGGTTGGCGCATCACGCAGGAGAACTTCATGAAGAAGACCAGTTCATGGCTCGACGACCTGAAACTGCGCTACTCGTGGGGACAGACTGGTAACCAGGAGATTTCGAATACCGCCCGCTATACCCTCTATCAGGCCGTCGTGTCAACAGGTCTGTGGGAGAGTGGAGCAGCCGGTTCCACATACGACATCGCCGGTACCAACGGCGGCTCTATCCTGAACAGCGGCTACGTGCGTTCACAGCGTGGCAACGACGACATCAAGTGGGAGACGACCACCCAGCACAACATCGGTCTGGACTTCGCCCTGTTGCGTAACGAGGTCTACGGTAGCTTCGACTGGTTCCACAAGAAGACCAAGGACATCCTGCTCTTCATGGCCGGTATCGCCTCGATGGGCGAGGGTGCCTCACAGTGGATCAACGCCGGTGAGATGAAGAACCGCGGTTGGGAGTTCTCGCTGGGCTATCGCCACAAGCTGGCCAACGGCTTCTCATGGGACATCAACGGTAACATCAGCCAGTACAAGAACGAAATCACCAAGCTGCCTGAGACGGTGGCCGCCAAGGGTAACTTCGGTGGTAACGGCGTCAAGAGCGTGGTAGGTCATCCGATGGGTGCCCAGGTGGGCTACGTGGCCGACGGACTCTTCCAGAGCCAGGAGGAGGTTGACAACCATGCCATCCAGGAAGGTGCCGGCGTGGGCCGCATCCGCTGGAAGGACCTCAACGGCGACGGCCGCATTACCGAGGCCGACCAAGACTGGATATACGACCCGACACCCGACTTCACATGGGGTCTGAACATCTACCTGCAATACAAGAACTTCGACTTTACCATGTTCTGGCAGGGTGTGCAGGGCGTCGATGTAGACTGCCGCGGCTTCAAGTCGCAGACCGACTTCTGGGCTAACTCTGCCATCAACGTTCCCTACCTGAACAAGGGCACGCGTGTGCTGGATGCCTGGACACCCGCCAACAGCGGCAGCAGCATTCCCGCACTGACCACCGCCGACCACAACAGCGAGGGCCGTGTGTCGTCCTACTATATTGAGAACGGCTCGTATGCCAAGCTGCGCACCGTCCAGCTGGGCTACAACGTTCCGAACACCTTTACCGACAAGTTGCACCTGGAGCGCATACGCCTCTATCTGTCAGCCCAGAACCTGCTGACCATCAAGAGCGGCAAGTTCTCAGGTGTCGACCCCGAGAATCCCGGATTCAACTATCCTATTCCTCTCAACCTGACCTTCGGCTTAAATGTTTCATTCTAAATATGACGTCACTTATGAAAACAAAGATTATATATATCATCTGCGCTGTCTGTGGTCTTGCTTCCTGCAACAGCTTCCTTGAAGACCAGGTGCCTCAGGCCACACTGACGCAGGATGAGGTGAAAGACCCCAAGTACATTGACAATGTGCTGATTTCAGCCTATGCCGGACTGCTCAGCATTGAGGACATGAATGCCTCGTTCTCGCTGTGGAACTACGACACCCGCTCTGACGATGCCTACGTCGGAGGTGCAGGATTCTCTGACGGCGACGTGTTCCACAACCTAGAGCGTGGCAATGGCTTCCTGACCAAGGACTGGAACTTCGCTTCCATCTGGAGCAAGCTCTACAACTATCTGTCACGCGTATCGCTGTCGCTCGACATGCTGAACCAGGCCGACCAGAACAATGCCACCATTCAGCAGCGTACCGGCGAGATGTTGTTCCTGCGTGCCTACGGACATTTCCAGCTGAAGCGTATGTTCAAGAAGATTCCCTTTGTTAACAAGCTGAACATGACCGAGGACGACTATAACAACCTGTCGAACACCGAGTACACCAACGACGAGGGTTGGCAGCAGATTATCAACGACCTGGAGCAGGCCTATCAGGTGCTGCCCGTCACGCAGGCCGACAAGGGCCGTCCCACCAAGGCTGCCGCCGCTGCCTTTCTGGCCAAGGTCTACCTCTACAAGGCTTACCGTCAGGACAATGCCAACAGCAACCAGGTGACGGGCATCAGTGCCGAAGACCTGCAGAAGGTGGTGGAGTACACCAATCCCGCCATCTATACCGCTGCCGGCTACGGCTTAGAGAGCGACCTTCACAACAACTTCCGTCCCGAGGAAGCCTACGAGAACGGCAAGGAGAGCATCTGGGCCATCCAGTACTCCAAGAACGACGGAACCACCTGGGGCAACCTGAACTTCTCCAACCGTCTGATTGTTCCCTGCATTCCCAAGGTACACGACTCAGGTGCCGACTTCTACAAGCCCTCCCACAATCTGGTCAATGCCTATCGCACCAACAGCGACGGCCTGCCCTATCTGGACAATGCCCCCGCTGCCGACTATCAAGTAGGTTCCACCCAGACTGTCGACCCCCGTCTGTTTGTCACCGTAGGCGTGCCCGGCACTCCCTATATGTTCAACACGGACTACATGATGGCCGAGTCCAACACCTGGAGCCGCAGCGGCGGTCTCTATGGTTACTACGTATCGCTGAAGCAGAACGTAGACCCCGCACTGACCGATGTCTATCTGTTCAACTGTGACAACCAGTGGGCTGCATCCATGAACCGCATCGTCTTCCGCTATGCCGACGTGCTGCTGATGCGTGCCGAGGCACTGGCCCAGCTCGGTCAGACCAGCGATGCCATTGCCCTGGTCAACCAGGTGCGCGACCGTGCACTGGGCATGGTCAAGAACAGCATCGTTTCTAACTATCAGGTGAAGTACGGCGTCCGCTATGCCGTAGGCAAGTATAACGGTTCCTATTCCAAGGACCAGACCCTGCAGATAGTCAAGATGGAGCGTCGCCTGGAACTGGCCATGGAGTCTGAGCGTTTCTTCGACCTCGTGCGCTGGGGCGATGCCGCTACCGTCATCAACCGCTTCTACTCTACCGAGGCCGAGAAGATGAACTTCCTGGTAGGCTCGTCGTTTACTGCCGACAAGAACGAGTATTGTCCCGTCCCTTACGAGCAGATTGCTGCCTCTAATGGTCACTATCAGCAGAACTGCGGCAACTGGTAATAGAATTGATAATTGATAATTGACAATTTTTGATAATTATGAAAACCAAGATAAAGAATCTAATCTTTGCAGGGCTGCTGTGCTGTGGCATGGTCGCCATACTCACCGCCTGCAACAAAGACAATACCAGCGACATGAAGCTCGACGGCGAATGTCTGGTGGAGGAACTGGTGCTCAACGGACAGTACCATGCCACCGTCAGCGTTGAGAAGAAACTGCTCAAGGTGAAGGTCCCCGTAGACTTCACGGCCAAAGGCGACATGGAGATTACCAGTCTGCGGCTGTCGCCGGGTGCCAAGGCCAACTACAAAGTCGGCGACCACCTCAATCTGGACGGTGCCAAGACGCTGAAGGTCACCAACGGCAACCTCATCATGGACTATCAGCTCTCCGTACGCAACGACGAGGCCCTGATGACCAACTTCCTCTTAGAGGGTGTCAAGGGAGCCATCAACCAGGCTGACCGGACCATCACCGTCAGCGTCACGGGTAACAGCGGCATCGACCTGGCCAACGCCACCTTCGAGGTAACGTGCAGCGAGGATGCCGTCTGCACCCCCGCCAGCGGTACCAAGGCCAACTTCACCGAGCCCGTAGAGATTGTGCTGACCGACAACACCGCCACCACGACCTATACCGTCTACGTGACCATGATATCCAATCCCGTAGCCCTGTTCGTGGGCGAGGCCGAGAACATCGAACTGCTCAATGTCGAGGAGAAGGCCGCTGCCAAGTGGCTCACCGGCAATATCCCCGGCGCTGCATACGCTTCGTGGGACGACATCGCCAGCGGCAACCTGTCGCTTGACGAGGTGAAGTTCGTCTTCTTCCACCGTCACTGCACACCTTATGGCAACTACAACGGATTCAAGGATGCCGAGCCCAAGGCCATGGCCGCCGTGTCCATGATGAAGGAGCTGTGGAAGCGCGGTGTGGGCTTCGTGCTCCAACGCTCGGCCGTCAACTACGCCATCGCCTTAGGTGCACAGCCTGAAGACTCTTATCCCAACAACGTCTGGGGTACCGACGGCGAGGGCTCCGACCTCATGGGTGCCGACCCCTGGACCTACCGCGTCTATGACATCGCCCACCCGCTGTGGCAGGGACTGAAGCGTTCGGCAACGCTCGGCGACGACCGCATCATCACACTCGACGAGGGCTACACCATCTGCAACACCACGTCACAGTTCGGCTTCTGGGGTGACTATCCCGATGCAGCCGCCGTCGAGGCCAGAACGGGCGGACGTGCACTGGGTGGCGACGGCAACGTCTCCTCCTGGGAACTGAAGAGCGCAGCAGGCAGCTACGGCAAGGGCGGCATCATCTGCTTCGGCACTGGTGTCTTCGACTGGAACTCACCCACGCCCTACGAGTCCAACTACCACGACAACATGGGACGCATCATGCTCAATGCATACGACTATCTAACAAAATAAAAACCTGAAGAATTATGAATACGAAGATATTTTCAACTTTCGCCTTCATGCTGTCAGCCTTTGTGCTGACGGCGTGCAGCGACAACAAGGTTGACGGCGACCCCGCACGCGACTGGGCAGGCACTACCACCGCATTCACGTCGGAAGACGAACAACAGTTCACCACCTTCTACACCCCCTCCGTCGGCAGCGTGGGCGACCCCATGCCCTTCTACGACCAGAAGGCCGGTGCCTTCCGCGTGCTCTACCTCCAGGAGTATGTCAACAACATGAGCCACCGCTTCCACCCCATCTGGGCTGTCCAGACCAAGGACGGCTGCAACTACGAGTCACTGGGCGAGGTCATCCCCTATGGCGACAACGACTACCAGCAGGACGCCGCCCTCGGCACGGGCTGCTGCTACTATAACGAGAAGGACGGCCTCTACTACGTCTACTACACCGGCCACAACGGCAACTGCAAGAACCGCGAGGTCATCATGCGTGCTACGTCGCCCGACTTCAAGACCTGGACCAAGGACGACCTTTGGGCGCTCAACGGCCCCGACTACGGCTATTCCGCCAACGACTTCCGCGACCCGCAGATTTTCGTGGCCGACGACGGCCTCTACCGCATGGTCATCTCTACCTATCCCGTATGGGGTGGCGACCCCAAGTTTGCCGAGTTCAAGTCTTCCGACATGAAGAACTGGGAGCACGTCGGCATGTTCAACATGATCTGGGACCGTATGCTCGAGTGTCCGGACGTCTTCAAGATGGGCCAGTACTGGTATCTCGTCTACAGCGAGTCGTTCCGCACGCCCTGGAGCCGCAAGGTCAAGTACATGATGGCCTCGTCGTGGGACGATCTGAAGGACTGCTTCAACAGCGGCCCCCGCTGGCCCGCCGACGGCAAGGAGGGCGTGCTCGACAGCCGTGCCTTCTATGCCGGCAAGACCGCCTCTGACGGCACCGACCGCTACATCTGGGGCTGGTGTCCCCTCCGCGAGGGCGGCACCGTGCACGAGAAGAACATCAACGTAGGTGGCGAGAAGGACGGCGACGAGCCCAAGTGGTCGGGCGCACTGGTCTGTCACAAGCTCATCCAGCACACCGACGGCACCCTGACCCTCGGTCCCGTACCCGCCCTGGCAGCCAAGTACAGCCAGCCCGCTGCCGTCAGCGTCATGGCCAGCAACGGCTATAACAACGGCACCCTCAGCGGCGACGACGCCTACGTCCTCTACCCCCGTCTGGAGCGCCACAACCACATCTCGCTGACCGTCAAGACCTCCAACAACTGGGACAAGTTCGGCATCTCCTTCGTGCGCAGCACAGACCCCGACTACTACTACACCATGGTCTTCAACCCCGAGAACGAGAACTGGCGCAAAATCAACTTCGAGCAGGAAGGCTATCGCGTCCAGACCGCCGACGACGGCACCCAGACCAAGACCTATGGCAAGGGCTTCATCAGCGGCATCGACAGCTACGGCTTCGACCGCCCCGCAGACAACACCTACAAGATAGACATCTACACCGACAACTCCGTCATGGTCATGTATGTTAATGATAATGTCTGCTACACCCAGCGCATCTACGGCATCCAGAAGAACTGCTGGAGCGTCAACAACTACGGCGGCACCGTCACCGTCAGCGACGTCACCGTCAAGCAATACTAAAGCATTAGTTATATTAGTTAGTAGTTTTGGTTAATGCACCGCCCGGGAGCCGTGATGGCACTCGGGCGGTATTGAGAATTACGGGGTCGGTTCTCTCTTTGAGAGTGTGGCGTTGCAATCTCTGATCTGTTACAAAATATTAAAGGTTTACGATGTATGCTGACATATTACAATAATTATGTACCTTTGGTGCAACTTAAAACAATAAATTCCAAAAATACATTGTGAAACAGAAAGATTGAGAAAATATGAAAAAGCTATTCATTATTATTTGTTTCGTAGTTTGTGCCTTGGGCGCAACACTACCCGTCCGGGCACAAGGCCAGACGGACGTGCTGAAGACTCCTAACGGCAAGGAGGTCAAGTTTACGTGCATCAAACATGCCAGCATACAGATAGAGTACGACGGCATGTCCTTCTACTTCGACCCCGTGACGGGACTGAAGCCCCAGACGGACTTCACTACCATGCCCCGTGCCAACTACATCTTCATCACTCACGAGCACCCCGACCACTTCGACCGCATGGCGCTGACTCAGCTGGTGTCTACCAATACGGTGGTGTTCGCCAATCCTAACGTGAGCCAGCTGTTCCGCAATGCCCGCGTGATGAGCAACGGCGACAAGGTGACGTTCGGCAACGACATGACACTGGAGGCGGTGCCTGCCTACAACACCACCCCCGGACGCGAGAAGTACCACCCCAAGGGACGCGACAACGGCTACATACTGACCCTAGACGGACTGCGCATCTATGTGGCCGGCGACACGGAGGACATCAAAGAGATGCAGGACCTGAAGGACATCGACGTCGCCTTCCTTCCCTGCAATCAACCTTACACGATGACCACCGACCAACTGGTACACGCCGCCAAGACCATCAAGCCCAAGGTGCTGTTCCCCTATCACTACAGCGACACCCCCATCAGCAAGGTCAGGCTGCTGCTCAGCGGAACGGGCATTGACGTCCGCATCCGCAACTACCAGTAATGTTGTAATCTTAGATCATTGCTTCCCATTCCTTGCTACTTCTGGCGGGGAATGGGATTTCTTTAGGAATATTTTTTTGAGCCTGTTTTTTGGTCAGCTCACTTTTTTATCGTAATTTTGCAGTCATGACGTTAAAGATTGCGTGCCACACTTCGCCTTTCAGGTTGAAGATTGCGTGCCACACTTCGACCTTTAGGTCGAAGAATTGGCTCCTCATAGCCCTGCTGCTGATTGTGCAGTATGTTGCCGGCTGGGCTCAAATGGTGAGCCAGTACAATATGTCGTGCCTCGACCTCAGTACGGGCTTGCCCAACAACAATGTCAACGACATCTTTGTCGACAGCCGTGGCTTTGTGTGGATTTCCTGCTACGGCGGCGGTGCCGTCAGGTACGACGGCTATACTTTCATGTCGCCGCCCCATGCGCCGATAGGCAGCAAGGCCTGTAAAGGTTTTGCCGAGGACGGCTTTCAGCGGCTTTGGATAGCCTACGACGAAGGTACGCAAGTGTTGGATATGCGTACCATGAACTACGTCACGCCCGGCTATGGTCGTGGCCATATAGGGCCGGTGCTGGCTCGCGATGCGGTGAAGGTCTATTGCGACGCCAAGGGTGCCCTCTGGCATGTCATGCGCGACAGCGTCTACCGTTATACCTTCGACCGGGAGGGCCGTGTGCAGCACATCAGCCGTTGCCGCTATCACAGCAACACGCCCGACATCAGCATCTGTGACATCGAGCAGAACGGCACTGTCTGGATTGGCATCGAGAACGGACTTTTCCGGCTCTCCGAGGTGGGCGACCGCCTGGAACGCCGTGAGATAGCCCCTGCCATGCAACAGTTGCAGGGCACCTATGTCATCGACCTGCTGAAGATGGGCAACACGGTGTGGATAGCCACCAACCGCGGACTGCACGCCTATGACCTCTTTCACAGTACCTTGCGCAGTTACCGTCACACAGCCGACACCGACTTGTTGCCTCACGACTATGTGACGTCGCTGGTACAGACAGCCAAGGGCGATCTGCTGGTGGGCACTCTTCAGGGCGTCTGTGTATATCGCGAGCAAACAGGGACGTTTACGCGTTGGACAGCATCGATGACAGAAAATCCACTGCCCAGCGACTTCATACGCTGTCTCATGGTGTACGGCAACCAGCTGTGGATAGGCACCGAGACGGCAGGTGTCGTCAAACTGTCGCCCAAGCCGCTGATGCTGCGCAACTATGTAAACCGTCCAGG
>Ga0310695_10009382_pt1 | contig 14716 bp, 11 predicted proteins | sample RumenRJG_04DNA_FD_203882 | JGI IMG/M metagenome (GOLD analysis project Ga0310695, IMG submission 203882) | Bovine rumen microbial communities from Lethbridge, Alberta, Canada - RJG_04 (v2) (version 2) | ecosystem: Host-associated > Mammals > Digestive system > Stomach > Rumen | place: Canada... | reverse complement strand
GGCCTCTTTAAGATGACTCTTTCTCTGAGCTTCTTCCAGTTTTTCCTTATAACCTGGAAAACATAGCGGATTGTTTCCGACAATCCCTCGTGAAATCTCTCTGAAACTGCCAGGATCCAGAAGAAACTGAATCCTGGCCGAAACGGTCAGCCGCCCGTGTCGTCCACAATGAGGACAAACGTACTGGTTTTCTCGGTATTCAATTCTGCGGTAACCGCTATCACAGACCGGGCAATAAAGGATCTCATTATCACGGATCACTTTGTCCGCGGAACGGTTTCCCCGAATAACCCAGTTGATCGCTTTAACAAAAAATTTCTTTTCCCGGAACAAATTCATTTGTTTCTTCCTCTCACTGCCTCATAGACTTTCATCAGACCCGCCAGATTCTTATCAATGTACCCTGTGTCATAACGACCACGAAGAAAAACCTGATCGTAGAGGATGAGCTGAGCCAGCGGGAGAGTAGTCGGGATACCCTCGATAATCATTTCGCCAAGCGCCCTGCGCATCCGGCGGATCGCTTCCAGGCGCGTGCTTCCACAGGTGATGACCTTTGCTGCCAGTGAATCGTAAAACGGCGTAAGTTCGCACCCTTTGTACAGTGCACTTTCCACACGCACACCGATACCGTCCGGAAAATGAATGAAACTGATTTTTCCTGGTACCGGCACAAAATCCCGGGTTATGTCCTCGGCGCAAATCCGGCATTCGATTGCATGTCCCCGGATTTTCACGTCTTCCTGACAGATTTCCAGAGGCAGATCGGACGCGATCCGAAGCTGCTCCCGCACAATGTCGATACTTGTAACCATTTCGGTGATCGGATGTTCAACCTGAATACGGGTGTTCATTTCAATAAAATAGTAATGGTTATTATTGTCGACAATGAATTCCACCGTACCGGCATTTCGGCAATCAGCCGCTTTTGCCGCCCGTATTGCGTCTCGCCCCATTTTATCCCGCAGTTCATTGTCCAGATTCCAATCCGGCGCTTCCTCCAGCATTTTTTGATGTCTGCGCTGGATCGAGCAGTTTCGCTCACCTAGATGGATGATATTTCCATAATGGTCGGCCAGAATTTGAAATTCAATATGCCGCGGATTTTCAATCATTTTTTCCACGTACATGCGATCATCACCAAAACTTTTTTTAGCTTCCAGCGCTGCTTCACGATAGGCCATCAAAAGCTCTCCGCTGTTGTCCGCTCGCCTCAGGCCACGTCCACCGCCACCCGATGCCGCTTTAATCAGTACCGGATAGCCAATTTCCTCCGCAATTGCAGCGGCCTCCGATGCGCCTGCAACCGGACCGTCCGAACCCGGAACGACCGGAATACCGACACGGCGCATCGTGCGGCGCGCTTCAGCCTTGTCTCCCATAAGTTCAATCGCCTCCGCTGTCGGTCCTATAAACCGAATACCGTTCTCCTCGCACTTCCTTGCGAACTCCGCGTTCTCCGATAAAAAACCGGCTCCCGGGTGAATCCCATCGCAATTAGTCCCCTTTGCGGCCTCAATGATATTATCCATATTCAAATAACTCTCCGGTGCTTTGCCGATGCAAACCGTCCGGTCCGCCAGCATGACATGCAATGCCTCCGCATCCGGCTCCGAATAAACCGCGGTCGTGCGGACAGACGCATCGATGCATGCCCGGATAATCCGCACGGCAATCTCACCGCGATTCGCAATCAAAACCCTCTTCAGCATGATTCTACCTCAAACAGCACCTGTCCACACTCGACCATTTCACCATCTGTACCTCCAATCCTTCGTACGATCCCGCTGACCGGCGCTTTCACTTCATTCATCATTTTCATAGCCTCGATCATACAAAGTGTGCCCCCCTTTTCAATCCGTTCTCCTTCCCGGACAAAAGGTTTTCCGCCCGGTTCTGCTGCCGCATAAAAAACTCCGACGATCGGCGAACGGATTTCTCTGAATTTAAACAATCTTTTGTCACTGTCGGCGTTATTTCTGTGTTCTCCCTGTTCACTGACAAAAGTCATCCCATCGTTCCTGATGACTGATCCGCCGTCTCTTATCGCGTCGGCCGGGCTTTGTCCAACATACGAACCTTCTGCGATACCCGGATTTTGATCGACATATAACCCGTCTGCCGGTTTCCGCAGTTTAATCCACAGATTCTCTTCTCCTACTTCCAGATAATTCAGAGACGACTTCTCAAAACGATCGATGCAGGCAAACAGAAAATCTTTGTCCATTATTTCCCCCTGTACCTGGTGACACAATCAATGATATTCTCAACAGTTCTGATATTTGGCAACTCGTCATCCGGAATCTTGATATTGTACGCCTCTTCAAGGGCCATAACCAGTTCAACTGCATCCAGCGAATCAATTCCCAGATCCTCATTCAGTCGAGAATCCATCGTAATTCTATCCCCATCGCAACTTAACGTATCAACCATGATTTCTCTGATTTTTTCAAAATCCATACTATGCTCCTTTTCATCATATGATAAACTTAATCATTATTTTATATTGCAGACTGCACCGGAATCTCAGTGAGGACAGACCGCAAATTAGTTCAAATATTTTACTTAAAATATTTGAACTAAACTTGTGGCATACCATAGCAGTTTTATATACTTTTGTCAATGATACCTCTGAGAAAATCACACGATCTTCATGGACACTGATGGACTTTCTTCTTCCAAATTTTAAAATAATTACAGGAAATTTAAGAAAACCTTATATTTTCAATCCTTTGCCGGCATTGCTTAATATAACGGTACGTTGTAAAATAATGATATAAGGAGTAGTAGGTCTTATTTATGGGATGAGGTAAGTGAATGAAACTTTCCGTAATTTTACCGGTATATAATAATGAACAGACGCTGCGAGCCGTATTGAATTCGCTTCGTGCGCAGAGCTATGAAAATTTTGAGGTCATGATCGTCAATGACGGTTCGACGGACGACAGCCAGAATATCATCAATGAGTACGTACAGTCGGACAGGCGGTTCCACAGCATTGAACAGAAGCATCTTGGCGCTTCGGCGGCCAGAAATATAGGACTCAGCATGTCGCAGGGAGAGTTTGTGACCTTTGTCGATGGAGACGACCTGATCCCACCAGACGGGTTCAAGTATATGCACCAGGTTTCCGCGATCTATGAGTGTGACGTGATTATCGGACGCTGCCGGCGAATCGACGGCGTCAGCGAGCGGGCCGGACGGCCGGAAAGCCTGCTGGCAGATCAGTTCTATCATCTGCAGGAAATCACGCTGGACAACATTCAAAGTTTTGCTCTGGGAAGCAAGTGGTTCCGGCGCACGCTGCTGGAAGACAACAAACTGGTATTCGAGGACTATACACAGCTTGAAAACGGTGTTTTCCTGTTTTCATGTCTTCCACACGCACGGAATATATATACGTGTCCGGAAATTGTTTACCTGTACAGACGGACGTTGCCTTCGCTTGGCAGGAATCTGCTTCAGATGCCGGATAAAGAACTCCTGGACAGCGCGCAGGCCGCATACGAGCGGATTCTGGAATTAACGGAAACATACGGTGAAACATTCAGAAAAGAATTTGACTATACCTATTTCAATGAAGTCCTGATCAACGGGTTTTACCGCAGACTCTGGAAACTGAGCGATGAATGTCTGGAAGAACTGACCGGAATGATTCTGGAGCGTTTTGCCGCGTTCGACGAGGTCTATTCAACAAAGGCCGTATTCCATAATCAGGATATTCTGACGTATGGCCATCTGACCGAAAAGAAGGAAATGATCAGCAATCCACTGGTTACTGTGGCGGTCGGCCGGGAAATGACGCCGGACTTTCTGCCTTCATTCCTCCAGGACCTGTACGATCAGGCAGAGCCTTCGTTCCGGGTCATCATCGACAAAGAACTAAAGGATGTCACGGACGACATTTATCAGAACATGCCGAACCTGTTTTTCGCCAGCCAGTACGCGCTCCGCGAGGCGCTGGAAGAATGCAGCAGCAAATACATCACATTCATCGACACAGACATGGTATACGACCATTGGGCCCTGCACAGCATGATCAACACGATGAAAGACCGCAACGACCTTGATTTCACGGCATTGCAGCCGAAAAACGTTCTGGAGGACGGAACCGTCGCGCCGAATTACGCGACTGAGCAGGCATATGAAAAAAACATGTGGTGCTTTGACCCGTTCCTCGCCAACAAGCTATTCCTGACTGCAGCGATCCGTGAACAATCGCTTGACATGATTCAGCTTTATAAGGTGCTCCCGTTTAAAAAACTGCCGGAGCCGGCCATGGTCTCTTTTGTCTCAGAAGAAGCGCTGTTTGCGAGGGCCGAACAGATCGACCCGGAAGCGGTGCGCCAAGTCCGGGAAGCCGATACAGGTGACCGGGAAGCAAAGCAGAGAAGCGGCTTCCGGTTCAGTACGGGAAAAGCGCTGGAACTGCTTGGAATCGTGCCGGAAAAAGAGAAAGAACCAGAGCCGGAACCGGAATACACCTGGGATCCAGTCGAATATTACCTCAACGAGGACATCGACCCCGGCATCCTTCTGATCGACAATACCGGCGGCTCCTTCAGCTGGAGTACGCTCCAATTTCTTCGTGATATCCACGAACACGGTTACGATGAGTTTGCAATTTATCTCGCCGTCCATGAATCCGTTTTTGAATCGACAAAGGCCATTATGACATTCTCTGGAACGACAAACGTCACACTTTTATCCACGGCAGACGAGGAATACGACCGGATCCTTTTCTCAGCCGGACGTATCATCAGCGTCAAAAATCAGCCGGACAGATGGATCAAAAAACCGGGACAAATGGTGGTCAACCTGTATTTCCGCACCTTCCCTGAGCTGCCGGATGAAGATTCCGGCCGCGCGAACTGCCATACTGCAGACGCCGTACGCAACACATTGATGTCCGACTACATCGTTTTCCAGGACAAGATCCACATGGAATACCTGAAAAAAACAAGCGATGTCATTCATATGACAAAGGCCGAAGCGCTTTGTCTGAACGGCGCAAACCGCTGGGAATCCATTGCGCCGCAACTTCTGCATTTCATGCTGAGCGGCGACACGTCCGATTTTGATATCGAGCCGATCGGCAAAGAACCGGAACCGCTGATCTTCATCATCTCGGACGGCCTGAATAAAAGCGCAGCGACGGGGCTTCTCTATGAACTTTCCAACCTGTCGTGGCTGGATGACAATGTATTCGTTTCCTTTCGGGAACCGAACGTGGAAGAGAATCTGGAAAGCGCCTATCCGATTATCAGGAACGCGCGGCTCTTCGCGACGAGCGGCACCCCTTTGTCGGAGAGAACGGAACGGCGAAGACTTTACGGCGACTTGCCGGTACGCGGCATTGTGTTGCTGGACGTCGACGATCCGGACAGACTCAGGGCGTTTGCGCGCTTTGAAGAACCGGTCGCGCTGTTTATTCAGCCGGAGCTCTCGCGAAGAATCCTGGCAAATGAGGAGGACGTGATTCGCTCTATCCGTATGATCAACCGGCGCGGCAATGAGATTTATACGCTTGACGAAGGAATCGCCGAATCGATCGGCAAAGAACTTTCAATCCGTCTGAAAACGATTTACACTGCAGAAGAATTTTTCGAAACCTTTATTAAATCGTGAAAAACCGCGGCTTCGGTGAATATCCAAATGCCGAAGAATGACCCACCGGAAGACAGCCTGAAGAACGACAACCCCGCGGAAGGAAAGGCATCTGGAAGGACAGTCATGCTGAAAAACACGGAAAACAAATATAATTCTTACGGCTACAGTAATACAGAAAAGATGGTTCCGGCCCGGATCAGAGGATCCGGGCCGTCTTTCAAAATGCACCATCCTGTGGTCATCTTTACATTCTATTTATTTGCAATCGGCATCTGTATGTTTACGATGTCCCCGTATTTTATTGCCAGCGCCTATGCGGCCGCCGGACTTTTCAGTGTGCTTCTGACCGGTCGGCGCGCGATTCGCTATAATCTGACGGTAACGGCCTGGACGGTCGTGCTGATGACCACGATCAACGCGCTTTTCACACATAACGGCTCCACGCCGCTGTTCTATGCCGGAAGAAACGCTGTGACCCGGGAAGCAATCATTTTCGGGCTGGCAGCGTCTTTTGTACTGGTCACCGTGATCATCTGGTTTACAACCTTTAATATCATTATCACGACCGAAAAAGTTCTTTTCCTGTTCGGACGAGTGTCGCCAGTACTCGGACTGACACTATCCATGGCATTACGTTTCTTCCCTTTGCTTCGAAAACGATTTGAACAGATCCGTGCGGGTCAAAAATGCCTCGGACGTGACGCCCGGACAAAAGGGATTTCTGCGCGTCTGCACCTGTACGGCAAAGAACTCTCGATCCTGCTTTCCTGGTCCCTGGAAGCTTCACTGGAAACCTCAGATTCCATGAGTGCCCGCGGTTACGGGCTGAGCGGCCGGACAAATTATCATCTCTTCCGATTTGCCGGGCGTGATGCGATACTTCTGATTCTGATCTGCCTGCTGGGGCTGATGACGATCGTCGGACTGATCGCGGCTCCGGAAACCGTGTCATTCTATCCGGTTTACCGGCCTGCAAAGCCTGTAGGTCCGTTGCTGGCGGCACTGCTCTCGTACACGGCACTGCTCCTGATTCCGTCCGTTTCTGTGATTGCGTCATCGGCCAGGGAACGGACGCCATTCCGAGCTCAATGAATCCAATTTGGAAAAGACAATCATTTCTCAGAAAAGACTCCTGTATACTAACTTCAGAAAGGTCCCTGCATACTGACTTATGGAAATCATTCGTTTTGATAACGTTACATTTGAATATCCCGGCAGCGGCAGGGACGCACTGAAAAATCTCAGTTTCTCCGTCGCGGAATCTGAATTTGTTCTGGTGTGCGGCCGCTCCGGATGCGGCAAAACAACTCTCCTTCGCATGATGAAAAAAGAGCTGACGCCGTTCGGCCGGCTGAGCGGCCGCGTTTTCTGTTTCGGTACGCCGATCGGCGAACTGGATGGCAGGACGAGCGCAGCCCGGGTGGGCTTTGTCCGCCAGAATCCCGACGACCAGATCGTTACCGGCAAAGTATGGGAAGAACTTGCTTTCGGGCTTGAGAATCTCGGACTGGATCACCGCACGATCCGCAGCCGGGTCGCGGAAACAGCCGGATATTTTGACATACAAAACTGGTTCCGCAGCGACACCGATTCTCTCTCCGGCGGTCAGAAACAGCTCCTGAATCTGGCTGGTGTTATGATTATGCAGCCTTCTGTGCTTCTTCTCGACGAACCGACTGCACAGCTGGATCCGTCCTCTGCTGCCGAATTCCTGGAACAGATCCGCAAACTGAACCGCGACTTCGGTACGACGATTATACTAACCGAACATCGTCTTGAACAGGTCTTTGAAATGGCGGACCGCGTCATGGTCATGGAACGCGGAGAAATCTCCGTATTCGATACGCCGGAGCATTCCGCCGCCTTTCTGACGGGCGGCGCAGCTTCTGCTGAGACTGACTGCTGTGCGCTGGAATCAGAACGGCACCCGATGTTTTACGGACTGCCGTCACCGATGAGGATTTTCCGCGGCGCGGGCGGACGCGGCCTGGTTCCGTTAACAATCCGTGACGGTCGGATCTGGCTCGACAAAGTGATGACCTCGCGGGCTGGCGATATGCCTGTATCCGGCGATCCTCTGTCCGATGATCCTTTGTCTGGCGCTCCTGCGACAGGCAATGCTGTGTCCACCAGCTCCGCACCCTTCGGCTCCGGGAAAACTGCCAATTCTCGTTCTTTCCCTGGAAAATATGAAAAAACCAGGTTCTGCCGAAAAAAGCGGGAAAAGAACGCAGCCGTTATGCTTAAAAACGTCCGCTTTCGCTATGACGCCGCATCACCCTTTGTCCTGCGTGATGTCAGCTGCCTTATCGACCCCGGCGAATTCTACTGCATTCTCGGCGGCAATGGAGTCGGCAAAAGTACACTCCTGAAGGCGATCTGCTCGATCATACGTCCCCAGCACGGGCGTATTCGGATAAGCGGAAAATGCACGATGCTCCCACAGGAACCAAAAGCCCTTTTCACTGAAATCAGCGTCGAGGACGAACTAACGGAAACCTTGTACGATGAAAAACTCACAGATCGGGAGATCGTAAGCCGCGTCCTGAACGTAATGGATCTCATGCAACTCAGAGAACACCGCCGCACGCACCCGTACGACCTCTCCGGCGGTGAACAACAGAGGCTGGCGCTCGGTAAAATCCTTCTGACCGATCCAGACATCATCCTTCTGGATGAACCGACAAAGGGCCTCGATCCCTTTTTCAAACAGACGCTGGCCGATATCTTCAAAAATCTGACTGTATCCGGAAAAACCCTGATCATGGTCTCACACGACATCGAATTCTGCGCCGAACACGCCGACCGCTGCGCGATGTTCTTTGACGGTGAGATCATCGCTGAAGCAGACAGTCGTAGCTTCTTTGCCGGAAACAGTTATTACACGACCGCCGCGAACAAAATGGTCCGGAAGCACTTCCCGGACGCGGTAACATGGGAGGATGCGCTAAAATGCATAATCGACGCGACGCCGACAATAAAATAAAAGAACCCGCCCGAACCTCTGGCAAAGAAAATGCAATGAATGTCAGACTTCGGCATCCACTGACTTTTCTGCTCATCGCCGCAATTACCATGGTTTGCAGCCTGATCGGCGGCGGCCGTTACTATATGGCCGGAAGCTGCCTGATCCTTATCCTGCTGCTCGCGGCAACCTTTTCCGGCTACGAAAGGCGAAAACCCGCGGCGCGTGAGGTCGTCATGATCGCGTTGATGACAGCTTTGACTGCGGGAGTCCACCTGGTTTTCCACGTGACGGTCCCCGCACAAACCGGAACAGCGATGGTAATCATCGCCGGCGCCGCTCTTGGGCCCGAAGCCGGTTTTCTGATCGGAGCCCTGTCACGTTTTGTCTGCAACTTCTATATCGGACAGGGGCCCTGGACACCGTGGCAAATGGTCTGCTGGGGAATTCTCGGCTGCCTCGCAGGATTCGCATTCAGCCGGACAGAAGTGGAAGGGGAAATTTTCCGAAAATATGAAGATACGGACGGCACACTGAATCCGCCGGACAGGGAACTGTCCGCTGCTTCCCCTCAAAAAAGCGACTTCCACGTCTTCCTGAAACCGCTGATCTGCATGGCGACCGCGCTGATGGCCGCACTGGTCTGCTACATCCTCCGACCCGGCAAAGATCCGACCTTTTTTGGCTGGCGCATCTACGCTTTCGGAGCGGTCGGACTTGCTGCCGCCGTTATTCTGCAGCGGCGCCGTCTCCCCGTTACCGGTCTGTCCATGTCGCTTTTCACCTTCCTGACGACCTTTGTCATATACGGCGGCCTGATCAACATCTGCTCAATGGTCACATCGTCCTCCCTTCAGGGAGGGCGCGAGATCAGTCTGGAAACACTACGGATCCTATACATTTCAGGCCTTCCGTACGATCTGTTTCACGCTGGTTCTGCGACCATTTTCATATTTTTATTCGGGCCGGCCTTTGTCAGGAAGCTGGAGCGTGTCCGCATCAAATACGGAATCGTCCGCCTGCTTTCCAGACAAAAGTTATTCAGATAGTTTGGGCAGCCTCAGGCGGCATCGCCATTAATTCATATAATCCCGGCGACAAAGCAGTTAAAATACAGCAAAGGAAAACATCATGAAAAACCGGAATATCAACAGTACCACCTGCGCCGCTGAGCCCGGCGCTTTCAGCAATACAATAAACGCGATCCGCACCGAAATAGGCAAAGCCTTTCTCGGCAACGAAGAAATTATCGATAAAATACTCACGATCATGATCGCGCGCGGGCATATTCTTCTGGAGGATATCCCGGGTGTTGGCAAAACGACGCTGGCGCTTGCACTCAGCCGAGCGGTCGCTCTTCCGTTCAGGCGCGTTCAGTTTACGCCGGATGTTGTTCCGTCGGACATTACCGGTTTCAATATGTACGACCGGCAGACCGGCAGCTTCCGTTACGTACCGGGCGCCGCCATGTGCAGTATCCTGCTCGCGGATGAAATCAACCGGACGTCGAGCAAAACCCAGTCCGCTCTTCTGGAAGTGATGCAGGAAGGTCAGATCACGGTCGACGGCAGTATGCACAAAGTTCCACAGCCATTTATGGTCATCGCGACCCAGAACCCGGTCGGCACCTCTGGAACCCAGCCGCTTCCCGAAGGACAGCTCGACCGCTTTACAATGCAGCTTTCAATCGGCTACCCGGACCGGGCCTCCGCAATTGCGATCATGAAATCTCAGAGTGCGGATAATCCCCTCGATTCTGTCGAGCAGGCCGCTGACGCGGAAATCATCATGCAGATGCAAAAGGCCGCAGACCAACTCTACACAGACGATAAGATTTACACCTACGTAGCGGCGCTTTGCGAAGAAACGCGCGGCCATCCGCTGATCCGCCTCGGGATCAGCCCGCGCGGCTCGCTTTCGATCTGTGCCGCCGCCAGAGCCCGCGCCTTCATACAGGGCCGCGATTTTGTCATACCGGAAGACGTCGACAAAGTCTTCCTCGACTGTGCCCGACACCGACTGATCCTGGATCCGAAAGCACGATTAAACCGAAAAACGCCGGACGCGATCCTTCGGGAAATACTGGAAACCGTTCCGCACCCAGATATCACGAGGAAGCCTGACGCCACGCGGAAGCCTGACGCCTCACAGATACCAGGATCCGTTCGGAAACCGGAGGCCACGCGGGAAACGGACAAACCACAGGCTGAGAAACCAGATACCAGCTCTGCACAGTCCGGAGGACAGACATGAGAAAAAGACTGCCCGCTTTCATTATTATTACAGCGCTGCTTCTTCTGGCCGCTCTGATCACGGCATCAACAGCCTTGGTCATACTTTTGCTGGTGGTTGTTTTATATGGACTTCTGAGCCTGATCTCTCTGTGTTTCTTCAGAAGCCGAGTACATCTCCGACTTCTGACACCTGCCACGCAACATATCGACGAACCTGTCACGGTCACGCTGCAGGGCCATACCGCAACCATTTTCCTGACCGTACCGATCCGGGCGGAAATTCTGATCCGGAACCTTTTGACGGACGAAACGCAAATACAATACGTTGACCTGCTGCTGAAGCCGCGACATCTGACTGAAAGCAAATTTATGTTTTCAGAGACAAACTGCGGCAGAATCCTTTTGTCTGTTAAAAAACAAGTCGTGAAAGATCCGCTGGGTATTTTTAAGATGGACACTTCACCGGACAGCAGATGCACCGACGTTGAAACGCTCATCCTACCGGATCTGCTGCCGCCGGATATGACCGACACTGTTCAGAATCGCTACAACCCTGCCAGTTTCCGCTATTCACCCGACAAATCCGGTTCAGATCCTTCTGAGGTTTTCGGGCTCCGAAACTACCGTCCGGGCGATTCCCTGAAACAGATTCACTGGAAGCTGACGGCCAAAACCGGCGGACTCACAGTTCGGATTCCGTCCGAACCGGTGGTAAACAAGATCTGCGTGCTATTGTTTAATGCGATATCCACCAAAACAAGTGATCACAAATCACCCTCTCCGAAAACCAGAAGCGGACTGGCCTCCCTCGCCCTCTCCCTGTCCGCAGGTTTGAATGCGCGGGGAGAACCACATTTTGTATGCTGTTTCGACAAAAAATCACGCCGCTTCCCGGTTTTTCCGGTTACAAATGAGAGTGAATTATGGGACGCGGCGTATGCGCTGCTCGGGAACGGGTTTCCGGAAATCAGCGACGCGGAACTGGCCGAGCTGATCGACACTGCAGAACAAAACAATTATTCCGATATTTATCTCATTGCGAGCGAAGCAGAATCAATTTCGGAACTTCTGTTCGAATACAGCAACGTGACAGTCTTTTAGCAGACAGAAGCTGAACCGTCCGGCATTTATGGGAAAAAATCATCTTTTCCCGAACCAGGTACGTATACACATTAAGAACACGGCATCCAGAAAATACAAGGCCATTCTATGTTTACCATTATTCAGATTGAAGAACAGAATACAGAAAAAAACAGACGCGCCGGCAGCCGCTTCCGCGAGCATCTGCTCGTCCTTATGGCCGCCGCGCTGCTTGGCGTCTCCTCTTTCAGCGCCCTGATCTCTTCGTTCGGCTTCAGCTATACACCGGCCGGTATGTTTCACGGCCCGTTGTCCGCGAGCATCCTTCAGACCTGGAATATCGCCGCTGTGAAATTCGGTGAAACGGCCTTCATCCTGCTTCCGCGGTTTCAGACAACAGGCTCCGCCAGCAGTGTTTTTCCAGGAGTTTTCCTGACGCTGCTTCTTCTGCTGATCACAATGGTCAGCTTACTGATCATTAAGAGCCGGCTCCGCTTCCTGCTCCTGTTTTATCTACTCGTTTTTCTGGCGCTGGCACTTGTAGGTGTCGCGCCCGCGCCAGACATCACGGCATTTTTCATATTTTCGCTGATGACTGCCCTGGTCACAATGTCGGCCCCGACCGTCTCCGACATCCGCAGCTGGCTTATTCCTGCACTGGCAGTCATTCTTGCCTTTGCACCGCTCGCAGCCGGACTGAATGAAAATGACAGCACGGTCATAAAAAAAATCAGATCGCATTTTGACGATGCCCATGCCGAAATCGACAAATTCATTGAAATTGTACGCTTTAACCGCCCTTCTCTCAGCGCCGGCGATCTTAGATCGTTAAACGGCGATTCAACAAACAGGACACGCGGCCGCATCACTGCATCTGACCTGAAAAACGGAAAACATAAAACGCAGAAATTGGCGCTCGTTCTGCGCGCAGATCACCCCGAATCCCTTTATCTTCGTGGTTTTGTCGGCGAAGTCTATCAAAACAGCAGTTGGAAAATGCTGGGGAATGAAACATGCTACGCGGCGCGCGACCAGTTTTACTGGATCACACGCGCAAATTTTTCTTCTTTGACGCAACCTGCTGTGGTCAGCGAAATTCTGAATGCGAGCCCAGATACCCGGCAGACGATCCGGATCAACGTAAAAAACGCAAGCCGAAAAACGCTTTACACGCCATACGAACTTTCGGACCGTGAAATCCCCGGTGCTGAGAACCGCGCTCAGGCCTGTCTTCAGAGCAAAAAACTGACCGGAAGCCGTCGCTATTCATACGAATCCTCACCTGCCCTTACCGCAGAATGGACCGACCAGGCTTCCCGCCTCTTTACCGCAGACCTGAACGACAAAATCCGCGACTACTATAAATCCGAGAGTATTTACAGTGAATTCGCTTACCGCAATTATACGCAGCTTCCGCAGAGCCTGAAAAATCAACTGCTCAGAACCCTCAGAAAGAATCCGGACAAAATGCCGGAGTATCCGGACTACAGACAGTCTATTAACGATGTCGAAAAGTGCCTATCGTCAAAATACATCTGTACAGACAGTTTTAATGCATCCGGCAGCGCCGATTTCATCGGCCACTTCATGCAGACAAAAAAGGGCTGCGACATTCATTTTGCCACCCTTGCGTCACTTCTTTTCCGCGCACAGGGCATACCGGCACGCTACGTGGAAGGCTACATAGTGACGCCAGCCGACGCCCGCAGCGCCGAAAAGAAAAGCAAAAACGGCAAAAAAGAAACCTTTGTTATCAACGTGACTCAAGACCGCGCCCACGCCTGGACCGAAATATACATCAGCGGCTACGGATGGGTTCCGGTCGAAGTAACCCCGGTCTATAAAGACGTGATGAAGGAAGCGGACCTGCGTCGGGGCATTGAATCCGCACGTGAAGCAACAGTTAAAAAGAACGCTGAAGCGCCACCCAAACCAGAAGTTGACGATAATATTTTACGTAAATCTACCGCCCCGGGCCGCATCATCGCGGCAACAGGCATGATGATCGCCCTGTTTCTCATTATTGCAGCAGCCCTGTATCTGCTAAAAAAGCTGATTCCGCGGCTCCGGCTGCACAGAAATTTTCACAATGACGACTGCAGTGCCGCTGTCTGCGCGATTTATCAGTACATGACCGACAAAGATCTGCCGGTCATACAGGAAGCCGAAGCAGTCGGACTGCGGGCCGCCTACAGTACACAGCCCGCAGACGAACAGGACCGAAGAATGATGCTCCGGGAACTTCGCGCAGGCAAAAAAGAAAAACGCCGGCAGATTCAGGAAAACATAAAATCACGGATCATAGGACATGGAAAAAAACATACTGAAAAATAGAAATCTGATGCGAAAAGCCGCGCTCTGCCTCCTGTCGGTACTGCTCTTTCTGATACTGGCCTTTGTCCTTTCACTAACGGGCTGCCGGTCTTTTCAGGATCAGCAGACAAAAGCCATCCGATCAGCCGCTGTTTATCTGGCAAAAGAAATTCCCGAACCAGCCGCGGAAAACAGCGACGCCGGCTGGGCCGTAATCGCATTTTCCCGCTTAAAAAAGGCCGGCACTCTGACGGATCGGGAGACTGCCCGCATCGTACCGAAAAACTACTCAGAAACGTATTACGATTCGGCCCGTCTGTCGGTCAAATCCGGCGAATTCAGCAATCGGTTTTCTCCGACCGACTGCGCCCGCGTGACAATCGCGCTGGCGGTTTCCGGGGAAAATCCTTTGTCCGTTGAAGGGCAGAATATGCTTGAACCGCTCGATCAGTATACAAAAGTGCGGGAACAGGGACTGAACGCGGAGATCTTTGCGCTGATCGCGGCGGGAAGC
>Ga0310695_10009381_pt1 | contig 14716 bp, 8 predicted proteins | sample RumenRJG_04DNA_FD_203882 | JGI IMG/M metagenome (GOLD analysis project Ga0310695, IMG submission 203882) | Bovine rumen microbial communities from Lethbridge, Alberta, Canada - RJG_04 (v2) (version 2) | ecosystem: Host-associated > Mammals > Digestive system > Stomach > Rumen | place: Canada... | reverse complement strand
TCACTGAAAGTCAAAATCGTATATTTCATAAAACCCAAACGGGTTAGAAACGGAATCCGATTTTAGAGTACGAATAATAAAGTGCTGTTCCGTTACAAGATCAATTAGCGTCTAAATGACAAGCTGATTGGAGCTTACAGCGGACCGAAAAATAGCAAAACACAAGAAGCCCTGTGCTGTGGAATGAACCCCACGGCACAGGGCTTTCGTTATGTCTTCAGCTGCCTGAATCACCCTTTATCGATCTCTGCCAGATATTTCTCGCGATATATCTTTCTGTAACCGGTGGGGGAGACACCCTTGGCCCTGCTGAAAAGACGGCTGAAGTACATGGGATTATCATAGCCGACGATCGACGCAATGTTGGTGATCGAATCATCCGTGGTCTCCAGAAGGGTCTGCGCATTGCGGATCCGGGTCTGAAGGATGTACTGCATGGGCGATGTGCCTGTGGCATTTCTAAAGCTCCTGGTGAACCAGCTCGTAGACATGCTGCGGGAAGCCGCGTACTGCTCGATGCTGATATCCTCATTATAATGCTCCTCGAAGTACTGCCTGGCGCGGGTCATCTCGTCCTGGATGAAGCCGGAGATCCGTGGGATGCTTTCTGTCATCCGCCGGTGGATGGTCAGCAGCAGTTCGCGGAAGAGGCAGATCAGCATCTCCTCGTAACCCCATGAGCACTTCACGAGTTCGTCCCGCATCCTTCTGAACAGGTCCTCGTAATCTCGGGAGATGCCCGTGTGAAGGATATAACCGTCCAGAGGAATCTCAAAGTGCTTGAGAATGCTGCGGACTTCCCGCCCTGTAAAGTGGACAAACCACACCTGGGTCCTGTCTTTGCCCAGATAGTGGTATTTCTGCTGCTGCTTCGGCTGATACAGCACCATGTTGCCGGCGGGTACGATGACTTCTTTTCCGTCGAAGAAGAAATGTCCCTCCCCGGCTGCGATATATATGATCTGCCAGTCGACCCTGCCTTTTGGTCTCCAGGTGGGGAGCAGGGGTCTGGTGTAGAGCTGATAGGTACCTGCGCTCAGGACGCGCAGGGGCATTTTCTTTTCTTTAAAGGGCACCCTGGAATGAAACAGATAGCCGGAATTCACATACATATCCTGGACGGGGGCACCTGTTTCTTTATTATGATCTGATTTTTTCCGGTCTGACTTATTTTGATTTGTCATTTCTATTTACCTGCAAAACACTTTGCTGCTTCTATATTGCAAAAATCCTATTAAGCGGCTTCATAAGCTGCACGGAGCAGCCGGTCTTTACTATCATGGTGCGGCCGGGAAGCCCCGGCATGACTATTTTCTGCCTGGATTTCGGCATATCTACATTTTATTAAATTTCCCCTTCTTATTTCCACATTTACTTCCTTCTTTCTTCTCTTGTGCAGGTTTTGTATCGAATCGTTCATATGGTTTAGATTCCTTTTTCGATATGCTTTTTTCAGGAAATCTGCTTAAACAACTGGCATAAATAACGTGAAAGGAGGTTCAAAATTTGATCGTACCGAGACTCTATGAGGACCTCTCTGTCCTTCACCAGAATACCATGCCGGACAGGGCATATTATGTGCCGTCGTCCACTCGTGGTGACAGGCTGGCCTGGCACAGGGAGAGTTCGGATCGTCTGCAGATGCTGAGCGGGTGCGAATGGCGCTTTGCCTGGTATCCGAGCATCCACGATCTGCAGGATCATTTTTATCTGCCGGACTATGAACCCGGCAAGTGGTGGAAAAAGGAAATGGTGCCCTTCAGCTGGCAGATGCGGGGATATGACAGTCCATAGTACACCAACATCCGCTATCCTTTTCCTTTTGATCCTCCCTATGTTCCCCAGGACAATCCGTGCGGGGCATATCTTCACCATTTTGAATGGCACAGGGATCCAAAGGCTCCGTGCGTATTCCTGAATTATGAGGGGGTGGATTCCTGTTTCTATGTCTGGCTGAACGGGACCTATGTGGGATACAGTCAGGTTTCCCACCACACGTCGGAATTCGATGTGACAGAGCTCATTCGGGAAGGAGACAACCTGCTGGCTGTCCTGGTCCTGAAGTGGTGTGACGGAAGTTATCTGGAAGATCAGGATAAGTTCCGTTTCTCCGGCATTTTCCGGGATGTCTATCTCCTGAACAGGCCGGCGGACAGGATCGAGGACTATGTCATCGGAACAGATCTGTCCGACGATTTTCTGCGCGCCGATCTGAATATCCGCTTTTCCTTCAGCAGGAAACCCCTTCCGGTCAGCCTGACCCTGATCAGCCCCGACGGGTCCAAAATACTGTATCAGGATACAATACGGCCCGGCCGGGAGGGAGACCGTGACGATGCGTCCGGACTCCGCACAGAAAACGTCACTATCCCGGTCGACCGGCCGGTTCTCTGGAACGCAGAGGATCCGGTTCTCTATACCCTGGTCATAGATACCAAAAAGGAAGTCATTACCGAGAAAGTAGGCTTTCGCAAAGTCGAGGTCAAAGACCTTGTCCTGACCCTGAACGGGTCACCCATTACCTTCCGCGGCGTCAACCGCCACGAGTCGGATCCCGTGACCGGCGCGGTGTGCAGCCTGGATCAGGCTCTGAAAGATCTGAACATGATCAAGGCCAACAACTTCAATGCGGTCAGGGCCAGCCACTACCCCAATTCACCCTGGTTTTATCAGCTCTGTGACGAACTGGGCCTCTATGTCATTGACGAGGCCGACAATGAGAGCCATGGAACCGGTCCCCTCACATTCACTGAGGAGGATTACACGGAGCGTATGCGCAAAGCCCATTTCCGTATTGCGGACAACCCTGACTTCGTCGAGCCTACACTGGACAGGATCCGGTCCATGGTCACACGGAACCGCAACCGCCCCTCTATTCTGGTCTGGTCCATGGGAAACGAGTGCGGTTACGGCCGCACGTTTGAGGAAGCCCTGCGCTGGACCAAAGAAAACGACCCGGCGAGGCTGACGACCTATGAGAGTGCTTTCTATGCAAGTCCTGTCCGGGAATTTGATGTCTCCAATATCGACCTCTTCGGACGCATGTATCCCGGCTTTGACGAGGTCACGGACTATCTGGACAATGAGCCGGATAAACCGCTTCTGCTGGTGGAATACTGCCATTCGATGGGCAACGGCCCCGGCGATTTCAAGGAATATCTGGATCTGACGGAAGCATATCCTGCACTCTGCGGCGGCTTTGTCTGGGAGTGGTGCGACCACGCGGTCTACAAGGGAACAGCGGAGAACGGGAAGGCCATGTACTGGTATGGAGGAGACCACGGCGAGCTGCAGCATGACGGGAACTTCTGCCTGGACGGACTGGTCTATCCGGACAGGACGCCGCACACTGGTCTTCTGGAGTACAAGAATGTCCACAGACCGCTGCGCGCCTCTTACGACGCAGGCAGGCAGATCCTCACTGTGGAAAACCATATGGACTTTATGGATCCTGACGGCAAGATCAGTGCAGCGTGGACACTGACCCTGGACGGATCACAGATCGCGGAGGGACCGCTGGCGATTCCTTCCATCGCGCCGCATACCTGCGCGGAGATCCCGCTGTCTTTTACAGTGCCGGACAAGGGAAGATGCTTTTTGACAGTCACATATGTTTTGAAAAAAGAAGCTTTCGGACTCCCTGCCGGACATGAACTTGGCTTTGACGAGATCCGGATCCCCACTGCGGAGCCGAGGGCGCTGAAGGCAGCCGGGCTCCTGGCGGGTACGGACAGGGTGCGGCCGGATGCTGACAAAATGGATGCAGGTGCAGCAGGCGCACAGGCGGCTGCGGATCCGCAGCAGACATCTCCGGGTGCTCTCACGGTTACAGAAACAGAACGCTTTTTGGTCATTGAGGGGCAAGGCTTCACTTATCAGCTGGATACCCTTTCCGGTCTGTTTACTTCCCTCAAGGTTCATGACAGGGAGCTGCTTGACCGTCCGATCGATTTCAATGTCTGGCGCGCGCCGACCGACAATGATGTCCCGGGCGTGGATTTATGGAAGCTGGAACGTCTGGATCACACAGGGACGAGGGCTTATGAAGTCACCTGGAAAACGGCCCGGCCGGCAGATGAGGCGGATCAGGAAACAGGCGCAGAATACGTGACGGAAAACGTATCGGAAGCGGTGGAAATCTCCATCCGCCAGTCTGTGGCCTCCATGTCAAACCAGCCGGTCCTGCGCATGAACAACAAAGTCACTGTTTTCCCTGATGGAAGGATCCTTCTGGACGTGCAGGCGGACAAGGATCCGGAGTACCCGGACCTGCCCAGGATCGGGCTGCGTCTTTTCCTGTGCGGCAGTATGAAGAAGATCCGCTATTTTGGCATGGGTCCCATGGAGACCTATATCGACAAACACCGGGCAGGACACCACGGCTACTTTAAAGGGACCGCGGCTTCCATGCAGGAGGATTATATCCGGCCCCAGGAGAGCGGGAGTCATTATGACTGCGACTTCGTGACAGTAAAAGGAAAAGGCCTGCGTCTGACGGCGGCTTCTGCGGATGCAGATCCGGACAGCACTTTCTCATTCAACGCGTCGGTCTATACGCAGGAGGAACTGGAAGGGAAACGGCACAATTACGAGCTGGAGCCCTGCGGCAGCACGGTCCTGTGCATCGACCATAGGATGGCCGGCATCGGATCGCACAGCTGCGGCCCGGAGCTTCTGCCTGAATACAGAGTCTCCGGCGATAGATTCCGCTTCTCCTTTATGCTGAAGCCGGAGGAGATGTGACGCGGTTACCGGATGTATCCGGCCCTGCAGGCTGCCTGATATGTCGGTTTACCATAGAAGATTGATCGTATAAAGGGGAGATATCACATGAAAGATCACAAAGAAAAAACATATTTGACATGGGTCAACAAGATAGGCTACGGATCAGGCGACATAGCCGGCAACGTGGTGTATGCGCTGCTGTCCGCTTTTGTCATGATCTTCCTGACAGATACCGTGGGCATGAACGCAGGTATCGTCGGCACGCTGATCGCGGTGTCCAAGCTCTTTGACGGCGTCAGCGATATTTTCTTCGGGTCCATGATCGATAAGACCAATACAAAGATGGGCAAGGCAAGACCCTGGATGCTTTACGGCTATTTTGGCTGCGCGGTCTGTCTGGTGGCAATCTTCTGCATTCCCGCGGATATGAGTCCCAAGGCACAGTATGCATGGTTCTTCATCGCCTACACGCTGCTGAACGCGGGCTTTTATACAGCCAACAACATCGCCTATTCGGCCCTGACCGCCCTGATCACCAAAAACAACAACGAACGTGTGCAGATGGGTTCCATCCGCTTCATGTTCGCTTTCGGCACCAGCATGCTGATCCAGACCATTACCGTCGGCCTGGTCGCCTATTTCGGAGGCGGCGCGGCGGCATGGCGGACTGTGGCGATCATCTACGCGATCGTAGGCGTGATCTCCAACACCCTGTCCGTTATGTCTGTCAGGGAGCTTTCTCCGGAAGAACTGGCTGAGGGAGAGGAAGTCAAACTGGCTGAGGGAGAGGAAGAGAAATATTCTCTGGCTGATGCCTTCAAGCTCCTGATCCGCAACAAGTACTATCTGATGATCTGCGCGTCCTATATCCTGATGCAGATCTATTCCGCAACTCTTAACATGGGCATTTACTATATGACCTATGTCCTCAAAAACGCCAACCTGCTGGGCGTATTCTCGTGGTTTATCAATATACCCATGATCGTCGGCCTCCTGTTCACACCGGCTCTGGTAATGAAGTTCGGCGGCATGTACAAGCTGAACCTGACAGGCTATGTGATCGGCACACTGGGCCGTCTGGGCGTGGTCATCGCCGGATATATGGGCTCTGTACCGCTGATGCTGGTCTGCACAGCCATCGCGGCCCTGGGCATGAGCCCCCTTCAGGGCGACATGAACGCACTGATCGCGACCTGTTCGGAATACACCTACCTGACGCACGGAAAGCGAGTTGACGGAACCATGTATTCCTGCACATCCCTCGGCACCAAGCTGGGCGGCGGAATCGGAACCGCTCTGGCGGGCTGGCTCTTAGCCTTCAGCGGCTATGTAGGCGGCGCTGGTACCCAGTCCGCATCCACCATGAACATGCTGCATATCATGTATCTGTGGATGCCCATGTGCTTCAACCTTCTGATCACGCTGATCCTGACCAGGCTCAACGTCGAGAAAGCCAACGAAGACCTGAGGAGTAAGCTGGCGCATTAACCGGCGCTTGACTCGCTGTTTATTCATACATATCGATTCATCGATCTGCCAACTTTAGGGGGCTGTTGTATCAGCTGAGTGAGAGATCATTCAGCTTATACAGCAGCCCCTTTTGCATATCCGGTTCGTCAGCTGCCGGTTCTCATGGTATACTTTATTCATACACGTCTGTGGTCACGAGACCATAACCATAGACAGGAAACCCGTAAACAGGGAACAACCTGCAGGTCACAGGAGACAGTAGACAGGCAACAGGAGGCAGAGGGCGGATGGCGGCAGACAGACCGGATTTTAACCAGATAAAAAAACTGATCGGGCGGCTTAAGACTCTGGAGTCGGATTTTGCCGGAATCTTTGAGGAGGAGCCGGCTCAGCGCGAAGCCTTGCAGGGAATCTGCAGACAGATAGCCCGGACACAGGCAGTCGATGCGCTGGCGGCGATCTCCGTCGGGGAACTGAAAAACTCCCGCGCCGGAATCCGGACCGCGGCACTTGAGCAGGCTGGATTTCATAATCTCCTGGATCTCTACCGTGCACCGGACTATGTCCTGCAGGCTGTCGACGGCATCGGAGAAAAACAGGTTGACTCCATTCGCGTGATCCTCGATGAATTTCTCAACCGACTCGCGGAGCGGGAAAGGATCCGCCTGACAGTGGAAATGTCGGACGGAGAAAGCACATGCAAAGCCGGATCTGCAGGCGGAGAAAGCGCAGGCAAAGCCGGGTCTGCAGGCGGAAAAGTAGCAGACAGGTCTCCATCTGCGGCCGGAGGAAATTCCGGAGAGGAAAAGGCACAGTTGGGCAGGGAACTCATCAGCCGGCTTTCAGTCTACAGGCATGCCGATATGATCCGCAGGGATGCGCAGCCGATCCGGGAACAGCTGCCGGAAGAAGTCCGTCAGGTGACGGAGGCAGTGGAGATCAGAAGCCGCCTGGGCTGGCTTTTTTCCGGCCGCGCGAAGCGGGAGAGAACAGTACTTGCGGCAGGAGGTCTGGTAGATTTCTTCCGCAGCAGTCTGTACCATAGAGCGGAAGCCTTCGTGCAGATGTATCAGGAGGCGCTGACTATGCCGGCTGCCGCCGCAAGGGAGGATTTTGAAAAGAACAGTGCCGCATTTTACGCACTTCTCGAGAAACTGACAGGCACGCAGACAAGGCAGGAGATGGTCTACAGCAGCATCCCGGCACAGCTGGCGGCAAAGATTGAAGATCATCCCCTGGATCTTTCCTCTTTCAAGGGAAATCTTCGCGCCTATCAGGACTTCGGGGCGCGCTATATCCTGGAACAGAAAAAAGTGCTGCTGGGGGATGAGATGGGTCTGGGCAAGACCATACAGGCCATTGCGGCAATGGCACATCTGTACACTGAAAACCCCCGGAGCCGATTTCTGATCGTGTGCCCTGCCTCAGTGCTGATCAACTGGTGCCGGGAGATAGGGAAATTCAGCCATGTGACTCCCCATCTTCTGCACGGCGCGCACAAGAAGGAGACCTTCGCCGCCTGGAAAGAAAAGGGCGGGGCCGCTGTGACAAATTATGAGAACATGGACTGGGTGGCAAAGGAAATCAATGAACGCATGCATCTGGACTTGCTGGTCATCGACGAGGCACATTACATCAAAAACCCCAGGGCACTCAGGACAAAAAGGATCAGGACACTGGAGGATGAATCCGAACGGATCCTGCTGATGACAGGTACGCCTCTTGAGAACCACGTCGATGAGATGTGTGAGCTGATCGGGTTCGTGAAGCCGGAACTTGCCGGGGAGATCCGAAGATTCGCGGGTCTGCGCCAGGTCCCGGCCTTCAGGGAGATGCTCGCGTCTGCATATCTGCGGCGCAGGAGGGAGGACGTGCTTGAGGAACTCCCGCCGCTCACCATCGAAAACGAGTGGTGTGCCATGACGCAGCAGGACAGGGAAGCTTACGCCCCGACAGTCATGGACAGGAGCTTTGTCTCCATGAGGAGGGTCTCTTTTTTACAGGAGGATCCGCACACATCCTCCAAAGCCCTGCGTCTTAAAGAACTGTGTGAGCAGGCCTGCAGCGAGGGTCGAAAGGTCGTGATCTATTCCTACTTCCGCGAGACGATCCGCAGAGTTGTGGAAATGCTGGGAGAAGGGAGGACCACTCCGGCCGGCAGCAGGGAGAGTACAGAACCAGAAAAAGGTGATTTTACCGCCGACAGTATAGCCCGGGAGAAATTAACCGGAGCAGAGAATGTGCATATACTTGCGGGAGAAATCACAGGAAGCACTCCTGTAGAAGAACGCCAGGCTGTCATCGACCGCTTTTCGGATGCGGCAGGAGGCAGTGTGCTGGTGTGCCAGATTCAGGCGGGAGGGACAGGACTCAACATACAGGCAGCAAGTGTCGTGATCTTCTGCGAGCCGCAGATCAAACCGTCCCTGACCCGGCAGGCACTCTCCAGAGTCTACAGAATGGGTCAGGTCAGGTCAGTCCTCGTCTTCCAGTTACTTTGTGAAGACACAATAGATGAAGCAGTGATGCGGATCCTGGACACAAAGCAGATGGAATTTGATCTGTTTGCGGAGGAATCTGTTCTTGCGGATGCGGCCGACGACCTGGCAGACAGGGAGTGGATCAGGTCGGTGATTGAGGAGGAAAGGCGCAAGTATCTTCCTGCAATCCGGCCGGAACAGGTCAAGATAGATCAAGAGAGTTCACGTAAATGATGTGTCCGTCGACAGGAACTGCTATAATGGATGGATAATAATCGTTAAAGGAGTTTACTATGGGTACCGACGATAGAAATATCACTTCTGAAGTAGAAGCTGTATTGGACGAATATGTGCGCCCTTACCTCGCCGCACACGGAGGGGATCTTACAGTGGCAGGCGTGGAAGGTGGTGTCGTGTTCTTTCACTTGACGGGACACTGTGCGGGATGTACCGCCGCCGACCAGACCAGCGAGCAACTGATCAACAGAGAACTGGTAGAGCACGTGCCGGGCATAAAAAGAGCCGTTCTGGCAAACGGCCTCAGCCCTGAACTGCTCGAGCAGACTATGGCGCTCCTGCGCATCCATCCCAGCTTCTGAGAAACCGGCGTTGATTGCAGCCATATGAAACAGGCGACAGTAAAACACAGAGCCGCCATTTCCGAATCTGAAAACGGATCGGAAATGGCGGCTTTTTTAGTGGAGTGATGCATATAAACAAGTAATGACCAAAGCGGCGAAGGAACTCTGGATAGCTAAACGGATCTGCTTTGTACTGACTTCGCAGCCGGATTTATACCATCATCATATAGATTTTGGCGCAGTCTTCTTCATTTAGCGGTCCATTTAGATCCGTATTCCGCGGCACTGTGATTCACTCTGGCAGGAACACACCGATACCCCGAAGCCTTGTGCTGTAACGCATGTTACGGCACAGGGCTTTTTAAGATTTTTTATGACTCCTTTATGACTCTTTTTATAACTTTTTTTGTGAGTTACTGTTCACGCCCTATCGAGGGCGTGAACATGTAACAGTGCGCACGGCGATTCCAAAACGCTTTGCGCGCGCCGTGCGCCGTACAACTCCGGTTTTTGCGCTGAAAAGCGCGCAAAAACACGTCGAATTCGAGGCAGTTTGAACAGTAACTTTTGTGACTCTCATTATGACATTGTTTGCCTGGCTGATTTGTTTTTCCGCAAGTTCTTATGATATGCTATAAGCATCCTATACGAGACAGGCACAGAGAACGGATGATCCTGCAGAAGGGATATTGAGCCGTACTTTCCGGAGATAAGGAGGGAAAATAATGTCAACCACAATACTTGACCGACTTGAGGAGTATGCCCGGCGGGATCCCCTTGCCCCGATCCTTTTTGATGAGACATATACAAAGGGAATCACCTATCATCAGCTGGATGAGATGTCGGGCAGGGTCTATGCATGGCTGAAACAGGAGGGGATCGGCAAGGAGGACTTTGTCCTGCTCAATCTCCCCCGCGGCGTCCTCCCGGTCATTGCCATGGTCGGGGTCTGGAAAGCCGGCGCGGCGTGGGTCCTGGTCGAGGACACCTATCCGGCGGACAGGATCCGCTTTATCCGGGAGGACTGCGGATGCAGGAATGAACTGAGTTCGGCAAACTGGCAAGAAGTGATGTGCCTGGAGCCCCTCTCCGGACATGTTCAGGCGGACCCCCATGACGCGGCTTTTGCGGTTTATACCTCCGGAACGACTGGAAATCCCAAGGGCGTTCTCCATGAGTATGGAAATCTGGACAGGGCCATTGCATCGATCCGCGAAGAAAACAATGTCCTGTTCTCGGAGAAAGACAGTCTCGCGACCCTGTCTCCCCTGAATTTTGTGGCATCCGTTATTGTGATCCTGGCTGCCCTGAATGTATTCCGGGCCAAAAACTATATTGCCTCTTACGAGACCATTAAAAACACGGCTGCCCTGGCCAGGCTTTTTATCACGAAAAAAATATCGATCACCTTCCTTACGCCCTCCTATGTTCGTATGCTGGGAAATAAAAAAACACCCTTCCTCCGCATGCTGTTTGTGGGCAGCGAACCGGCCAACAATGTATACGTCGATGGGCTGGAGCTGGTCAACATCTACGCCTGCTCCGAGAGTGGATTTGCCGTGGGCTTCTTCAGGATCGACAAATCCTACAGCACATGTCCGGTCGGACGTCCCCAGGTGGATACGAAAATTATGCTGCTCAGGGAAGACGGGAAGGAAGCAGGGGATGGCGAGATCGGCGAGATGTGCTTTGAAGATCCCTATGTGAGGGGCTACATAAATCTGCCGGAACAGACAGAGCAATCTTTTGTGGACGGATATTTCCATACAGGAGATCTGGCCAAAAAAGATGAATCCGGCAATTATGTCATCCTGGGGCGCAGAGACGACATGATCAAGATCAACGGCAACCGGATCGAGCCCGCAGAGATCGAAGCGGCCATGAAATCCGTGCTGGGACTGGACTGGGCTGCTGTCAGGGGCTTTGAAGAGGGCGGCAAGAATTTCCTGTGTGCCTATTACAAGGAGGATGTCGACTTTGACGCCGATGCGGTCCGCGCTGAGCTGGGCAGGAGACTTCCCTACTATATGATCCCGTCCAATTTTTTGAAAATTGACGAAATCCCTTTGAAGCCCAACGGCAAGCTGGACCGGAAAGCGCTTCCCCGCCCCGAAGCAGGAAGCTTTCACAGTGATTACGCTGCGCCGGAGACAGAGACGCAGAAGATACTCTGCGAAGCTTTTGGAGAGGCTCTTGGTCTTGAACAGATCGGCATCCATGACGATTTTTATGAACTGGGCGGAGATTCGCTTGCAGCCATCTCACTGATCACCGAGTGTGAACTTACCGGTCTCACTTCCTCGGAAGTCTTCCAGGGCAGGACGCCTGAAAAGATTGCGGAGCTCTATGAAAAAAAGCTGGAGGAGAGCGGAGGAAAAACCGCAGAGCAAAGGAACGCGGAATCGATCGCTGCGGCACACCCTCTGACAGCAGAGCAGAACTATATGGTGAACTATCAGCTGTATACACCCTTCTCGACCATGTACAACCTGTTCACCATGATGAAACTCGATAAAGAACTCTATGATATGGAGCAGGCATGCAGGGTTATGAAAGAAGCCATCACGGCCCACCCCGCCCTTCTGACGACCTATTACTGGAATGAGGACGGCGTGCTGATGCAGAAGTATTCGCCCGAGATCTTTGAAGAGCTTCACGTAGAGCATCTGACGGAATTTGAACTGAAATATGTGAAGGACACCCTGGTCTATCCCTTCAAGATCATAGGCGGCAGGCTCTTCCGCTGCAGGATCTTCGAGACAGAGAAGGCGGGATACTTCTTCTTCGATGTCCATCACTCACTCTTTGACGGCACATCCTTCAAAGTATTTATGGGCAGTATAGAAAAAGCTTTTATGGGGCAGCCCCTGGATCAGGATTATTATTATATGATGCTGCAGGACCGTGAAAATGTCGCCCATACGGCCTTTTATGAGGAGAGCCGCAGATACTTTGAGGAGCGTTATGACGGGATCGATTGGTCGGAGTACCCCTTTATCGACCACAAGTCCAGGAGCAATGAGATGGGAGAGATCTTTGCGGAGCTGGAGATCGATCAGTCACAGATGCAGGAAGTGGAGAAGTCTTACCGTATCAGCCGCAACGAGTTTTTTATCACCATCGCCGCGCTTGCGATCTCTATCTACAACAGGAGGAATGATATCAAAATCTCGTGGAATTATAACGGCCGCGAGAGCATGGAGTATATGACTACCGTCGGACTTCTGTTCAGAGAGCTTCCGGTGGGGATCCGGTTCCGGCCGGAGAGGACGATCCGGGATGTATTCTCGGATGTCCAGGACCAGGTCCGCAAAGGGATCGAGCACTGCTGCTATCCCTATGTCGATATCCACGGAGAAGTGGCGACCGGCGAATCTGCCTACCTTCTGTATCAGCAGGATCTGCGCGATAGGGATTCACTGGAAGAGGCAGGACTGGAGGTCGTCGACGTGCGCCAGAATCAGGCCGCCTCACAGACGATCCTTGATATGGAGATCCTGGACGGATCAGACGGGCTTCAGCTCATGATCGACTTTTCCGCCAGCTGGTATGACGAAAAGAGTATAGAACGTTTCGCGTGGATTTTCGCAGGTACGGCCCAGCTGGTCGCCCGGCATGACGGGCAGACGGATCTCACGATCAAAGAGATCACACACAGTATCCAGATGGAAGTGATGAAAGAAGTGATGATAGCAGCACTCGGAGAACAGATCTCCGACGAGCGGAAAAAGCTGGGAATAATTGGAGGGACGATCCCGGAAGGCAGACACGGACATAGATATGACAGCGAACAGACTTCTGATGGACCTGACACGCGCCAAGACGCCGGAGGGAATATCATCTACGAAAGCCTTCACATTCTGCCCGGGGCCGGGCTGGTCAAGGAAACAGTCCGGGAAGGCGGAAACCTTCTCAGGAATTTTTCCGCCAGGATCAGGAGAAAACGCTGATTTTCGTATGCTGCCGGGAGGAGACAGGAGGAGAGCACACATATGGCAGTCTACAATATTGAGAAATACAGGAAGCAGATGCGGGAACGCATTGGAATCAACAGGGAGCTTACCGGCCGAAACTATGACACTGCGCTTGCTGTGAAGTGCCATAACGGGACTTTTGTGGGAACGGAAAGTGAAGGTGTCCGATCCTACAAGGGCATTCCCTACGCCATGCAGCCTGTAGGCAGGCGGCGCTGGAAAGCTCCGGAAGCTGCCGCCCCGGACGACGGCGTCTATGAAGCCCGCTATTTTGGAAAATCCTGTATCCAGACCGAGGAAGCTTCGGAGAGGGCCTCCCTGTACATGCAGGGGGAGGACTGTCTGACCCTGAATATCTGGACCTGCTGCGGAAATGAAGGACCTTCCGCTGATAAGGCAGTCATGGTCTTTATCCACGGAGGATCCTACGGCTGGGGAGGGTCGTCGGACCCTTTGTACGACGGACACAATTTTGTGCAGAGACATAGAGAAGTGGTCCTTGTAACCATCAATTACCGGATCGGTCTCTTCGGCTTTATAGATTTTTCCAGGGTAAAAGGAGGAGAAGCCTACAGGGAAAGCGGCAATCTGGGCCTGCTCGACCAGATCTGTGCCCTGAACTGGATCCGCAGGAATATCCGCGGTTTCGGCGGAGATCCTGAAAAAGTGACTCTTTTCGGGGAATCGGCAGGGGCATCCAGTGTCTCTCTCCTGCCCCTGATCGATTCCGCAGAGGGACTTTTTCAACGGGTGATCGCGGAGAGCGGGTCGATCGCCTTTACCTACAGCAGGGAAGAGGCCCAGGCGCTCACCGCAAAGCTGCTCGGAGAGACGGGCGCCTCCTGTATGGAGGAACTGGAGGCCATCGATGAAGACCGCCTCCGCAAGATCAACAAAAAGCTCAATGACCACAACATTTTCCCTGTCAGGGACGGGATCATCCTGCCTGAGGATCTATATGAAGCCTATCAGGGCGGAAAAGGCGCCGGGATCGATATGCTGATCGGTACAAATGCGGATGAGACCAGATACTGGATCGGAGAAATGGGGAGCTGGTTCAGATACTGGTGCGCGGTCCCGGTCTTTGTCCGCAGCATCATACACGGCTTCCGCAAAGAGGACAGAGACCTGGCGGAGGCTTTTCTGACCCTTCAGAAGGGCAGTCCTGCCCACAGAGCCACAGAATTTTTTAATGAGCTGGTCTTCCGTGTACCGTCAATCGTCCAGGCGTCCTTCCATGCCGAAAACGGCGGAAACACATATATGTACTACTGGACCAAAAGATCCGCCATCCCCCACTACGGCGCCTGCCACGCCGTGGAACTCTCCTATGTCTTCGGCAATATCGGAGAGACGATCTATACGGGCAAAGAGGCGGACAAAGAACTATCCGACATTGTCCAGGATATGTGGGCCCGCTTTGCCGTGTCCGGGGATCCCGGATCGGAGGAATACCCCTGGGAGCAATATGTCACTTCTGCCGGTT
>Ga0310695_10009380_pt1 | contig 14716 bp, 9 predicted proteins | sample RumenRJG_04DNA_FD_203882 | JGI IMG/M metagenome (GOLD analysis project Ga0310695, IMG submission 203882) | Bovine rumen microbial communities from Lethbridge, Alberta, Canada - RJG_04 (v2) (version 2) | ecosystem: Host-associated > Mammals > Digestive system > Stomach > Rumen | place: Canada... | reverse complement strand
AAGATCATGGTCACAGGCGGCGTGGCTCCTACACAGGAGAACCTCGAAGGATGGATCAAGGCCGGTGCCTACTGTGTGGGCATGGGTTCAAAGCTCTTCCCCAAAGAGGTCGTCGCAAAGGGCGACTGGAACGCCATCACCGAGCTCTGCAAGCAGTGCATCGACATCATTCAGAATGCTAAGAAACAACGCGCATGAACGGAGGAACGATCAAAAACGATGTAAAGACGAACTGGAGATGGTATCTCTGTGCACTTCTCTTCGTCGCCACCACGGTCAACTATCTCGACCGTCAGGTGCTCTCGCTGACATGGAAGGACTTCATCGCCCCGGAGTTTCACTGGACCGATACCGACTATGGTATGATCACGGGATGGTTCTCGCTGTTCTACGCAGCGGTGAGCCTCTTCGCGGGTACGGCCATTGACCGCTTGGGAACAAAGAAAGGTTATCTTCTGGCCATCCTCATCTGGTCGACAGGTGCCTGCCTCCATGCAGGATGCGGCTGGCTGACCATGGAGATCGAGGGACTGGACAGTGTGGAGGCCCTGCACGCCGTGAAGCAAGGTTCCGCTCTCGCGCTTTCAATCTCTACCATTTCTGTATATCTCTTCTTGGGTTGCCGTATGATCCTGGCCATTGGTGAGTCGGGCAACTTCCCCTCTGCCATCAAGGTGACAGCGGAATATTTCCCAAAGAAGGACCGTGCGCTCTCCACGGCAATCTTCAACAGTGGTGCCTCGGTAGGCGCTCTGGCGGCTCCGGCCACCATCCCGTTCATCGCCAAAGCATGGGGATGGGAGAGTGCCTTCATCATCATCGGTGCACTCGGTTTCGTCTGGGTGTTCTTCTGGTTGGAGTGGTACGACAAGCCTGAAAAGTCGAAGCATGTCAATGCCGCTGAGCTTGCCTACATCCATCAGGACGATGAGAAAGAGACTGACGAAACGAAGACTGTCGAGAAGACAGAGAAGACCATTCCGCTGCTCAAGTGTCTCACCTACAAGCAGACATGGGAGTTTATCGCTGGTAAGTTCTTCACCGACGGCGTGTGGTGGTTCTATCTGTTCTGGGCCCCCGCTTACTTCAGTGATGTCTATCACTATCCTTCGGCTTCGAAAGAGGGTGCCACACTCATCTTCATCCTGTATTTCATCGTCACGGTGGTCTCCATCTTCGGTGGCTATCTGCCTAAGCTGTTCGTGGAGAAGCGTGGCATGGATCCCTACGGCGGACGTATGCTGGCCATGCTCATCTTTGCCTTCATGCCACTGACGGCTCTGCTGGCTCAGCCTCTCGGACAGTATGGCGCTATCTTCCCAGCTGTCATCATCGGCATCGCCGGTGCCGGACACCAGGCTTGGTCGGCCAACCTCTACTCCACCATCGGCGACATGTTCCCCAAGTCGACAGTCGCTACGATCACAGGCGTGGGTACAATGGCCGGTGGCATTGGCTCGTATATGATCAACCAGGGCTCTGGCATTCTCTTCGACTATGCCGAGAAAGCAGGTAGCTCGTTCTCCTTCTTGGGCTTTGAGGGTAAGCCTGCCGGATACATGATCGTGTTCTGCATCTGCGCAGTAGCCTATCTCATCGCCTGGTCGATCATGAAGACACTCGTGCCGAAATATAAGAAGATCGTACCATAACAACTCCTTATTTTATTATATATAGTACACTTAGGACCACCTTACATAGTAGGTGGTCCCATTTTTACTACACCTTATTATATATACTGAATCTATGACCAACAACATTCTCAACAGACACACGGCACCGAAAGCTGAGGCTCCGGAGCGTGTGATACAGTTTGGTGAGGGCAACTTCCTCAGAGCGTTCGTGGACTGGATGATCCAGGAGATGAACGACAAGACGGCATTCAACGGTTCTGTCGTCATCGTGCAACCACGCGAGCGTAACCATATCGAGACACTGCGTGCACAGGACTGCCTCTACCATGTCAACCTGCTCGGACTGAAAGGCAACGAACAAGTAAACACCTGCCAACGAATCAGCAGCGTCAGCCGCGCGCTGAATCCCTATACGCAGTACGACGCATTCATGGCACTGGCCGAGCAACCAGAGATGCGCTTTATCATCTCCAACACCACTGAGGCCGGTATTGCCTTCGACAACACATGCAAGCTGAGCGACACGCCGCCAGCCTCCTACCCTGCCAAACTCACGCAATTGCTCTATCGCCGCTACACGTGTTTCAACGGCGATGCCAAGAAGGGACTCATCATCCTGCCTTGCGAGCTGATCTTTGGCAACGGACACCATCTCAAAGAGTGCATCAACCAATATATCGACTTGTGGCACGACGACCTCGACGACGCTGAGGGATTCCGTAAGTGGGTAGCAAGTTGCTGCCCGATCTGCACCACACTCGTGGACCGCATTGTCAACGGTTATCCCCGCAACGACGAACAGCAACTGTGGCAGCGTATCGGCTACAAGGATGCCGCTATGGTGCAAGGCGAGATCTTCCACCTCTGGGTCATCGAGCATGACAAAAACATCTCCATCGAACAGCTCGACAAGGAGTGGCCGGCACGCAAAGCAGGACTCAACGTGGTGCTCACCGACAACGAAGCGCCCTATCATCTGCGCAAGACGACACTGCTCAATGGTCCGCATACCGTGCTCTCGCCCGTAGCTTTCCTCTCCGGTATCAACATCGTCAGAGATGCCTGCAACGATGAACTGGTCGGGAAATATATCCATCAAGTCATGTTCAACGAGCTCCTGCCGACACTCGAACTGCCAAAAGACGAGCTCACACGCTTTGCCGAAGACGTGCTGCAGCGGTTCAAAAATCCATATATCGACCATCAGGTGACGAGTATCATGCTCAACAGCTTCCCGAAGTTCAAGACGCGTGACCTGCCTGCGCTGAAACGCTACACCGAGTTGAAAGGTGAACTGCCCAAAGCTATCGTGCTCGGGCTCGCGGCCATCACTACTTATTATAAAGGTGGCACACGAGAGGACGGCACGGCAATCGCACCCAACGACGATCCGGCAATCCTTGAACTGCTCCAGCATCTCTGGACTTCGGCCGATTGCCATACCATCGCAGAAGGTGTGCTCGGCGCACAGGACCTGATTTGGAAAGAACAAGGTAATCTCAATGACATCCCCGGACTGACGGACTTGCTGGCCTCCTATCTCCTGCAGATACAAGAGTCAGGCATGAGAAAAGCTATTGAGACGGTTCTCAGCAAGTGAAAAGATGAAACAAGCAATTAGAATCAACCCTACTGACAATGTCGCCGTAGCCATCAAAGCACTGAAGGCCGGCGACATCGTCGACATCGAAGGCTCACCTCTCAAACTGGTTACTGACGTGGTGCCCGGACATAAGATAGCCCTCAACGACATCAAGACGGGAGAGATGATCGTGAAATACGGCTTCCCCATCGGTCACGCCATCCACGACATTGCAAAAGGAGCACTTCTCGATGACCACGACATCAAGACGAATCTGAGTGGAGAGCTGAACTACGACAATATCCACATCCAGCCGCAGAAAAAGACGACACCGCATCCCGATGCTACCTTTCAAGGCTATCGCCGCTCCAACGGACTCGTCGGAGTGAGGAACGAGCTATGGGTGATCCCTACGGTGGGCTGTGTCAATGGCATTGCTCAGAATATCGTGGAGGAGGTAAAAGCACAGACAAACAACGGTGAAGGCGTAGATGCCATCGTGGCTTTCCCGCATAACTACGGCTGCTCGCAACTCGGTGAAGACAATGAAAACACGCGCCATATCCTTCGCGACCTGGTCCTCCACCCCAATGCCGGCGGTGTTCTCATCGTGGGACTGGGATGTGAGAACAACCAACCGCACGAGTTTGTGAAGCTGCTCGGTGACTATGACCACGACCGCATCAAGCTGCTCGTCTGCCAGGAAGTGGAAGGCAACGAAGTGGAGGCTGGCACAGAGATGCTGATGGATCTCTATGATAAAGCACGCCACGATCAGCGAACGGCCATTCCGGCTTCTGAACTGCGCATCGGACTGAAATGCGGTGGCAGCGACGGCTTCTCCGGTATCACGGCCAACCCACTCGTAGGTGCTTTCAGCGACTGGCTCTGCAATGAACAAGGCGGTACTACGGTGCTCACTGAGGTTCCGGAGATGTTCGGTGCTGAGACGCTTCTCATGCAACGATGCATTAACGAACAAGTGCTCGACGACACCAAGCATCTTATCAACAACTTCAAGCACTACTTCCTCAGCCACGGTCAACCCGTGGGCGAGAATCCCTCGCCGGGTAACAAAGCCGGTGGCATCTCTACACTGGAAGATAAAGCGCTGGGATGCACGCAGAAGTCGGGGTCATCTCCCGTTTACGGTGTCCTCGGCTATGGTGAGCGACTGCAAGGTCACGGCCTTCATCTGCTCTCTGCTCCGGGCAACGACCTTGTGGCTGCGACAGCCTTGGCTGCTGCCGGATGCCACATCGTGCTGTTCACAACGGGTCGTGGTACGCCCTTCGCTACCGCTGTGCCGACCTTGAAAGTCTCTACCAATACCTCTCTCTACATGCGCAAAGGCAACTGGATTGACTTCAACGCTGGCACTATCGTGGAAGACAAAAGCATAGCAGACCTTTTGCCGGACTTCATACGCACCGTACTCGATGTGGCAAGCGGCAAAAAGGTAAAAGCAGAGCGCAACGGCATTCATGGATTTGCCATCTTCAAAAATGGTGTGACGCTCTAAATATAATAATGACTGATATGAGATTATTCTTCTCTAACGCTTTCATGGGCGGCATGGTGCTCGCCGGTTCTTTTCTGTTCCCGCTACAAGCAGTCGGACAGGACAGAACGATGACTGTGACACTACAAAATCCTGGTAACACGATTTTGCAGCAGTCGCCCGTGGAGATAGCTGGTATAGAAGGCTATCGCTCTGCCCGCGTTACTGTAGACGGGAAAGAGGTACCTTCACAGTTGGACGATTTGGATGGTGACGGAGGAGCTGATCATCTGTTCTTCCTCGCCGACATGAAGGCAAAGGGACAAAACAAGGCCACCATTGCGCTGTGGCGTAAGGCCATGCCTGACACCAGAAAGGCCATGTCTGACACTAACGTCAAGCGTACCTTTGCCGACATTCTTCTGCGCAACAGCAAAGTGAAGGCAAAGAACAAGCACGACATCTACCTGAGTGAGTTCGCTTCACTGCGAGGAACCAATCCTTTCCCCGTCATCCATCAGCATGGTGCCGTACTGGAAAGCGAGATCACTGCTTATCGTTTCTATTGCAGTCCACGACAATCAGTCGACATCTATGGTAAGCGCAAAAGGCAGTTGGAACTCCACGACACGGAGTTCTATCCCGACTCAGTCCAGCTGGCTGCTGGCTACGGTGACGATGTCCTTGCAGTAAGAGACGGTGTAGGTGTTGGAGCCCTTAACGGATGGGATGGCAAACAGCCCGTAGGTTTCACTGACTGCGACAGCCGCCGTCAGCGCATTGTAGCAAACGGTCCACTCCGCAGCATCGTTGAGATCACGGATTTAAACTGGAAGCCGACACCCGATGCCGAGCCGCGCACACTCACCACCCGCTACACGATGATCGCGGGACACCGCGACTGTGAAGTGGACGTGAACGTGTCTGTGCCAAAAGGTTTCAAGCTCAGCGAACAGATATGCGCCACTCCTTATTTTATAGGTATCACGCATATCAAGGGGCAACAAAGTTGGACCGACGGTCATGGCTTGCTTGCCAACTGGGGCACCGACTATCCTGTCACGGGTAAGGATACGCTTTCACATAAAAAGGAAACCGTAGGATTAGCAGTCTCCATTCCCCGCGCCAACATCCTCAAAGAGATTCACACGCAGTACGACGACGGCTATCTCGTCTCTATCCCCGACGGCCATCTCGTCTACCACATCTCTTTCTGTAGCGACAAAGAGGAGCAGGGCTATCACAGTGCCGATCAATGGTTCAGTGCCTTGAAAGCCTGGAAAGCAAAGGAAGCCTCCCTGCGCCCACTAAAAGCCGAGAAAGCCAAGGATGCTTCCCGCCTCTAAAGGCTTGTCTTTATGACTGCTGTGTTCCGTACGCCTCTGCTTTGCAGAGGCTCCTCTCAAAAGCCAAGAAAGGCTAAGCAACGAGTGTTGCTTAGCCCTTCATGTGATTCAGCCGGGGTTCGAACCCGGGACCCGCAGCTTAGAAGGCTGCTGCTCTAATCCAACTGAGCTACTGAACCAGTCGCTTTATATTAAAAGCAGATGCAAAGTTACTATTTATTATTAAGAAAACGACACTTTGCCCGCAGAAACTTAAAACAATTATTAATATTTAACTAAACCATCTTTCTATTCTCTCGAAGCCAAATATCTAAAAGAAAAAAAGCTATTTGGCAAGCCAAAAAAACGAAGCCATTCATTCCGCATGACATATTTTTTTTATATCTTTGTAGCATAATCGTAACAGACATTACAGATATTTATGAACACAAGCGACTATGTGATTATCTTCATGAAGATATTAGGCTCCTTAGCCTTGCTGATCTACGGCATGAAGGTAATGAGTGAAGCCCTGCAGAAAATGGCAGGCTCGCAACTGCGTCATATCCTTGGCGCAATGACCACCAACCGGTTCACTGGAATGCTCACAGGTGTTTTCATCACCTGCGCCGTGCAATCCTCTTCCGCCACCACGGTAATGACAGTCAGTTTTGTCAATGCAGGCCTGCTCACCTTGGCACAAGCGATCTCGGTGATCATGGGTGCCAACATCGGAACGACGCTCACCGCATGGATCATGTCACTGGGATTCAACGTAGATCTGACGATGGTCGTCTTCCCTGCTTTCTTCCTGGGCATCATGCTCATCTATTCCAAGCGACGCCGCTACATCGGTGACTTCCTCTTCGGTATTGCTTTTCTTTTCTTTGCACTTGTTTTACTTAGCAATGCCGGCAAGGAGCTCGACCTGGAGCACAACCCTGATGCCATCCAGTTCTTCTCTTCCTTCGATGTGCACAGTCACGCAAATATCATTGTGTTTGTGCTAATCGGTACATTGATTACCTGCATCGTACAGAGCTCTGCAGCCGTGATGGCCATCACCATCCTGCTTTGTTCCTCTGGCGTGCTGCCTATTTATTTTGGCATTGCCTTGGTCTTAGGAGAGAACATCGGTACGACGGCAACTGCCAATCTCGCCGCCCTTGGTGCTAACACACAAGCACGGCGAGCCGCCATGGCGCATTTAGTTTTCAATGTCTTCGGCGTCATCTGGGTGCTCTGCCTGTTCTATCCCTTTGTTGACGGCGTATGCCACCTGGTAGGCTACGATCCTACTGGTACCGGCTTTACCCAGGCACAGCGGGCAGCTATCCTTCCTATTGTGCTTGCAGCCTTCCACACTTGCTTCAATGTGACCAATACCGCCTTGCTCATCGGCTTCATCCCACAGATCGAGAAAGTGGTATGCTGGATCATCAAGCCCAAAAAGAACAAGGACGAAGAAGATTTCCGCCTGCGCTTTATACAAGCAGGTATCATGAAGACCCCTGAGCTCTCCGTACTGGAAGCATCTAAGGAAATTCACTCTTTTGCCGAGCGCATGAGAAGGATGCTACGCATGGTGAGAGAGCTGCTCGGAACAAAGGATGCCAACGACTTCGTCAAACTCTTCTCTCGCATTGAGAAATACGAGAGCATCGCTGACAACATGGAGATTGAAATTGCCAAATATCTCGACCAAGTCAGTGACGCCCACCTCAGCGACGAGACAAAGGACAAGGTTCGAGCCATGCTACGCGAGATCTCTGAACTTGAAAGTATCGGTGACTCGTGCTATCATATCGCAAGAACCATCAATCGTAAATACACCGAGAAAGAGGAGTTCACCACTGATCAGTACGAGCATCTCCATCAGATGTTCGCTCTCACTGACCAGTCGATGGCAGAGATGGAACATGCACTCGTGGAGCATAAGACGGACATCGACATCAACCGCTCCTTCAACATTGAGAACGAGATCAACAACTATCGCAACCAGCTCCGCAGCAGAAACACCATTGACGTCAATGATCATAAATACACCTACGCCGTAGGTACGATGTATATGGACATTATCAACGAATGCGAGCGCGTCGGCGACTATGTCGTCAATGTCGTAGAGGCACGAACAGGTAAGAAGAAAAACGAGGCGTAATGCCTCTCCCACTCCCCATCCATGACGAGGCAAAAACGTTTCTGTCTACGATGGATAATTAATGCAAAGGTCTTATTGCTCATATATTTATGGCAATAAGACCTTTTTCTATGCTAAAAACCTTTAACACGAAAGCAAATTCATTTATTTTTCGTACATTTGTAAAATCGAATATTTAACAACAACTTATCTAAGAAGAAGATGGTATTACCGGAAACTAAAGAAAACCAAAGAATTACTGTCAACGTTGTAAGGACAGACCCAGACTCACACCAGTTTATTGTTACCTATGGAGATGACGGCAAGCTCTATCGGCTGCCCATGCTCTTGTATCAGAAAAGAAGCACCGTACCCAACACGCTTCCCTGCATCGTGGAAGAATCCTTCAACGGTGGCATCCACCTCAGGCAAGACTATGAAACGCTGATCAGGCAATTCTATCATGAAGGCGACAAGGTAGAGTTCAGCATCAAACGCTCACACGACAATTTTTATATTCTGCAAGAATCACACGGTTTCACCACGCGCCTTGACAAAAGTTGCATTCCTAATCCTGCCCTCACGCCGAGAATCATCTGCCAAGTGGAAAAGATTAAAGGCAGATATATGCAAGTACAACCTGTGGAAAACCTGCAGGCACTGAAATACGACTTCCCTATCAAAGATAATCAGCTGGCCACTCTTTTAGGCAACAGAAAATGGAACAACGATTCATTGCGGGACCTTCTACTTGGAAGCACCAATCCTGACCTCTTCGACAATGCTTGCTATCACTGGATTGCCAACATGGCGGCAGACTATCACGACAAAGACTTACTCCGACAGGACCTCATTGATTTCAAGGACAGTATGCTCCATGTACTCGAACAGACGGATCTGCTCAACATGTGTGACGCTGTCTCCAGAGGCATCTTGGAAAATCGCTTCACAGACTTCATCGAGCAGACTTCTTTCTTCATCAATGCACTGGATCTCGTAAAGAACAACTTAGGAGAAGAATACATCGAGCAAGCACTCAACAAACTGGAATGCTGCAACTATGTCTTCCACCCGCGTGAGTGCTTCTTCACGATGCTCTGCATCTTTCTGCAGGACGACAGTCTGATGCAGAAGTGTATGCCAAGGATGATCAGCATCATCCGTAAGCATGACCTCGCCCTGTCCAAGCGTGCTCCCTTCGGCAAGCTATGGATCACCCTGCTGGAATACTACATCCGCAAGAGCTATGAGACGCCGGACAGTCTCAACAGTCAAGGTACGATTGAGACGATGATACAAGCCCTGGCACTCCAGCTCAATTTGGCTGAAGACGATGACAGCGACCTCTTCGACGTGGTGCTCAACCGTAGTCTTCTCTATCGCCTTTGCAGCAAGATGGGAGTGGCTGACCCCAAGAGTCTGTTGGAGGAATCGCTCTACAACCTTGTCTCTGACTCCGGCGATCAGGCTGCCTATGTGGTCAACACCGATGACGCTACGCTCACCGCCAACATCATTGCCAACCAGGTTTCCGACACTATCGACTCGTCGCTCGCTCCCGTGGAATACGTCACGGACAATGCGAAGCTGCTCATCAAAGACGGTAAGATCTCTATATCTGCCTCTGATGTGAACTCAGAGAATGTCTACACGCCACTGCCTACCCGACTGAACCTATGGCACGCCTTTACCATCAGACTCAGCGAAAAGCCTTCTGCTGACCTCAGAGGGAATAAAAGCAACACTCTACCCCACTTTAAGCAACTGTGGGATTTCATCTATAAATCGCTCTTCATCGGTGGACACCATAATAAAAAGAAGGAAAGACGCAGACTTCTTCCAGGCGAAGAAGTGTCGATCATCATCAAGAAGAAGATACCATCCGACGATGAGACAAAGCTCCTCTTCCAATGTGAGGTCATCGACGAAGAGCTGCAGGGCATCAAAGGGTATATCGATGCTGCCAGAGACATCGTACCCTATTATCCCGGCAAGAAGCTCTCATTAGAGGATTTCTATCACAATGGCTACCCGCTCATCCTGCCTGCTGACGTAGATGGCATCGAGGACGGTGAGTATCATTTCGTGATGAACGAGATCTGCGTAGACTTCATGGAGGATTACCGTATCGAGCATCTCAACTTCAACAGTCGCCTGAGATGCGTTCTCAACAATTCTCAACCCGGCATAGGCCGCGTGCCGGCTATCTCTACCAATGGTCTGTCGCTCTCCGTGGATGTTGAGCCCGGCACACCTCTCAGCGTATTGTCAAAAGGCAAAGTGGTCGAAGTGTACAAGCCCACACAGGGCAGACCACCTTATATCAATGTCACCTATCGTGCTGATGTGCCCGATATGATCTTCAGCGTGGGCGCTGCCTTCCATCAGTTCATGGTCAACCTTGCCCATGGCGAGGTATTTGTCAGTAATGAAGAACAGGAACCTTCTGAGGACTTCACTTCAACGATGGACGCCGAGCACCTCACCGAACTGATGTATATCTTTGAGACCTATGCCAGTTTCGAGGACGATTACATCAAGGCCTATAACTATATCTCCATTTGCCGGATATTCGCGCGCATGCTCAACTCTGAACGGGAACAGTATTATTGCAAGCGACTCTCGCTGCTGGAATTGCTCAACGACTTCGCACTGAACAACAGTTTCTCCAACGAGAGCATGGCGATCCTCAACAATGCCGACAGCTTAGGCTTTGAGCAAGACTCGCATCTCTACAACGACTTCCAGCAGATGACTATCGTCTCCTGGCTTGACAACGACGAGCACTACGACGACCTCTATCAGATGAGCTGTAAGCGGGAAAGCCCGACACTGCAGATGTTGGCGGCCCTCGTCATGTCGCACAACACGGTAAAGAAAGCCGGACTCATCTCTCAGGCCGACGAGATCCGGGAAAAGATACGCTCTATCCTCAAGCTCAGACGCAACCAGAGCGACAAGAAAGACTATGGACGCGAAGACTACCACACCGAGTTCAAGACCTCTATCGTCTATCCTGAAAACTCTATGCAGTCGAACTTGGCCGAGCAAACATCAAAGATTCTTCAAGAGATCTGCGCCTTCCTCAACGCCGATGGAGGTACGCTCTATCTTGGTGTCAACGACCAGGGCACTGAGAGCGGTGTGGAGGAAGACTTGAAACATCCAAAATTTAATGGTAACCTCGACCACTACGAAGACTATATCCACAACCAAGTAGCCATCTATCTTGGGCAAGAGGCGGCTCACAATATCAAGACCCATTGGGATGAAGGCACAAAAGCCAACGTGCTGGCGATCTCTATTCTGCCCAGTCCCGATCCGATAGCACTCAAGGGCGATTACTACGAACGCATGGGCAAGTCGGCACGTAAGGTCAACAGCGACTATTTAAGTGCCTTCCTCATCGGACGTAAGAAGTGGGCTGCGGAGCATCAGCTGGTGACAAAGGATGAAAGCCCAGCCATCATCAACACGCCGGCACCCATCGCGCATGAGATCAATGCAGGTACAACCACGACGCCTGCGCCATTCGCCAACGAGATCAAAGACAAGATCCAAACCAGCCGGTTCAGAAACAATGTCATTCATGACTATGAGTTGAACTATCTTCCCACGACGGCATATCTTTGTTTCATCGACAATGACGAGTACAAATTGCTCCAGCAAGACGATTACCGTACGGAGGACTACCGTTTGGAGTTAGCCATACATGAGGAAGAAGAGAAGTCATGGCTCATCATGGTCTACAGCGACGGACGCGTGGTGAAAGCCAGTGTAGAGAAGCTTCTCCACCGCGACAGCGACCGTACCTTCAAGCGCTATTCCGGCAAGGAACTCATCTACGCCAGCATTGCCAACGACAATGACGAGCTGATCCTCGGCTTCGTAGACGGCAAAGGTAACAAGCGGCTGCGATTCGACGACATCTCTAAGATCAAGGAAAACAGTATGCAGGACTATGGTGAGACGCTCTGCGACGTATCGTTCACCAACATTCACTACGTCGAAGTCATCAACCGCGACAAAGTTCCAGAGTGGGTACAACTCAATCCACCAAGAAAGGAACTCGGCATCGTGCTGAAGACTGTCAATGGCAAGCGCATTGCTGAGATGCTGCCAGAATGTAACATCTAACAGAACATAGCCACGACGCAGAACACATAAAAAAGCAACGACTATGACATTAGAATTTATATTACGGTTGGCCATCGCTGCCGTCTTAGGTGGTGTGATAGGATTGGAGCGGGAGTACCGTGCCAAGGAGGCAGGCTTCCGCACCCATTTCCTGGTAGCCTTAGGAAGTGCATTATTTATGATCCTTTCCATGTACGGCTTTGACAGTATGATCAACGACACAGCACAAAAGCTGTCCTACGACCCATCACGAATTGCTTCACAAGTAGTGCCCGGCATCGGTTTTATCGGTGCCGGCATCATCATCTTCCAAAAACATGTTGTCAAAGGACTCACAACAGCAGCAGGACTATGGGTCACATCAGCCATCGGACTAACGTGCGGTGCAGGCATGTTTGTCCTTGCCGCAGCCACCACGATCATGGTACTCATGTGCCTGGAAGCACTCCACTTTGTCTCCAGCCGCTTTGCCACTCGCAGCATTCTGCTGACATTCAGCTCAGACAAGCAAGAGAACATTCAGCTTGTATTGCATAGGATGAGAGATGCCGGCATCGACATCGACTCCTATGAGATGCAAAAGAACACGAATCCTAAGGGCATTGCTTATCAAGTGTTTATGGAGATAAAGGTGAAGCGCGAGCAATATCAGACACGCATCATGCAGTTCATGGAGAAGATGGATGGTGTCAGCATACAGAACATTGAATAGTGCGCATACACCTTATTATATATGGTACGCCATTATATAAACATTATTGTATATAGGCGCTCAACGCACTAAGCCAGCATGCTTTCCAATTGTTCTATAGCATCCTTGATGTCTTGAACAAAAGAAGCATGTGAGAGCAAATAATCTTTGCGGCCACGAGCCAAATGCTCATAGAGCGAAGGACTCATCTGTTCCACATAGCTGGAAATGGCATATTCAATATCATCTTTCTGCCCGTCGTTGTGAGAATACTCATAAACCCTATACTTCTGATGAAAGAAGCTATAAGCAGACTCTATACTACCCTGATCGAAGGAAATCCTACTCGACTGATCTTTACTCTGTATCATATCCAATTAAGATAAGCTATACTATGATTAACAATATTGATACAAAAGTACGCAAAAAAGTTGAAACGATAAAAGAGAGTTAAAAGAAAAGCAACAAAACAATAATAAAAAGACACTATCGTTACACTATATATGGAAGAAAAAAAGATCATAAAAAGACTACTATTCACAGCAATACTCAGTACCACGGTCAGCATGGCATGGTCGCAAAGTCCGATCATGCCCGACGCTATGCCAGGCTTAGCTAAAAACGATCAGAAATCAGACACGTTAACAGAAATGTATCTGCCATCCAGCATGACAGATGAAGACTTTCATGGCTTTGCAGAGCTCAACATCGACAATTTATTATCGGTATTAGAGAAATACAACGTGAAAGAAAAGAAGATAGTTTTAGCGCAAGCCTTATTAGAGACAGGCTATTTCTCCAGTACCCTCTGTATGGAAAGCCACAATCTCTTTGGCCTTCGTCATCCCAGTGATGGCAGCTACTATACTTTCAACAACTGGGAAGAGTCCGTAAAGGCCTACCTCGACGACGTACAATATAAATACAATGGTGGTGACTACTACGCATTCCTAAAACGCATAGGATACGCCGAGGATCGTAACTACACATCGAAAGTAAGAAAGATAGCAGAAAAACTCGACATCTAATTTCAAGCGCGGCAAACAGCCGTGCTTTATTTGTTTATTAACCTCTTAAAAAAATAATAGAAGCTATAGAGGCTATAGAAACTATAGAAGCAATAGAGACTATAGAAAACATAATCCCTATAAAGGAAACGGTTCGGTATAGCATTTCCCTCCCCTTGGGGAGGGCTAGGGAAGGGCTCAAAAAAAGCCCTTGAAAACATTGCTGTCTTCAAGGGCTCTTGTTGAAAGAGGGCGGCCTCCTACTCTCCCGCATTGCATTGCAGTACCATCGGCGCAAGTGGGCTTAACTTCTCTGTTCGGAATGGGAAGAGGTGGAACCCCACCGCAATAGCCACCCAAAATGGGATTGACTTATCGCCACAAGCTGTAAGCTATAAAGAAGCGTCTCGACTCATTATTATATATACAAAACACTCTCATTGCTGAAAACATTCTGCTAATACATCTGAAAGTATTGCCCAAAAAGAAGCTCTCGGGCAATTAGTAGTGCTCGGCTTTGACGTCACCGTCTTTACACCTGCACCCTATCAACGTCGTCGTCTGCAACGACCCTCAATGGAGTTCTCATCTCGCGGCGGGCTTCGCACTTAGATGCTTTCAGCGCTTATCCCATCCAGACTCAGATACCCGGCGGTGCACCTGGCGGCACAACCGGTAAACCGGAGGTCTGTCCATCACGGT
>Ga0310695_10009378_pt1 | contig 14718 bp, 32 predicted proteins | sample RumenRJG_04DNA_FD_203882 | JGI IMG/M metagenome (GOLD analysis project Ga0310695, IMG submission 203882) | Bovine rumen microbial communities from Lethbridge, Alberta, Canada - RJG_04 (v2) (version 2) | ecosystem: Host-associated > Mammals > Digestive system > Stomach > Rumen | place: Canada... | reverse complement strand
CAAACTCGAAAACATCGCGGACGGGATCGCAGAAATAAAAGGGGAGATGAAATCCCTCCGGGATGAGTTGGGGGAACTGCGGGAGCGGGTGTCAAAGGTGGAAGCATCTGCCGCATCCGCTCACAAAAGGGTGGACCGCATAGAAGGAAAGGAGGAAGTGCGATGAAGTTACCGAACAAAGTGTACGATATCCTGAAGTGGACCGGGCTTGTGGCCTTGCATGGTTTGGCGTGGTTTGTCGGTCGAGTTGGCCCCGCTTGGGGGATGCCAAACGTGGATGCCGTTGTGCTCACGCTTAACAGCGCAGGAACGCTTATAGGTATCTTAATAGGTGTTTCTACAGTTAACTACAATAAGACCGTCTAAGGGGCGCAGAACGCGTCAGAAAGGGGGGCGAATATGTATAGAGTTGACGGAACAAAGATCACGCTCACACGCGGGGACACTTTTGTGGCAACCCTGGCGCTGACGCAAGCGGGAGAACCCTATACCCCCGTTGAAGGTGATTCAATCAAGTTTGGAATAAAAAAGGCGCTGAACGTTTCGCGGACAGCGTACATCAACCCGGAACCGCTGTTGGAAAAAGCTATTCCTATAACGGATATGACGCTTCGACTTGCGCCGCGTGATACAGAACCCCTTCCCTTCGGATCGTATTATTACGATGTCGAGGTGACGCTGGCGAACGGGACAGTTGACACAGTTATAAACAACGCGATCTTTTTGCTTGTCCCGGAGGTGATTTGATGGCGCAGCTCAGGGCGAAACTTTCAGCCGTTCAAAGTCTTTCCGGGGCACTCAGTACCCCCAAAATAATCAGCGTGGAGAATTATCCCGGGCCATACACTTTCACCCCTGATGATGACACGCAGATTGTCGAAATTGAAGGCTTAAAAGCAACGGCAAACATCACTATAAACCCCGTTCCGCACACATACGGGCGCATAGAATGGGACGGATCAAGCCTTTTTGTCTACTAGGAGGATATGTAAAAGATGGCAAAAAATGTTGAAATCAATGAGATTGTATATAATTCTGTCCCGTCTGTAAAAATCCCGCTTGCGAACGGGACGGGTGACGCGCTTTTTGTTGATACTTCTGATGCTACTATGACAAGCGGCGGGCAATCCCTTGACGGGGTTACCAGTTACGCAAACGGCGTCAAAATCACGGGATCCATTCCGACAAAAACGGCGGCAGACATGACGGCATCCGGCGCAACAGTAACCGCGCCCGCCGGTTATTATGCCGCGGCAACATCCAAAACCATCGCAAGCGGAACCGCAACAACCCCCGCAACATCTATAAGCGCCGTTCCGGTGTTATCCATTAACGCATCAACAGGCGTGATTACGGGTACTGTCAGCGCATCGCAAAATGTTACCCCGACAGTTTCCGCCGGTTATGTTTCTGCCGGAACCGCCGGGACAATCAGCGTTAGCGGATCCGATACACTTGCATTAACCGCGCAAGCGGCGCAGACGATAACACCCGGTACAACCGCGCAGACTATCGTGGCGGGGCAGTATCTCACCGGTGCGCAGACAATCGCGGGGGATGCCAATCTGATAGGGCAGAACATCAAAGCGGGCGTTTCGATCTTTAATGTTGACGGCGAGTTGTCAACGCCGGTTGTTTCTCAGGATTCTGTTACAAAGGTTTTAAGCATCTCATAGGGGGCGCCATGAAAAATATTAGCTTTATGGGCGCCGTCTATAGCGATGTTCCCGCCGTCATTTTGCCGGACGCTGGCGGGGGCGTTGCGCGGTTTGACGATGCGTCAATTACAACGGCAACGGCTTCCGATGTGGCAAGCGGTAAAGTGTTCCTTGCTGCTGACGGCACTATCACAACAGGCACATCAAGCGGTGGGGGTGGGTCATCAAGTTGGACTAAGGTTGCGGAAACGAGTTATCAAGTCAGTACGACAAGCACGACGACGGAAACGGTAGATACATGGGCGACTGGACATAGCGAATTATGGACGAACAGCAAGTGGTTGTATGTACGCATTAGGGATACAGCAGGAAAACGTAAAGGACACTTTTATGGGAGCGACCAGTTTTTTATGGTTTATTCCACTACTGCAACATCAACAACGGTGGCTGGTCGGTTTTATATAAGAACTGCTTCAACTGGAAATTATGGTGCTGGTGCAACAAGTGGAACGACTGGTTATGGCTTGTACGCTGATACGCTTTATAGTGATGGTAGTATTAGAATCCGACAGCGTTACAATACCAGCAGTTCCCTCACCATAAACGGCACATACAAAGTCGAAGTCTACCTGCTCGACCCTCCCGCAGGCGCACCAATCTTTGAGTAAAGGAGAAAAATATATGTATCAATACTACATCACCGAAGTCCGCAAGACTTCAACAGGCGAATTTGAACACGAAAACTTTTGGGTATACGACGAGGACGAACAGACCGCAAGACTGAAGGGAGAAGGAAAATTCCACGAGGTTCTGTCAAGGGCGGCAACGTCCACCTTTGCCGAGCATGGCGCGATTCTGTTTACCTCCACCTGTTATCCGATTAAGCATGAGTGCTATACCCACGGAGCAGAAGAGGTGACAGTATAATCGGCAATTCCGATAACGGATGTATTTTCCGCAAGTGCGAAATACATTTGCGGCGATTAAAAAGGGAGGTATAAAGCATGGATAACAACAAAATCACCGAAAGATCGGCAGACTTTGAGGAGCGTGTCAAAAACGGTGGACCGTTCAAGACATCTGAGTTTGAGCTCATGACGGATGAGGAATTCAACCTTGTTCTCCCGGCCCTTGGCCCGGCTCAGGAACAGGAGGCTATCCTGACCCGTCAGAGGTCGATGGCAAAAAAGAGAGGTACTGGCCCGGCCCTTGAGTGCAAATAAGGAGGTGATCCATTGGGTACTTTGGAAGGGCTAATCACCCGAGCCAACAGCTTCAACGGATATATGGAAAAGGCATCAAATGCCTACTTGGATTCGTACACCGCAAACAAAGGCTACAATAACTATCAACGGTTCTCCCGTGATGTGAACGCGGCGGGCCTCGCAGGATGTCAGGCTCAGCCGTGGTGTGGCACATACCAATTTGCGCAGGAACTCTACGAATTTGGAAAAGATGTGGCCCTGAAACACTGGCACATGACCCCGCAGACTTATGTTGGATACAACTGTTTTTCCACGCTCGCGGCCTTTGAGCGGGCAGGAAAGACCGGGAAGGAGCCGAAACTTGGAGCCCTTGTAATCTTTGAGTATTCCCACATGGGAAGGGTGATGAGAATATTCAACTCCGGCGGCAAAAAGAAGTTCGAGTGCAACGAGGGCAACACTTCAGGAGCACAGGACGACCGGAACGGCGGCATGGTAAAGACCAAGATTCGGGGCGCGTATGATGCCAACATCCGGGCTTTCTGCTACATCGATTATGACGATGATGCTGTCGTTGAGGGATGGCGACAGGCGGCAGACGGGAAGCGTTGGTGGTATGAATACTCGGACAGATCATGGGCTGTCGGGTGGAAAGACCTGAACACATCCTCCGGGAGGCGCAGATTTTACTTCGACGAAGACGGTTATATGCTGACCGGGTGGCAAATCATCGACGGCAATTGGTATTTCTTTGAAACCACAAAAGGCCCGGAAGAAGGTGCTCTGTATCGATCCAATGACAAGGGCGTTCAACGGCCTTGGGTACTGTAAAAATCCTCCTGCGCCTTTAAAATGCTCAAGAAATCGGGTATAATAAAGGCGCGGGAGGTACAATGTATGAGTGACATGGAAGACAAAACAAAAGTTGAAACTGTTCCGTATGTGGTGCATGAGGGCGCGATGGCGCGGCAGGAAAGGACGATCAAGCGGTTGTGGATATTATGCATTATTATATTCATTGCCCTTGTCGGAACTAATGCGGGATGGATTTATTTCGAGTCTCAGTACGAGGATGTTTCAATCACGCAGGATGGCGAACAGGACTCCGGAGACGGCGGAAGCAACCTGTACAACGGGAATGTAGTAGGTGGCGATTACTATGGCGAGACAGAGAGTCAAGACGACAATAAAAACACGCCGTAAAAAATATGGGAGCGGGACTGGATACAAACGCTGTCCGAACTGCGGCGGGGATGGCAGGGTGCGAGTGCGGAAGAAATGATTGAGTATACCAATAGCGAGATACAGGCGGTGATAAATGAGTACATCCATAGCGAGCGCGACCGGGATATCCTGAAGCGCAGACTTATCGACGGTATCCGTTATGAGCAACTCGCGGAAGAATTTGACCTGTCAGTGCGGCAGGTTAAAAACATAGTATATAAAAACGGTGACCGGGTTCTCCTGCGGTGCGCCGGGAATTGCACAAAGATTTCATAATATTCTCCTTTCAAATGCCCTTCGGCTTCATTGCCGGAGGGCTTTCTTTTTGCCAAAATGGAAGCAGGAGGACGCTATGGATTTTATTGAGCTTATGGACTTCTGCGGGTATGACTTGGAGAAGGCAAACGAAATCATGAGGAAGGACAAGAAGGATGTGGATATACACAAACCCAAACCCGGCGGGCCGAAATGTCGGGGATTGTTCGGTGCGAGCTGTGTCGATTGCTCTGAATGTTGATTGGGAGACGGCTTATGCCATGATAGCAAAAGCCGGATATCAGATGGCTGACCTTCCGTCATCGGATGCCGTTTGGGGAGCGGTTCTCCGCAAGAACGGATTCTATCGCAAGGCAATCCCGGATACCTGCCCTGACTGCTACACGGCGGATGATTTCTGCCGGGATAACCCGCAGGGCGTGTTCGTTCTCGGATTTGGCGGTCATGTGGCAACGGCTATTGATGGCAACATTTATGATTCATGGGATAGCAGTCATGAGATTCCTCAGTATGTGTGGTATCGGAAGGAGCAGTAATGGCGGTTTATAATGGCGGGTTCCCCGCATCATATCAGCAGATGTATTATCCGCAGTATCAACAGCAGTATCAGCCGCAGGTTCAACAGCAAAACAGCGGCCCGATATGGATTCAGGGCGAGGCGGCGGCGAAATCGTACCTTGTGGCTCCGGGAACAACGGTTGCATTATGGGATTCTGAATCCCAAACGATTTTCCTGAAATCGGCAGATGCTTCCGGGATGCCGTCGATGAAAGTGCTTGATTATACGATACGCGATTTAAACGCGCAGAAGGGCCCTAAAACCGATTTAATTAATTCGGCGGATACTTTATCAGCTTACGCCACGAAAACGGAATTAGAGGCCTTAAAACGCGAAATAAGGGTATTGCGGGATAAGGTTTCCGGGAAGACCGAGGAAGGGGTAAAAGATGAATCCTTTGTATAGTCAAATGCAGGGCGGCGGCAACAACGAAATGAATCAGTTTATGCATAACTTTCAGCGGTTTCGGCAATCCATGAGCGGCGACCCGCGCCAACAGGTTCAGAATCTTTTGAACTCCGGGAGGGTATCGCAAGCGCAGTACGACCGGGCCGTGCAGATGGCGAATCAGATTCAGCGTATGATGAGCTCGAAATAATGGTTTTCTGCATTTTGAGGGCGAAATCCGAGAAAAAATCTCGAAAAAACGGCCTGAAAATGTCGAAATACAACTTTCAAGAGAAAATGCAACTTTCTCTTGAAAGCACAACTTTATTGACTGGCTATGCGTAGGGCGTAGCCACTGACCGGGAACAGTTACCCGGTAGAAAGGACGGTGCAGAATGGCACTTACAGACGAGAGCGGAACCGGAATGGTGATGCCTGTGGCCCCGATGGGCGGATATGGCAACAACGGCGGGTTCGGTGATTTCGGCGGAAACGGCTTTTGGATTCTCCTCCTGTTTTTACTGCTTGGCGGCAACGGATGGGGCAATGGATGGGGCAACGGTTTCGGCGGAAATGCCATGGCGGATATGTATCCGTGGATGAATCAGCAGAATCAGATCAACGGCGGTTTCCGGGATCAGATGCTGAACACAACCATTAACGGCATTCAGAACAGTATTACGAGCGGTTTCGGTGACGTGCAGACGGCCCTCTGTGGCGGCTTTGCAGGCGTGAACGCGGCTATCACCGGGGCTCAGACAGGAATCTCTCAGCAGATGTACGCAAATCAGATTGCGGATATGGAGCGTTCTTTCGCGGCTCAGACAGCGGCAACCTCCGGCATGACAGCTCTTCAGGCTCAGCTTGCTCAGTGTTGCTGTGACAACCGGGCGGCAACCGCAGACCTGAAATACACGGTGGCAACGGAGAATTGCGCGGATCGTACAGCGGCGGCGCAGAATGCCCGGGATATCATCGATGCTCAGACCCGGGGAACACAGGCTATTCTTGATAAGCTGTGCGCCCTTGAGCTTGACGGCGTGAAGGGTCAGCTTGCGGCGGCTCAGAGAGAGAATGTGGGCCTTCAGAATCAGCTCAATATGGCGAACCTTGCGGCATCTCAGACCGCACAGACCGCGCAGATTCTCGCGGGTCAGAGCGCGGAGATTGACGGCGTTTACAATCGCCTCAAGAATTGCCCGGTTCCGTCCATGCCCGTATACGGCAATCAGCCGATTTTCACCTGCGGCAATGCCAACGGTTGCGGCTGTGGTGTAGGCTGATAGGAGGTGCATGATGGCGGAATATCTGTACAATGAGGAGCAGGCCGTCGCCCTTAACGGCGCGGCAATCTTCAATGACTCCATTCCCTGCAATCGCGGCAACGTGTTCCACGAGAGCGGCACGGGAATCTTTATTCTGCGCGGATGCACTCCGAATTGTTTTGCGAGGTATCAGGTGGTTTTTAACGGCAATATTGCAATCCCGGAGGGCGGCACAGTCGGCCCGATTGCGGTTGCGCTCACGGTCAACGGGGAGGCCCGTCCTACAAGCAGGGCCATCTTTACCCCGGCGGCGGCTGAGGATTACGGAAACGTGACAAGCACAGCGATTATCACAGTCCCGAGGGGATGCTGTTTTTCCCTGTCCTTGAGGAGCGTTCCGGCATCCGCAGACCCGGCGGCGACTCCGGCTCCGGTGATTAACCTGCAAAATGCCAATATAACCATTACTCGCATTGCATAATATCGTTTATGACATCTCTGTTTTATGGTATAATAGGATTAAATGATATATACCATAAAACGGAGGTGTAACGTGAGAAATTCCGCAAAAATAAAAAACATAGCAGGACAAAAGTTTAATATGTTGACGGCAATCAAGATTGCAAGCCATAGCCCGCTCAAATGGGAGTGTCGATGCGATTGTGGGAATATTTGTTGCGTTCGCGCCGGAAACTTAATGCATGGAAAGCAAAAAAGTTGCGGCTGTTTATCACGCAGGGGGAATCCGAAACACAACCAAAGTTATACTCGTGTTTACCGCATTTATGCAAAAATCAAAAGGCGGTGTTTTGCGGAAGATGACCCCGCATTTCCGCGATATGGCGGAAGAGGCATTACTATGTGTAACGAATGGAAAGACTCTTTTGAATCTTTTTCCCATTGGGCATACGCAAGCGGATACCGTGATGACCTGTCTATTGATCGGATAGATAATGACGGGAATTATTCACCGGAGAATTGTAGGTGGGCCAATGTTTACGAACAGGCAAATAACAAACGTAATAGCACTCGGTATTCATACCAAGGAAAAACGCAAACGCTTGCATCTTGGTGTCGAGAAAAGAATATGAGTTACAAGGTTGTTTGGTACCGTTTATCAAAGGGGTGGCCTTTTGAAGAAGCAATATCGAAGCCTGTTTCTCGGGAAGGAGCAAGGAATGGATGAGTTATACAAATTAAAAGAAAACTTGTGTAAAGAATTAAAGGAGTATGGCGGCAAAGATTTGTCCGCCGGGTCATTAAGCACTATAGACTCCCTTGCACATACCATCAAAAACCTTGATAAAATTATTGAGGTCTATGAGGGCGGCGGATATAGTAACGGATACCCGGTATATGCATACAGGGGCGGCAGAAGCTATTCCGACGGCGGTTACAATGACGGATATGGCAGTTACGCACGCAGACGGGACAGCATGGGAAGACATTCCCGTGAAGGCTATTCCCGCCACGGCGACATGATTGCTGACCTTCGGGAACTGATGAACGATGCACCGGATGACAGAACCCGGCAGGAGTTTCAGAGATTCATCAACAAGATGGAATCTATGTAGGAGGTGGGCCCCGTGATTACGGAACAAGACCTGCGGGAAGCAATAGCTGAATGTCAAGGGGAACGCAACCCCGGGGCCAATACCTGCATCAAACTCGCGGCTTTTTTCATCCTCAAGGATCATCTTTTCCCGGATGAAAAGCAGGATCAGGACACGGAACAGCCGCAGGGATATTCCTTCGCGGCGGCTCCGCCTGAACCCGGGGTAATTCAGACGGACGGCGACAGTGAGTTTTTACAGGCCGTAAACGGGCGAGATGTGGCGGATATAATGCCATTGATGGACGAACTTATGACGGCAGTTTCCGTCATGAATCCCCGGCTATACGCGGGAACGATGCGCAGACTAAAAGAATGATTTCAGGCGGCGGGCTTTGGCCCGTCGCTTTTTTACTAAAAAAATACAGTAAAATGTTAATTAGCTATTTACATTTAACATGATATGTTATATAATGTACTTGTAAGGTTGATACGGGAACTGCCAAAGGCAGGAAAGGAGAATATAACATGACAAACGCACAGATTATTTTCGCGGCGGCGCAGGCACTCGCAGAGGAAGGAAAGATCAAATACACGGGACGCACCTTCAAGGCAAAGACCCCGGCAGGTGAGGAAGTTGAGATTAAGGAAACCGAAGAAATCCACACCTTTGCGGCATGGAAGGAACTCGGGTATCAGGTGCAGAAGGGTCAGAAAGCTGTTGTGGCCCTGACCATTTGGAAGCATACAAAAGCGAAACAGGACAGCCTGAAGGACAAGGACGGCAACGAGCTCCAGTTTGTGGACAAGGGCCGGATGTTTATGAAGACGGCGCACTTCTTCAGTGCTTCACAGGTTGCAAAGATTGAAAATAAGTAAAAACAGAGCCCGACCCCGGCGGGCAATCCGGGGAGAAAGAAGGTATGAGATGGCTGTTGATTGGGGATACTACGACAAGTTTGACCGGGTGATGAAAGAGTACCTGCCCGATAGGGGCGAGGGCGAAACCATGGCGACGCAGGTTGTAACGGCGGTGAACAAGCTCGTTTTCAAGTGGTACAACGACGGGGATGTATATGACAACGTAAACAGCCCCATGACGGGATGGTGTAACGACCTGAGCTCATACGCCAATTGGTTGAACGAGTACATTCCGGCGGCAGGTGGAATCCTTGATGGAATCCTTGACTGCTTCAACGGTGATGAATACGAGGATCTCCTGAAGGATTTGGCGGATACACTGCTTGACCTCGAGGAAGTAGAAGCCTTGAGCGCAAACCCGGCAAAGGGAAGCATCTATGATTGCTCCGGGCCGTTCAAGTTTGATGAGCATTGGGATGACGAAGACGAAGAGGAATGGTAATGCAGGGCCGCTCCGGGACAGTAACCCGGGGCGGTTTTTTTACTTGGATTATTTACAAAAATATGTTAAAAAGTTATTGACATTTAACATTACATTGTATATAATAATTAATGTAAGGTTGATACAGGTTAGGGCCACGGGCCGGGGAGGATAACATGACAAGATTAAATATACAGGCAGTTACCGAGATGGGTTGCACGGTATACACAAGTATTCACGTACCGGAAGATTACACTATGGCGCAGGTTGTGAAGGCCGTAAAGAACAGCGGATATGTGATGTTTAGGTTGCTCGATACCATGAAGGTATTCGTGAGGGTATAAGGAACCTGGCGGGGTTGCTACCGCCTAGAGTTTAGCAACAGCGACCCGGGGCGGCTGAAGACCCCGGGGGCAACGCCAACGCTGACACATATACACACAGTACCCGAAAGGAGAACATTATGAAAATGACAAACGAAGCCATCGACAAGCTGATTAAGTCCTGCGACGAACTTCAGCGGCGTACAACCCCGGCGGGGCCTGAATATATGGCATCATCCACAAGATGTTTTGACGCTTGTATGAGGGCATTTGACAGGAAGGATTCAGCCGTTGAGGCCGTTACATTTCGGGTGTATATGAACGCTCCCGTAAGCAAGCCGGGGTTCGCAAAGATTTACCGCGACGGGCGAATGGAAATGTGCACGGGCGATGACCCGCAGGTGCTTGATAATTAAACACAAGCCCGAGCCGGGGCGGGTAATACCCCGGCAGGAGGATGACATGAAAACAAAAGATGGAAAAGTTGTTGTAACCTGCATAATGAGCGACGATGCCCGGAAGAGCGGGCCGTGCGCGTCCTGCCGTTGCCGCAGAACGTGGCTTAACTGTGACAGCCTGAAGGAGGGCGACCCCGATTTCTGCGATGGGTGGATTTTATGCGAGGAGGAGGTGGTTGCATGAAAACGAAGAAGGTGCTTGACATTAACGAGGGCGGGCGGCGGCTTGTTTGCATTAAGCACGACGAGGGCCGCGATCCATACCGCCTCTATGAAATGTGGTGGGATATGGGATGGCACAGGCGGCAGATTGACGGGTATGCCGATTTTAACAGCATCCTCTTTCGGTTGCTGAAGGAGTTCGGGTACACCCGGCTGAATGTAGAATTATAAGGAGGAATAAAATTATGACAAAGGCAATGGAACAGGCACTGATGGACGCAGTTACAAAGGAACTGCCTGAGGCAAAGGTTGAGCGGGTTTTCGTAACAAAGAACGGAACTAGGATGGCGGGGTTCGCGCTCCGCCGAGATGATCGGGAACTGTGCCCAACTTTCTACTTCGAAAAACTAAAGACCGCTGTTGAACGGGAAGGTATCGAAACCGTTGCGAAAAAAATCGCGCAGATGAACTCCGGTGAGGCCCCGTTTGAGCTTCCGGTAAACATCCGGGATTATGATTCCGTAAAGGATCTGCTTTCCGTATCCGCAGTAAATGCGGAATTGTGGAAGGAATCTCTACCGGATATGCCGCACAGGATTATCTGCGATCTTGCCCTGATTTGCACGGTCACAATAAAGTCCGGGAGCGATGTGTACAACGTGAACATCACCAACGCCCTTGCGAGGGAATGGGGCGTTAATGGAGGGGATATCCTAAAGGATGCGATGGCGAACGCGCCGAAGGTGTCAGCCCCGGTGATCGGAACACTTGGCGGGACAATGAACGAAATCTCCGGCGTAGAACATACTGAGACTCCGGGCGTGTACGTCATGACCAACAAGGCGAAGATCAACGGGTTTGCTTCCATCTTTTATCCGGGTGCACAGAATGTTATCCGGGCAATGGCGGGGGAGTGCTACATCCTTCCGTCAAGCCGCCACGAGGCCATGATTGTTTCTACGGAACGTGGAGAACCTAAGGAATTGATTAAGATTGTAACGGCCATTAACCGAGCTGAGGTATCAGATGAGGATTTCCTGTCGGACAATGTGTATTGGTTCGGCGAAGATGGAGAACTGAAGGCGTACAGGTAACAGACGCCACTGTAGGGCCCGTAAAGGGCCCTAAAACCGTTTTTAACAGAAAGGATGGATAAACTATGGAGTACAGATACGGAATGCGACTCAGGGGCTTTGGGCCCGGCTGTCAGCCGAAGGACGGCCTTCTCTACGGGGTGGATGATGTTACCGGAAAGTATTGGGACATCATCGTATATTCCCGAAAACTGAGTGAACGCGAGGTGGCGGAATACGAACTCGATCCGCTTGATTAACTTGTGGTTGTAAAATCCGGCTGATTATGATACTATAGTGTTAGCTTATGGAGGTGAGATAATGGCAAATACACCAAAGGTTCTTGATAACAGGGCGACCCGAATTCGGAAACTGAGCGGACTTAATCGCACAGCTTTCTGCGAGAAGTATGGCGTTGTGTACAGAACATACGAATATTGGGAGCGCGGCTTTAATAATGCGCCTGATTACATCATGGATCTACTCGAGCACGTTGTGCGGCTTGAAAAGGGCCTGCCATATACATACAGGATTGTCGATACTGCCGACAGCGATAAGACGGTAATGAAGTCATACATGGCAAGCGTCACCGCAAACGCACTGAAGAAAATGGAATTAAGCGAGCCCGGCAGATACAAGATGATTTTATCGGAATGACAAGAACAACAAAGCCCCGGAATCCCGGGGCTGTTTTTCATGCTGTCACCTTGTGCTTTCTCTCCTTCCATGATAGGATAAGAGTTGACCATACATTGCGATCTCCTAGAGGTTGCAGAGCCCCGAGCGATTCCCGCGCCCGGGGCTTTTCTTATATCATCAGTTCAAGCGCAACCTTCACCCGGTCGAGTTTATCCGCCGGGATTTCCCGCAACAAATCAAACAGTTTCCGATACTTAATCCCCCTATTTGCATTATAATACGGATATTGATTTTTTTCAACTTTTTGTGTCGTTTCAGTTGACATTTTTCAAACACGGGTATATAATAGCCATAGAGTTTAAAAATATTAAACTGACAGAAAGGGGGTATTGCATGACAGAGCTCGAGCATGTAGTTGCGAAATCGGGCTATAAACTCAAGTTCATCGCTGATTATCTTGGGATTACTTACTACGCCCTGCGGATGAAACTGCGCGGAGAATCAGAGTTTAAGGCTTCCGAGATACAAAAACTGTCGGAGCTGTTACGGCTTTCGACGCAAGATACAAGTAGGCTTTTTTTGACCCCAAAAGTTTAAAAATTCAAACTTTGGAAACCCCACGGGAAGGGGCGATGAAATGAACCTTGAAAAATTTTTGCAAGCGTTATCCGAAATCCTGTCCGAGAAATATGGTGCGGATGTGCGGGTAACAGCAACGAAAGGAGAAATGTATGGGAACGAAATACGAGCGACTGCTCCGGCGAATCAAGGCACTAGAGCAGATGTACAGAAGCTCGGCAGAGGAAAAGGCAATTTATCACAATATGGTGTGGGATTTGATCTGCGACATCATTCTTTGCCCTGTCGGGATTGCCCCGGAAACATTAACAGAGTATCAGAAGAGCGAGCTTCTTTACATGCTCGCAACAGGTGAGGAGTACACGGAGGATGCAGATGATGAGAATTGATTATATCCCGGTTGTGCATGACCCGGCAAGGGATGTGGTGCAGGTTGAAGTAAGACAGGATAACGGGACTCCGTGGACAGACTTTGTTATGAGTTGGAGCAACGGGTTCCGGGCAGTGGCGGCACTTGCGGCGGTGAGTCTTGTTGTGATGATGATTGGAGGAATTTGATATGGCTACATTATACGAGCTGACGGCAGAATATCAGGCACTGCTCCTTATGGCAGAAGACCCGGACGTTGACCCGGAAACCCTGCGGGACACCATGGATGATATCGGTGGGGCCCTTGAGGACAAGGCCGAGGGATATGCCAAGGTTATGGCAGAGCTCAAGGCAAGCGCAGACACCTGCCGGGCAGAATCCCGCAGACTGGCAGACCGGGCCCGGGTGATCGAAAACAACATTGCCCGGATGAAGTCGGCATTGCAGACGGCGATGGAGCTTTCCGGCAAACGAAAATTCAAAACGGAACTCTTTTCCTTCAGCATAGCCAAGAACCCGGATGCGTTGGTGGTAACAGATGAAAGCAGAGTCCCTGAGGAGTTTCTGAAGGCCGAAATCAAGGTTGATAAGGATTCCATCAAAAAGGCACTGAAGGCCGGGCAGGAATTTGATTGGGCACATCTTGAAGCATCTGAGGGGCTCAGGATCAGATGAAGCAGATTGTTAATCCAAGAAATGAGGGCAAGGAATGAACATTTACGAAAAGTTGCAGGTTATACAGGCCCGGCTGAAGGCCCCAAAAGACCAATACAACAGCTTCGGTAAATACAAATATCGCAATGTGGAAAGCATTTACGAAGCAGTAAAGCCGCTTCTTTCGGAAGTGAAGGCGACATTAACTGTCTCCGATGTAATTGAAGAAGTTTCAGGACGGTTTTACATTATGTCAACAGCAACGCTCACGGATTGCGAGAACCCCGGTGACCGGGTGCAGGCCGTGGCTTATGCCCGGGAGGCGCAGGATAAAAAAGGCATGGATGACAGTCAGGTAACTGGTTCGACTTCTAGCTATGCCCGCAAGTACGCCCTCGGAGGACTGCTCTGTATCGATAGCGGAGAAGCGGATGCAGACTCATGGAACGCCGGAAGCGATCAGCCAAAGGAACGGGAAAAGCCGAAAGCAAAGGCGGCCCCAAAACAGGCAGAACCTCAGCCTGCATCAACGGCAACCAACGAAGCCGAGATTGATTACATTAAGGAGATTGTAATGCGGTATGAAGACCGGGATTTCGGCGGTCAGCTTCTTAAACATTACGGCGTTAACGGGCTGAATGAACTGACCCCGGAGCAGTTAGCAAAGGCGGTAAGGCAAGCTCGCAGTTACGATACCGCAAGAAAAGCGGAACGGGAATCCAAGGAAAGCGGTAATTAATTTACAAATAACAACATTCTAGGAGGAAAAAAGTATGGCAACCAAGAAAGCAGAAGCAACCGTAGAAATTAGACCGTTAGAAATTAAGGAAATCAAAATTCGCATTGTCGGCGATACGCCGCTTATCGTTCACGCATGGAGCGAAAAGGCAAAGCGCATGATGCTCGAAACACAGATGGGTGTCACAAAAACGAAGGCCCGGGAGAAAAAGAACCCGGTTGCAGATTTCGCGGATTCCCTGTACTGGCTGACT
>Ga0310695_10009377_pt1 | contig 14720 bp, 7 predicted proteins | sample RumenRJG_04DNA_FD_203882 | JGI IMG/M metagenome (GOLD analysis project Ga0310695, IMG submission 203882) | Bovine rumen microbial communities from Lethbridge, Alberta, Canada - RJG_04 (v2) (version 2) | ecosystem: Host-associated > Mammals > Digestive system > Stomach > Rumen | place: Canada... | reverse complement strand
CGGGAATGAACCGGAGGGCGGACTTTAAAAAAGAGGATAGACGGGAGCGCGCGTATATGACAACGATATCCGTCATCATACCCACATACAACCGCGCCGAAATGGTCTCGCGCTGCGTCGCGAGCGTTCTTGCGGCGGACACGGCAGGCTGCGCTGTCGAGATTATCGTCGTCGACGATTGCTCGCCGGACGGCACGGCACGGCGCATCGAGCGCGATTTCGGCGGAGCCGTCAGATGCCTGCGCAACGGGAAAAATTCGTTTCAGGCCGTTTCACGCAACAACGGCGCGGCGGCCGCTTCCGGAGAGTATCTTTTTTTTCTCGATGACGACAATATCGTCCACCGCGATATTTTCACCGAGCTGCTGAAAGTGTTCCGCAGCCATCCGGAAGCCGGACTCGTCGCGCCGATGGCGATACACAAGCGGGCGGCCGACAATGATCTCGTCTGGTCGCTCGGAAGCGATTTCAGCAGATGGACGTCGATGCCGAAGGACAACAAGCCGAATCTGCCCCTCGCAGAACTTCCAGCCTCGCCTGACGTCTATCCCACGACATACTATCCGAACGGCTTCATGGTGACACGCGAGGCGTTCGACCGAGTCGGCGGGTTCGACGAAGAATACGCGCAGATTTTTGAAGAGTCTGATTTCGGCTGGAAGCTCGTCGAAGCCGGATTCAAGTGCTTTGTCTCGACGCGCGCCCGCACCGACCATTACGGCTTTCTCGAACCGGGGTGTTCTCCGCAGCTGCGGCGGCTCGGCATAGAGCGTGCGCAGCGCACGTATTTCTTTGCCCGCAACCGTTTGCGATTCGCCAGGAAGCATTTCAATTTTGCCGAACGGCTCTCGGTTTCGTTTGTTTTTGCTCCGCTTTCAGCCGTTTACTACTGCGCGATCGCATTGAAAAACAGGCGTTTCGACATTGCCAAAGCCTATCTGAAGGGCACTCTGGCTGGCATCGTAATGAATCTTTTCGCGCCGAAGCCGGACTGACGCAGCGCGGGGGTTTGGAGCCGTCTGGGCATACGCCATGCGCTTCGCGTTGCTACGTTTTTTTTTGCAAATCAGCGCACATTGATGCTTTAATATGGTATAATATGCGCATGAGGCTTGTCATGCATAGGGTTATCTTCCTTGTCGCAGTCATGTTTTCCGCGCTCGCGGGGAAGGGCGACGATGCCGTCGGCATAGTGCACGTCGACGCGGGGACTAACGGCGTCGTCGAAACCGCGATGCCGTTCGATGCCGTCCCGTACGGCGGCGCGGAGGCTTCTTGCGGCCCGGCAAGTTTCATCTCCGGCCTCTTTCTCGGCGACGGCTCGATTTTCTCCGACAGGCTATACCGCTTCCCACTCTCTACCAACGACTACTCGCTAACGACCAACGACTACCCACTTTCGACTAACGACTATGCGTTTTACTCCGACGGAGCATGGCTTGATTCCGAAACGCTTTCCAATTCGACGATGACGGCATCGTCCGGCGACACGCTTTATCTTCTCCGCACCGACAACGAGCCGTTTTCCTTCTATCTCCACGGCCGCATCCCATCCCTGTCCTCCGTTCCCTCTTCCCCGTTCCCCGTATTTACCCACATTTCCGTCGATCCCGCCGAGACGAACGCCGTGGTCGCCATGGAGACGGACCGCGCCGCCGATCTCTTCTTCGCCCAGTCCCAAACGAACACCCCGCTCCCTTCCGACTGGTCATACCTCGGCCGCCACCTCGCTTCACTCTCTTTCCTCTACCCCCTCGCATCCCCGCCAACCGCCAACGACTACCCGCTGACCGCTTTTCTCGTCTCCGACGCCACCCGCGACACCGACGGCGACGGGCTTCCCGACGCGATGGAAGAGCTCGTCTACGGGACGGATCCGCTTCTCGCCGACACGGACGGCGACGGCGTTTCCGACACGCTCGAAATCGCGTGGGGTCGCGATCCGCTTGTTTCCGGTCCCGCGCCGCTCACGCTCTTTTCCGAGCCGTTCGAAGCGCCCGAAGTCCAGCCAGGAGCGCTCGACGGCCAGCACGGTTGGAACGCGCCTACAGGCGCCGTCGTACAGACGGAGCGTGTCCATTCAGGCGCGGCGGCGCTGATGATAGAAGCCGGAACGAACGAAACCGTCGCCGCCACGCACTCCATAACATCTTCGCTCCCTCGCTCCGAGACGTGGTTGGACTGCCGGGTCTCGGCAGGCTCCTGCGACGACATAGGCTTCCCTCCCGACGACGGTTCGTTCGTCGCGTTCTCGTTCGACATATCCGGCCATCCCGTCATGCTTGACGGGGAGACTGTTGTCACGAACACGTCGGTGCAAGTCCCGCTGTACGAATCCTTCCGACGCGTGACGATGCGGCTAGACTTCGCCGCCGCGCGCTGGGATATATACGTCGACGGCGTCCTCGCGGGCGAAAATCTCTCGATGCGCGGCGAAAATCCTTCGCTGAACGCGGTGACGTTCATAGGCAATTCCGGTTTTGTGGACGACATCGCCGTCGCGACATCCCGCCCGGAAGGGCTTTCGTCCGACGGCGACCGGATGGCGGATGAATGGGAGATGGCGCATTTTGGCGGCCTCTCCCGCGACGGAACGCTTGACTTCGACTCCGACGGCCTTTCCGACGCCGACGAATATCTCCACGGCGCAGACCCGAAAACCGGCGACACCGATTCCGACGGAATCCCCGACCTCTGGGAAGTCCAGAACGGCCTCTCCCCCGCCGATCCCGCCGACGCCGCGCTCGATCCCGACGGCGACGGCCTCGCGAACACGGAGGAATTCCAGAAGGGCGGCGACCCGAATTTCAGCGAACCCGATCCGACGCTCCGGATGCCTGGACTCCTTGCCGAATACTGGCGCACGCCGTCGAATCTCCAGACTCTGCCCGACTATGGGGCTCTCATGCCGTCGCATGTATCGGTTTCCCCCGTTATCGACCATCCCGCCGTTCCGTGGCTGCATGAAGGAACTATTGCGGGCGACCGTTTCGCGGCCCGTTATTCAGGTTTCATACGCATAGACGAAACGGCGACATACACATTCTTCCTTTCCTCCGACGACGGCTCCGCTCTTTTCATCGACGGCGTCGCCGTGGCGTCCGATCCCGAACCGCACTCCGCCCGCACCTCGTCGGGAACCGCAACGCTTTGCGCCGGATGGCATTCCGTGGAGATACGCTATTACGAAAACACCGGCTCCGAAACGCTCAAGCTTGAATGGGCATCCCCGTCCATAACGCGCGAGAACGTCCCTGAAACCGCATTTTGCCATATTCCATGCGCCGCGACTCCGGCAGGATTCGCACCCGGACTTTCAGCGTCGTTCTATGCTTTCGGCTCGTCCCTGTCGTCTCTACCCGACTTCTCCCTTTCGGAGCCGTTGGACGTTCGCGTCGTGCCGGCCATAGACGAGCCCGCGACCGACGGCGCGTGGAGTTCGGCGCCCACTAATCTCCTGGATCGTTTCGGCGCTGTTTTCGAGGGGTGGCTGCTCGTTCCCCGCAGCGGGGACTGGAACATCGAACTTTCCTCCGACGACGGCTCTCGCCTCTACATCGACGGTGCGCCCGCCATCGACCACGACGAGGCGCATTCCATGTCGGCCAAGACTGCGGCGCTTCGCCTTTCCGAAGGCCTCCATTCCGTAAAGGTCGAGTATTTCGAGAATACGGGAAGCGCGGGATTGCGGCTTTCGTGGGCGATGCCCGGCTTCCCGACAGAGCCTGTCCCCGCCCGGTATTTCTGCCGCAACGTCTCCGCGTCTCTCGACACGGACGGCGACGGCGTTCCAGACTGGTGGGAGGAGAAGCACGGTCTCGATCCTTCCGATCCCGCGGACGCCGCGCTCGACGCCGACGCGGACGGTCTTTCGAATCTCGCGGAATTCCTCGCCGGGACGGATCCGCGCCTCTCCGACACAGACGGCGACGGAATGCCCGACGGCTGGGAGACGCGCCACGGACTCTGCGCATTCGTCGCCGAAGCCGCGCTCGACGACCCCGACGGCGACGGCCTCGTCAATCTTGAAGAGGCGCGTTTCGGAACCGACCCGAATCTCGCCGACACCGACGGCGACGGAGCCGACGATTTCATGGAAATACGGAATTCGCGCGGCGATCCGCTTTCCGCCGACATCGCCTGGCCTCCTGTTCCCGCCGGGAGCGCCGTGGCCGGGGCGGCTTTCACCTCGTCTACCGGCACGTGGCGCACCGATGCCGGCGGCGTGGTTTTCGCGGAGGAACGGTCGGGGTCGCTCGCATGGCGTCTTTCAGTCCCGGAGGGCGGCGCGGACGCGCTTGCCGTGCGCATCGGACAGCACAAGGAATACTCCGGCATTTTCGAATTCGACCTTGCACTTGAAATCGACGGAGTGTTCATTTCGCGTATGCGTGTTCCCGTTTCGTGCGGAACGCCCGGCGAGGCGTTCTTCTTCCTGCCGGAGATCGCGCCCGGCGAACACGATTTCCGCATCGTCTGGCGCAATTGGGAGGAGGGTACGTCGCTTGCGGTGCACGACTTGCGGTTTGTCATGTTCGGCGGCCCGGATTCGGACGGCGACGGCGTTGCCGACTGGAAGCGTCGCCGGGCGGAAGCATCGTGCTCTATCGAAGATCTTCCGGCGGAAAGCCTCGTCTCGCCGCTTTGCGTGGAAGGGCGCGATCTTTGGCGCGACGCACTCAAACTCTCCGTCGGGTATTCCGACACGAACGCCGAATATGCAGTCGTGAAAACGGTGGGCGACGGATTCTACGCCGACATTCCGCTTCCTGCGGACGGGACTGCGACTGTTTCCATGCTGAACCGCCCGCTTGCGGATTCTTTCAGCGTTTTCTGGCGGGCGTTCGACGTCTTCGGCGGGGAGTATGCGACAAACGCCCTCGTCATCCGCGCCGGCGATTCTCTCAAGATTGCGCCGGGATTCGGCGAAGAGTCCGATGTCGCCGTTTTCCGAGCCGATGCCGCCGGGTCGTGGACAGCCGTCACGAACTGGACTGAAACGGCTGCCGTTCCGTATTTGTTCGGCGAGGCCGGGCTTTATCTCGTCTCCGTCACGGCGTACGACGCTCTGTTTTCGCAGACAAACGCGTTTGCGCTCGTCGATGTCGTCGACTCCAGATTCCCGATCCGCAATCCTGCGCTTCTCATGGGGAGGGGACAGACGTTGTCCTGCCCCGGGATTTCTCCCCGCTGTGTTCTCGAACACGACGCGGAACTCCAGGCGTCCGCGTCTGTCGCGTCCGGCGGAGGTGTCGAGCTGACGATGCTGACGAACGCAGACCGCGATCTCGGTCTGGTTTCAAGGCTCTATGACGGAGGCCCGGTATGCGATGCCGTGCAGGTGTCGCCGATATGGGCTGACAACGGCGACTATTACGACACGTCCGAAGCGGTCCAGGATGGATTCCGGTATGTGGAACTTGCATTGCTCCTCGGCTCTTTCCCCGAAGGGACGTCCGTCGTTCTCGAGATTTTCGTTTCCGGCGTGACGTTCGACGACGGGACGCGCACGAAGACGCTGACGGCCTCCGATTTCGACTCGGACGGATATTGCAAGGTGCGTTTCATCAAGGCGAAGAACGTGACGACATCCGTCTGCCACCGCACCTATATCTACCAGAACGGGAAACTCATTTACACCAACAAGGACGAGGTGCAATGAAAAGATTTAAGTTCCACGATTTCCTTTTTCTTGCTTTGCCGCCGGCATTCCTTTCCGCCGCCGCGTTTGGCGGTTCGTGTCCGAAGGAACTGCGCAATCCGCCGCCGGCGTGCGAGTCTCCAGTGCGGACCTGCGGCTGTCCGAATGGCAATGCCGTTCAGAACGCCTGCGTAAAGTTTCAGGCGGACGGCGGCGGCGCACTCCCCTCGTCCGGGGGCGGGCGCGTCTTTCTTGCGGCGCTCGCGGATTCCGATTCGGTGAACATCTTCTCGGAAGACCACCTCATCCCGTTCATCGCGGGGCCTGCGTTCCGCCGCCTCGCGGGCGGAGCGCTCTCCGACGGCGTGACGTCGGAGGAGGTCGTGATGGCCTTCCCCGACGGCGCGAGCGTGCGCTACCGCTTTGCGAACGGCTCCGCCGTCGGACGTCCCGTGCCGGGTCCTCACGGCCGCGCGGCGACGCGCCTCGTGATGGCCGATTCCGCCGGGAACCAGACTCTCTTGCGCCCGTTCTACTACGATCTCCACACGGGCGACGGAACATCCTATCGCTTTCGCGCAAAGGACGCGACGGACGGACGCCTCGGCTCGTTCGTCTCGCGCACGGACGCGCACGGGAAGACGGTGACTCTCGCCGACATGGGGGTCGATATAGTCTATGGCATGTCGAGCATCCGGCAGGTGCTGACGCCCTCGCGGCTTCTCGACATCCAGGTCGATGGCGATTTTCTCGGCTACACGCTCTCTGTCCATGCCGTGCGGGAAACGCCCGAAAAGGGTGCGGACGGCCGGTATGCCGTTCCGCCGGGCGAACCGCTGGCCCGCTTCCGGCTCCATGCCGAGAACGACAGGTGGCGGAAGGTGGAAGTGTTCGTCAAGAAGGGTAGCGGCGCGGAAAGACGCTGGCTTTTCGAGTATGGCTTCAGGGACTGGATGCTCACGCATCCCTCCGGGCTCAGGGACAGCCGTGAAATCCACGTAAAGGACGAAAGGGCGGCTAAACTCTTCGCAAAGAAATACCTCGGCGGCGACGTTTACGCCTCGACGATCGCTGAATACGCGTGGATGCGCGACATCGGCTTTGTGATGACGAACCGCGTGGAGGGCTTCGACGGAGCGACAGACACGACGTCATGGACCTACAACGCCTCCGGCAACGGCAAAGGCTATGTCGCGACCGAGACGCGGCAGTCGGGGCTTCTGACGCAATACGCCTACGACGGCGAAGCGAGGCGCGTCTCCGAAACGCGCTCCGGGCCTGGCATGATGACCGAGACGACGACATACGGCTATGCGCCCGTCGATGCAAGCGACACTGCGCTCCTCGCCGATTCGCGTCCGCGCACGGTCGTGAAAACGCTCGACGGCATAGAGTGCGAGAGAACATATTACGTCTATTCTCCCTTGACCAACATCGTCGAGCGCGTCGGGACGCAGGGCGCGGCGTTCGGCGGAACGAATGTTCTCAGGACCGTAACGGCGTTTTATCCCGTGACGGTAGGGGCGAGTGTCCCCACTCGCCCGCACGAAGGTTTGGTCTCCTCGATCCGCCACGAGGACGGCAAACTCGACCTTTACGACTATGCGCTCGTCTCGAACATCTGGATTGAAACCGTCACGCATCTCCACGAGCAGTCGCCCGAGCCGGTAAGCGGCAAGACGACGCGGGACACGACCGAGACCAATGCCCGCGGCGAAACCATCGAGACGCGGACCGAGGCGTACATAGAAGGGGCGTGGCATGTCATCGCCCGCGAGCGCATGACATACAACGCCGAAGGGAAGCGTATTGCATCCGAAAACCTCGCCGGGCAAGTCACGACCACGGCGTGGGACTGCTGCCACAAGGTTTCCGAGACCCAGCCCGACGGCTCGACCACTACTTGGGACTACGACGCAGACGACAGGATGATAGCCGCCTCGCGGCTCATTCCCTTGGACATGACGAACGTGACGTGGCTTACGACATGCTACGAATACGACCCGCTCGGCAGGCAGACGGCCACTTGGCAGACGAACTTCGCCGCGCAAGTCGGGCTTCCTGTCGAGCGTACGCGCTACGACCAGCTTGGTCGGGTAATCGCGCGTGTCGACAAGCTCGGCAACACGACGACTATGAGCTACAGTAATAATGGGCGTGTTCAGTCAGTCACTAACGCAAACACCTCGACGGTTGTTTATGCGCGCAATCCCAATGGCGACACGCTCTCCATCACTGGCACAGCGGTGACGCCTGAGTTCCATTCCTATGGTGTCCTTCCAGACGGCACGCGCTGGTCAAAGACAGTTCAGGGCGAAACGGCGGATTCCCCGCGCTTCACAAAGCGTTATGAGAATCTCCTCGGTCAGACCGTTCGCGAAGAGCGCAGTGGCTTCCAAGGCGCGGTGCTCGCAACGGCTCACTCCTACGACTCCCTCGGCCGCCTCGTCTCCACCGCTGCCGACTGCGAGCCAATCACAGAGTACACCTACGACACTCTCGGCAACCGCGTCGCCGTTACGAAATTGGTAGGGCTCGCTGTCCCCAGCGAGCCGCAATCTGAAACGAATGAATGGCGAAAGACGGAGTCATTCTCTTCGTTTGTGATAGACGATTCTGTAATTTGGCTCATCCAAACCAACATCGTCTCCTGCTCAGATACGAATATCGCGCCGCTCGTCTCTTCCGCTGCACGCCAACTCACCGGCCTCACCGCCGCGCTTCCTTCGCGTTCGCGCTCGACGGATATCCGCGGCAATATCACGGAAAACGAGATGGTTGTCGATTCGGCGATTGTCACCTCTCGCCAAACTGTCCCCTATGCGACTAACAAGCCCCTCGCGCTTTCTCGGTACGGCGTCTCATTGATGGAAGTCTCCGTTTCTGCCGTAACTAACACTGTCATCTACGATTCCCTTGGTCGCCAGATGTCCACCACCGATGGCCGCGGCAACACACGCCAGACCGAATACAATTCTCTCGGTCAGCGCTCCGCTTCCATCGACGCCCTTGGCAACCGCACGACATACGCCTACAACCAATTTGGCAACCTCACCTCGGTTACTGATCCTCTCGGCCACGCCACAATCTATGAATACGATCTTCGCGGACGCAAGACCTACGAGGGCGGCGCAACATATCCAGTTCGCTACACTTACGATGTCTTCGGAAACAAGACAACGATGATGACGTACCGCAATGAATCGCTTGGACCGAACTCAGGCGATGTCACGACGTGGCGCTATGATGAGGCGTCAAACTGCATGACAAACAAAGTCTACGCCGACGGCAAAGGTCCTTCCTACAGTTATGCCCCCAATGGTATACTTTCACGCCGCACATGGGCTCGTGGCATTGTCACGGACTACTCCTACGACAACTGGGGCAGCCTCACCAACACAGTTTACTCGGATGACACTCCCACCGTCTCGCTTGCGTACAACGCCCTTGGCCGTCAGACCGAAGCCCGTGACGCCGCAGGAGTAACCACCTTCCTCTACGACTCCTTCGGCTCTCTCACCAACGAAACCGTCATTGGCGTTGCTGGCACGAACATTATCGACCGTTATTGGGACACCTTCGGACGCTATGCTGGCTATGCGCTCAACGGCGCCCGCCAGACAATCCTCGCTTATGGTCTCACGACAAGTCGCCTCGCCTCAATGCAGATCCCGTCTGAGCAATCAAACGATCCAAACAATCCAAATAATCAAACAATCAAACAATTCTCATGGAGTTATCACGTCGGAAGCGACCTCAAATCGTCACTTGCGTATCCCAATGGCTTGACCGCTTCTTGGCAATACGATGCGAACAACCAGCTGCTTCAGGTCTGCAACGCGACGGCGACCAATGTAATCTCGCAGTACGACTACACATACGATGCCGCTGGCCGTCGTGTCTCCTGTGGTAAATCCGGCAGCGCATTCGCGCAGAACGACACGATTGCATACGCCTACAACAATCGTAGAGAGCTAACGAATGCCGTAGCGGCGATTGATGCCGAATACCGCTACGCTTACGACTTCGACGATATCGGTGACCGCGAAACTGCTGCCGAGCGCGGTACGAATACAACGTACGCTGCCAACAGTCTCAATCAGTATACATCGATATCCAACAGCCTCTCAACTTTTCAACCGGTTTTCGACGACGACGGAAACCAGACCCTTATTAAAACCGCGACAGGCATCTGGTCCATTACTTACAACGGCGAAAACCGCCCAGCCCTTTGGTCATGCATTCAATCAAACAATTCAAACAATACAAACAATCAAACAATTCTTTCAATGTCCTACGACAGGATGGGCCGACGTGTGACGAAGAACAATCAGCACTTTGTTTACGACGGTTATTTGCAGATTGCAGACAATAACGGTAATGCATATGTGTGGGATCCGACCTGTAAAGTTGCAACGCGCCAGCTTGCATGGTTAATTCTCACTGGATTTGGCGAGGAAAGATATTACACACACGATGGCAATAAGAACGTAAGCGAGGTCGTTTCTGCCGACAGCTCAATCGCTGCTCATTACGGGTACGCGCCGTTCGGCGCTGTTGCTGCCCAGTACGGAGAAAATACCTTGGATAATTCGTGGCGTTTCTCTTGCGAGTACGCAGAGGATGCTACAGCGCTGGTATACTACAATTATCGTTACTACAATCCCGAGAATGGTAGATGGACAAGTTCGGATGCATTGGATGATCTCATTGGCGCGGCTCGGTATTTGTTTATTGGTAACAAGTCGATGTCGTTTGACCATCTTGGTTTATATGATGAGTATGTTCATTATTATTTGGTTTTGTGGCTGGCATTGCAGCTGATGGATTCTCAGGATGACGCGAATGCCCTGGCCTGGGGGTCGCAATACCCGGATACAGAGAGTTGGGACGCGATATTGAATTTGTTATCATCATCTATTCCCAAACTCCACAACTTGAACGGATTCGGGCCTGATAGGGTAAGGAAATATCGGTGTTGCGTATCGACAAAATATAAGAAGTGCATGGATGAAGCTCGAAGCATTGCGGATGACAAGAGCCGTCGTGACAAATTGGTTCAATGCGGGATTTTCCTGCATGTTCTGGGTGACACATATGCACACACGATGTCTGACGAGACTGCATATCTTCCTGTTATTGGTCATTTGGCTGATTGGACCGCGCCAGACAATCCCCAGAATTCAATTGTCAAATTTGAGAATTTCCTGGATGACATTCTTGCGGCATTCCCCTGTTCAGAGCGGCGCGAGGAAGTTAAACGTAAGATTATGGAGTTAATGAACAGTTGGAATTATGACTATGAGAATCGGGCATGGACTCCGAAACAAAATTACAAAGACATTGTAAAGGCTCTTATGAGAGAGATTTATCCTGAATTTGATTTTAACGAAATGCAGAAGCAGTTGACGGTGTCCAATAAGGAGGATGACAATCTGGTTAAAAACGAAATATTGCCTGAACTGGATAAGTGTTACGATGATTCGCGGAAATGAAAAGCTTGATAATTATGGGACTTGCAATGTTGCAAACGACATTGTGCGGTTGCATACATTCATATTATGATTATTCATTGCAGCAAAGAGACCGCGGAGAATATCCCCCGGCGGCGGAAAATCTTATGAGAGGGCGGATTGACGTGGACTATGAAAGATTCGGGATTTATCCCCACGGCAAAGGCTTCAGAATGGATCCCGCAACTCCTTTGAAGACTTTGTTGACGATGCCAATCGCAATCTGCACAGAATTGCCGCTTCATTGGACTGCCAAGAAGAGCATATGTTATAAAGTATGTTGTCAGACTGACGTCTCTGCAATCAGGCCCGTGACGATTAAGTATCCGGTACGTTATCTGACACGTAATTTTACCGTTGAAGATAACTTCCGGACTGTTGAGGAAAGAAACATAGCGGGGTTGAGATGGACAACTCCGCATGGGTCACAAGTCAGTGTCATCTTGATAGAGGAAAAAGGGGTGGCAGAGGAGGCTCGTGGTGTCCGCTGGTGGCGATATAGGCTTCGAATACTAGACGGAGACAAGACCAGGGAAGTAAAAATCCCGTATTTTGACTGCTACACCAACGATGAACCTACGTCTTGGAAATGTCTGATCACGTATGATGGCAAACATCTGTATCTTTTTAATCGTTTAGGTGCTTCAAAATATTTCAACTGTTTCTGGCGTGATGATGGCAACACGCAAGATGTGGCGTTGGTGCAGTATGATATCGATAATGATGAACTCAAGAAAATGATATGGTTTAACAAAGGGGATATATATGTCTCGGACGAAATTCAATTGGAGAAATCGACCCTTAAAACTGCTTCTGGGTGGCTCTGGTGCGAATTAGAGCAATGAAGTGATCCGTTTGGATTAAAAAAAGGTCAGCAAAGTTATACTTGAGATGTTTGGCTGTGGTGAGCTGTGTGGCCGACTAATTGTAAGATGAGAAAACGGAAGATAGTAATTGTCTGCGGGACTGCGCTACTGATCGCGGCAGCGGCGGCGGTTGGCGTTGTTGTTGCATCGCGCAATCACCGCCAACCAGCACCGCCGCCGGAGGTGCCGGTTGCGCAGACGCCAGCCGATGTGCGCGTCAAGGCGGTTGAGCGGAAGGCGGAGACGGTGGAGCGAGAGAATGTCACCGCGTCGGGTGCCATCGCGATCGTGTGCGGCGAGGACGCGGCGACGGCAGGGAGATATGAGGCGCGGAACGACGCGCTGCGATCGATTGCGCGTCGGCGCGACTTGCCGAAGAACGACATCGATGCGCTGTTGGCGTATCTGCGTTCAAAGGACCGCACGCTGCCAGTGGAGCGCTTTGCGGCTCTGAAGAACGACGTGATGAACATCCTGCGCAACCAGGCGCCGCCGCCCGCGAACTTTGCAGAGACGCTTGTTGCGATGTTCAACGGCAAAAGACATCCTCCCGCCGTTCTCGACTACTGCATCCAGCACCTCGGCGCAATGGTGAACTCTCTTGACGAACCGGCACGCCTCCGCGTCCGCGGGGTCTTAGCCAAGGCGTCGGGCGAAAAGGGCAAGCCATACTCGGGAACCGCGCTTTACTCGCTTGCCGAGGACAGGCGCGCAACGCCGTCGCAAGCCGCTGAACTGAAAAGGTTGACGCTTGCCCTGTGCAGACCAGGCGCCCATCCCGCCGCCCGCATGGCCGCGATCCAGCTCGCCGGACAGCGCGGATGCCGCGAGGCACTGCCGGTTCTCCGCGAAACGCTCGCCGCGCCGGCCCGCGACGCGGCTCTCGACATCGTCTCAATCGGCTCCATAGGACTCCTCGGAGATGCGAGCGACATCACGCTCCTCTCGCGCTTCTCGTCCGACCGGCGTTGCGCCGCGGCGGTAGAAGCGGCAATCAAGAGGATAAACGAGCGAGAGGTTGCAAAATGACATTTCCAAGATATAGATGCGACTTTCCCATTGTTGCCGGCATGCTTCTTGTCGCGTTGCCGCTAAGCGCCGCCTCTCGCCTCGCCGTGCCGCCGGAGGGCGTCGCGTTCGGCGAGATAGCCGCAGGCGAGGCCGCGGCGAAGTCCATCGAGCTGCGCAACGTCTCTCAATCCCCCGTCGCCATATCGCAGGTGAAGGGCTGTTGCGGTGCTGACGCCTCGCTCTCCACGATGCGCATCGAGCCGTCGGCCGCCGCGAAGCTGTCCGTCTCGCTCAAGGCGATGCTCCCCGGCGAGTTCTCGAAGCATGTCCGGATTCTCTGCGACGACCCGGAAAGCCCCGTCGTCGTCGTTCCTGTGACGGGCGTCGCGGTCGAGGGGCGACCCACAGCCGCCGCGTCGCACTGGACACTTCCGTCCGTCGTCCTCGCGGGAATTGTCGACGGCTTCAACCCCTGTTCCTTTGCGATCATGATTTCCCTCGCGGGCATCCTCGCCATCGGCGGGCGCAAGCGCAAGGCGCGAATCCTCGGCGGACTTTCTTTCTGCGCCGGAACGTTCGTCACATACATGCTGATTGGCCTTGGGCTCATGCAGGCCTTGAAGGTGTTAGAAGGGCTCCGAGTTGTCCACGACGTAGTGATGGCCCTTCTTGCGCTCTCGCTTTTCGTACTGTCGTTCCTGAGTTTCCGCGATGCGCTGCGCTTCCGCAAAATACCCGTCTTCTCCGTCGTGACATTGAAGCTGCCGGAGGGTGTGAAGGTGCTGATACGTAAGATTGCGATGGAGAGCTGGAGCGGCCCGGCGGTTGTTCTCGCTGGCTTCGGCTGCGCTTTTCTTGTGACGCTTCTCGACGCGCTCTGCACGGGGCAGGTCTATGTCCCTGTCCTCGCGCTCATCTCCCGCGAGCCTGGGGCATGGAGTTCCTTCGCTTTGCTCGCGCTCTACAATCTTGCGTTCGTCTTTCCGCTCGTCGCCGTGTTCGTCCTCGCCTCGAAGACGACAGCCGCATTCCAGATGGCGAAATGGTCTTCCCGCAACGTAATTCCCGCGAAGATTGCTCTCGGCTTCGCGTTCGCGGTTCTCGGGCTGCTTGTTTTTCCCGGTTTGGCTGAACGTTTTGCTGGGATGTTTGGCAAAATGATATAATATCCGGCGATGAATGGCGGCATGACAAATTGCAGTTTTCACAACCGGGCGGCGGTCGCCGCCCGCGCAGTCGCGTCGTCTCTCGCTCTTCTTTCCGCCGCCGCGTTTGGCGGTTCGTGTCCGAAGGAACTGCGCAATCCGCCGCCGGCGTGCGAGTCTCCAGTGCGGACCTGCGGCTGTCCCGTCAGCAATGCCGTGCAGAACGCCTGCCTCAAGATGCAGGCGGACGTCGTGGCGCACCTGTCGGCGAGGAAGAACGAGCCGGAATCTGTCAGGCGGCTATTCCACAAGAAGGAAGTGCGTTATGCCGCTGACTGATACTGACATTAACCCTGGCCAGCACAATAAGATGAAAAAGGTTCTCTTTTGTCTGTTTTTTGCATTGGTATTATTTGGTTGCGTTTCAATATATATATGCATTGCCATTGCATTTCCATGTGACACAAGTGAAACGCTCTGTGAAATATTAGCCAATAAAGATTCAAAGATAATTTTATGCAAAAGAAGTGGGGATGCGACGGTC
>Ga0310695_10009375_pt1 | contig 14720 bp, 12 predicted proteins | sample RumenRJG_04DNA_FD_203882 | JGI IMG/M metagenome (GOLD analysis project Ga0310695, IMG submission 203882) | Bovine rumen microbial communities from Lethbridge, Alberta, Canada - RJG_04 (v2) (version 2) | ecosystem: Host-associated > Mammals > Digestive system > Stomach > Rumen | place: Canada... | reverse complement strand
CTCGCGGCGATGTACGTGGACAAGCCGCTCGCGGGCGTGCTGGCGGTGCAGTGCCTCTCGCGCCTCAACCGCGCGGAGCCCGACCTCGGCAAGACGAGCGAAGACCTGTTCGTGCTGGACTTCTACAACAAGGTGGAGGACATCAAGGACGCGTTCGACCCGTTCTACACGTCCACGACCTTGTCGGGACCGACCGACATCAACGTCCTGTCGCAACTCAAGACGACGCTGCTGGGGATGGGCGTGTTCACGATGGAGGACGAGGTGGAGCCTTTCGCGGAGAGGTTCTTCCGGGGCGCGGAGTCCGCCGAGCTTGCGCCGTACATCGACCCGGCCGCGCGGCGGTTCAACGAGGAAATCGACTGGCCGGAGAACGGCAAGGCCGACTTCAAGATGAAGTGCAAGCAGTTCGTTCGCGTGTACTCGCGCGTGGCGGCGATCATGCCCTACACGGTGGTGGACTGGGAGAAGCTGATGTGGTATCTCCGGCACCTCATCCCCTGCCTTATCGTCCCCCAGGGCAAAGGGCTGGGAGACCTCCTCGACAAGGTGGACCTTTCGACATACGGACTTCGCCAGACGCGCCTCAACGAGTCGATCGTTTTGGACGCGGGCGAGGCGACGATCGACCCGAACGCGCCCGTGATGGTGAACGCCGGTTCGCAGGAAGAGGAGAAAGACCCGCTCGACCGGATCGTCAAGGAGTTCAACGAACACTGGTTCAAGGGATGGGAGGCGACGCCGGACGAGCAGAAGGCGAAGTTCCTGGTCATCGCGCGAGCGGCGACGGAAGACCCGCGGTATGCGTCGCTCGTCGTGGGGAATCCGAACGAGCAGGCGGTGGACGAGCTGATGTCGCAGATCATCAACAGTGCGGTCGTGCGCCAGCGCCGGTCGGACATGTCGCTCTACAGCCAGTGGCGGAACAACGAGGAGTTCCGCGCCGATTTCGAGGCGGTGGTGCGCCGGATGATCGCGAATCAGGAGGTTTTGGGCGGGGGCGGCGCGGCCGGAGTCCGCGCCCTACCGGGTGGTGGTTATGCGCGGGAGGATGGCGAGGGGGACTATGCGATGGCCGCCACAGGGAAAAGACGCTATGGGTAAGAAGAGGCGGGAAAGCGCGTTCGCGCGTCTTTCGCCGGATGCCAAGCCGCGCGAGCGGATGGAGGCGCTCGGAACGGCGCGCGGCATGAGGCCGGACGAGTTGTTGGCGATCCTGCTCAAGACCGGCGCGAAGGGCTGCAACGTCTGCGAGCTTTCCCGACGCCTCATCTCGGCGTTCAACGGCATCGGGGAGATGATCCGGTGCGACTGGAAGGGGCTCATGACGCGGATCGGGGAATACAACAAGACGCACAGGGATAGCCGGATTCTGGGAATCGGACGCGTCAAATGCATGGAGCTTGCCGCCGCGTTCGAGTTCGTGCGCCTCGCCTACGAGGCGAAGGTCGAAGACGATCTGCCCGCCGAGATTGCGGACGGCGCGGACGCGGCGAAATGGTTCCGCGCGCGGATGCGGTTCGGCGACGACCGCGAGCATTTCTTCGTATTGCCGCTGGATGCCGCGCACAAGCCGCTCAGTCAGGCGATCTGCGTGTCGAGCGGGCTCCTGAACGGGACGCCGGCGGGAGCGCGGGAAGTGTTCGCACAGGCGGTCCAGTGGCAGGCGTCGTCGATCATCGTGGCGCACAACCATCCAAGCGGCGACCCGACGCCGAGCGGGAAAGACATCGAACTGACAAAGGAACTCCTTGCGGCGTCCAAGGTGCTGCACATACCTCTCCTCGACCACCTCGTGATTGGCTCCCCCGATTCGGGTAAGGGCTTCATCTCGTTGCGTAAGGCCGGGTTTGTGAAGTTTGAGGGATAATACTACGCGACGGAGTGACTACTTTCTGCGCGGTATGTCACATATTCGAATATGTGACGTACCGCGTAAACATCCCGAAGGGTGAGATTGTTCCGCACCATAATCGCACGTGGGTTTGGGGTGGTTTGCTTTGTGCCTTTTACAACGGGCGGGACGCCCGTTGTACCAGTTACGCCGCCAAGATGGCGGCGTTCCCAGTCAGGCCGCGACAAGCGCGGCCTCTCCCGTGGCGGCGCGGCCGGAGTCCGCGCCCTACCCGGTAGACGTTCTCCCTACACGGGGATGGCGTTCTTCCTACACGGCGAATCGAATCTCCCTACATGGAGGGTTTGAGTCCCTACATGGCGAAACGGCGTTTTTTGCGCGGTACGTCACATATTCGCATAAGTGAAGTAGCGCGTGATCATCCCGAGGGGTGTGATTGTTCCGCACCGTAATCGCACGCGGGTTTGGGTTTCGGGGAGGTTTTGTTTGCGCCCGACGATGGGGTGTGATAGAATGTGCAGCGTCGAATAGGAGTGGCAGATGGTAGAAGACGAAAGTAAAATCATCCTTTATACGACTGACGACGGGAAGTCGCAGGTTTCGCTGATGTCGCGGGATGGGCGCGTTTGGCTCAACCAAAAGCAGATGGCGGAGCTGTTTGCGGTTACAAAGATGAATATAAGTTTGCATATTGCAAACATTTTGAAAGAAAAGAGTTAGAAGAATCAGTTGTAAAGTCTTACTTTACAACTGCCGCAGACGGCAAGCGGTACAATGTCATTTACTATGCGTTGGAAATGATTCTTGCCGTTGGGTTTCGGGTTCGGGGCGTTCGCGGGACGCAGTTCCGGCAGTGGGCGAATGCGCATTTGAGCGAGTACCTTGTAAAGGGGTTCACGATTGACGATGCACGGCTCAAGAATCCCGATGGCCGCCCCGACTATTTTGATGAACTGCTTGCCCGCATCCGCGACATTCGGGCATCCGAGAAGCGTTTCTATCAGAAGGTGCGCGACCTTTTTGCCCTGTCGAGCGACTATCGCGGCAACGAGGCGCGGACAAATCAGTTCTATGCGGAGGTGCAGAACAAGCTTCTGTATGCCGCCACGGGACATACGGCGGCGGAACTTGTCGTGGAACGATCTGATCCCAACAAGCCGAACATGGGGCTTACGACTTGGAAGGGCGGCATCGTGAGGAAGGAGGATGTGATAATCGCGAAGAACTACCTTTCTTCTGACGAGATAGACACGCTGAACAGAATCACGACGATCTTCCTTGAAACCGCCGAGTTGCGCGTCAAACGGCGTATGGATTTGACGTTGCCGTTCTGGGTTGAGGCTGTGGACAGAATGCTTGCCGCGAATTTCCTTGAAGTGCTTCATGGTCCAGGAACGATTAGCCATGAAGAAGCGGTCGCAGTTTCCGCAGAAAGGTACGAGGCGTTTGACGACATTCGGCGCAAGGAGGAGGCGCGGCTTGCAGACGAGGCGGACATGGAGGAGTTGCGGAGGATCGAGGACAAGGCCAAGCGGCGTGGTAAGGATGGAGAAGGGAAATGATAGCTGAAGAACGTGAAAAGATTGCGGCATAGTATAATAGCGCGTGATCAGCCCGAGGGGTGTGATTGTTCCGCACCGTAATCGCATGCGTTTTTGGGGGTGGCTTTTACAACGGGCGGGACGCCCGTTGTGCCAGTTGCGGGCGAGACGCCCGCCACCCCGATAACGGGCAAGATGCCCGGTGGCCCAGTTGCGCCGCCGAGATGGCGGCTTCCCCAGTTAAGCGGCTGATCCGCAGGGGATGTTGGTTCTGAACGCGTCGTAGTTCCGCGTGTCGTCGGGGCGGCAGAAGACGGCGAACTCGATGACTTTGAAGCGGGTGCGGTAGCGCGGCACGACGGCGGCTGCGGCGGCGGCCACGACGCGCGGGTCGTTGCGAAACGCGCCGCAGCCGAACGCGCCGAGGATCACGGCTTCTTCCCCGTTCGCCGCCGCGATGTCGAGGATGCGCGCGAGGCGGCGTTCGTGGAGCGCGCGGAGCTTGTCCGGGGGCAGTTCGATGCGCCTGTCGCCGTCGCCGCTGTTCATCCGGTTGCTGGGATGCTCGCGAAGGTTCGGCGCTGCGCAGGAGATGACGTCCACCTCGTACCAGTCGGATTCGGGAAGCGTCGTTGGAAACGCCGTGTCGCCCTTGAACACCGTCACGCTCGGCGTGTAGATGGCGTCGTCATTGTGGATGGGGTCGCGCGCGGCGCGGTGCGGCGAATAGAACCCGCTCCACATCTCGTTCGTGTTGAGGTTGAAGTAGAGCGTCGAGCAGCGGCACAGTGCCTCCTCCTGCGCGCTCGATCCGTTGACGACCCCGCCGCCGGGATTGCTGGCGGACGCGAAGTTGAGCACGCACGTCTTCATCGTCCGCGCGTAGGCGGAAGCCGCCTCGAACGAGCGTTTCGTCGAGACGACAAGCCGTCCTTCGGCGGCGTCGCCGCACGGAGGAACGTTCACTGCGTCGCCCTCCAGGATCAGCCGCTGGCCGGCGCGCGAACGGGCGATGGATTCCTTCAGGCGCGGATGCGCCCGGCACATCTTTTCCGTATCGCGGAATATCGCTGCATTTTCTTCTCTTCCCATGATCATGGCTCCATGATGTCTTCCATTTCACATCCCAGGGCCCGCGCCAGACGTAAGACCGATCCGGCCTCGGCCCTGTTGATGTCCTTGTTTCGTTGTTCGTACATCTGTATGGATCTGATCCCCACGCCGGACATCTCCGCGAGGCGAGACTGCGAACATCCGAAGGCGGTGCGGATCCGCTTGAGTCGCGTTTCGGACAGTTTCTCGTGCATGATCTCGTCAGCGGTCGCGGCGAACCTTTCCTCAGGGGCTTCATGATAAACGCCGTACATCTGCGCGATCGTGCTTGCCGGCAGTGCCTGGAGGATCTCGCGGAACGTGCGGTTGCTGGTCCATTGGTAGAAGGCCAGTATCCATCCTGTCCAGTAGGCTTTCGTCCTGTGCAGACTTTCCCGCGCAGGCTTGAAGTCGTGTTGGCCGGTTTTGTCGGAAAGCACGTTCTGGGCCAGTTCGATTCCCGAAATGCCGAGAATCGTGGAACGGTCGCCACGTTCGATTCTTCTCGCATACGAACTGGCGGCGAAGAAAGCAAAAAAATCGTCGATCGACACATCAAGGTCGATGACGGCGTAATCGGCGGCGTCGGCCAGAAGCGAACGTGCATTAGGGAGCAATGTTTCTGGGTATGCGCTCATCGTCGTTTCCTATTCGCTGGGCCAATATGGCGTTCATGTAGAGGCCGTTGAAGTCATTCCGCGAGAGCAGTTCCTCGAATTCGCGTCCGGCGGAGTCGTTGCGTGCTTGTCGCCGAGGATAATAGAGCGCAGAGTCAGCCGTTGAGAAACCTGCGAATCTGATCCGTCCAAACGCCTCTTGCGACTTGATGACCACCTGTTCGCCGAGCTTCCCGAGGCGCAGTGCCACGGCAAGTTGCTCAACTGAAATAGAGTTGTTCAGGAACGCCTCGGCGAAGTCGAAGTAGGAATCGTCGGCGCGATAGCCGATCACGACGTCATAAGCATCGACGTTCACCGCAAAGCGGCTTTTCAGATAATGATAGGCGGCACCTGCCACAGGAACCTTCAACTTGAACTGGCGATGCGAGACCAGAATCGCCATCCAGTTCAATACCGTAAATTCAGGGGTGTTCAGGCGAAGGACGTTGAGTCCCGTCATGTCCAGTTCGTATGCGTTGGCAAAACCGTCGCTGTTGGGCTGGACGCTCCATTCTTTCGCCAGGTCTTCGCTTTCCGTGCAATAGAATCCGAGGCCGAAGTCGTTGCCGACTTTGCCGAGTCCGTATTGCGGGACTTTAATGACGCTTTGCGAGCCGTGAAAAATTTTCATGGTAACATTATATCACTATGGTGATATTGAGTCAATGTGGAAAAACTGCATTTGCATTTGTACCCACTAGGGTAGAGCGGAGGGGCGGGGAAATTGGTAAACTAACAGCGATGTTGAACTTCATAGAAAGAAAAAAGGCATTCGTCCTTGTCGCGTTGCTCGCCGCGTCTGCCACCGGCGCGAATGAGCTGGTTTCATACCAGCTCACCGCCGGCCTGCCGCTGAAACACGATGGGTACATCGTGGAGAGGCGGGGAACGGGGAATGGGGAACGGGGAACGGGGAATGGGGAACGGGTAAGGTTTGTCGTCAAGGCGGAGACTGCGCGGGCGTTTCTCTACGCGAACTACGAGTCGAACCGCTGGATGCACGCCACGCGCTATCCGTTCGTGCGCGATCCGCATTTCAAGACGCGCGCGCTGGACGTGAGCCGTTCGCCGGAGCCGCTGCGCGACTGGATCGCGGCGACCGGCGCGAACGCGGTCTATTTCAAGCGTGGACGCCCGAATGCGAAGAGGCTCCGCGAATGTGCGGCACTTGGCGTGGATGCGTATTCGTTCCTGTACGGATGCGACGCCGCGAAGTGGAACCGCGCGCGGTACGACGAGTTCGTCGCGGCGCACCCGTCCGCGAAGGGCGTGTCGCCGGAGAAGTCGTGGGAGAAGGGGACGCTCTGCCCGAGCGATGCCGCGACGGCCGCATTCTTCGGCGAAGCCGTGCGCGAGATCGCCGTGCCGGAGGTGGTCGGCGTCGTCGTCTGTCTGTGGGACGACTACGGACTCAACTGCGCCTGCGACCGGTGCAAGGCGAACGGATTCGCGGGAAACTGGGGGCGTCAGGTCGCGTTCGCGGTCAAGGCGTGGGAAGACGCGTTGAAGCCGCTCAAGAAGAAACTCATCGTCCGCACCTGGTCGAGCGGCGCGTCGCACTGGCTTGGAGACGAGTGGGTCCATGCGCCGGGCTACGGCGGGCCGAGCGGCGAGCCGCTTTCCGTGTGGGGGGAGGCGATGCGCACGGCGGGGTCGGGCGTCCTCTTCCAGACGAAGGTCTACAACGCCGACTGCCAGCCGAATCCGCCGTTCTCCGCGCTCCTGCAGGTCGCGCCGCGCCGCGACATCGCCGAATGGCAGATCACCGGGCAGACCGTCGGTAGGCAGTACTTCCCCGCGCCGGTCGTCGCGCAGACGGCGCGGCAGTTCGCGCGCGTGAGGGATCTCGTGTCGCCGGAAGGCGGCGTGATGCTCTATGCGGGCACGTACAAGCGGGACGGATATGCGGCGCTTTCCGACCGGCTCAACTCCGTGGACCTCCATGTCTGGCGGCAGCTTTCGTGGAATCCCGGCGAAGACGTGGACGCGCTTTGGCGCGAGTGGGCGGAGCCGCTGTACGGCGGCGAATGGAAGGCGGTCGTCAACGCGCTGAAGGCGGCCGAGATCGCGTCCGTCGCGTCGTTCTCTCCGCTTGGGCTGGGCGCGCCGACGGAGTCCGGCTTCGCGAAGAACGTCGCGCGCCGGGAATCGCTTCTCAGGTATACGAACCGCTATTTCCTGCCAGAAGGGAAGGCCGCGCTGGAGCCGACGCAGGAGAACGTGGCGCGCGTCATCGCGCAGAAGGACGCCGCGATCGCCGCGCTGGACGCCGCGCTCGCCGGGCTCGGGATGGGCGTTGTGGCGGACGGCGCATCAGCGCCGTGATGTGCAGGGGCTACTATTCGCGCACGTGTCTCGCGGCCTACGACCTCGTGCGCGGAAAACTCAGGGAGCGCTGGTACTTCTGTTCCGACGACGAAGCCAACCGGGGCTACGGCGGGCAGGGATTCCACAACCTGCGCGTGGCGGACGTCGATTTCGACGGGCGCGACGAAATCCTCTACGGGCACATGTGCGTCGACCACGACGGGAAGGGGCTGTGGACGACCGGCTACGGACATGGCGACGCGCTCCATCTCGTGCAGGCCTCGCCCGACACGCCCGGTCTTCGTCTGTGGACTTGCCATGAAACGTCGCCGTACGGCGTCTCGCTCATCGACGCGCGGACCGGGCGGACGTTCCTGCGCAAGACCGGTCCGCGCGACACCGGCAGCTGCAACGCGATGGACATCGATCCGAACGCCCCGGGCGTGGAACTCTTCAGCGGCGCGAACTGCGGCATCTATTCGGCAAAGACGCTTCAGAGGTATCTGCATCCGAAGCCGAAGCCGACGATCAACTACTACGCGACGCTCCGCTTCGGGGTCTGGTGGATGGGCGACCTCACGCGCAGCGCGTACTCGGGGGGCGACATCATCTACGGCTATTCGGTCAAGGACCGTCAGGTGCGCGTGCAGTGGAACGGCGGAGGCGAGACCGAGTCGAACCACGGATCGAAGGGCGCGCCGTGTCTTGCGGCGGACATTCTCGGCGACTGGCGCGAGGAGCTTCTCCTCCGTCACAAAGACAACCGCGCGATACGCGTCTACCTCACCCCGGAGCCGACGCGGCACAGGTTCCACACGTTCATGGAAGACCCTGTCTACCGGTGGAGCGTCGCGACGCAGAACAACGGGTACAACGTGCCCGCCGAGCCGGGTTTCTACTTCGGTCCCGAATTGCTGGACTCCGCCGCGACGTTCAGGGGAACAAGGCTGAGACGCGACAATCAAGTAAGAGGCAAAGTCTTACACGGGCATTGACACGTCCGCACGGGTTTAGTAGAATACGTGCGAACTTAAGGCGGCAAAGGCCGTGTAGGAGGCGAAGATGAGCATCACGTTGTCGATACCCCCTGCAATCGTGCAGGAAGTCAGGGAATGGGCCGAGGCAAACGGCACCAGCCTGAACCAGTATGTCCGCGACTGCCTCGCGGCAAAGGCGGCGGAGATTGAACAGCAGCGGTCGGCGCGTGCCGACCGGTTTCTGGCGTTCGCGCGGGCAAATCTTGCGCACGCGCCGAAGGGGTGGCGCTTCAACCGGCAGCGCGACGGAGAGCGCAATCTGGAGGCGTTCGGATGAGGTTCTTCGATACGAACATTCTCCTGTATTCGTCGACGGATCAGGATCCCCGTAAAGGCGATATTGCGCGTGAACTAATTGCCCGTGCGATTACCGTCAACCATGACGGCTGCATCTCCACTCAGGTACTGGGCGAGTTTGCGAATGTCATGATAGGCAAGCTGCAGCAAACTCAGGAGACGGTAGATGGCTATCTCGACTACTTCCGCGACCTCCTCAAGACGGACGTGACGATCGACCTTGTGCGGCATGCGATAGACGTGAAGGAAGAATACGGGATTCAGTTCTTCGATGCGTTGATCGTGTCCACCGCCGAGAAGCTTGGCTGTACGGAGATCGTCAGTGAGGACCTCAATCCCGACCAGACCTATCGCGGCATGGCGGTGGTCAACCCGTTCTGATGGAAAAGAAGAATATAAGATGAGAGTGAAAATACAGATTGCTATTGCCGGGTTTGCGGCGGCGTTCGCGTGGACGGGTCTTGCAGGATCGGTCCCTCCTGAAAAAAGGTCAATTCGTCCGGTCCAGGGGCCGGAGACGACATTGCGCGGCAAGCTCCTTTCCGGCGCGTACGGTGCCTTCGACGAAGTGGTGTTCGCCACGCGCTCGGCCGGCGTGGATCCGCACTGGTACGCAAACATCTCGTACTACTGCAAGTCCACCAACGCCCCTGTCTACAGCAAGGAAGGACGGCTCCTCGCGTACAACCTGAAGACCGGGAAGTCCCGTACGTTGCTCGCGGACAAGGCAGGCGGCGTGCGTGACCCGTGCGTCCACTACGACGGACGGACGATCCTCTTCTCGTACCGCCCCGGCGGCACGGGCGCCTACCACCTCTACACGATCAACGCCGACGGTTCTAATCTCCGCCAGCTGACGTTCGGCGAGTACGACGACTTCGAGCCCGCGTGGCTGCCGGACGGCGACATCGTGTTCGTCTCCACGCGCTGCCGCCGCTGGGTGAACTGCTGGATGACGCAGGTTGCCACGATCTACCGGATGAAGCCCGACGGCTCCGGCATTCGGATGCTGTCCGCAAATACGGAACACGACAACACGCCGTGGGTCCTGCCCGACGGCCGCATCCTCTACATGCGCTGGGAATACGTGGACCGCCGCCAGATCTCGTTCCACCACCTGTGGACGATGAACCCCGACGGGACGCAGCACCAGGTCTACCAGGGCAACACTTACCCCGGCAGCGTGTACATCGACGCGAAGCCGATTCCCGGTACCACGGAGGTGGTGCTCATCGATTCGCCCGGACACGGCCGCCGCGACCACGGCGGGAATCTGAGCGTGCTTTCCGTGAAGGGCAGCCCGGACGCCCGGTCCAACGTGAAGACCGTGCTGAAGGGCTCGTTCTACGACCCGTGGGCGTTCGGGCGTGACTTGTTCATGTTCTCGGACGGAAAGAACGTGCTGCTGTGCGACCGCGCCGGGCGCAAGGAAGTGCTGTTCCGTCTGCCGGCGGAGTTTGGCGGTGCCACTCCCGGCGTGATGCTCTACGAGCCGCGTCCGGTGATGCCGCACGCGCGCGAGCGGGTGCTTGCCGACCGGACAGACCTTTCGTCCAAGACGGGCGAGTTCTACCTCGAGAACGTTTTGGAGAGCCGCAGCATGAAGGGCGTCAAGCCGGGCGAAATCAAGCGGCTCATGGTGTTCGAGCTGCTCCCCAAGCCCGTGAACTTCTCGGGCGGCATGGAGCCGCTCACGTTCCGCGGGTCGTTCTCGCTTCCGCGTCTGCTTGGCTGGGTGCCGGTGGAGGCGGACGGCAGCGCCTACTTCACGGCACCTGCCCTGAAGGCGCTCTTTTTCGTGGCCGTTGACGCCGACGGGCGGGCGGTGAAGCGCATGCAGAGCTTCACGCAGGTGATGCCGGGCGAACGGCAAGGGTGCGTGGGCTGCCACGAACGCAAGACGGTGAACACCGTGCGTCGTGTGAAGCCCGTCTCGATGGCGCTCTCGCGCAAGCCGAGCGCGATCGACCCCAAGGGGCGTCTCTTCGACGTGGCCGACTTCCCGCGCGACGTGCAGCCGATCCTCGACCGCGCGTGCGTGAAGTGCCACAATCCCGACGTGCGCAAGGGCGGACTCGACCTCTGCGGCGACCGCGGGCCGATGTATTCCATGGGATATCTCGGGCTGATTCTGTGGGGACAGGTGTTCGACGGCAGGAACCTGACGGACAGCGACTGGCCGCCGTATGCGCGCGGCAGCGGGGGCAGTCCGCTCATGCGCAAGATCGACGGCTCCCACCACGGCGTGAAGGTGAGCGAGCGCGACCGCAGGATGATCATGCAGTGGCTCGACGCCTCGGCCCCGTACGCGGGCACCTACGCGGCGCTCGGCTGCGGTTTCGTCGGCGGCCACAAGTCGCGCCATCCGTACAACTCCACCTGGGGCAGGCCGCCCAATGTGCCTGCGCACCAGACGGTCAAGAACCGCTGCGCGGCATGCCACACGACGCCGCACACGGTGAACGACGGGACGCCCATACGCTTCCATGGGAAGAACGACCCGCGCAACGGCAGGGCGGCTCGGTACTCGCGGGATCTCATCTTCAATCTGACGCGTCCGGAGAAATCGATGTTTCTCATGGCACCGCTTGCGAAGGAGGCTGGGGGCCTTGGACTCTGCACGAATGCGCAGGGGAAGGCGGTGTTTGCCACGAAGGAAGATCCCGGCTACGCGAAGCTGCGTGCCGTGGTGGAGGACGCGAAGTCGATGCTCGACGCCGACCCGCGCTTCGACATGCCGAAGTTCTGTCCCAATCCGGAATACATCCGCGAGATGAAGCGCTACGGCATCTTGCCGAAGGATGTTGATCCAGCCCGGCAGCGCATCGACCCCTACGCAACCGACAGGCGCTACTGGGCGCTGGACTGGAGGGACCTCAAGTGAAGTTCGCGCTCGATGCCCAGAGTGTCCGGAATGGTATGTGCCTCCGGCGGAACGCCAGACGTCCTTCAGCGCACTGGGGAATGAAGTTTCGGCACAAAAATGTGCTTTCCCAATTTTTGTGCCGAGGCCATTGCACAGTTTGGATAAATATGATACAATCACCGCGTTTCTTGATTTATGAAAGACGTTAAAATGTTCTTGAGACGCGCTAAGTCATTTGTTGCTTTTAGCCGCAGTTGCGCTCATCGCGCGCGCCGCGTCGAAGGGATCCAACCTCCTCCTCAACATCGGTCCTGACGCCTCCGGACAGATTCCCGCGAAGGCCGCCATCGACGACAACAAGGATTCTCTGTGGCACTCGCATCCCGAGCCGATGGCGAAGAACGATCCACTTCCTCCGCCGCAGAGCTTCACGGTCGACTGCGGGGCCGTGCGCGAGATGCGCGGATTCACGTACACGCCGCGTCCGGTAAGCTGCAGCGTGGGCGTGGTTGACAAATGCGAATTCTGGGTTTCGCTCGACGGCAAGGACTGGACAAAGGTCGCTGAAGGCTCGTTCCCTGACGTGCTGGAGTCACGCAAGACGCGCGAGGTGAAGTTCGTGAAACCCGTCAAGGCGCGTTACTTCCGCTTCGTCGCTACGCACGCGCTCCCCATCGACGACCGCCTCGCCGTGGCCGAGGTCGACGTGTTTTGACATGGCAGACGGCATGTGCGCTTGCGTCTTGGTTACGCTGAGCGGAGCGTTGCTTCGCCTGCTTTTCGCTAGGCACTTTGTCCGCGTTATGATACAATAGTGTCCATGAAGAAACTATTGATTTGCCTTGCCGTGTTCGCGTGTAATGTAGCCGCGGCAGATTATCCCATCGCCATGCCGCGCATGGGAAGCGTGAAGCCCACGGGCGGATTCTGGGCGGCCCGCGAGGCAACCAACCGCCTCGTCACCGCCACGGCGAACTTGAAGCGGAGCCGCGACACGGGCCGCATAGACAACTTCGTGAACGCGGCCAGGAAGCTGCGCGGCGAGCCGCATGGCCGGTTCAGGGGAATATTCTTCAACGACAGCGACGTGTACAAGGTCGCCGAGGGCATGGCGTACGAGCTCGCGATGTTCCCCGACGCGGCAGCCGCGCGCGAGCTGGAGGCGCTCGTCGAGAAGTTCGGCGCCGCCCAGGAGCCTGACGGCTACATCTACACCGCGCGCACGCTCGGCAACCGCCACGAACGCGTGGGCACCCACCGCTGGTACTGCGACGACGCGCACGAGCTCTACTGCATGGGCCACATGATCGAGGCCGCTGTCGCGCACCACGAGACCACGGGCAAGGACAGCTTCCTCAAGATAGCCTGCAAGGCGGCGGACATGATGCGCCGCACGTTCGGCCCCGGCAAGGACCAGATCTGGTTCCTGCCCGGCCACGAGGAGATCGAGCTCGCGCTCTGCAAGCTCTACAAGGCGACCGGGAACAAGAAGTACCTCGACCTTGCGATGGACCTTCTCTCAACGCGCGGAATGCCGTGCGACAAGAGGGTGGGCGAGAGGAAGCGCGGCTTTCCCTCAAACCACGCCTACTACCAGGATCACCTGCCCGTGCGCGAACAGAAGGAGGCTGTTGGCCATGCGGTGCGCGCGGGATACCTCTACGCCGGAATGTGCGACGTGGGCGTGATGTCGGGCGACGATTCGCTTCTGCGCGCGGCCGACACGATCTGGAACGACATCGTAACGGGGAAGCTCTACCTCAGCGGCGGCGTGGGGGCGCGCCCCGAGATCGAAGGCTACGGCCCTGCCTTCGACCTGCCCAACGACCGCGTGTGCCTCGAGACGTGCGCCGCAATCGCCAACGCGCTCTTCAACGAGCGCATGTTCCTGCGCTCGGGCGACGCCAAGTATCTAGACATAGTAGAGCGCATCGCCTACAATGGATCGCTCTGCTCGATCTCCATCTCAGGCGACGAGTTCTTCTACCCGAATCCCATGGCCTCGCGTGGCGGATACAAGCGCTCCAAGTGGTTCGGCTGCGCGTGCTGCCCGCCGAACGTGGTGCGCTTCATTCCGCAGTTCATCAACTGGGCATACGCCTCGGACGCCGTAAAGAACACGTTCTACTGGAACTTCTTCATGGAGAACGAGGCCGATCTCGGCCGCGTGCGCCTTTCGCAGAAGACTGACTATCCGTGGAGCGGGGTCGCCACGCTCACGGTCAACCCCGCGCGCGACGGCGACGAGTTCACGCTCAAGATACGCGTGCCCGGCTGGGCGAGAGGCGTGCCCGCACCTGGCGGCCTCTATGAGCAGACGAAGCCTTCTCGCGCGGAGGACGTGCGCTGCACGGTGAACGGGAAGGCGGTCTCGTCAATTCCCGGCGCCGACGGATACATCTCCGTCAAGAGGGCGTGGCGGCGCGGAGACGCCGTGACGCTGAGCCTGCCGATGGAGGTGAAGCGCATCAAGGCCGACGACCGGGTGGCGCAGGACCGCGGCCGCCTCGCCGTGGAGCGGGGGCCGCTCGTCTACTGCGCGGAAGGCGTCGACAACGGCGGCAGGGCGTTCAACGCAGTGCTTCCGCCAGACGCCGAGCTTTCTCCCTCGCCGATCGTCATCGCCAACACGCCGATGACGGCGCTCAAGGGCGCAGGGCTCACGCTGGTGCCGTTTTTCGCGTGGTGCCACAGAGGCGCCGGCGAGATGCAGACGTGGTTCGCCACGAGCCGCGAGACGGCGAGCGGCCGGGATGCTCGAGATGCGCGTCAACCGCCAGTGACGGCGTTTGGCGCAGGGTGGCGCGTGGCGGAGCTGAACGGCGCACCGGGGCTGTACCACGACGGGAAACCCGTTGCGGCAATGATGTTCTGGCAATGGGAGCCGCAGGAGAAGGACACAAAGGACATGTCGGCCGCCGGCATGGAGCTGTTTGCGATGTTCGGCTCGTTTCCGCACTACCGGCATCCGTACTGGCGCAAGGACGGATCGTTCGGGATGACGTACCAGGACGCCCACATCGACAACCTTCTCTCGTGGGCGCCGAAGGCCGCGTTCCTCCCGCG
>Ga0310695_10009374_pt1 | contig 14721 bp, 10 predicted proteins | sample RumenRJG_04DNA_FD_203882 | JGI IMG/M metagenome (GOLD analysis project Ga0310695, IMG submission 203882) | Bovine rumen microbial communities from Lethbridge, Alberta, Canada - RJG_04 (v2) (version 2) | ecosystem: Host-associated > Mammals > Digestive system > Stomach > Rumen | place: Canada... | reverse complement strand
TTTTCGCTATATTCCTTGCGGCTTTGTATTATGAATAATTCCACCGTTGAACCCTACCCCGGGGAATCGCTCAGTCGCTTCGCTCCTTCGCTCATCCCCGGGCTATTCACCGCAACCGCTCCGCGGTTGGTAAACTACCCCTCCCTTCGGGGGTATCAAGTATCTGCGTGAGACGTTTGGCGCTTTAGAAGCACTTGATGCGGTACATGAAGCCGAGCTCGATGCGCGAGGTGCTGTAGTCCTCCAGTCCGCACTTCTGGCTGAAGTCGTAGTGATGGCCCACGTAGGCGAGGAAGAGGCGAAGATCCTGATCCTTAACCGGGTAGTACTCCACGCTGGCGATGTAGCCAATCGACTTGCGGTAGTTCTTGAGCTGCTCTATCTTGCTGACGCTGGCGGTCTCATACGTGCCTTTCGCCATGAAGTTCCACCGCGGCACAAACTGCCAGTTGACCTTCGAGATGAGCGAGTTGTAATGCACATCACTGAAATAGGTGTTCTCCTGACCGCCGAGGAAGGCACTGAGGTCGTTGGAGGCAATGCGCAGCCGGTCGAGTCCATCCCACGCACCCATATAGTCGACATACCACTGCACGCGCGGCAGGTTGAGCTTCTGACCGAACACCCACATACGCGAATACTCGTGGCGCGCCTGCGTCTGCAAGCCCCAGCTCCAGCGCGTCTGGAAGCGGCCGCGGAAGAAGTTGCCGTTCCAGTTGACGATATAGGTCAGCGGACTGTTGCTCTTCTCCAGATGGCGCACGCCGCCATTCGCGTCGGTGACGGCCTTGGCATCAGCACCATACTCATCTTTGAAACTGCCGTTGTTGGCATCCGACACCTCCACGGCAATCTCCTGCGAGGGCACGGGATGGTAAGCCACCACCAGACCGGCCATGAAGTTATCCATATTGTCGACCATGTCGGAATACTGATAGATATACATCGGGTTCTCGTCGAACTCATGACCGCCCCATATCTGACACATCTTACCGCCCATGACGGTGACCTTGTCGCTGAGGTTGTAGCCCACCATCATGATGTCGGTGGCCTTGGCGAAGTTGTCCTCTGACTGTGCGTTGTTGGCCTTGTTCATGCGGTGGCGCAGTCGGTAGAACAGCTTTGGCGTGATGTTGCCTTTGATCTCGAGCCGTAGCTGTTTGTTGGCCAGTTTACTGCTCCAGGTGTGGCCGTCGTAGATGGCTTGCGCCGAGGCGGCATAGTTGAAGTAGACGTTGAAGGCGTCGTTTTTCTTCTCGAGGTTGGCGATACGCTCGGCCAGACTGGCATAGTTGCCGTCGGGGCCTCCCATGCCCACATTATCTCCCTGGGCGGCAACACCCATCGTGAGGATGAGTGCGGTCGCAAGTGTCATTATTCTTTTCATAAGGTCTTTATTGGTTTTGATGTGGAACGCTGTGCTGGATTAGTATTTCTGGAAATACTCCTGTATCTTCTGCCAGTCGCGCGTCTTGGTGAGGGCGAGCATGAGCAGCACGCGGGCCTTCTGCGGATTGAGCGTCAGGGCGGCGACGAAGTGGTACTTACTGTCGTCGACCTCACCATTGAGGCAGGTGGGACCGGTGGGCACACGGCTGGAGCGCACGATGTTGATACCCTTGGCGCGGGCCTGCAGCGCCACGTCGAACACATCCTTGTAGAAGTTGCCGTCGCCGACACCGGCCAGCACGATACCGTCGAAGTTGGCATCCATAAAGGCCTTCATCGGCAGCGGCGAGCAGTTGGCGTAGCCATAGACGATGCCCACCTTCGGCAGTGAGGTGAGGTTGTCGACATTGAACTCGCTCTTCGTGGTGTGCAGATTGGTGATGTCGCGGCTGTAGATGGCCTGTCCGTTGTACACATAGCCCACCTTACCGTAGTTGGCGGCTTGGAAGGTGGCCACGTCGGTGGTGTGCATCTTGGTGACATCCTTGGCGTCGAGCAGCAGATTGTTCATGCAAACCATCACGCCACGGCCCACTGAGTTGGGACTGGCGGCGGCCACAACACCGGCATAGAGGTTGCCGGGACCGTCGGCGCTGATGGCGGTCGACGGGCGCATGGAGCCGACGAGAATCACCGGCTTGTCGCTGTGCACGGTGAGGTTGAGGAAGTAAGCGGTCTCCTCCATGGTGTCGGTTCCGTGGGTGACGACGACACCGTCGTAGCCCTCGTTGTTGAGCAGTTGGTTGATGCGCTTGGCGAGCTTCAGCCATACCTCGTCGTTCATGTCCTGCGACCCGATGTTGACGAGCTGCTCACCGCTGACGTCGGCCACGTCGAGCATCTGCGGCACGGCTTGGATGAGCGTCTGCACGCCCACCTGTCCGGCGCTGTAGGCCGAGTTGGTGGCCGAGGTGCTCACGCCGGCAATGGTTCCGCCGGTGGCAATGATTCTGATCTTAGGTTTAGCGACAGCTGCGAGGCTCACCATGAAGGTGAAGAGCAGCAGAAGGAGTGAAATGCGTTTTGTTTTCATAATATGGATGGATTAGGTGAATATTGCGATGGATCAGTGCATGAGCAGGGTGATGAGATAGCCCACGCCGATGGAGACGAAGGTGGTGACGAAGCCCGGCAGCTGGAAGCTGTGGTTGATGACGTACTTGCCCACATGGGTGGTGCCCGTGCGGTCAAACTCGAGTGCGGCCACCTCGGTGGGGTAGTTGGGCAGGAAGAAATAGCCGTTGACGGCGGGGAACATCGCCACGAGCAGCATCGGGTTGATGCCCAGGGCGATGCCGACGGGGTAGAGGGTGGTCACGGTGGCGGCCTGCGAGAAGAGCATGATGCTCATCAGGAACAGGGCCACGGCGAAGAGCATCGGCGCGGTGGAGACCATACCTGAGAGCGCCTGGTTGATGGCCTCGGCATTGCCGGTGTAGAAGGTCGAGCCCATCCACGCCACGCCGAAGATGGCGATGACGGCATTCATGCCGGCCATGAAGATGTTGCCTTTGGGCAGCTCCTTCACGCTGGTCTTGCCGACGAGCAGAATGAGGATGGCGTCGCTCATCATCACCATCTCAATGGTCTCGCTCATCGTCACGCCTTCGGGGCGCAGCGAGGGCACAAAGCCGAACAGCACCACGAGGGCCACGCCGAGGAAGAAAGCCAATACGGCATGCAGCGCGCGAGGGTTGTGCTCGGTCTCGGCTTCCTTCAGGTTGTTGGCGTCGGCGTCGGGGTCGATGAGGCCCTCGCGCACGCGGCGCTGATACTCCGGGTCGTCGACGAGCTCCTTGCCGACATGGTTCTCGATGAAGGCAGCCACGAGGATGGCGATGAGGCTGGCCGGCAGACAGACGAGGAGGATGGTGCCGAGCTCAATGCCTTTGCCGCCAAGCAGGTCGGTTGAGATCATGGCGGCCATGGCGGCCGAGACGGGACTGCTGGTGATACCCAGCGAGGCGGCGATGACCGAGAGACTCATCGGACGCTCGGGCCGCGTCTTGTTGGCTTGGGCTATCTCGCTGATGATGGGCAGCAGACTGTAGCTGGTGTGGGCGGTGCCGGCAAAGACGCAGAAGGCAAAGCAACACAGCGGACCATAGTAGGTGATGTGGTCGGGGTGACGGCGCAGAAACTTGGCGGCGCGGCCAACGAGGTATTCCAGTCCGCCAGTGGCCTGCAATGCGGCCGAGGCGGTGATGACGGCGATGATGATCAGCATCACGTCGATGGGTGCCTTGCCCGGAGCAAGGCCGAAGACATAAACGAGGATGAAGGTACCGAGCATGCCATAGATGCCCAGACCAACGCCGCCCACGCGCGCACCAATGAAGATGAACGCTAAGACAATGAGCAGTTCTATCAGGATGAGAGTGGTTGCCATATAATGTTGTAGATTGGTTTTCGGTGCAAAGATAAGGGATTAGTTGGGAATATTTTTAAGAATGTCGCGCCCTTTTTTGTAAATTACAAAACTAATCGCTATATTTGCCGCATCGAAACTATATGAGCAGTCGCGGAAACCTCAGCTTACCCCAGCTTGCCGAACGTTACCACATCCGTGATATCTTCGGGGGCAGCGTCGCCTACTTCTCTTCCAAAGAAGGCGGCCAGAGCGACTTGCGCTCCTACACCAACAGCATCAGCTGTCACGAACTGCACCTCATCCGTTCGGGGCGGGTTTCGGTTGCCGTTGGCGGTGATAGCCGTGAGCTGCATAGCGGTGACCTGATGCTGCTGCACCCCTTCCAACCTGTCGACTGCTCATTTCCCGATGATGCGACGACCGAGGGTCTGCTTCTCGAGGACGGCTTCTATCAGCAGCTCCTGCAGCTCGACGGCAGCGACTCCCCGCTGATGCCCAAGGAGGGCGACGGGCCCTGCGTCTATCATCTCGACGCGGCGCAGGTGGCTGAGCTCAGCGGCATCTTCCAGCAGATCAGACGGACCATCCATTACGTACATATATATAAGGTGGAGATGTTGCGGTCGCTGGTGCACGTGTGTCTGCTCTTCATCAGCGAACTGCCCTTCGACCACAATATCGTAGCGCCCGACCTCCGGCATAAGCAGGACATCCTGAAGATTTTCTTTTTCCTGGCCCGCAAGCACTTCCGGCAGGAGCGTCAGATTGGCTTCTACGCCGACAAGCTCAACATCACCACGACCTATCTCAGTCGTGTGGTGCGCGAGCTGACGGGCAACACCATCAACAACTATCTCAACAACCTCGCCTTTGAGGAGGCTTGCAACCTGCTGAGGTCGGCCGACATGCCCATGGGCGAGATTGCCTTCACCTTGGGCTTCAGCGACCAGAGCGCCTTCACCAATTTCTTCAAGTCGCACGCCGGGTGCTCGCCGAAGGAATATAAAAAGTTGGGAAGGCGGTAGTTTGATAGAAGTCCTGAAGTCCAGAAGACAGAAGTCCAGTCATTACAGTTAGCAGTAGTAGGAGCGGCGGCATTCCAGCCGCCGAAACAACCAGTGTAGTGGCCGGTCTTGTGCCGGCTACCAGCCGCATCGCGATACCATAGCTATCGCGATTTAGCCTTCTTTCCAACGCTCATTCTTTAGTTCTTCCCCCTTCATCCTTTAGTCATTCTCCTTTCCCCCTTTAGCCTTTCTCCCTCTTCAACCGCTCTATTTCTTCTTCTTTTGCTTGATAAGCTTTGAGGGCACGCTGCTTCAAGTCATCGTATTTGGCTTTCCATTTCGCGGCTTCGGCCTTCGCTTGCGTCAGTTGCTGCTGCAGGGCGGGAACAGATTGCTCAAGTTCGGCGAGATGGCGGTCCTGCTGCTCGCGGTAACCGGTACGGGCCTGGTGCATGCGCTCTTTGATGCCACCCTCGGTAACAAACGACTTCTCGAGACTTTCCATGTATTTGTTCATCATCGTGTCCACCTGAAAGCACAGCGTGAGGCCGATGTTCGCCATCTCCTCGGCCGACCACTTATTGAAATACGGTTCGTAGTCGCTGATCTTGTTATGGCTTTTGGTGAAGTCCTGCATGGGTTGAAAGCGCGTGTCGTCAGGCGTCCACTTGTGTAGTTCCCTTGTATTGATATAGTCTAAATAGTCCGACCGCAACTCCCCGATGCTTGCCCTGGCAACATTCAACAGCCTTATCTCCGTCTCGGTAGACGTCTTGCCGTCCTCGCTGCCCTCCACGATGTTCTGCTTCCCGCTGCGCGCTGCCTGCACCATCTGGTCGACTGTGCGGTCGCCGTATTTCGGCAGAAACCGTTCGCAGAAAACGTAGGTCATTTGGTAGAGCACCTCGCTCTTTTGGTAGAACCAGAGGTCCTGCCATTTCGTTACCCGTCGAAAGATGCTCTTGAAAGGCTTTGGGGGCTTGGTGGGGGTTTTGGGGTTGCTGGGGGTGGTGGTGGTTTTAGTCATAGGCGTTTTCTTTGGGTAACGAGGGGAAAGGGCGGTTATTGTGGCTGGTGCTTGTTTTTTTATAGTTTTTTCTATATTGTCTATAGTTTCTATAGCTTCTATAGTATCTATAGCTTCTATAGTGTCTATAGTCTCGCCTTAGAGGCTAAACTGCACCGACAGCAGAAACTCTCTCGGGCGGAGACGGTAGCTGTTGGTGAAGATGCCCACGCCGCTGTAGGTCGTCGTGGCGTAAGCCTTCTTGTTGAGCAAGTTGCGGAGCTCGGCCTTGATGCGGATGCCCTTCAGGCGCCACACCGCTGAGGCATCCATGAGAAAGGTGTTAATGGCGGACGATGGCTCCTTGTTCGCAAGAGAAGTGTTGCTCCCTTCCGCCTTCCCCAAGTCGTTGTGATAGAGCACGCCGCTGGCTGTGAGGTCGACGTTGCTGATGGTGGCGGTGAGCTCGAGGCGCTGCGTCCAGTCGAAGAGCGTGGAGGCGGTGTTGTCACCCATCTTCGTGTGGTTCCAAGCGAAGCTGCCGCTATAGTTGACTTCCATGAACGACGGCGAATAAACCACCGACGGCGAGAGCGAATAGCTGCGGTAGCGGTAGTCAATCGTGCGCCCGGCGGCATATTGCTCACCGCGGCTCATGGTGATGGCGCCGTCGAGCGACGTCTTGAGGTGGGCGCGGAAAAAGCCCTTCGACACGACACTGCTCGCCTGCAGCAGGTCGCTGTGGGTGTTGTGCTTCAGGTATTGGTAATAGTAATTGCCGTCGCTCACCTGCATGTCGCTCACCACGTTGCGCCACGTGCGCGACGCCAGGAGCTTGGCGTTGAAGAAGAAATGCTTGATGGTGCGCTTGTAGCTGTAGTCCAGTTGCGACGACAGCGACCGGTTGCGCGGCATGAAGTCGGCGCTTTCGATGAACGTGCGGTAGTCGCTCTGCCGCTCGTCGATGGCGCAGTAATCCCACCCCGCGGTGCGCTCGGCATAGCCAAGGCTTACGCTCCACGAGTTGCGGTTGCCGTTGTCGCGAGTTAGATAGATGTAGGGCTTGGGCAGCAGCATCGTCTGCTGCTGATGGGTGAAGCGGCTCAGCGTAATCGGTGCGGAGAGGTAGAGGCGCCAGAGGTCGGTCTTGTAGGTGAGGTTAGGCTGCAACCCCACGTTCAGATTGGTGTTGTTGGCTTGGGCGACATTGAGGTTCTCGGCCTCGACGTTGCCCGACAAGCTGTATCTCCAATAGCCGTGCGTGATGTTGTAGCCCAGCGAGTGGTTGGTATGCCAGAGGTTGTTGCCGTATTTCAGTTTGCCCGCGTTGACGTAGAGCGCATCCTCGGAATAGTGATAGTCGACGATGGAGCTCCAACTGAGTTGCCCCTCTCCGCGGTTAAAGTTCTCCTGAATATTGGCCTTGACGTTCACCTCCGGGTTGCGCACGCGCTGGCTGGTGGCGCCCTGCGTGGCCTGCAGCTCCGAGAGACCGTCGTGCTGGGCGGCGTTGGCCTTCAGCGTGAACGACCCGTAGTGGGTATCGGCGTTGATGGTGTGGTTGAGCTCCAGATCGAACTTGTCGGTGATGAGCGTGAGCAGCCGGTCCTCGGTGGTCAGCGCAGGGGTGTCGCCGAGGTAATAAAGCGAGGAATTGCTGGTGTGCTGACGCGTCACCGTGCGGATGTAGCCCACCGACAGGCTGTTCTCCGACCCGCTCTTGGTGCGCGAGAGGCGGTCGATGGAATAGGCCTGCGACGTGTTGAAGCGCAGGCGCTCGTCGTCGATGGGCGACTGCAACGTGGGAACGGAGAACCACTGGGGTAGGGTGGCGGCGGTGCCACGGCCGAAGACGATGTAGAACGGCGTGTTCTGCTGCTCAAGGTCGCGCCCGGTGCGGTCGTATTGCGCCGTATATTCCAACTGCCGCTGCTTGCCAATCTGCATGGCCGTGGCGTCGCCGCCGACGTGGGTGGGGTCGCCCACGAGCAGGTAAGGCCGCAGAATGGGGATGAGGCGGTCGCGCGCCGAGTCCTTCAGCGTGATGTTCATCGCTACGTCGTCGGTGAAGACGCGGTTGCGCAGCGCCTTCACCGGTTGGTCGTGGTTGATGACCTCGGCCTTCTTCACATCCTTGGCGCGGATGTTGTCGGTGAGTTTGTTGTAGTTGCCCTTGCTCAGGTCGAGGCCCTCCACGGTGAAGCGGCTGAGCTTCTTGCCGTTGTAGCTGATTTCGCCGCTCTTCGCCACCTCCACGCCGGGCAGTTTCTTCAGCACATCCTTCAGCGAGTTGTCGCGTGCGTTGGCAAAGCGCGTCAGGTCGTAGGTGATGGTATCCTTATGCTGCAGCACGGGTGATCCCTTCACAGTAATCTCCTTCAGCCGGTACGACTGCTCGCTCAGGGCGATGACGTTGCCCTGCGGCTTGGTCAGGGGCACCACCCGCTTGCCGTAGCCCATCATCACAGCCTGCAGCTGGTCGCCGTCCTCACGGGTGGCCTGCAGGCTGAAGTGGCCCCGCTTGTCGGTGCGGCTGAAGGTGATGGTCTTGCCCTGACGCTTCAGCATGACGCTGACGCCCTCGAGCGGCCGGCCTGAGAGCGAGTCGACCACCTGCCCCGTGATGGCTTCCTGAGCCAATGCGGGGAGGGAAAGAAAGAAGAGAAGGAGTGTGAGGAGGTGCTTCATTGATAGCTGACGGCCGACGGATTATTCCTCTTTTTCGATAGGGTTAGAGGGTGCCACCTTTTTCATGTAGTCTTTTAATTGTTTCTGCCATTCTTCATCTCCACCTTCGATTCTTACGCCCTTTACGCTCAGCGCCTCGCCCGGCGTGACTTCACGCAGAGCCTTGAGGTAGTCCTTGAGAGAGACAGTCTCGTAGCGTTTCATTCCCTTGATGGTCTTGATGGGTTCCGAGCCATTGGGCTGACTCATGCCCGTAGCCTCGAAGACATACTGCCGCTCGCTGTCGTAGGCGCGCAGGATGAGGCCGGGCAGTCCGCAAAGCTTCCACGGACCGTAGCTCAGGGGAATGTCCTCGGTGTACCAAGCCAGCCACTTGCGGCCCTTGAACTGCGTCGTGGCCAGCGTACAGCGGTAGCCGAGGATAGTGGCTACGCTGTCGGAGACGATGTGCCACTGCGGTTGCTTGGTCTTTTCGTTAACACGGAACTCAGATATGAGAACGTTGTCGAAAAACGAAGTCTGACCCTCGGGATAGTTCTGATACACACACCAAGAGATAGTGCCCATGGGACTGCTGCTCACTCTAACGACGCCGCCGGCATCAATCCCGCTGGCGCGGAGGAGCGAGTCGTACTTCTCCTTAGTGTAATTGTAGAAGCGGTTGAGGTGCCGTCCGATGTCGAGCCGCATCTCGTCGTTGCCGTAAATGTAATGGTGATGCTCATCGAGTTTGGTGGTATCCTTTACCGACTGTGTCTTGTAGGTGATGCGGTACATCACGCTGTCAATCGCTTCGCGGCTGTCGCTGCCCTTCTGCGCGCTGGCTCCCATCGAGAGCGCAAGCAGCGCGGTGAGGCTGACGAGCAACCTCTTCTGAATTGTTCTCATCTTGCTATTGTTTTGTTATTGTCTTTTCGTTTATAGCCACAAAGTTACGAATTCTTTAGCTAAACGACAGCGGCGGGGGCGGAAAACTGAGCGGCTTGCAGCCCGCCCGTCCCCTCGTTTAATTAAAAAAAATAAAATTATCCCTATATAATAAGGTTATAGCGCGAGTTTTGCTTACTTTTGCCAACCGTTCAACATTAACAGGTTATCAATGCAAGACAATTTAGTGATTGTAGAGAGTCCTGCCAAGGCCAAGAAGATAGGAGAATTCTTGGGCAAGGACTATAAGGTGATGTCGTCGTACGGGCACATCCGCGACTTGAAGAAAAAGGAACTGAGCGTTGATGAGAAGAACCTCAGCCCCGTTTATGAGATACCCGAAGAGAAGAAGAAGGTCGTCGCCGACCTGAAGAAGAACGCGAAGGCCGCCAAGAAGATCTGGCTCGCATCCGATGAAGACCGCGAGGGAGAAGCCATCAGCTGGCATCTGTGTGAGGTGCTGGGATTGGACGAGCAGAAGACCGCGCGCATCGTCTTCCACGAGATTACGAAGCCCGCCATCCTTGAGGCCATACAGCATCCGCGCCATCTCGACATGAACCTCGTCAACGCGCAGCAGGCCCGCCGCGTGCTCGACCGCATCGTGGGCTTCAAGCTCTCTCCGGTGCTGTGGCGTAAGGTGAAGCCGTCGCTCTCGGCCGGACGCGTGCAGAGCGTCGTGGTGAAGCTCATCGTCGAGCGCGAACGCGAGATACAGCATTTCAAGAGTGAGCCGTTCTACCGCGTCAGCGCCGTGTTCCTGCTCAACAACCCCGACGGCACCACGAGTGAGGTGAAGGCTGAGCTCGACCGCCGCTTCAAGACCCACGACGAGGTGGTGGCCTTCCTCAATCAGTGCAAGGGCGCCCATTTCAGCGTGGGCAGCGTGACGAAGAAACCGCTCAAGCGCCAGCCCGCACCACCGTTCACCACCTCCACGCTGCAGCAGGAGGCCGCTCGCAAGCTCGGCTTCTCGGTGTCGCAGACAATGATCATTGCCCAGCGTCTTTACGAGAGCGGACGCATCACCTACATGCGTACCGACAGCGTCCATCTCTCCACGCTCGCCCTGGGTGCCAGCAAGAAGGAAATCATCAAGGACTACGGCGAGCAATACAGCCGTCCGCGTGAGTTTCAGACCCATTCGAAGGGCGCTCAGGAGGCGCACGAGGCCATCCGCCCGACGTTCGCCAACTTGGACGGACAGGAGTGGACCTCGCAGGAGCGCCGACTCTACGACCTCATCTGGAAGCGTACCATCGCCTCGCAGATGGCCGACGCACAGATAGAGAAAACCACAGCCACCATCAATATTGACAACAGCGACGCCCACTTCGTGACCAGCGGTGAGGTGGTGGTGTTCGACGGTTTCCTTAAGGTCTACCGCGAGTCGACCGACGACGAACAGCAGTCCAACGGCGAGGATACCAACCGTCTGCCCGCCATGCGCCAGGGCGACCGGCTCGAGCGCCAGGAGATTACCGCCACTGAGCGCTTCTCTCAGGCTCCGCTGCGTTACACCGAGGCCAGTCTGGTGCATAAGCTCGAGGAGCTCGGCATCGGCCGACCCTCTACCTACGCCACCTTCATCTCCACCATACAGCAGCGCGACTACGTGGTCAAGGGCGATAAGCCCGGCACCGAGCGCAGCTACACCGTCGACACCCTTGAGGGCGACGACATCACCACCGACACCAAGACCGAGATGGCGGGCTCTGAGCGCGGTAAGCTCATCCCCACCGATATCGGTATCGTGGTCAACGACTTCCTGCAGCAGAACTTCCCCGAAATCATGGACTACAACTTCACCGCCAAGGTGGAGAACGAGTTCGACGAGATTGCCGAAGGCAAGGAGCGCTGGACCGACATGCTGCAGCACTTCGACAAATCGTTCGAGCCGCAGGTGACCGACGTCATCAACGCGCGCTCCGAATATAAGGCCGGCGAGCGTGTGCTTGGCACCGACCCGAAGAGCGGCAAGCCCGTCTCGGTGAAGATTGGCCGCTACGGTCCGGTGGTGCAGATTGGCTCAGCCGACGACGCCGAGAAGCCGCGCTTCGCTCAGATGCCCAAGGACAAGAGCATCGAGACCATCTCACTGCCCGAGGCCCTCGAGTTGTTCAAACTGCCGCGCACCGTCGGCACCTATGAGGGTACAAAGGTGGTCATCGGCGCAGGACGCTTCGGTCCCTACGTGATGCACAATAAGAAATATGTGTCGCTGCCCAAGACCGACGACCCGATGACGGTGACGCTCGACCGCGCCATCGAACTCATTGAGGCCAAGCGCAAGGAGGAGAAGGAGCGCCACATCAAGACCTTCGACGAGGACCCGAAGCTCGAGTTGCTCAAGGGCCGCTTCGGACCCTACCTGGCTTACGACGGCAAGAACTACCGCATCGAGAAGAAGCTCCACGACCGCGCCATGGCCGGCGACCTCTCCTACGACGAGTGCAAGGCCATCATCGACAACGCCCCCAAGGACAAGCCTAAAAGAAAGACGAAGGCGTGAAGCGGATTATCATCATCGGTTATATGGGCTCGGGCAAGACCACCGTCGGCAACGCGCTGAGCCGCGACCTCGGTCTGCCGTTCTACGACCTCGACTGGTATATCGAGACGCGTATGCACGCCACCGTGAAGCAACTCTTCGATGAGCGGGGCGAGGAAGGCTTCCGCCGCATCGAGCACAACATGCTCCACGAGGTGGCCGAGTTTGAGGACGTCATCATCTCGTGTGGCGGCGGTACGCCGTGTTTCTTCGACAACATGGACTACATCAACCAGCAGGGTGAGACGGTCTATCTGAAGTGCACCCCCGACACGCTCTTCCGCCACCTGAAGATGGGTCACACCGTGCGCCCGCTGCTGCTCAACAAGACGCCCGACGAGGTGCGTGCCTACATCGAACAGCAGCTCACCGTGCGTGAGCCGTTCTACAGCCGCGCCAAGCACATCGTCGACGTCACCCCCATGGACAACTATGCGAAGATAAAGGTCACCGTGGCGGCCATCAAGCACGCCCTCGGCCTTGACACATCCTCCCCATTCACCCCATCCTCCCCATCCACCCCATAAACCCCATTCACCCCATCCTCCCCATCCACCCCATAAACTCCATCCACCCCATTCACCCCATCCTCCCCATCCACCCCATAAACCCCATTCACCCCATCCCCCCAATAAACCCATCATACCCATCATCCCCCATAATGAAAAAGTGGACCATTGAAGACTCAGCCGAACTCTACAACATCAAAGGCTGGGGCACCTCCTATTTTGGTATCAATGAGAAGGGCGATGTCTATGTCTCGCCCACCAAGAACGACGTACACATCGACCTGCGCGAACTGATGGACGAACTCGCCCTGCGCGACGTCACCGCCCCCGTACTGCTCCGTTTCCCCGACATCCTCGACAACCGCATCGAGAAGATGGCCGAATGCTACGACAAGGCGCGCGAGGAGTACGACTACAAGGGCGAGAGCTACATCATCTATCCCATCAAGGTCAATCAGATGCAGCCCGTCGTCGACGAGATGATTACCCATGGCCGTAAGTTCAACCTCGGTCTCGAGGCCGGCTCCAAGCCTGAGCTCCACGCCGTCATCGCCCAGCAGTGCAAGAGCGACTCGCTCATCATCTGCAACGGCTACAAGGATGAGAGCTACATCGAACTGGCGCTGCTCGCCCAGAAGCTCGGCAAGCGCATCTTCATCGTCGTAGAGAAGCTCAACGAGATTGACGTCATCGCCAAGACGGCCGAGCGCCTCCACGTCAAGCCGAATATCGGCATACGCATCAAACTCGCCAGCTCGGGCTCAGGCAAATGGGCCGAGAGCGGCGGCGACGCGTCGAAGTTCGGACTGACGCCATCGGAACTGCTCGAGGCCCTCGATAAGCTCGACGGCTACGGACTGCACGACTGCATCCGTCTCATCCATTTCCACATCGGTTCGCAGATCAATAAGATACGCCGCATACAAAACGCCCTCACCGAGGCCGGACAGTTCTACGTCAACCTCCGCAAGATGGGCTACAACATTGAGTTCGTCGACTGCGGCGGCGGACTGGGCGTCGACTACGACGGCAGCCGGTCGTCCAACTCGGAGAGCTCGGTCAACTACTCCATTCAGGAGTACATCAACGACTGCGTCTATGCCTTCGTCGACATCGCCAACCGCAACAACATCCCCCATCCCAACATCATCACCGAGAGCGGACGCTCGCTTGCGGCCCACCACTCGGTGTTGGTCATCAACGTCCTCGGCGTGGCCTCGCTGCCCGAGATGCCCGAGGAGTTCGAGGCCAAGGAAACCGACCACCAGTTGGTCAAGGACCTCTACGAGATATGGGATAACCTCAACCCGAAGTCGATGCTCGAGGACTGGCACGACGCCGACCAGATACGCGAGGACTGTCTCGACCTCTTTGCCCACGGCATGGTCGACCTGAAGACGCGCGCCCAGATTGAGGCCATGTACTGGAGCGTATGCCACGAGATTAACGCCATCGCCAAGACACTGAAGCATGTGCCCGACGAGCTGCGCGGCCTCGACAAGCTCTTGGCCGATAAGTATTTCTGCAACTTCTCGCTCTTCCAGAGTCTGCCCGACTGCTGGGGCATCGACCAGCTCTTCCCCATCATGCCTATCGAGCGGCTCAATGAGCGCCCCACGCGCAACTGTACCTTGCAGGATATCACCTGCGACAGCGACGGTAAGGTGGCCAACTTCGCCGTCAATGGCGGTCAGTCCAACGTGCTGCCGGTCCACGCCCTGCGCAAGAACGAGTCTTACTACATCGGCGTCTTCCTCGTCGGCGCCTATCAGGAGATTCTCGGCGACATGCACAACCTCTTCGGCGATACCACCGCGGCTCACATCTCTGTGACCGATGATGGCTACAAAATCGACCAAATCATCGATGGTGAGACGGTCGAGGAGGTGCTGGAGTATGTGCAGTACAACCCCAAGAAACTCGTGCGCAAGCTCGAGCAGTGGGTCACCAAGGGCGTCAAAGAGGGCAAGCTCTCGCTCGAGGAGGGCAAGGAGTTCCTCAGCACCTACCGCTCCGGCCTCTATGGCTACACCTACCTCGAGTAGCCTCCCCGGTATTGGTGTAGTGGCCTCCCCGGTATTGGTGTAGTGGCCGGCCTGGTATTGGTGTAGTGGCCGCCCCGGTATTGGTGTAGTGGCCTCCCCGTCCGGTACGCCGCTGCTGTGCAGCGGCCTCCCCCATTCACCCCATTCACCCCATCCACCCCATCCTCC
>Ga0310695_10009373_pt1 | contig 14724 bp, 12 predicted proteins | sample RumenRJG_04DNA_FD_203882 | JGI IMG/M metagenome (GOLD analysis project Ga0310695, IMG submission 203882) | Bovine rumen microbial communities from Lethbridge, Alberta, Canada - RJG_04 (v2) (version 2) | ecosystem: Host-associated > Mammals > Digestive system > Stomach > Rumen | place: Canada... | reverse complement strand
CGGAGTCCTGCGCGAGGGCGGGAAGGACGGCCAGCGCGGCCAGCGCGCAGAGCGCGCGACCGTGCGGCGGAAGGGGGAGGAATCGGTTCATCGGCGGGGTCTCCGTCGCATTATACGATTCTCGCGGAGCGGAAAGGCTAGTCGATGGAGATGGTTCGACCCCTTTTGATGGCTCTGGCTAGGCTGAAGGGGACCACAGAGAAGAGGATGAATGCGACGGGAATTAGTAGTAGCGCATACTCGCCCGGAGCGGGCGGAGGTTCGTCGATGACGGACCGGGCGGGATTGTCCGGGTCGACGCGGATCGCGAGACGGGAGCCGGCGGGATGGGCATCGACCTTTTTCCGCGGCTCTGCCGGCGAGGACGACCAATGCCGAAAATCAAGTCCGCTTGGCGTATTGTCGCTTTCGTATCGACGACCATCCCTTTCCCAGGTCCACGAGAGAAAGGCGGAGTAGCTGGGGCCGCCGCGCGGATTGTCATTCCGGACGAATTCGCTGCGAAGGACGGTGGCCTCGGCGAGAGGCCATTCCAATGCGACACGACGCTTGTCCAGAAGCGGGCCGAGGAACCAGGCGAAGACGCATGCGCCGACAACGGCGAAAACAAGGCCGATGCAGAAAGCGAAGTAGAAATCGGACGGAGTCTTGCGACGGGCGGGGGCTGACGAAACGGAGTCTTTCATCGTTGTGCTTTCGGAGGGAGGAGGAGGGCGAGGCGTTTCATCGCGGGCGGGGGGCAACCGACGGCGTCAAGGTTTCAAGGCGGAGAGGGGGACGACCAGGACGCCGTCGGGGCGGCGGTAGGCGTAGTCGCCCGCGGCGACGAGAACCATCAGGAAGGACGGTTTTTTCGTCCGCGTCAGGTCGATGCGGTCGCGCAGCTTCTTCAGCGACGCGGCGCCCTTTTCGATCAAGACGTCTCCGCCGAGCTTGATTTCGACGAGGGCGTAGTCGCCGTTGCGACGATGCAGAACCGCGTCGCATTCGAGGCCCGAGGCGTCCAGATAGTGCGCGACCGAGCCGTCGAGCGCGTCCATGTAGACGCGCAGGTCGCGAACGGCCATCGTCTCGAAGAGCAGGCCGTAGGTCTTGAGATCGTTCATCAGGTCGGCGGGGCCGAGGCCCAGCGCGGCGGAGGCGACGGAGGGGTCGACGAAATAGCGCGTGTCGGTCGTCCGGACCGGGGTCTTGCACCGCAGGTTGGGGCACCAGGCGGGCATGTCCTCCACCACGAACAGCTTCCGCAGGGCGCCGAGGTAGGAAGCGACGGTGTCGATGGAGAAGGGTCGCGCTTCGTTGGCTTCCAGATCGGCCTTGACGGCGGTCGCCGCCGCCGCCGTGCCCTGGAGCCGGGCGTAGGAGCGCAGGAGGCGGCGGGTGCGGTCCTCGTCGCGCGCGACGCCGTCAACGCGGGAGATGTCGCGCTTCGCGACGGCGTCGACGTAGGCGAACGCGCGCCGGAGCGCGATCCGCCCTTCGAGCCGGCAGGCGTAGGGCCAGCCGCCCCGGCAGAGCAGGAAGGCCGTCTGCTCCAAGTCGGGACGGGCGGCGGCGGCGCCCGTCGGGTCCGCGCCGGCGAACAACGCTTCCAACCCCGCCTCGCCGGACGACTCTTCCGATTCCCAGAGCGACATCGGGCGCATCTTGATCCAGGCGAAGCGGCCCGTCCCGGAATGGCGGACGCGTTCCATGTCCGCGGGAACGGCCGAGCCGGTCAGGATGTAGCGCCCCGGTTCGTCCGAATGGTCGACGTTGTAGCGGATCGAATCCCACAGGGCCGGCGCGAGCTGCCATTCGTCGACGAGCCGCGGCGCCTCGCCGGAAAGGAGCCGGTCCGGTTTCGTCGCGGCCAGGATCAGGTTCTGCTCCAGCTTGCCGGTTTCGTCCAGATAGACGGCGCTTTTCGCGGCCTGCTCGGCCGTCGTCGTCTTTCCGCACCATTTCGCGCCTTCGATCAAGACGGCGCCCGCGCCCGCCAGTTCGTCCCGGAGGAGGGTATCGCAGATTCTCGGTTTGTATGTGTTCATGGCACGCGATTCTACCGATTTTCCAACGGAATAGCAAGAACAATCCTCGGATTGTTGAATTTCAAACCCGTGGATTGTTGATTTTTCGTTCCGATGATTGTTGGATATTTGTCCTTGAAAATGAGGGAAGGGAGGGTGGCGGCGGGCGGCGGCTTTGCCGCGCCCGCGCGGAGCGGGCGGGGGCGCGTCAATCCATGTCTGCGGAGATTCCGCGGTCTTTGAGCCATTGGACGAGCGCCTTGGCCGATTCCTCGGTGAACGGATAGTCGTCGGAGAAGAAACCCCAACGGAGCGCCAGGCCATGCTGCACGGACGTGAGGGCGACCCGTTCGCCGCCCTTCCACCAGTCGATGCCCGGGTAGCCGCAGCACATGCACTGGCCCACGCCGGGGCCGTCCTCGAACCGGATCATCGCCGTGAAGGCGGCGATTTCGGCGGCATTGGTGATCACGACGAAGACCTTCTGCCTGTCGATGATTTCTTCGGGGGTGCAGCAGTCGAAGCCGCCGTCCCGGACCACGATGCGGTCGGCCTCGGCGACCGTCCGGAAGAAGCACTCCTTCTCCGCGCGTGCGAGCTCCGCGCGGGAGACCCGGATCGGCGCGTTGGTTCCGACGACGAATACCATGTTCGTTTCGGCGTCCGCGGCGAGGCTCGAGAGGGCGTCGGGATCGATGCCCGCCGCGCGGCAGTAGTTGAGGGCGGATGGCGGCCAGAGGGGCGGGAAGACGCGCTCCTCGGCGGGTTCCCGCGACCGTTCGACCTTGCCGGAGGAATCGACCCGAAGGACGACCGTCTCGGTGCATTGCGTCTCCTCCTCGTCCGCTTCGTCGTCCTGGAACGGATTCCCGGCCGTCCATCGGCACGATTCGCAGGTGAACAGCCATTCCGTGCCGCCGCCAGCGTCGGCGACGGTCCGAACGCCATAGAGGCGAAGCGATTCGCCCTTCCTTCGGTACGCATGGCGCCGGAATCGTTCGAGCGCCTCCGCAAGGGTGCGGGGCGGCGGCTCGGGCGGCCTTGGCGGCACGAAGCGGAACCCGCCGACGTCCTCGACGTGGGAGAGCCCCGCCAGGGCGTCGAGCCTTGAAAGGAGGTCGCCGAGCGCGATGTCGTCGGCGCGGAGCGTGACGGCGGGAAGCGCGTTCGTGACGGAACGGTCGAGCCGGAGCATGAACCGGAAGGGATCCTCCGGATTCGCCGCGTCCATCTTCGCGCCGATGTCGGCGAGCACGTTCGTGAACGCGGCGTTCTCGTAGGCGACGGAGAGCTTCGTCTCGGACGTCTCGTCCGCGGACGCGGGGAGCGCGAGGGCGAGGAGGGGGAGGAGGAGGGCAAGGCGTTTCATTGCGGGCGGGGGCGGGCGGTTTTCGGGATTGTTCACAAACTCTCAATGTCCACCAATCGGCAATGCCATCAATGACAATGCAAATTGGCGGGAGGGCCGGGCGGAACTTGGATTGGGATTGGCATTTGTTTTGGTGGACAATGGTGGCAACGGGAGTTGGTGGACAATGTCGGCGGCGGGCGGGTCTGGGGCCCTTCACCCCCCATAGACGCAGTTCGCGGGCAAAACGTTCACGGTTTTCGAAACTTTTTTTTCGGGAGCGGGGCGACGATGCGAAATTCTACCACGGGCCGGGGGAAATGACGAGGAAAATGTGCGGAATTCGCGGGCGGCGCGATATCCTTGCGGGCGCGTGGCGGGGTGCGCACCCCGCCACGGCGCGGGGGCGACTTGGCGACTCGGCGACTTGCCGACTTGGCCCAAGTCGATGGGTCGTCAAGTCGCCAAGTCGAAAAAATGGCTCCGCCCCGGCAACCGAAGGATCGATGGGCCGGAGCGAAGCGGAAGATCCGACGGGATGCGCGCGGCGGCGGCGCCGCCGCGCGCATCCCTCGCAAGGCTATGTGTTGCTGAAGAACTGGAAGGAGGCGTAGGCGTCCTGGCCGTGCTCGACGAGGTCGAGGCCTTTGAGCTCGGTCTTGGCGGGGACGCGGAGGATGCGCGCCTTCTTGAGCGCGAAGAAGATCGCGGCGCCGGTGCCGAAGGCCCAGGCGGCGGTGCAGAGCGCGCCGAGGGCCTGGACGCCGAGGAGCCGGAGACCGCCGCCGTAGAGCAGGCCGGGGACGTCGTTGCCGTAGCCCGCCGCGACGGGCGCGGCGAAGAGGCCGACGGCGAGCGTGCCCCAGACGCCGTTCACGCAGTGGACGGAGACGGCGCCGACGGGGTCGTCGACGTGCGCCTTGTCGAGCGCGAAGACGGAGAGCACGACCAGCACGCCCGCGACGAGGCCGATGACGATCGAGGCGTTCGCGGTCACGAGGTCGCACGGCGCGGTGATGGCGACGAGGCCCGCGAGCGAGCCGTTGAGCGCCATCGTGAGGTCGGGCTTGCCCATGATCGCCCACGCGGTCGCGAGCGCGGCGACGGTGCCGGCGCAGGCGGCGAGGTTCGTCGTCATCGCGACGCGGCCGATGGAGCCGACGCCCGCGGTGTAGCTGCCGGGGTTGAAGCCGAACCACCCGATCCAGAGCAGGAACACGCCGAGCGTGCCGAGGACGAGCGAGTGGCCGGGGATCGGGTTCGCGGTGCCGTCGTGCCGGTACTTGCCGATGCGCGGGCCGAGCGCGATCGCGCCGGCGAGGGCGATCCAGCCGCCGACGGAGTGCACGACCGTGGAGCCGGCGAAGTCGTGGAAGCCGAGCCCCTCGAGCCAGCCCGCGGAGCCCTCGCCCGCGAGGCCGCCCCACATCCAGTGGCCGCTCACGGGGTAGACGACCGCGGAGACGAGGATCGAGTAGATGAGGTAGCTCTTGAACTCGATGCGCTCGGCGACGGCGCCCGAGACGATCGTCGCGGCGGTCGCGGCGAACATCGTCTGGAAGAAGAGGAAGGTCCAGTTCCAGGAGCCCTCGCCCTCGGCGAGCCCGGGCATCCCGAGGCCGCCCCAGCCGAGGGCGCCGCCGAGCTTCGTCGCGCCGAACATCAGCGCGGCCCCGAGGACGTAGAACGCGAGCGAGCCGGCGGCGAAGTCCATCAGGTTCTTCATCATGATGTTCGCCGCGTTCTTCGCGCGGGTGAAGCCGGTCTCCACGAGCGCGAAGCCGGCCTGCATCGTGAAAACGAGGATGCCGGCGACGAGCGTCCAGACGACGTTCAAGTTGGATTGGACGAGTTCGGAGGTCATGAACGGTTAGGTGGTTGGGTGGTTGGGTGGTTGGGTGGTTGGGTGGTTGAAAGGTTGAAGGGTTGAAGGGATGTTTCGGAGCGAAGCGAAGCAACAACGCCCGACGGGGCCGGCGCGAGGCGCACGGCCTCGTCGGACTTGCGAGATAGCAATCGCCGTGCCACCGCGCATCCGCAGGGACAATCGACCCGAAGTCGCCGTTGTCTTTACAGAAACTGTCGCCTGGCGAACGTGGTCTTGCACGCCGTGGCATCCGTCGCACCAGCGACCGTCGCGGCTTCGCTTCGCGCGGCTCCGCGTTCCCTCGGTAGTCGGGACGCAGGCGGCACGAGGACGGCGGGACGACAAGTAGACATGACGACAAGAAACCGCCTCGGCGGACTTCGGGACGAGGGGAACGATTTCTTGTCAGCCTGTCAGCTCGTCGTCTCGTCGTCCTCGTCCGCCGTGCGTGGTTGAACACGCACGTTTAGCGTGGCGTCTTTGGGCGTAAGCGGTCAAGGCATCAAACAGAGTGCCGTTCAGCATCGCCAATGACGCAATGACGGAATGGATGTAGATGCCGAGTTCTTGGCTTACGCTGTCGCATCCTCCGTTTTCGACGCCACAGACGCAGAAGTCGTGTTGCCTTCAACAACAGCGTCGGCACCAGCGTTGCGCAATGCGGCAACCACGCGATTGGCGGCATCTTCGGAAATCGACGAAAGCATGATCGATCCGGTTCTCTCCGATAGGGCTTTCGCCTCCACAAGCTCCATTTTTGTCATTTCCCGGATCGCCCTTATGGTTGCAATCTTCTTTTCAGGGGGAACGCTGATGAGCCGGACGGCGCAAGATCCTTCGGCAATGCCAAATTTGGCGGCATCAAGGCGAACTGCCGTCCGCGATTCGGGGTTGTCGACAAGGAATTCGTTTCCACATCTGGAACATTTCATGATCCACCGGTTTCCTGCCTCAAGTTCTTTGTTTTTCTTCTTGAGCCAGTTGTTCGAGAACCACACGGCCAGCCAGACGATGAGAATGATGCCCCCGGACAGAATCCCGAGAACAATCATGATTCCCCACCACACCCATTGGCCGGTACTTGTCCCGTCAAACATCTTGGGTGTTACCTTGATAGTGTTTTCACACCCGCATTTCGGACAGGAAAAATCAACCTTCTCCATCGTGGTCTCCTCCTATTCAAACTCGGTGAATGACTGCATGAGGACGCTTTCGGGCTGGCGATTGCGGCATTTGTTCTCGATGCCGGGAAAAGCCCGCTTCATGGCTCGTCCGATGGTTTGGTTTACGGTCTTCCATCCGTGGGCCTCCACTTCGTGCAGGTAGTCTGCCATAAGTTCCCGGTCCGTCTGGATGAGGAGAAAAACCTCGTCCGTCAGCCGCTCCTTGATTCGTGAGATTGCCGTGGCTGCGATTTCTTCGGTGTTCATTTTGGTGTTTTTCTGCCTTGTTGTTGTGTTGATTCCGGATTCCAACGCCAAGGCAAAAAGAAAGCGCCTTCCTCCGGTGTCCCGCCCTTGGCTCCGTGGAAAGGCCATTGCTGAAACACGTGAAGGAAGACGCGCGGGGCGCGTTCCTGCTTTGTGTCGTCAGCGAATCTTTCCACGGATTCAGGGCGGCGACGCTTGCAGTTAGCAAGCTGGTTTGTTTGTGGTCAAAGGGTGCTGGGTGGCGGGGTGGTCCTCAATGCGCGATGCGGAATGCGCAATGCTCAAAGGGGTGGCGAAGAAGGTGGTGAAGCGGGCGAGGAGTCTGTCGGTTCCGATGTCGATTCCGAAAGGTCCTTCTGCAATTTCCTCAACTGGACGACGAGTTCGGGAACGTCCTTTACGGCCGTGTCCCATACGATGTCCATGTTGGTCTGCATGTATTCGTGTACGAGGATGTTCCGCATTTGCTTCATGACGGCCCAGGGAACCGCAGGATGCGCCGTCTTGAAGTCGTCCGAAACCGCGGCCGCGGCTTCCCCGATGAGAATGAAGTTGTAGCAAAGGGAATCCCGGTTGGCCCGAACCGACAACGCGACTTCCTTCGGTTGCGAGACGAGTTCGGACAGTTGCGCCGCCGAGTCGAGAATGTGGGCGATGCGGAGCCGGTCGGGGATCATACGGCCACCATGTCCTTCCTGACTTGCGGCCCGAAATCCGGATCGTCCAACGCTGACGACGCGATGACGTCGGCCTTGCACCCGAACATCTCCTGGAGGGCGAGTCCAAGACGCGCCTGGTCGAAGAGCGTCGCGCCGGGTTCAAAGGAAACGAGGAAGTCGATGTCGCTTTCCGGCGTTTCCTCCTTGCGGGCGCAGGAGCCGAAGACGAACATCCGGCCCGCCCGGTTCTTCCGGGCGAGCGCGTTCACTTCGTCGCGGCGCGCGAGGATCTCGTCGAGCTTGCACATGGCGTTTTCCCCTTCAGCGCCGCCAAGTCTAGCAGACCCCGCGCCGCAAGTCACGCGGAAAAAAGCGCCTCCCGTTTGCGGAGCCGAGCCGCGAAGCGGCGAGCACAGACCGTCGCGGGGCCGGGCGCGAATTGCGCCCGGCCCCCGCGAGGGGCTATCCGATGGCGCTCGGGCCGCGTTCGCCGGTGCGGATGCGGACGCATTCGTCCATCGGGAGGACGAAGATTTTGCCGTCGCCGATGTCGCCGGTGCGGGCGCCTTCGACGATGGCCTCGATGGTCTTCTCGATGAAGTCGTCGTTGACGCCGATCGCGAGGCGCATCTTCTTGTGCAGCGTCACCTCCTCGGTGGCGCCGCGGTACATGTGGACGTAGCCGCCCTGCTGCCCGCACCCGAGCGCGTTGGTGACGGACATCTTGTAGATCTCGCGGGCGAAGAGCGCCTGCTTGACGGCGTTCAGCCGCTCGGGCTGGATGTAGGCGATGATCAGTTTCATTTTGTTTGCCGGACGCCGCCACCGCGGCGTCCGGCAGACAAAATAGCAACCTGCGTGCCACCGCGGATCCGTGAGGGCAATCGGCCCGATATTGCCGATGTCTTTACAGAAACCGTCGTCCGCCCGAGCGCGGCCTTGCACGCTGTGGCGGGGTGCACACCCCGCTACAATGCAGCCAAAATGCCTCGGTTTTCCCCGTGCATTTTTCGGTTGCGCGAAGCTGGTCCGTTTGATATGATTCGCGCCATTGAGTTCATATATTCATTCGTTTTCGATTAAAACGAGTGAATATAAACACTCGTCGGCGGAGAAAGAGCATGAACGAAGACATCCAGATGCTGAAGGACGTGTCCGACCGGCTGATTGCCGGAACGAACCTGGACTTCAAGCGCTACCTCTACCCGAAGATCGACTGGCGAAACCGCTTCGTCTGCCTCAAGGGGGCGAAGGGGACGGGGAAGACAACGATCCTGAAGCAGAGCATGAAGGAGCGCTTCGGGCTTTCGGAGAACGCGTTCTACCTGTCGTTCGACCATCTGTGGTTCACCAACCATTCGGCGCTAGAGCTCGTCGACGACCTGCACAAGAACGGGGTCACGCACCTCTTCATCGACGAGGTCCACCACATCGAGCACTGGGAGACGATCCTCAAGAACATCTACGACTTCTATCCCGACCTGTGCGTCGCCTACAGCGGTTCCTCGATCCTTCGCCTGCACAACCGGGAGGGCGACCTGTCGAGGCGTCAGCTCTGCTACGGCCTCAAGGGGCTTTCCTTCCGCGAGTTCCTGGCGTTCGAGGGAGAGGGGGACTTCGCGCCGGTCCCCCTGTCCGAACTGCTCGTCCGGCATCGCGAGATCGCCGCCGAAGTGACGCGCGGACGGAAGATCGTCGCGCTGTTCGCCCGGTACAACGACCACGGCTACTACCCGTTCTACAAGGAATCGCCGAGCGGATACGGCCAGCGCATCATCGAGTGCGTCAACAAGGTGCTGGAGAGCGATCTTCCGATCGTGGAGGACGTGACGCCGGCGACGATCCGGAAGACGAAGCGCATGCTGGCCGTGCTCGCGGAGAGCTGCCCGCAGCAGCCGAACATGCGGGCGCTCTATCGCGAGCTCGAGACGGACCGCAACCAGGGGCTCAAGATGCTCGATGTGCTCGAGCGCGCCGAACTCGTCGCCCTGCTCAAGACGGAGAAGGACAAGCTCAAGAGCATGTCGGCGCCGGAGAAGATCTACTGCGACAACGTCAACCTGATGCGCTCGCTCGTCCCGCGCGCGGACACGGGGACGCTGCGCGAGACCTTCTTCGTGAACCAGCTCCGCGCCGCGGGCCATACGGTGTCGAGCCCGTCGAAGGGGGATTTCCTCGTCGACGGCGAATGGCTGTTCGAGGTCGGCGGGAAGGGCAAGACGTTCGCGCAGATCAAGGACGCGCCGAAGAGCTACGTCGCCTACGACGACGTCGAGATCGGCTTCGGCAACAAGATACCGCTCTGGCTCTTCGGTTTCCTCTACTAGAGCGCAGGACCTCGCCTCCGCGTGTCGCGAAGCGGCGCGTGGCGGGGTCGCGACCCCGCCACGCGCCGCCAAGCCCGCTCCGCGCGGGCGCGGCGAAGCCGGCGCCCGCGCGGAGGGGACTTCCCTAGTACAGGAAGAGCATGTCCCGGTACTTGGGCAGGGGCCAGCGGGCCGAGGAGACGCGGCGCTCGAGGGCGTCCACGGTGGCGCGCAGGGACGCCATGTCGGCCAGGATCGCGGCCTCGTCCGGGCCGGCGAGCGACGCCTCCAGGGCGCGGATGCCGACGCGGAGCGCGTCGAGCCCCTCGCCGAGCTCCTCGGCGCTGGCGCGCAGCGCGGTCGCGCCGGCGGCGGCCGCCGCCTTCTCGGAGCCGACGAGCGCCTGGACGGTCTCCAGGTACTCGGCCTTGACGGCCGGGAAGACCATCTCCGCGGCGATGTCGCGGGCGCAGGCGCCCTCGATGCGCACCTTCTTGGCGTATTCCTCCAGGAAGATCTCGTGGCGGCTCGCGAGCTCGCGCCTCGTCATCACGCCGTACTTCTCGAAGAGCGCGGCGTTCTCCTTCTTGGCGAGCGCGGCGAGGGCGGCGGGGGTGTCCGGCGCGTTCGGGAGCCCGCGGCGGGCGGCCTCCTTGAGCCAGCCGGGCTCGTAGCCGTTTCCGTTGAAGACGACGCGCTTGTGCTCCTTGAGCGAGGCCTGCAGGATCCTCTGCAGGGCTGCGTGGAAGGCGGGCGTGTGCTGGCCGGGCTTCGCCTTGCCGGCGACCTTGGCCTTCTCGAGCTCGGCCGCGATGCGGTCGACGGCCTCGGCGACAATCGTGTTGAGGACGGTCATCGGGCCGGAGCAGCAGATGCTGGAGCCGGGCGCGCGGAACTCGAACTTGTTGCCGGTGAAGGCGAAGGGCGAGGTGCGGTTGCGGTCGGTGGCGTCCTTGGGGATCGCCGGGAGGGTGTCGACGCCGAGCTTCATCGCGTCGCCGGTGCGGGCCTTCTCGCCGCCGCCCTTCTCGAGGCGGTCGAGGACCTCGGCGAGCTGGTCGCCGACGTAGATCGAGATGACGGCGGGCGGGGCCTCGTTGGCGCCGAGCCGGTGGTCGTTGCCGGCGCCGGCGACGGAGGCGCGCAGCAGGTCCGCGTGCTTGTCGACGGCCTCGATCACGGCGCAGAGCATCGTGAGGAAGAGCGCGTTCTCGGCGGGGTTGGTGCCGGGGTCGAGGAGGTTGCGCCCGCCGTAGGCGACCGACCAGTTGTTGTGCTTGCCGGAGCCGTTCACGCCGGCGTAGGGCTTCTCGTGCAGGAGGCACTTGAGCCCGTGCTTCTCGGCGACGTTGCGGAGGGCGTCCATGACGAGCATGTTGTGGTCGATCGCGAGGTTGAGCTCCTCGAACTGCGGCGCGAGCTCGAACTGCGCGGGCGCGACCTCGTTGTGGCGCGTCTTGGCGGGGATGCCGAGGCGCCAGAGCTCGCGCTCGACGTCGTTCATGAACGAGAGGACGCGGTCCGGGACGGTGCCGAAGTAGTGGTCCTCGAGCTGCTGGCCCTTGGCGGACGCCGCGCCGAAGAGGGTGCGGCCGGTGAGGACGAGGTCCGGGCGCCTCTTCCAGAACTCCTTGTCGACGAGGAAGTACTCCTGCTCGGCGCCGAGCGTGCAGCCGGTGTGGGCCTCGGCGACGCCGAAGAGCCTCATCAGGCGCTTGAGCGAGCGGTCGAGGGCCTGCATCGAGCGCAGGAGCGGCGTCTTCTTGTCGAGCGCCTCGCCCGTGTAGGCGCAGAACGCCGTCGGGATGCAGAGCGTGGCGCCGTTGGAGTGGCGCTTGATGAAGGCGGGCGAGGTGGCGTCCCACGCCGTGTAGCCGCGCGCCTCGAACGTGGAGCGGATGCCGCCGCTCGGGAACGAGGAGGCGTCGGGCTCGCCGACGATGAGGTTCTTGCCGGAGAACTGCATCACGGGCTCGCCGTCCTTGAGCTCGAGGAAGGCGTCGTGCTTCTCGGCGGTGGAGCCGGTCATCGGCAGGAACCAGTGCGTGTAGTGCGTGGCGCCGCGGTCCATCGCCCAGTGGCGGATGCCGTGGGCGACCTCGCCGGCGATGGACGGGTCGAGCGGCTTGCCTTCGCGGATCGTGGCCTGGAGCTTCTTCGCGGTCTCCTTCGAGAGGTAGGTCCGGATCGCCTCCTCGCCGAACACGTCGGCGCCGAAGTCGGTCGCTTTCTTCGTTTCTTCCGTCATGGGATGGGTCTCCTTGGTGTGTGGGGCGTGCTGCCCAAGACCGTGGTAGCAAAGGGCGTGCCAAGCCCCGCTACGCGCGTCCGCGCGCAAAGGGGCGGCACGCCCTGTGGCAATATTGCGTAAAACCGGAAAGCGATATTTCCAGTTTTTGTCAATCTTTACATTTTCGTCGAAAACGCATCCATTGGAAGTCAAACCCGCGCCGTGGCGGGGTCTCCACCCCGCCACGGAGGTTGCCGTTCGCCCGTGTTCGCGCGGAGGACCGCGGCGTTCAGGGGCGCAGGGAGGAAAGCGGCGCGACGACGACGCCGTCCTTGCGGCGATAGGCGGCGGACGAGAGCCCGAGAAGTACCACGAGGGCGGACGGCGGACGTCCGCCCTTCTGCCGCGCGATGTCATCGCGGATCGCCAGAAGCCCGGCCGAGGCCTCCTCCTCCTGGTTCGCGCCGAGTTTGATCTCGATGGCGGTCCAGTCGCCGTTTTCCAGCTCGATCACGGCATCGATCTCCCGGTTCGCGTAGTCCTGGTAGTGGAACAGCGACGCGCCGAAGCTTTCGCAGTAGACGCGAAGGTCGCGCTCGGCCAGCGCCTCGAACAGGAAGCCGAACGTGTTCAAGTCGCCAATCAGCCGCTCCGGTCCGGCCTTGAGCAGGGCGCAGGCCAGCGACGGATCGCAGAAATGGCGCTTGTTCGACTGCTTGACGCGGACCGGCGACCGGATGTTCGACGAAAAGGCGGGCTGGTCCTCGATTACGAACAACCGGCGGAGGATGTCCAAATAGACGCCCAGCGTGTCGGCATCCACCGTTTCGCCGTCGAGTTCCGAAATGTCGCGGCAGAGCGTCGCCACCGAGGCCGTTGTCGATTCGTTCCGGGCAAGGGACCGGAGCAGCATCCCGACCTTGCGGACGTCGCGGCGCACACCGTCGACGCGGTGCACGTCGTCGTCCGCCACTTGCCGGACGTAGGCCCGCGGAATCTCGACGGCGTCCTCGAACGGAACGCCCAGCGCGCCCGGCCATCCGCCGCGAACGATCCATTCGGCCAGCTCCCGCAGGGAGGGACGGCGGCACGGACGCACGCCGGAGAACGTCCCCTCGCACAGTTCGCGCAGGGACACGGTCCCTTCCGACTGTCCGCTCTCCCAGAGGGACATCGGCCTCATCCGCATCGTCGCGATGCGACCGGTCCCGCCATGGCGGATTCCCTTGCGGCGCGGCGTCGAGGAGCCGGTCAGGATGAACCGCCCCTTTGCGGCCGATTCGTCCACGTGCGCGCGCGTCGCGTCCCAGAGCTGCGGGAACTCCTGCCATTCGTCGATCAGGTGCGGAGGAGCACCCGGAAACGCGCTTTCGACATCCAGCTCGACCAGTTTCCGGTTCTGGAAGTTTCCGGCCGGATCGGCGACATCGAATTCGCTCTCCGCGCGCCGCCGCGCGGTCCACGTCTTCCCGCACCACTTCGGCCCCTCGACGCAAACCGCGCCGAACGCCCGGAGCAACGATTCAAGTCTCTTGTCCGCAATCCGCGGCCTGTATCCCGGAATATCCATCTTGAGGTCTCCAACGGCGCATAAGACTAGTCTATTCGGTCGAATTTGTCAACTTTATTCGGTCAGATTTTAAGAATCCATTCGGTTGAATTCAAACAATTCATTCGGTGAAATTTGAGAGCAACTAAAGCGCTTCCACGAAATATGTGGCAGCCGGGACGTCAGCCGCTACGATTGTTTCCGGTAGTGCCGCGCGACGTGCGGGCCATCTGGCGGCTGCCGCCGTGGCGGGGTGGAAACCCCGGCGGGGCGGGTTAGGGTGTCGGTGCGAAACGCGGCGAGTAGACGGCCTAGCCAGTGCGGACGAGGTCGGGATCCGCAATCTGCGGGTTGGCGGCGAGGAGTTCGGCCGGGGTGATTCCGCGCGACGGACCGATTGTGAATGTTCCGTGAATTCGTCCGCGGGGGATTGCGCGAGGCCGGGCGGGTATGGCAGAATCCGCGCCATGCACGACGCAACGAACGAACGCAGGGACGCGGCGCCGCCGCCGGAGCCGTGGATCCTCCTCGGCGTCCCCGACCCGCCGTGGCGCGCCGCGGTGCGCGCCGCCGCGCCGGGGCTCGTCTGGCGCGACGCGCCGGACGCCGCCGCCGCCCGCTCCGCGCTGCGCGCCGGCGATCCGCCCGCCCTCGCCGCGTTCGACCGCGACGCCCTCGGCGCCGCCGCGCTCGCGCTCTGCCGCGAAACCCGCGTCGCCGCGCCCGCGGCGCGCCTCGCCGTCCTTTCGGCCGACCTCGCGCCGGAGGGCGTCCGCGCCGCGCTCGAAGCCGGCGCCGACTTCTCGATGCCGCGCCCGCCGCCCGAATCCTTCGCCCTGCTCGCCGCCTCCTGGCTCCGCAAGCCCGTGCCGCCGCCCGTCCTCGAGAGCGGCCCGCTCTCGATCCGCCCCGAATCGGGCGAAACCGCGGTCGACGGCGTCCCCGTCGCGCTCACGCCGACGGAGGCCGCCGTCCTGCGCGTCCTCGCCTCGCGCCCGGGCCGCGTCGTCGCCCGCGAGGCGCTCCTGCGCGAACTGCACGGCGAGGGCGGCGGCAACGCCACGCCGCGCGCCGTCGACGCGATGGTCAAGGCCCTGCGCCGCAAGCTCGGACGCGCCGCCGCCGGCATCGAGACCGTCCGCGGCTACGGCTACCGCTGGAACCCCGAGTGCTCCTCGACCTGGCGCCGCGCGTTCCTGCGCGCCGCGCCGATCCTCCTCGCCGCCCTCCTCGGCGGCCTCGGCGGCGGGCTCTTCGCCGCGCGCTCCTGCGACCGGCGCTTCGGCGGCGACGAGTCCCGCGCCCCCGGCCGCGTCGCGCACGCCG